>Ga0247841_10000658_pt1 | contig 87327 bp, 67 predicted proteins | sample LaCruzMarch2015__2_FD_192410 | JGI IMG/M metagenome (GOLD analysis project Ga0247841, IMG submission 192410) | Freshwater microbial communities from meromictic Lake La Cruz, Castile-La Mancha, Spain - LaCruzMarch2015_18m | ecosystem: Environmental > Aquatic > Freshwater > Lake | place: Spain... | reverse complement strand
AATCCGGCGGCCAGCGCCTGGTGGCTTATATCGTCGAAGCCAACAACCCGGACCCAACGCAGAGGACCCCTGCACATCCCGCCGCCGGGGAACTCCGCGCCTTCCTCAAGGCCACGCTCCCCGACTACATGCTGCCGGCCGCCTTTGTCTTCCTCCCGGTGTTGCCGCTCACCCCCAATGGCAAGGTCGACCGCCAGGCGCTCCCCGAACCGGAGGGGCGCATTGAGGATGAGCCTTACACGGCGCCGCGTGATGCCCTTGAACAGCAACTGGTGCAGATATGGGAAACGTTGCTTTCTGCATGTCCGATCGGAATCGAGGATGGCTTTTTCGAAATCGGCGGGCATTCGTTGCTCGCTGTTCGCCTGGTGGCCGAAATTGATAAACGCTTCGGCAAGCGCTTGCCGGTGAGCCGACTCTTTGAGTTTCCAACAATTACAGGCATCGCATCTTTGTTGCGCAAGGAGAGGGAAATGCCCGAGGCATCATGCCTGGTCAGGATTCGTCCGCAGGGGTCGCACCCGCCGCTCTTTTTCCTGCCGGGCGCCGAAGGAATGGTGCGTTATCTCTATACATTCGCCCAGCAGCTGGATCCGGAAATTCCTTTTTTCGCTTTCCAGGCGCGGGGACTGGACGGGAAATCTACACCCCATGCCAGCATTGAGGCAATGGCAGAGCATTATGTAGCTCTGTTGCTTGAAGTACAGCCGCACGGACCTTATTTCCTGGCCGGGCATTCGTTTGGCGGTCAGGTGGCTTTTGCGATGGCGCAGATATTGCTCGCGCGTGGACATGAGATCGGACTGTTGGCCGTTGTTGACACTTTTGCACCGGGCGCCATCCGTGACGATACCGCACCGATATTGGATGATGGACAACTTCTGCTTCAGCTCGTTCATCAGGATGTGGCGCTCGCTCGTGAAGAGATCGAGGGTCTGAGTGTCGAGGAACAACTGACTTATGTTGCGCGTCGGCTCGAAGAGGCAAATCTTTTGCCGGAAGGCGGCGGAACCGATCATCTGCGTTGGCTGCTCAACGTGTCAAAAGCGAGTCTTCAGATGCTCCATCGGTATAAACCGGAATCCTCCCTGCTTCCGCCGATCACACTTTTCCGGGCCGGCGAGACAATGGCTAATCGGCCGCCGGAACCGGCGCTCGCCGAGGACTGGGGCTGGAGCCGGTACTCCAGCCAGCCGGTGACGGTTCATTATGTGCCGGGCGATCATCTCTCCATGATGAGGCAGCCTCATGCCGGAACACTGGCCCAGGTTTTGAGAGGGGCGATTGGATCAGCGGGGTGCTCTCCGTCAACCTTCGGGGAACCCCGTCATCGTCGGAGGTAATACCAACCTGAGTCCGCGAGTTTCGGTGGGAACCGGGTATGGGATCCAGCCGGAACGAAATATCATGGAGCGTTAACAGATGAATAGCGGAAGTTTTTTAAAATACGTGTTAAAGAGGGTTTACCTGACGGCTATACCCAAAAAACGGAGGCGCGGCATGGCAGCGAACAGCGATTTTTCTCCCAGGACCTGTTTGGTGTTTTTCCTTTGTATGGCGTCATTGCTTGCAACGACCTTTGCGGGTTGCGACAACCCTGAAAAGCCGAAGGGAGAGCCCCCGGCAGTTGAGGTGGTCGCGATCACGGTACAACCCCGGACAATGCCGTTGTCGGTTCCCTTTGTTGCCCAGATTCAGAGCTCCCACCAGGTGGATGTCGTGGCCAGGGTGAGCGGCTTTCTGGAGAAGATCTGTTATTACGAAGGGCGGCAGGTCAGCGAGGGGCAGATACTCTTTCAGATCGACAAGAAACCTTTTCTGGCTGCAGTAGATGCCGTCAAAGCAGAGGTGGAGATCCGGGAGTCCCAGCTCTGGACGGCCAGAGCCAGTTATAACCGGATCAAGCCGCTTGCCGATCAGAATGCCGCCAGCAAAAGCGATCTGGATAATGCCATCGGAGCGGTAAAATCCGCCGAGGCCGGTCTGCAGCAGGCCAAGGCGAACCTTGACAAGGCAAACCTGGACCTGGGCTATACCACCATCACCTCTCCGGTGAGCGGCGTAACCGGTCAGTCGAAGATCCGCGAAGGCGGGTATATTGCCGCCGGCAGTCAGTCTGCCACGCTTACCTATGTGGCCAAGCTCGATCCTGCCTGGGTGGATTTCAGCATATCCCAGAACGAACAGTCTGACGCACTACGGGAGGTTGATAGCGGCAGACTTGTGCCGCCGAAAGGCAACCGCTATACCGTTGAACTGGAACTTTCCGACGGCAGCCGCTATCCGCAGATCGGCGTAGTCAATTTTTCCGAACCCTCTTTCAACAAGGAAACCGGCACCTTTCTGGTGCGGGCCGAAATCCCCAATCCCAAAGGCGACCTGCGGCCAGGCATGTTCGTCAAGGCCTACCTGACGGGCGCGACGCGCCCCAATGCGCTGGCAGTGCCGCAGAAAGCGGTACAGCAGACAGCCAATGGCCATGTCATCTATATCGCCAACGCCAAGGGCCAGGTTGAGGTGCGCCCGGTGACGGTCGGAGACTGGGTCGGCCAGGACTGGATCATCAAAGCAGGCTTAAAGGCGGGTGAACAGGTGATCGTGGACGGATTCATGAATCTCGCCCCCGGCATGCCGGTCAAACTGGTATCGCCGGAACAACCGAAGGCCGCCCAGGCTGCGAAACCGGCAGCCGGCAAATAGGGGGCGTCATGGGAAGTTTTTTTATCGATCGACCGGTCTTTGCAGCGGTGATTGCCATCGTCATCACCCTGGCCGGTTTTATGGCCCTGAAGGCAACACCGATTTCACAGTATCCCGATATCGCCCCGCCGACGATTTACGTTGACGCCTCCTACCCGGGCGCCACGGCCGAGGTCGTCGCCAACACTGTGGCTGCGCCGCTGGAACAGCAGATAAACGGAATGGACGGGATGATGTACATGTCGTCCTCGTGCTCGTCTTCAGGCAGCATGTCTCTGACCATCACCTTCGAGCCCGGCACCGACCCGGATATGGCCCAGGTCAATGTCCAGAACCGGGTGAATCAGGCCTTGCCGCTGCTGCCGGAAGTGGTCAGCCGGCAGGGGGTCTCGGTTCAGAAACGTTCCGGGTCGTTTATGATGGTGATCAGCGTCTACTCGCCTGATGACCGCTTTGACCCGATCTATCTGGGAAACTACAGCAACCTCAATATTCTGGATCAGATCAAGCGGATTCCCGGGGCGAACCTGTCCAGCATGTTCCCCAAACCGGATGTGGCCATGCGGATCTGGCTGAAACCGGACCGCCTGACCCAGTTGGGTATCACCGTCCAGGATGTTGCTTCCGCCATCTCGCAGCAGAACAAGGCCTTCGGCATCGGCTCCATCGGCCAGTCTCCCTCCCCGCAAGGCACCCAGCAGTCCTTCGTGGTCACCACCAAAGGAATGCTGACCAGTCCCGCCGAATTTGATGAGATCATCGTCCGCGCCGCGAAAGAAGGTTCGGCCATTGTCAAGCTCAAGGATGTGGCCCGCGCCGAGCTGGGGGCCGTGGATTACTCCATCGCCACCAAGGTCAACGGCAAGAAGGCGGTGGCCATCGTGGTCTATGAGCAACCTGGCGCCAATGCCCTCGAAACATCCCGTAAGGTTCATGCCTTGCTTAGCAGCCTGAAAAAGAACTTCCCGGACGGCATGGACTACAAGGTGGTGCTGGATACCAGCAAATTCACCGAGGCATCCATCGAAAAGGTCGTCCACACATTTTTTGAGGCGGTGGTGCTGGTCGTGCTGGTGGTATTCCTGTTCCTGCAGAGCTTCCGGGCCACCCTGATTCCGATCCTGGCGGTGCCGATTGCCATCATCGGCACCTACATCGGCATTCAGGCGCTGGGGTTTACCACCAACATGCTGACCTTGTTCGGCATGATCCTGGCCATCGGTCTGGTGGTGGATGACGCCATTATCGTCGTGGAAAACGTGGCACACAATATGACGACCTATGGCATGACGTCGATGGCGGCAGCCAAAAAGGCGATGGGGGAACTGACGGGGGCGCTGATCGCCATCGTGCTGGTGCTGGGGGCGGTCTTCCTGCCGACCGCCTTTCTCGGGGGAATGACCGGCACGCTCTACAAACAGTTTGCCGTGACCATCGCCATCTCCATGGTGCTGTCCGGCGTGGTGGCCCTGACCCTCTCACCGGCTCTGGCAGCCAGAATCCTCAAGCCGCGACAAGGCGAGAAAAAGGGTTTCTTCAAATGGTTTGAAAACGGATTCAGCAGCCTGACCGACCGTTACATCGGCGGTGTGAAGTGGCTGATCAATCACAGAATAATCGGACTGTCCCTCTTTGCCGGGGTCATGGTTGTCGTCCTGCTACTCTTCAAAGTGGTGCCGGGCAGCTTCGTGCCGCAAGAAGATCAGGGCTACCTCTTTTTGGATAGTACTCTGCCTGACGCCGCAAGTATGGAGAGGACAATAGCCGTCAGCGACCGGGTCGTGCAATTGGCCCGGAGCAATCCGGCCATCGGCGACATAGCTCAGATCGACGGCGTCGGCACAAGCAATTCCGCTCAACTGTTTGCTGCGCTCAAACCATACAATGAGCGTAAAGGCAAGGGGAGCGACTCCTTCAGTGTGGTCAAGGACCTGGAGCGCAAGCTGTCCGGCATCAAGGAAGGGACGGTCTATCCGAGCAACCCGCCATCCATCCAAGGTCTGGGCAGCACCGGCGGTTTCGAGTTCTATATCCAGAACAAGGGGAGCGGCTCGCCACAGGAACTGGATAAGATCGCCGGGCAGTTCATTGCCGAGGCCCGCAAGCGCAAGGAGCTGTCCGGTGTCTACACCACATTTTCAGCCAGCCAGCAGCAGCTCTATCTGAATGTGGACCGGACAAGGGCTGAATTGCTGGGAATCCATGTCTCAACAATTTACGACACTTTGCAGGCTTATTTCAGTTCGTCCTATGTCGGCCAGTTCCTCCAGTATGGCCGGACATGGCAGGTGATTCTGCAGTCGCAGCCGGACTACCGGAATAAACCGGATGATATGACCCAGGTCTATGTCCGCTCCAGCAGCGACAGCATGGTCCCCCTTTCCGCAGTGGCAACCATTCAATATGTGGCCGGTCCCAGCACTCTGCCCCGCTTCAACGGCTTTCCGGCTGCCAAACTGAGCGGCAGCCAGGCGCAAGGCTACAGCACCGGCCAGGCCATCGAGGCGATGGAACAGGTGGCAAAGCAAATCCTCCCTGATGGCTACGCATACGCTTGGTCCGGGCAGGCCCTTGAAGAGAAGAAGTCCGGCGGAACATCCACGATCGCCTTTGCCTTTGGCCTGATCATGGTCTTCCTGATCCTGGCGGCGCAGTATGAAAAATGGTCGCTGCCGATAGGGGTTGTGCTGTCAGTGCCGTTTGCGATCTGCGGCGCCCTGCTTTTGACCTGGGCACGCGGACTGGAAAACGATGTCTACTTTCAGGTCGGGCTGGTGACCCTGGTGGGGCTGTCGGCCAAAAACGCCATCCTGATTATCGAGTTTGCCGCTGACAATCTGCGCAAGGGGATGACCCCTGCCGAGGCGGCAATAGAGGCGGCCCGTCTGCGGTTACGCCCCATTACCATGACTTCGCTCGCCTTTATTCTGGGGTGTATGCCGATGGCTATCGCCTCGGGACCCGGCGCCAACAGCCTGCGGGCCATCGGTACCGGTGTCATCGGCGGTATGCTGGCCTCCACGCTTGTGGCCTCCTTTTTTGTACCGCTGTTCTTTGTGGTGCTGGAGTCGGCCGGCGGGATCTTCAGCCGCAAGAAGGGCGCCCCGCTTCAGCCCGGGGAAAAGGAGGACGGTCATGCGTAAGATACTGACCGCATTGTCTATGTTTCTGCTGTGCGCTTGCAGCGTAGGGCCTGATTATATCCGTCCCACGACACCGGTTCATGATCACTGGAATGTTGAGTACCAGACTGCTGCAAATCTTGCCAATACCCAGTGGTGGCGGCAGTTTGGAGACCCGGTGCTGGACGGCCTTATTGAAACGGCGGTCAGGGAAAACCTGGACATGAAGATTGCCGCGGCTCGAGTGGATCAATATCTGGGGGTGCTGGACACCACCCGCTCCCAGTATTTCCCGCAGATCAGCGCCAACTACACCGGCAGCGGACAGCGGCAGCCAGGCCTGCCTGCTGAAAGTCACCAGGCTACTGTTAATGCGAGCTGGGAGCTTGACCTGTGGGGGCGCATCCGCCGTTCCAGCGAAGCTGCGCAGGCCCAGATTATTGGTAGCGATGCAGGACGCCGGGGCGTGTTGATGACACTCGTGGCCAACGTGGCTTCCGGCTATCTGACCCTAAAAGGCCTGGACCGGCAACTGGAGGTCACCAGAGCTACCGAAAACGCCTATGCCGAAAGCCTAAAGCTGTTTCAGTTGCGTTTCCAGTACGGCACCGTCTCCCAGCTTGAAGTTTCCCAGTCAGAATCGCAGTACGAGGCTGCTCGGCAGTCCATCCCCTCCTACGAATCCCAGATCCGTCAGCAGGAAAACCTGATCTCGCTGCTGCTGGGCAGGCCTCCGGGGCCTATCCCACGCGGCAAGCGGCTGGATGAGTTGACACCACCCGGTATTCCGGCCGGACTGCCTTCAGAGCTGCTGGAGCGGCGTCCCGACATCATCCAGGCCGAACAGACCCTGATTGCAGCCAACGCCCAGATCGGCGTGGCCAAGGCAGCCTACTTTCCCAAAATATCCCTGACCGGAGCCCTGGGGGTTGCCGGCAGCGACATCGGCAAACTGTTCGTACCAGGGGCCGATATCTGGTCGTTAGGCGGCCAGGTAGCGGCGCCGCTCTTAAACTTCGGCGCCATATCAGGGCAGGTGAAACAGGCCGAGGCACAGCAACAGCAGGCGATGTTTCAGTACCAGCAGGCCATACTGACAGGTTTCCGAGAGGTTGAGGATGCCTTGATCAAGACCGCCAAGGGGCGAGAACAACTTGAAGCCCAGAAACGCCAAGTGCAGGCGCTGGAGGAGTATGCCCGCCTGTCCCGGCTGCAATTCGAGGCCGGAACATCCAACTACCTGCAGGTGCTGGATGCCGACCGGTCATTGTTCAGCGGCAGGCTGGCCTTCAACCAGACCAAGTTTGATCTGCTGACGGCGATTGTTTCGGTTTACAAGTCCATGGGTGGTGGATGGGATACGGAGGCGGACAAGCTGAATCTGCCAAATGAAAAGAAACCGTAACATGGATAGTCTGCTCTGAAAACGTGATGCCCCTGGCTTAGATGTGTTTCATTTTCAAGATAGCACTCACATGATTGATAGGGAATGTTCGTAGTTGGAACTTCGGATGAGCTCTCGTGCTTGCATTTCCGATCTACAGGAAGTATTCTATTTCCTGTGAAATTCAGTGCCGGAAGGGGATCGTCATCACCACGTCCGGTTTCACGAAAGAGGAAAGAAACATTATGGAAAGCAGGATCGCGCAAACCATCGAAACGAAGCATCCGCCCATCGCCTTGATCTGGGCCGACGAGAAGCCCGAAGAGGCGATGCAGTTCCAGGAGGGAAAGTGGGGCTGCGTCATGTGGCTCGCCGCCTCCGCCGCCAAGGAGCGGCCGGCCGTCTGCGACGCGAAGACCTTCGGCTGCATCGGCGGCGGGGTCGGAATGGGTTTCGGGGATCGGTATAAAAGCTTCCCCGGCAGCAAGGAGGGGTTCTGCCACTTCCTCTCCTCCGGCATCGAGGGTTGGGAGGAGGGTCCCGCCGCGGCCGAACTGGTCAAACCCTTCCTGCGGGGCGAGGCCTACGACAACTTTATCCACGGCGAGCGATACGTCAAAACGCCGGAATTGGTGAAACGCTTCATCAAGGCGCTTCCGATCACGCAGATCCCGAAGCGCTACGTCGTCTTCCGGCCGCTCGCCGACGTCGATCCCGAAAAGGAACCGCCGCAGACGGTGATCTTTTTCGCCGATCCGGACGAGCTCTCCGCCCTCGTCGTTCTGGCGAATTACAGCCGCGGAGACAACGAAAATGTGATCATTCCCTACGCCGCCGGCTGCCAGACGCTCGGCATCTACCCTTACCGGGAGGCAAAAGCCGACCGGCCGCGGGCCGTCGTGGGGCTGACCGACCTCTCCGCCCGGGTCTTCATCCGCAAGCAGCTCGGCGACAACCTCCTGAGCTTCGCCATGCCGTTTTCCCTGTTCCGGGAGATGGAGGCGAACGTGGAGGGGTCATTCCTCCAGCGCCACACCTGGCAGGAGCTCCTCGCGGCGAAGCGGGCGTGCCGCACCTGATCCGGACGGATCAGGAAGTCCCACGGGGAGACCGCGGCCCAAAACGAGATGCCCCGCGCCAAAACGGAAAAGGCGTCCCGGAGGATCCTCCGGGACGCCCGATTTCATACGCCTATCTCGAGCCGTGCCACGGCCTCAATAGAAATTCTTCCCGAAGAGCTTTTTGCTCAGGCCGATGAGATCGGCCCACTTCATCGGCCCGCCCTTGTCGGCAGGGAAACCGATCCCCCATATCATCCCGACGTCGATCATCCGGACATCAGCGACGATCTTCCGGTCGAGGATGTCTTTCCCCATTTTGACCATCGCGGTGAGGATCCCCATATGGATCTCCTCTTCGCTCATTTCCTGTGGCGGCCGCTTCGCGATGAGCGGCAGGACCTCGGAATCGACGCTGCCGTCCTTCAGGAAGAAACCCTTCCCCGATTTTTTCAGCCCGAGACGCCCCGATTCCACCACGTTCTTGAGGGTGTTCTGTTGGATGCCCATCCCGACAAAGACCTTGTAGGGGATGTCGATTCCCACCTCATCCGTGAGTCGGATGGGCCCCACGGGCATCCCGAAGCGGGTCATCGCCCGGTCCACCTTTTCGATCGGATTCCCCTCCTCGACGTATTTCAGCGCGTTGACAAGGTTTGGGAAGAGCATCGCATTGACGACGAAGCCCGCGTTATCCCGGCAGACGATCGGCCGCTTCCGGATCAGGCCGACGAAGTTGAGGAGGTTGTCGATCGTCTCCTGCGCGGTCTTTTCTCCCCGGATCACCTCGACGAGCTGCATCAGCCAGACGGGGGAGAAGAAGTGGAGCCCCCCGAACCGCTCCGGTTTCGTAACATAGGGCGCCATCGAGGTGATGGGGATCGACGAGGTGTTGCTCGCGACGATACAATCCTCCCGGACGACCCGGCAGAGCTCCCCATAGACCTGTTTCTTCACGTCGATCGCCTCGAAGACCGCCTCGATAACGATGTCCACCTCCCCGAAGGCCGCGGTGTACTCCGAGACGGCCGTGAGGCGGGCCATGATCTCATCGACGGGCTCCTTGAGCCGCTTCTTCTCGGCCATCCCGTCCAGAATCTTCCGGACAAAAGCCTTGCCCGGCTCCAGCGCCTCGGGGATGTCCTTCACCAGCACGGGAAGCTTCGTGTTCCGGAGGATCTCGATGACGATCCCCCGCCCCATTGTCCCGAAGCCGAGGACCGCCGCCTTGCCGAGCGGCTTGGGGACGAATCCCTTGGTCATCATCGCCTTCGGCTTGTCCGTCATCCCCTTGATGAAGAAGGTGTTGATGCTCCCCTTGGCCTCCTTCGAAAGGACAACCTCGACGAAGTTGGCCTTCTCCAGTTCCAGACCCTGCTCCAGGGGAAGCTTCAGCCCCTCGTGCATCGATTTGAGGGCGAGCATCGGCCCCGGGATCTCCCGGCCCTTTGTCGCCTTGAGGATCCCGGCCTTTGCCATCTCGGCGATGGCGTCGATCTGGGAGAAATCCTGAGCGGGCCGCTTCAGGTCCGCCGTTCCCGCGATGACCTGATCGAGGAGCGCCCTCGCCGACGCAAGCAGGTCGCCTTCCGCGGGAATAATCCGGTCCACGATGCCCATCTCATAAGCCTTGGCGGCCGGAAGCATCGTCCCCTTCAGGATCAGTTCGAAGGCGCCGTAGCCGATCAGGCGGGGCAGGCGCTGCGTCCCCCCGCCGCCCGGGAAGAGTCCCACGTTGCACTCCGGCAGACCGATGAGGGTGTTCTTCCCCTCCTTCGCGATCCGGGCCGTACAGGCGAGCGAGAATTCCAGGCCGCCGCCGAGGCAGTGGCCGTGGATCGCCGCAACCGAGGGAAACTTCAGGGCGATAAGACGGGCGAAGGAGCCGTGGAAGAGATCCAGGGTCCTGCGCACCTCCTCTGCGCTTTCGATCTGGGAGATCAGCTTCAGGTTGGCGCCGGCGAGAAAGTTCTCCGGCTTCCCCGAGATGAAGATGATCCCGCGGATCCCCTTGGCGATCTCCAGTTCCTGCATGACCCGGTCGAAGCCGATGAAGGCGTCCTCCGTCCAGGTGTTCATCGACTCGCCGACCACGTCGAACGTGATCACCCCGATTCCCTGCTCATCCACCACCATGTTGAATACCTTAGCCATCTCCTACCTCCTTATCTATTTGTTTGATATGAAATTATGATGCATAACGCTTACGGAGTTCCGCATTCACGATCTTCCTCGCCGGCGTCTTCGGGATCTCATTTACAAAGTGGATCCGGCCGGGACACTTGTAGTCCGCCAAGTTTCGCCGGCACCAGGCGATCAATTCCTCCTCGGCGAGCTCCTCCCGGAGGGCGCCGTCGTCCTCGACCCGCTCCCCGCACACCTCGTCCGGCACGCCGATCACAGCGGTTTCAAGGACCTTGGGATGTGCCTAAGTCACATCCTCGACCTGTGTTCCGGGGACAATTTACTTAATTCTCAGCATCTTTTCTTTCGCAATAATTATGTATACTGTCCCCGGAATTCGCCCGGAATTCCAAATGCTATGATGGCATAACATCCGAAATCCTTTTAACTTTACCGCCTCGAATGGCGTACTGGTGAACGGCGCCTCCCAGCGCTTCCATCCTGCCGTCCGGGAAGACCCTCAGGGCATTCCCGGTGGCAATCCCGTACCCGATAGCGCCGTTTTTTTCAAGCATTAAAAGCGCTTTAAGTTCTTCCCAGCCGCCCTCTTCATCGTGGGTGTCGCAGAGCACGGGGGCGAGCCTCAGGCAGGGGAATACCTCAGCCGTTGCATTGTCGTCGGGGTTGCGCCAGCGCACCCATTCTTTAGCCAACATGATGCTCCCGGCGGAGAGCCCGAAGAAGGGCTTACCCTCTTGATAAAGCTCAGCGAGGAAATTGACCATCCGTCTTTCTTCGAGTATTTGCATCCCCCTGTCTACATCCCCCCCGCTGACATAAATAATATCCGAATGCTTTAAAATATATTTGGCTCTCGAGATGTCGGCGTTGTCAGGTACGATCCGGGCGTGCCTGACAACGCCGGCCCCGCTTTCCCTGAACATGCCTGCCAAACGGTTAAAGAAACCCTCATCATCACCGCTTGCCGTTCCCACGTAGCCGACGGACGGAGACTTTTTACCGCTCTCGCGGAAAGCCTCGCGGATTAGTAAATCATTCGCCCCGCGATTTGCAGATCTGCCCCCGGCAAGGAGATAGACCGGTTTTATTTCACTCATTTTTTATCTGCCTTGTTCCTGTTTTCCTTCGGAGATGCAGTTATTATCAAGGTAATCTTCTACATTTATGGGGAAATCCGCCTTTGCCAACCGGTATTTGCCGGTGCTTTCCGGGGAAATGGCATTTTCATAACGGATCGATATTTTAGCCCCGTCACCGTAGAGCTTTTTCAACAGGTTTGAAGCCTCCCCGGCAAGCGCATTCTTATCATTCATCCGGCTGACGATGAATAAATCATACGAGTCTTTACCTGTCTGCTCAAGCCGGTACTCATCAACGCCGGAAAGTCCGCCAATGATGTTGTCCAGCTCGCGGAGCGTTACCAGCCTGCCCGTTAAAGTCAGGGTCGCCGCTGCCATGCGTCCCTCGATTGCGGAAAGGATGATACCGGAGTTTCGCCCGCAGGGGCAATCACCGCTTTCGTCAAGCCGTACGAGGTCTCCCACGTCAAAATGGATAATGCGGTACCAGGGATTGTTCAGCGGAGTGACCAGGATTCTGCCTATCCCGTGGCCGCCGTGTCCGGGTTTGAGCGGCTGGAAATCAACACGGCAGGCCTCGCTGTTCTGATGGAATTTCCCCTCTTCACATTGCATGAAGACGTAGCCGGTTTCGGTTGAGCCGTAGGAACTGGCGATTGGAGAGCCGAAAACGCGCCGGATTTGCCGGTAATGTAAAACCGAAGGATACTCGTAAGTGAGAACGATCATCCCCGGCTGGAAAACCGGCTTTCCGCGTTCGGCAACGTGGCGGCACAGCTTCGCCAGAAGCGATGGATTCGCCTCAAAGACCGCCGGTCTGAATTCCCCAAGCTCATCCGTCATCCTGTCCATAAACGCAGGTGTCCAGAGCGCCGGGTCGGTTTTTTCATTAAGGTAAAGGAAGCGCGCCAGCCGCCGTTTTCCCATCGGCAGGTCGGCGTCATTCGAGATAAAGCCCACGTTAAGCGGGTTAGCAAGGATGGCCTCATTGTGGTTTCCCTTAGCCAGCCTTGAGGCATGGGAGTTCAGCTTCCAGGAAAGCCTCTCCGATTCATCCCACCATTTCTGGTTCCAGATGTTGGTTACGCGGACATCACTTGTCCCGCTTGTCTTGACAAACTCAATCTCACCGCTCTCAAGACCCTCTTTTACGTCCTTTTGCGGTGGTACGAATCCATCCGGGAAATGGTCGCGGATCTCTTTCTTGGTCAGCGCCGGCATTGCCGCATAGCGCGCGTCAACATGGTACCGGGAGCCCGGGTCAAAGACCTGCCATGATTTATAAGCAGAAAGCTCTGTTAACGCGTTCTCAAGGATGTTCCGGGAACGATCGTAGTATTCAGGGGAGAAACAACACATCTTTTGCACCGAGTAATCCATCACTTAGAGCTTGTCGGTCAATAAAATAATTTGTCCATGATTTAAACGGTTGGCACACGAAAAACGTTATTGCGGATAGGTTCTTAATCTGAAAGCGACTCAACCGCGCATCAACCGGATGAACCTGAAATTATGATGCATAACGCCTGCGGAGTTCCGTTTCACGATCTTCCCCGCCGACGTCTTCAGGGACTCTTCTAAAAAATGGATCCGGCCGTTTCCGGCCCCCAACGCGGAAATCCCCGCCGGAGGCCGGAAGCCGTTTCCATGCCGGACTCAGGCCGCGCCCATCTTCTTCCGGATGTCCTCGCGCAGGGCCTTTTTTAATATCTTGCCCACAGGATTTCGGGGAATGGCCTCCACAACCTCCAGGCGCTCCGGGATCTTGTAGACGGCGATCCCCTTCCCCTTCATGAAGGCGATGATTTCCGGGAGCTCGATCTTCTCGCCCGGCCGCGGAACCACGTAGATGCAGGTGCGCTCGCCCAGGATCTCGTCGGGCATGGCCACCGCCGCCGCGTCCAGGACCTTGGGATGGCCGAGGACCATGTTCTCCACCTCCTGGGCGCTGACGTTGAAGCCGCCCCGGATGATGATGTCCTTCGACCGATCGAAGAAGCCGACGCAGTCGTTGTCCTTCACCTGGAAGAGGTCTCCCGTGTTGAAGAAGCCGTCCTGATCGAAGGCCTTCGCGGTCAGGTCGGGGCGTTTGAAGTAGCCCGGAATGACGTTCGGCCCCCGGTAGAAGAGCTCGCCCACCTTCCCCTCCTCCGTCACCTCCGCCTTCGTCACCGGATCGACGATCTTCATGTCGATGAAGCGGAGGTAGCCCTCCAGCTTCCAGTGCGATCCCCTCTTTCCCAACTGCGGAAAGTGGTCGATCCGCATCTCCATGTCGGGGATGTGAAAAGGCCCGGCGATGTCCCCGGTTCCCTCGTTCTGGCCCCAGATGTTGCCGAACTCGATCCCCCAGCGGCGCTTCAGCTCCTGGACGGACCACAGCGACGGCGGTGCCGCGCCGATCGTGATCGCCCGGACCTTGGAGAGGTCGAACTGGTCCACCTTGGGATGCTTCAGGAGGGCGTTGACGACGGCGGGGACGAGGAGGGTGTAGTGGATCTCCTCCATGATCATCTGGAGGATGAAAGTCGGGCCGTCGAACGGGTGGTGGAGAACAAGCTTGCCGCCCCCCTTGAGCCACTCGACGAAGACGGTCCCGATGGAGGCCATGTTGACGAGCGGCCCGGCGGTGATGAGGTTGTCGCCCGGAAGGATCGGGGCGGACTCGAAGCAGAGGGATGACTGGAACAGCCAATTGTTGTGGCTGAGCGGGCAACCCTTGGGCTCCGCCTCCGTCCCGGAGGACCAGCAGAGGGTGAAGACGTCGTTGGGATCGATGCGGATCTCATCTAATTTTCCGGTGACCTCGCCCTGGGTCATCTCGCGAATATCCGGGAGAGTGAGGATCCATTTGAGGGAGGGGTGTTTCTCCTGAATCTTTCCGGCCATCTCCCCGTGCCGGAAGCCGCCGAACTCCTCCACGGTGATGAGGGCCGCCGCAGCGGTCATGCCCGCGATGAAATCGAGCTCCAGGAAGCGCCACTGCATCGGCATCGGGGAGATCAGGGCGCCCGCCCGGGCGATGGCGAGGTAGAGCATGGCCAGCTCCCACGTGTTGGGGAGTTGGACCATGATGATGTCGTCTTTACGGATCCCTTTGGCGATGAGCGCCTCGGCCGCGGCATCGACGGCCCGGTCCAGTTCCCGGTAGGTGAGCCGTTCCGGTTTCAGGCCGACGAGGGCCTCCTTGTTCAGCGGATCGACGAGGCAGACTTTGTCCGGCTGCGTGCGGACATGTTCCTTGAAATAATCGATGAAGGTTTTTCCCCCCCAGGCCCCCGCTTCCGTCCACTTCCTGATCATTTCCTGCGACGCTAAGATCATGGTTCCCTCCTTGATAAGCTGCGTTCAATGATAGTCGGTTCAGCGCACGAGCAAACCTTTATTTGCTTCTCCCCCTTTCGGTTAACAAAAAGCCGTCCCGTCCTCCCGTTTTGCATGAATATATTGAAGATTTCAGGTCTTGCCCAATTTGTTCGACAGCGGCCCCTTTTCCACTATCGGGCCGTCATCCGAACCGCCCCGTCGAGACGAATGCACTCGCCGTTCAGCATGGGATTTTCGATGATGTGACGGGCGAGCGCGGCATACTCCGCCGGCCGGCCGAGGCGCTTCGGGAAGGGTACCGTCTGCGCCAGCATCACCCGGACGCTTTCGGGAAGGCCTGCCATCATGGGGGTGTCGAACAGACCCGGGGCGATGGTCATCACACGGATCCCGTAATCCGCGCACTCCCGCGCGATCGGCAGCGTCATCCCCGCGACCCCCGCCTTGGAGGCGCTGTAGGCCGCCTGGCCGATCTGGCCTTCGAAGGCGGCAACGGAGGCGGTGTTGATGATGACCCCCTTCTCTCCCTCTCCATTGGGCGTGTTCTTGACCATCTGCTCCACGGCAAGACGGATGATGTTCAGCGTACCGATAAGATTAATCTGGACGACCCGGTTGAAAAAGGCAAGGGACATCGGACCCTTTTTGGAAAGAATCTTTCCCGGATCGGCCACGCCGGCGCAGTTGATGGCCACGTTGATCGTACCGAAGGCGGCTACGGCCTTCTCCACGGCCGCCCGGCCGCTCTCGTCACTTGTCACATCGGCATGGACAAAGATGACATTCGACCCCAGTTCGGCGGCCAGCTTCTCACCCCGCTCCGCCACGACGTCGAGGATTGCTACCTTGCCTCCAAGAGCGGACAGGCTCCGGACGCACGACTCGCCCAGACCGGAGGCGCCCCCCGTGATTATCGCAATGGAATCTTTTACCTGCATGCAACTTCTCCCTTCTGATTTTAAGTGAAATAGCGAAAGACGGCGAAAAGAGCCCCTTCAAGGCAGCGGATCCAAGGCCGTCCTCCGATTGTCAGGCCTCTTCATGCATGAATCGGAATAATTTTTCAAGGTAAAAAAGATCCACGCAACCGCCGGGGAAACAAAAGCGAACCCCGATGGCGGCGGAGACGAACAGACCTTCGGCGATGTCGGTGCGTTTGTAGTCGGGATTCCTTGACACGCACAAGTCTCTCCTTTATACTTATAACAGTGATAAGCAATTTCTTGTCAAAGTGAAGGATTCGGTCTGATTTGTTGAGGTTAAACGGCGTCCTTAAAGGAAGGAAAACGAGCCTATGAAATGGGATATTATCCTGGAACTCATGGATGGACGCAGCGAAGAGGCCACACTGGCCCGCCCCTTCCTGCCTGAGAAAGGCGAAATCAAAATCATCTTGGCGAATGACGGCCATATGCACACCTATTCCCTGGCCAAGATTTGCTGTGTCCTGATGACGCCAAAAGCCCAGCGGCTGAAGCTGCCCTATGGTGAGCAATCCCTTGAAGATGTGATCACCTTGACCGGCAAACATTATCGCGTTGCTGTTTCAAAAGACCAGCAGAGTCGTGCCGGTTTTTATGGATTATCGGCAGACGCCAGCAGTCCCTACAAACTCATCTTTTTTAACAAGGACGGCATCAAAACTCGCCGGCAGGAACGTTGCGTCGGTGAAATTCTCGAAGATGAGGGCGTCATTACCCGTTTCTCGGTCGATAAGGCCCTGGAGAAACAAAAGAATCTGCAGGAACGGCGCCTGGGTGACATTATTTCCGAACAGCACGATTTACCTCACAGAACCATAGAAAATATCATCGCTAAAGCCCATAATGAGGGTAAGGTATCCCCCCGGATGAAAGTCGGCGATATTCTGATAGAAGCCGGTCTGGTCACCAAGGAACAGGTTGAGGGCGCCCTGGCCAGTCAGGATGTCGGCAAAAAGAAAAAGATAGGCGCATTACTGATAGATGAAGGTCTGATCACCGAAAATCAGCTGCTGGCGGCTCTGGCGGTCAAGTTCCGTTTGCCCTTTGTTGACCTTGAGACGACGCTCCCCACCGAAACGGCTCTGTCGGTTTTACCCGTCAGTGTTGTTTACACCTTGCAGGTTCTTCCTTTGGATGACGATGGCAAACGCGTCGTTGTCGCCACCTCAGAACCCACGGATTACACGATCCCGGACTCTCTGCGCTTCCATACGAAGCGGCGGATCGAACTGGTCGTCGCCACATCCCAGCAAATTTCCGCCGCCATATTGAAATACTATCCCAAAAAGGACCACGGGATAGAGGAACTCCTGAGCGGCATGTCTTCAGAAACGCTGCTGATTGATCAGGACATGCAGGAGGCCGATGTCAACGAATCGGATTCACAAATTGTAATGCTGGTCAACACCATTCTCCTGGATGGTTTTTCCAAAGGGGCTTCAGATATCCATTTTGAGCCCGGTATGCGCGAAAACCCTTTTCAGGTGCGTTACCGGATTGACGGCATCTGTCGCGTCGCCAATCAAATTCCCACGATGTTCAAGAAGGCCGTTATTTCAAGAATCAAAATCATGTCCAACCTGGATATATCCGAACACCGAAAACCCCAAAGCGGAAAGATTGTCCTATGGCACCAGAACAATCAGATCGAATACCGCGTGGAAATCACGCCTACGGCCGGCAGCAATGAAGACGCCGTCTTGAGGATCCTGCCTTCCTCCTATCCCCTTCCGCTGGAGGAAATTGATTTTTCTGAAAACAATCTCAACGCTTTCATGAGCATCCTTTCACAGCCTTACGGCATTATTCTCTGCGTGGGTCCCACCGGATCGGGAAAAACGACCACCCTGCATTCGGCGCTGAGACACCTTAACACACCGGAAGTGAAGATATGGACGGTGGAGGATCCTGTTGAAATTACCCAGGAAGGGCTCAGACAGGTCCAGGTGCAATCGAAAATCGGACTGACTTTTCAGGAGGTCCTCCGTTCATTCTTAAGGTCCGATCCCGACATCATCATGATCGGTGAAATGCGTGACGCAGAAACGGCAAAAACCGCCATTGAGGCATCCCTTACGGGTCACATGGTTCTCAGCACCCTTCACACCAACAGCGCACCGGAAACCATCAACCGTCTCATCGAAATGGGAATGGACCCCTTTAATTTTGCCGATGCCCTGCTGGGCGTTCTGGCGCAACGCCTTGCCAGAAGGTTATGCAACAAATGCAAGGAACCCTACCACCCCAGCAAGCAGGAGTACGATGAACTGGTGCAAATCTATGATCCCCATGCCTTCAAGGAACAGAAGTGGAAGGCCTATTCCGCCGATCTGATGCTGATGAAGAAAGTGGGCTGCGAGGCATGCAACGGCAGCGGATATAAAGGCCGCATCGGCATTCATGAATTGCTGGTCAATACCGAAAGCATAAAAAAATCCATCCGGCAGAAAGCCATGATCGACGACGTGAGGAAGCTGGCCCTCCGCGAGGGGATGAGAACTCTGCTGATGGATGGTATACAAAAGGTCTTTCAGGGTCTCACGGACCTTTCGGAGATTCTACAAATCTGCCGCCATGAGAAAATCGTGTAATACGCGGGAATAATCCCCATGTCTCATGGCATCGCTCACACCCCGAATTCCCCGCCGGGATTCTGTCGCCGATACGGACAACCGGGGCGCTATCTGCCTCCTTTTCTGGACAGGCTCCTTCTGGCAGGAGTCTACCCCCAGTTGCGATCGCTCCCTTGCCATCCCCCGGGAATTGTGACAGGATAATTCTTGACGGCATCGTAAAAAGTCCGGATGCTGCGTTGCGCTTCATCCTTCCCCTGCTTTCGCAGGGGCAGGCTTATTGCGGCGTACGCCAAAGTACGCCTCATTCCTCAGGACCGGGAGCGCAAACCGGGAGCCCCGCTTGCGGGGCGACGGGGCGCAAGAAAGAACAGGGTTTTCCCTCCTTGCCGGGACTTGCGGCCCGGAGGGTGGCGAGTCCATCGCGCGCCTTGCCTGCGGCCTTTTTACGAAGCCGTCCCATTTTTTCTACTTTTAAGATTTTTTACGAGATCGTCATTCTTCGGGGGTTTTCATGGGCGGGTTTCGTCTGGTCAGCGAATTTCAGCCGCGGGGTGATCAGCCGCAGGCGATCGCCGGCCTCGTCAAGGGGCTGGAAAACGGGGAGGGGAACCAGGTTCTCCTCGGCGTGACCGGTTCCGGAAAGACCTTCACGATGGCGAATGTGATTGCCGCCGTGGACCGGCCCGCCCTCGTCATCGCCCACAACAAGACCCTCGCCGCCCAGCTCTACGGGGAGTTCAAATCCCTCTTCCCGGACAATGCCGTTGCCTACTTCGTCAGCTATTACGACTACTACCAGCCCGAAGCCTATATCCCCAGCACCGACACCTATATCGAGAAGGACTCCGCGATCAACGAGGAGATCGACAAACTCCGCCATGCCGCGACCCACTTTCTGCTGGACCGGCGGGATGTCATCATCGTGGCCAGCGTCTCCTGCATCTATGGACTCGGCTCTCCGGAGGCCTACCAGGGGATGCTCCTGTTGCTGGAAGAGGGGCAGGAAATCCAGCGGGACGCAATGCTCGCGCGCCTCGTCGAGATCCACTACGAGCGGAACGACATCGATTTCCACCGCGGGACCTTCCGCGTCCGGGGCGACGTCGTCGAGATCTTCCCACCCTACGAGGAGGAGCAGGCGATCCGCGTGGAGTTCTTCGGCGACACGGTGGAGGCGATCTCCCTTGTCGATCCGCTCCGGGGGAAAAAACTGGAGCCGCTCCGGAGGACGGCGGTTTACCCCGGAAGCCACTACGTAACAACGCAGGATAACCTCAAGCGTGCGATCCTCGCAATCCGGGAGGAGCTGGGCGGGAGGCTCCGGGAGTTGAACGCGGAAAACAAGCTCCTCGAGGCGCAGCGCCTGGAGCAGCGGACCCATTTCGACATCGAGATGATGGAGGAAATGGGCTACTGCTCGGGCATTGAGAACTACTCCCGCCACCTGACCGGCCGCAGCCCCGGCCAGCCCCCTCCGACGCTGATGGAGTACTTTCCGAAGGACGCCCTCATCTTCATCGACGAGAGCCACGCGACGATCCCCCAGCTCAACGGGATGTACCGGGGAGACCGGTCGCGGAAGGAGACTCTCGTCAACTACGGTTTCCGCCTCCCGTCGGCCCTCGACAACCGGCCGCTCCGCTTCGAGGAGTTCGACGCCTTTCCGAACCAGCGGATCTGTGTCTCCGCCACGCCCGCGGCCTACGAACTGGGAAAGGCCGGCGGGCGGGTCGTGGAGCAGATCATCCGGCCGACGGGCCTCATGGACCCGGAGATCGTCGTGAAACCGGTGACCGGTCAGGTGGACGACCTGCTGGCGGAGATCCGGGAGCGGGCCGAACGGGGAGAGCGGGTCCTGGTGACGACCCTGACGAAGCGGATGGCGGAGAACCTGACCGCTTACTACGAGGAGCTGGGGGTCCGGGTGAAGTACCTCCATTCGGACATCCATACCCTGGAACGGGTGGAGATCATCCGCGACCTCCGGATGGGCGAGTTCGACTGTCTCATCGGCGTGAACCTGCTGCGCGAGGGGCTCGACATCCCGGAGGTCTCCCTAGTCGCGATCCTCGACGCCGACAAGGAGGGGTTCCTCCGCTCCGCGCGATCGCTCATCCAGACGAGCGGCCGGGCGGCGCGGAACGTGGCGGGACAGGTGATCATGTACGCCGATACGATCACCGCCGCGATCCGGACCTGTCTCGACGAAACCCGGCGGCGGCGGCTCATGCAGGCGAGATTCAACGAGGAGCACGGAATCACGCCGGAGACCATCAAAACGGAGATCCGCCAGATCCTCGGATCGGTCTATGAGGCCGATTACGTGACCGTGCAGACCGTTTCGGAAGAGGAGGCGGCCTATGCCTCCGAGAAGGAGCTTCCCGTCGTGATCCGCAGGCTTAAGGAGGAGATGAAGCAGGCGGCCAAGGCGCTGGAGTTCGAGAAGGCGGCGGAGCTCCGGGACCGGGTCCGCGACCTGACGAAGTTGATGCTCGAAATGGGGGGCGAGGGGTAGGCCTTCTTCGTGTGGCTTGACATGCGATAAAACCTCCTTGACTTGCAAGACTCCTTTCAATATCCTGAACCAACCAAAACGCAAATTGTTATCATTTACGGCCACGTCACGGATTTCATTGAAGACGGAAAGGTCGTGGCATATTTGCAGGACCCCGGCGGCGCTTACCCGTAAGCGTCGGGAGAGACGGAGACCGCCGACAGGCCCTATATCCAGAGCCTGCATGCCACGGAACTGGGATGGCTGTCCAAGTGACGATTTGAGCAATAAAGGGTCAAGCGCAAAGCATGAAAACAAAATCCAGAGGCATAGTGTCTTGGCCTGAATCGGAACGCCCGCGCGAGCTTATGTTGGAGAAGGGACCTGAATCTGTTTCCGATGCCGGGCTGATTGCCATACTTCTCAGAACCGGCATAAAGGGTAAAGATGCCGTCGCTTTTAGTCGGGAACTTCTCCATCATTTCGGCGGGCTGAGAGGCCTTCTGAGCGCTGATAAAAATGATCTCCGAAGAATCAAGGGACTGGGCGCAGCCAAGATCTCTCAATTGCTTGCGGCGGCAGAAATTGCAAAAAGGCAGGTGAAGGAAAAACTAATCGGGAAAACCGTTATTAAGGGACCTGAAGACGTTGTCGAATATCTTGCCCTAAGTATGGCGGATCTGCGGGAAGAAGTGTTTAAGGTCATCTATCTCAATAAAGCCAACGTCATTATAGCCATAGAAGATTTATTCAGAGGCACCGTCGATCAATCGGCCGTATATCCCCGGGAGATTATCAAAAAGGCTTTTCAGTTGAATGCCTCCGGGCTTATTTTTGTGCACAATCACCCGGCCGGTGATTTGAAACCAAGCAGTCATGACCTGTCCTTAAATAAACGGCTGTGCAAGGCATGCCTTGCCGTTGATTTGACGCCTTTAGATCATCTGATTATCGGTCCTTCAGGTTGCACTTCTCTTAAAGATCAAAATCTATTTACTTGATAAAATTTAGATTATCAACACTATATATGATGATAAACTATAAAATCAAATAAATCTTGACATTTTTGTATTTCAAGCTTATATCCCTGACATCTCAATCATCCGGAGCAGCCATGAGCAAAGTTACTTTAGACCTATTGACGTCCCATCTCTGGGAATCGGCCAATATACTCAGGGGAAGCATTGATGCCGCTGACTATAAGAATTATATCTTCGGCATGTTGTTCCTGAAACGCATTTCCGATGTTTTTGAAGAGGAAGGCGAACGGATCGAGAAGGAGACAGGCGACAAGAAATTAGCCTGGGATGAACCTGACGAACATGAGTTTCACGTTCCGGAAAAGGCTCGATGGGGATTTATCAAATCCCATACTCAGAACCTGGGCGAGCTGCTCAATAAAGCGAACGAGGCCTTGGAAGAGGCAAATCCTGCTACGCTTGAAGGGGTGCTCGCCGTCACCGATTTCAACGACAAGGATCGGCTGCCCGATGTCATCCTTTCCAAGCTGATCGCGCACTTTACCAAGCTTCGCCTGCGCAATGAAGACTTGAGCGAGCCGGACATCCTGGGCCGCGCCTATGAATACCTGATAGCCCAATTTGCCGACGACGCCGGTAAAAAAGGCGGCGAATTCTATACGCCGAAGGAAGTGGTTACCCTGCTCGTTGATATCCTCGATCCAAGTGAGAAGATGCGCATCTGCGATCCCGCGTGCGGCTCCGGAGGCATGCTGATCCAGTCTTTTTACCATCTCCGTGAAAAGGGGCAGAATCCGAAAAATATCTCCCTCTTCGGCCAGGAAAGAAATATCGGGACCTGGGCGATCTGCAAGATGAACATGCTGCTCCATGGATTGTCCAACCCGAGACTGGAAAAAGGCGATACGATGAGATCCCCCAAGCTGTCGGAAAAGGACGGGAGGCTCATGACCTTCGACATCGTTATCGCCAATCCACCTTTCTCGCTCAAGAACTGGGGCTATGAAGAGGCGCAGAACGATCCCTATCGGCGCTTTCGCTACGGCATACCCCCGAAGGGTTACGGCGATTATGCCTTCGTCCAGCACATGATTGCGACGCTGAACGCAAAAGGGCGCGCCGGTGTCGTTTTACCCCATGGCGTTCTCTTTCGCGGAGGGGCCGAAGGGAAGATCAGAAAAGGCATCCTGGAGGACGACTTGCTTGAGGCCGTTATTGGACTGCCCTCCAACCTTTTTTTCGGCGCGAGTATTCCTGCCTGCCTCTTCATCGTCAACAAGGATAAGCCGAAGGAGCGAAGAGGGAAGGTTTTCTTGCTCTACGGCGCCAACGACTTCCTGGAAGGAAAGCGGCAGAATAAACTGCGGGCGGAAGATATCCGGAAGATCATGGCGGCGTACCGGGAATATCGCACCGTGGAAAAATATTGCCGGCCCGTGCCCCTCGATGAAATCAGGGCGAACGACTATAACCTGAACATCACGCGCTACATCGATGTTTCCGAGGAGGAGAAAACCATTGACGTTCAGAAGGTCCTTGATGAGCTTAAGGCCTTGAAAGAGGATCGGTCGGCAATAGAAAATAAGATGAACGCATTCTTAAAAGAACTGGGATACCGGATCTGAATGTTTAACGACCGGAAAGATGTTGACAACATCCTCAGCGCCCTGGGCGAACAATTAGAGCAGCTTGCCGGCGAGGCAATCGAGCTTCTGGTTTGCGGAGGCTCGGCGTTGAACGTGGTGGGGTTGGTTCAGCGGACCACGAGAGATGTGGACGTCCTCGCTTATATCAAACAAACCGGGACGGGGGATGTTCTGCTCATCAAGGCAGATCCTTTGAGACCCGAACTGATCGCAGCCGCAAAGAAAGTGGCGCGGGACTTTAATTTGCCGGAAACATGGCTGAACGCCGGTCCCGCCTCCGCGGTCGATCTCGGTCTGCCCGATGGAGTGATGGCAAGGGTGCTGACGAGACGATACGGGCAAAAGCTGATCGTTCATTTTCTCGGCCGATACGACCAGATCCATTTTAAACTCTATGCCGTGGTCGATCAGGGCGCCGGCAAACATCTGGACGATCTCACGGCCCTGAATCCCACCGCAGAGGAGTTGGAAAAAGCGGCGCGATGGAGCATGACCCACGACGTTTCGGCGGGGTTCAGGCAGGGCATGAAGGATGTCCTGACGCATATGGGACACGGGAATGTCGCAAAAGAACTTTAAAAAAATATTCTTGGAGCATATTCTCTCCTTTCTCTGGCGCCAGTGGTCGGCGCTGGGCGTTCTCGGAGAATCCAGATCGGAAGATCCCTGGGCCGTTGATCCGGAGTCATTGCTCATCTTCACCCTGGAGATGGGCCGTTACGAACCGCGGCTTTTCGACGAGGTCATGGGCTGGCTGGTTGTGAACGGGCACTGGATTGATCTTCAGAGACTGCGAGGGATTCTGCGGGAGAAGGGCGAAACAACGAAGCGGCTGACGGGGGCGGCAGCGGCCTGGCTCGCGAAAGAAAGCAATGAGAGAAAGTGGAAAAACCTTGCCGGTCTCTGCAAGCCGGCGGTGGACATGGACAAGGATCATTTTGCATCCCTCTTTCTTGAAAAGGACGGGCATTCCTATCCGGCCCCGAAAAAAGCTGAGCCGGCATTTCTTTCCTGCGGATTTTTCCGCGAACCATTCAATCCCCGCCGCCTGACGCGGGAAGTGCCTGTCACGTCGCATCTCACAATCCGTTTCCTGCTGCGCGCCCTGTTCGGCGTCGGTTCACGGGCGGAGTGCCTGCTCTATCTCCTGACGCACGACGGCGGGCACCCGGCTGAAGTCGCAAAGGCCATCGGTCTTTCCCTGCGGGGAACCCAGGATATTCTGATTGATCTCTCCCGGTCCGGCCTCGTGCTGACCCGTATCAAAGGGAAGAGAAAAATAGAATACTGGCTTTCCCAGGAGAGGTGGTGGGAATTTTTTTCTCGGGGAAGTCTTGCAGAAATCAAACGGCCGGTATGGATTGACTGGATATCGCTCTTCTCTGCGCTGTCGGGGGTCTGGTCCGCGCTGACCGAGATGGGCAGGGAAGAATTGAGTGATTATATGAGAAGTTCAAGGCTCAGGGATGCCCTGGAGCTGGTAAGCGCCGAGTTCTCAAGGAGCGGTCTCGATATCCCCGCGATGCCGGGGAAGGATATAAAGCTGCAGGAATACGAAAGCGCGTTTGAGTCTTTCATCGTGCAAGTCTTTGGAGCCAGATAAAATGGCCGAGCAGATCAAGAGCCTGCAAACGGGCATCAAATATAAAGATACGCCTATCGGCAAGATCCCGGTGGATTGGGAAGCAACATCGCTGGGGCAAATATTAACTTTTGAATATGGAGAATCATTACCCGGAGCGTTACGTAAAAAAGGTAAAACCAATGTCTATGGCTCGAATGGAATTATTGGACGTCATGATAAATATCTTGTCTATGGACCAGGTTTGGTTATAGGACGTAAAGGTACTGTTGGTGCAATTGCGTGGTCGAAGGATGATTTCTGGCCAATCGATACAACGTATTATGTATCAGCAAGACAGACTAAAGAAGACTTGCGCTGGTTGTACTACTTACTTCTGAGTTCCCGCTTAGAGAAATTAAATGCATCAACCGGTGTACCGGGACTGAATAGAGATATAGCCTACTCAGAGATAATACCCTTACCTCCGTTAGTTGAGCAGAAAAAGATCGCTGAAATTTTATCAACGGTTGATGAAGCGATTGAGAAGACGGATCAGATCATCGAAAAGACGAAGGAGGGCAAGAACTGGCTCTTAGAAATACTATTTTCTTATGGTATCAACAATAGTAAATATAAGGCCAATGCTGAAGTCGGAAAGATGCCGGAAAAATGGAATGTCGAAACATTAGGAAATCTGATTAGTATCAAGCATGGCTATGCATTTAAAAGTCAACATTTTGGCAGTGAAGGCCCAATATTGTTAACCCCAGGTAATTTTAAGGAAAATGGTGGTCTGTATTTTAATGAAAGAAATTTAAAAAGATATTACGGAGCTTATCCGGAAGAATTCACCTTTTTAAAAGACGATTTGGTAATCGTAATGACGGATTTATCGTCCTACTGTAAGATTTTAGGAAATCCCGCATTGATCAGTTTAAGTGAAACGGTTTTGCATAATCAACGAATTGGTAAAGTTGTATTGAACGATAATAAAATAGACAAAAAATATCTTTATTACTTTTTCCTTTCTAAACGCTACAAGAAAACAATTATATCAACTGCCACAGGTACTACTGTTAGGCATACAGCTCCGGATAGAATATATAGATTAAAGATTGCTTTGCCCTCCCTTGAGGAGCAACAGGAAATCGTTGAGATACTATCTTCAATTGACGCTAAGTTAGATAAAGAGGTAACAGGGAAAAATAAATTAGAAATTTTGAAGACCGGTCTCATGCAGGTACTTCTAACAGGCAGAATCCGTGTGAAAGCCTAATTTTCGCTTAAGGGGATGCCGTGAAACCCAAGTTCAACGAAGACACACTCTCCGAAGCGCCTGCGATTGCGCAGTTAAGACGGCTTCAATACGATTATCTCCACGGCGATGCGCTCGATCCTGAACTGAAGGAGGATGGCGAGCGGTCATCCCGGAGAGAGGTGATTCTGACTGATCGCCTGAAGAAGAAACTTGCCGAACTTAATCCCAACCTCACGGAAGACGGCATCAACAAGGCGGTGCGGCGGGTGACGCATATTCAGGCGGAAAGCCTGATGGAAGCAAATCGCACCTTCCACAGAGATTTGATTGCCGGCATTTCCCTCGATCAGGACATCGGCGCCCGGAGACAAAAGCAGACGGTTCGTTTCATTGATTTCGACGAACCTGAGAATAACGAGTTTCTTGCCGTCAATCAGCTCTGGGTAAAAGGCCCCAAAGAAACGGACCGGCCGGATGTCGTGATTTTCATCAACGGCATTCCCCTGGCGGTGATTGAATGCAAGAGCCCGGTGGCGAAACAGATGGGGATCACCGAGGCGATCAAACAACTGGAACGATACCAGGAGGAAATCCCGCAGCTCTTTCACACCAACCAGATCGTCATCGGGCTTAATCTTTTCGGCGCGAAATACGGCGCCATCCTTTCCGGGCCGGAGTTCTTCCATGAATGGAAAGATCAGGGAAACGAAAAATTCCCCAATATGGCGGAGCACCCGTCGGTCAAGGAGATGCTGGCCCTCGGCCTGATAAAAGACGGCGACCTGTCCGAAAACCCGACCCCGCAGGAGGTTCTTATCGCCGGTGTGTTAAGCAGGAAGAATCTCCTCGACATCATCCGGAATTTTATTGTCTATGAGCAGGAGAAGGCCCGGACGGTCAAGAAGGTGTGCCGCTACCAGCAATTCACGGCCGTAAATAAAATCCTGAAAAGGGTGACCACGGAAGAGGAAAAGCGGGGAATCGTCTGGCACTGGCAGGGATCTGGCAAATCGCTCACTATGCTTTTTGCGGCGGTGAAGCTCAGGCGCGAAGAGGAAAAACTCAAGAACCCGATTATCCTTGTCGTTACCGACCGCATTGACCTGGATGACCAGATCAGCAAGACCTTCCGGAACTGTCATTTTCCTGATCCGATCCAGATCAGAGAAAAAGGCGGCACCCACAGAAAGCTTTACGAACTCCTGAGCCGGGAGGTGGGACAGACGATCCTGACGACCGTTCATCTGTTCAGGAAGCCTCTCGATAAGCCTCTTTCAACATCCGGGAAGATTGTTGTCCTTACCGATGAGGCCCATAGAACGCAGTACGGGTTTTATGCACTGAACCTGCGCCAGGCTCTACCGAACGCCTCTTTCTTTGCCTTCACCGGGACCCCGCTCAGCAAGAAGGACCGAAATACCTACCGTCATTTCAGCCCTCCCGGCGAGCGCTATCTGGACGCCTATACAATACGCAACGCAGAGGATGACAAGGAAATCGTGCCGGTCAGGTACGCAAGCCGGCTGGCGAAGTTGCAGGTTGTCGGCAAGTCCCTCGATCAGTTGTTCGATGACCTCTTTCACGACCAGACAGAGGAAGAAAAGGCCCTGCTCAAGAAGAAATACTCGACGATTGACAGGCTGTACCGGGCGGATCGAAGGATTGAGCGGGTTGCCCGCGATATGGTGGACCACTTCAATGAGAAAATCCGCCCGGACGGATTCAAAGCGCAGGTTGTGGCCGCGGACCGGGCGATGGCCATTCGTTACAAGGAGATTCTTGATACCTTGATCGGCCCCGAACGGTCTGAAATCGTCATTACGGTAAACAATAAAGATTCCCGGGAGTGGAAGGAAAAATACAAGAGAACCAGGGAACAGGAAAAATTGATCAAAGAGGCCTTCAATGATCCAAAGAATCCCCTGTCTTTTCTTATTGTCTGCGACAAGCTCCTGACCGGCTTCGATGCGCCGGTGGAGCAAGTCATGTATCTGGATCAGAGAATGAAGGAGCACACGCTGCTTCAGGCCATTGCGCGGACAAATCGTACGTATCCGAGGAAGAACTTCGGGCTTGTGGTGGACTACGTGGGCATCGGCAAAGAACTGGCCGAGGCCCTGGTCATTTTTGAGAAGGAAGATCTGGAGGGTATCTTCGGGGTTGACGATATCCAGAAAGGGCTGGCTGATCTGGCGTACTGGCATCGAAAGGCGCTCGGCTTTTTCGGAAAGATTGACCGCTTCAACGGGAAGCCCGAGGATATTCTGCAAAGATGCATGGTAATCCTGCGATCCGAGGATGTGCGGGCGGATTTCGATGCTGCATTTCAGAACCTGGCCAGGAGCATGGACTTTCTCATGCCCGATCCCGTCGTTGCCCCTTATCTGGATGATTTCAAGTTCCTCGGCGCCGTCCGTGAAGGCGCAAGAAACCTTTACCGCGATGAGCGACTGAGCCTTGTATTGTGCAGTCAGAAAGTCGAAGTCCTGATTAACGCCCATATCGCCGAGACGGGGATCGAGCAGCTCCTGGAACCGATTAACATCACTGCCCCGGATTTTCGGGAGAAGCTGGAGATGAAGGGCAGCACGAAGGCAAAGGCGAGCCATGTGGAATATGCAATCCGCCAGACCATTGAAGAAAAAATCGCCGCGGACCCGGCTTTTTATGGTTCCCTCAAAGAACGCCTGGAAAAGGTGATTGAAGAAGATCGGAAGGAGCGGCAGGACGAGGCAAAACTTTTGCTTGATCTCATGGAATTCGCAAATCAGGACAAACGACGGGAAGCCTATGCAAAATCAATCGGCCTCGAAGATTTGGGAGAGTTCGCCTTGTACGGGCTTTTCACCCCCTTGAGGAATACCCTGTTTGCAGATTCCGAACAGGAGCAGGTCACGTTGACCAAACAGATTATCCAGGTCATCAAACAAAAGAAGGTCATTGATTGGACGGAAAAAGAAGACATCAAGAAAGAGATGCGGAGGGAGATCAGAAGGCTCCTGAAGACAAAAGGTTGTCTTGAAGACCGGATTGAAGTCCTCATTCCGGAGATTATGAATCTGGCCCGGATTCACATAAGGGATCGATAGCATGGGAACCGTTTGTTACGGGACTAAGGAAATAACCTTTGAGATTAAACGGGGCAAGCGGAAGAAAACGGCAGCAATTCATGTTACACCCGCTGCGAACGTTGTTATCTCCGTCCCCCGCGATCTGGAGGAGGAACGGGTTTGCGAGATCATAGAAAAAAAGGCCCGGTGGATTCTTGAAAAGAAGGAATCCATGAATTCGCGCAGTCATTTCAACGTGACCAAGGAATTTGTGAGCGGGGAGTCGTTCCTTTATCTGGGAAAGCAATATCGGCTGAAGGTGACAAAATCATCGGCAAGGGAAAAGGCCTGCAGACTTGTTGCCGGTCGTCTTCAGGTCCAAATCGGGGAAGATTTAGATGCCGAATTACATAAGGAGGCGGTCAAAAAAGCGCTTGTGGAATGGTATAGAAAACATGCGGAAGAAAAGATTCTTGAGCGCCTGCCTCACATCGCGCGGAAAGCGGGAATAAAACCAAAGGCGGTAGAGATAAAGAATCAACATAAACGGTGGGGGAGCTGTTCCCGATCGGGCGTGGTGCGATTCAACTGGAAAGTCGTCATGACTCCCATATCCGTCATTGACTATGTTATTGCCCATGAACTATGTCACCTCATTCAGGAGAACCATTCACCTCAATTCTGGCAAAAAGTCCAAACGATATGCCCCGATTACAACTTAAAAAGAAGGTGGCTGAGAGATTATGCTGACATTATCGGATTTTTATAATCGGGGAATATGTTCAGCACTCCTCATAGTGATGGCCTGTGCCGCATAAAAACGAAGCACCTCTATTCGGACATCCATACCCTGGGGCGGGTGGAGATCACCCGCGACCTTCGGATGGGAGAGTTCGACTGCCTCGTTGGCGTGAACCTCCTGCGCGAGGGTCTCGACATCCCGGAGGTCTCCCTTGTGGCGATCCTCGACGCCGACAAGGAGGGGTTCCTCCGTTCCGCGCGTTCGCTTATCCAGACAAGCGGCCGGGCGGCCCGGAACGTGGCGGGACAGGTGATCATGTACGCCGATACGGTCACCGCCGCGATCAGGACCTGTCTCGACGAGACCCGGCGGCGCCGGCTTATGCAGACGAAATTCAACGAGGAGCACGGGATCACACCGGAGACTATCAAGACCGAGATCCGCCAGATTCTCGGATCGGTCTATGAGGCTGATTATGTGACCGTGCCGACCGTTTCGGAAGAGGCGGCGGCCTATGCCTCCGAGAAGGAACTTCCAGCGGTCATCCGGAAATTGAAAGAGGAGATGAAGCAGGCCGCCAAGGCGCTGGAGTTCGAGAAGGCGGCGGAACTCCGGGACCGGATCCGCGATCTGACCAAGCTGATACTCGAAATGGGGGGAGAGGGGTAACCGGGGGGAAAAAGATTGGTGTCGGATTTGAAAATGGATGAAATGACCGACAAGAAGGAGATCCGGAAGAGAATTCTGACGCTGAGAAACGATATGACGCCGGGGGAGATCGCGGTGAAGAGCGGCGTGATTATCCGGCGGCTGACGGAGCTCCGGGAGCTCCGGGAAGCGTCCACGCTTATGGTTTTCCTCAGCTTCGGGAGTGAGGTTCTGACCGACGATCTGCTCCGCTGGGGATGGTATGCCGGGAAGCGGATTGTCGTTCCGCTTTGCCGCCCGGAATGTTGGGGGCTGACGCCGTGCCTGCTCGGCAGTTTTGCGGAGCTGGAAACCGGCCATTACGGGATCCGCGAGCAGAACGCGGAGATCATCCGGACCGTTCCGCGGGAAGAGATCGATGCGGTCCTCGTTCCCGCCGTGGCCTTTGACAGGCGGGGATATCGTGTCGGCTACGGCGGCGGCTACTACGACCGCTTTCTGCCGGAGGTTCCGCGGGCGGCGCGGATCGGGGCGGCCTTCTCCTGCCAGATCGTAGCGGAGATTCCGGCGGATTCCCATGACGTCCCGGCAGACCTGATCGTGACGGAACAGGAGATCATCATCCCGGACCGGGGAGCGTCCGGAAGCGTGTATGCGGCCACTTTCCCGAAGGCAGGCGGATGAGGAAGGCGATTTGCGCTTGACAGAGCGCCGGGATCGGGGCAAGATGCCGCGCATTTTGATGGATGATGGACCGTTTTTTACGGAAGCATCATATTTTCTTTGGCATGAGGAGAACCATGGAGGAAAACATTCAGAGGATGGAAGAAGAGGGAGGCGAGAAGAGTTTCGCCGAACTGTTGGACGAAAGCGGGATGGACCAGGGATGGCTGAAGCCGGGCCAGCGCGTGGAGGCGATGATCGTGAAGATCACCCCGGAATGGGTCTTCATCGACGTGGGCGGGAAGCACGAGGGCTATCTGGACCGGCGGGAGTTTCTCGACGCGGAGGGGAACGTGACGGTAAAGGAAGGCGAGACCGTCCGGGCCTATTTCCTCTCGTCCCAGCACAATGAGAAACTGTTTTCGACGAAAATCAGCAGCGGCGAAGCCAGCCGGACCTTTCTTGCGGATGCGGCGCACAGCGGGATTCCCGTGGAAGGGCTGGTCGAGAAGGAGGTCAAGGGAGGCTTTGAGGTCCGCGTCGCCGGGGAGGCCCGGGGGTTCTGCCCCTTCTCCCAGATGGGGCTCTTCCGCGTGGCGACGCCGGCGGACTGGATCGGGAAGCGCCTGAACTTCCGGATCATCGAGTACGGCGAGCGGGGCAGGAACATCGTCGTTTCCCACCGGGCGCTTCTGGAGGAGGAGCGGGCGAAGCAGAAAGAAGCCCTGAAAGAGTCGCTCCGGGAGGGGATGACGGTGAAGGGGACGGTCGTTTCCCTGCAAAAATTCGGGGCCTTCGTCGATCTCGGCGGCATCCACGGGCTCATTCCCATCTCCGAAATCGCCTGGGAGCACGTGGGCGATATCGCGGAAAAGCTGGCCGTCGGCCAGGAGGTCGAGGCGGCCATCCTGAGGCTGGACTGGGAACAGGACCGGATTTCACTCAGCCTCCGGTCGAACCTCCCCGATCCCTGGGAGAGGGTCGAAGCGGAGTTCCCCGAGGGATCGAGCTTCACGGGAACCGTGGCGCGCCTCACCAAATTCGGCGCCTTTGTGACCCTGATCCCCGGCGTGGACGGCCTGATCCACATCTCCAGACTGGGACGCGGGAAGCGGATCACCCACCCCTCCGAGGTCCTGACGGAGGGGCAGGCCATCGCGGTGAAGATCGAGAAGACCGACCGGGCCGCCAAGCGCATCTCGCTTGCGCCGGTCGGGGACGCCGAAGAAGAAAAGGCGGAGGAATTGGAGGATTTTCAACAGTACGTTGGCAAGGCCCCCGGCTCCTTCGGTTCCCTCGGCGACGCCCTGCAGAAGAAAATGGGTGCGGAAACGAGGAAGTGACGGTTCGAAGTCCATGACCGGAGATCTGGAAACGAAGATCCGGCACGCCCCCCGCGGCCCCGGCGTCTATCTCATGAAGGACGGGACGGGGGCGATCCTCTATGTGGGGAAGGCCCGGGACCTCAAGGCGAGGATCCGGGCCTATTTCGCCCGGACCGACGCGCGGGCGATGATCCCCTTCCTCGTTTCCCGGATCCGGGATCTGGAGTTCATCCTCACGGGAACGGAAAAGGAGGCGCTGATCCTTGAGAACAACCTGATCAAGGAGCACCGGCCGCGCTACAACGTCGATTTCCGGGACGACAAGTCCTACTACAACATCCGGATCGATCCGTCCGAACCCTTCCCCCGCTTTCAACTCGTACGCCGTCCGAAAAAGGACGGCGCACGTTATTTCGGCCCATATCCCTCCGGCGCCGCCGCGAAGGAGACACTCCGTTTCCTCCAGACGATCCTGCCCCTCCGAAGCTGCCGGGATCGGGAGCTGAAGGCCCGCCGCCGCCCCTGCCTCGAATTCGAGATCGGGCGTTGCGCCGCCCCCTGCGTCGGCCGGATCGAGCCCGCCGACTATCAACGCCTCGTGAAGGACGGCGTCGCCTTTCTCGAAGGCCGGGAGAGGGCGCTGATCGGCGACCTCCGTGGACGGATGAACGAGGCGGCGGAGGAGCTCCATTTCGAGGAAGCGGCCGCCCTCCGTGACCGGATCGCAGCCATCGAGGAGACCTTAGAGCGGCAGCGGATCGTCTCCATGACCGGCCGGAACCGGGACGTTTTCGGTTTCTGCCGGGAGGAGGAACTGACGCAGATCGCGCTCCTCTTCGTCCGCAGCGGCAGGATGATCGGCCAGAAGACCTTCCCCCTGATCCGCCTCCGGGCCAAAACCGGTGAGATCCTCTCCTCTCTGCTGATGCGGTATTACGACGGCGTCGTGGATATCCCGGATGAGGTTGTTGTGCCGATGGCGTTAGAGGACGGCGGGGTTCTGGCTGAGTGGCTCGCGGAGAAGAAAGGGAGAGGGGTGAGTCTCGTCTCTCCGAAGCGGGGGGAGACCCTCGCCCTCGTCGGGATCGCCGGGCGGAATGCGGAAAACGCCCTCAAGACCGCGCGCCTTGCTGCCGACCGCCCGGAGGAGGCGCTCCGGCTGCTCGCAGAGAAACTCAAGCTCCACAGCGCCCCCCGGCGGATCGAGTGCTTCGACATCTCCAATATCGGCGGGAAATATGCCGTCGGTTCGCTGGTCGCGTTCGCGGCCGGCGTCGCCGCGAAGGAGGATTACCGCCGCTTCCGCATCCGGACGGTCCCCGGCGCCGACGACTACGCGATGATGTACGAGGTCCTGAGGCGGCGCTGCGAGAAACGGGAGAACCTCCCCGACTTGATCATGGTGGACGGGGGAAAGGGGCAGCTTGGAGTTGCCCTCGCCGTTCTGAAGGACCTGGGGATCGAGGGGTTGGACGTGATCGGTCTCGCCAAGGAGCGGGACGACCGACCGGCGGGCGCGTCGGTTGCCCGTCGCCTGGGGACCCGGGAAACGGACGCTACAGCAGAACCCGGGCCGCCGGATGCCGCTGTCGATGCAGAATCCCGCCGGACCCCGGAAACGCCCACCGCCGCCGGACCTCGGCGGATATCGGAAGCACCCGGAAAAGAGGAGGATCGCGTCTATCTCCCCGGTCGGAAGGATCCTGTTTACCTCTCCCGCTGGCCCGCCGCCCTCTTTCTCCTCCAGCGGATCCGCGACGAGGCGCACCGCTTTGCTGTCACCTACCACCGGAAGGTCAAGGAAAAAGAGGATCTGCAATCGCTTCTGGATCGGATCCACGGCATCGGCCCCGCGCGGAGGAAGGCGCTCCTCGTTTTCTTCGGCGACGTGAGGCGGGTCCGGTCGGCGTCGGTTGAGGATCTCCAGCAGGTCGAGGGGATCGGTGCGGAGACCGCCCGCCGCATCCGCGCGTTTCTCGATACGGGTCAGGAATCGTAAATGAAGATCTTCATCGCATCCTTCCTGTTTGTGGTCCTGGCCGAAATGGGGGACAAGACGCAGCTTCTGGCGATGGCCTTTGCGGCCAGGTTTCCGGCCGGGACGGTCCTCGCCGGCGTCCTCGTCGCCACACTGGTGAACCATCTGCTCGCGGTTATCGCTGGGAGCTGGCTGACGAACATCGTTCCGCTGGATTACATACAGATCGCCGCATCCGCCTCCTTCATCCTGTTCGGCCTCTGGACCCTCCGGGGCGACCAACTGGAGGGGGAGGACAAAAAGTACAAATTCAGCCCCTTCTGGACGGTGGCCGTCGCCTTCTTCTTCGCGGAGATGGGCGACAAGACGCAGCTTGCGACCGTGGCCCTCGCCGCCAAGTACCAGACGATCATCCCCATCTGGCTGGGGACGACGGCGGCCATGCTGGCGGCCGACGCCTTCGGGATCATCGTCGGCGTCGTCCTGGGAAAGCGGATTCCGGAGCGGTTCGTGAAGTGGTTCGCGGCGGTGATATTCATCCTCTTTGGGATCATAGGCCTGTACGACTCGATTCCCGAACGATTCCTGACGCCGACGGTGATGGCGGGAGGAATCTTTTTCATCCTGGTCCTGGTCGGTCTCGTCGTGCGGCGGAACCACCGCCGCGAGGTTATTGTGAAGGAAAACGACACAACCGTAGCGGTGCTGTCGCCGGAAAGGAAGGTATGATAATGGATCAGAAAAAAGTTTCTTACACCTATGACCTTATTCCCTGGACATTCGGCGAGATCGGTCTCGTCCGGCGCGCGGGTGCGGGGCGTTCCCTGATCTGCCGGATCTTGCTTCCGGATGCAGGGTGTTCCATGGCGGGAAAGATCCGGGAGCATTTTCCCGGTGCGGTTCCGCGAGCGGGAAAACGGGATGTAATCAGTATGCAGATCCGTGATTTTCTGTCGGGGAAGGCGGTCGATTTTGCGCTGGAGGATCTGGATTTTAGGATCGTGAAAGGGTTTGCGAGGCGTGTCCTGCTGGCCGACGGCAAGATCCCCCGGGGCCTAGTTACGACCTACGGCGGCCTGGCGGCCAGACTGGGCGTCCCGGGCGGCGCGAGGGCCGTGGGGAACGTCATGGCCGGAAACCCCTTCCCCCTCGTGATTCCCTGTCACCGCGTGATCCGGAGCAACGGTGCGCTCGGCGGCTTCGGCGGCGGCCTCTCGATGAAGAGGTCGCTTTTGGAGATGGAAGGGGTCCGCTTTGACTCCAAGGGATGGGTCTTTCCCGAGTATATCCTTTAGTTTGCTGGAGATCTCTTCCACGGCCAGGCTGAGTTTCAGAGATACGCTCTTACGAGTCAACGATTTATCTTGACCACCTTTAAAAAATGTGAAAAGTTAATAACTATTAACAAGCTGATATCAATAGTAAAAACAGATTATGTTAGGTATAGAAATATGAAGTCATGCCCCTTCCAGTTGAAACCCTTTTTCCCGGAATAATCTCAGGCACACATCCACCGCATCTGCGTCATAAAGCGTCCCCTTATTGTTCTCGATCTCTTCCAGTGCAGCATTTAATCCTAATGCTGGACGATAGGGCCGGTGGGAGGCCATGGCTTCCACCACATCAGCCACAGCCATAATGCGGGCCTCTATAAGAATGTCATCCCCTTTCAGGTTTCTCGGATAGCCTGATCCATCCATCCGCTCATGGTGCTGGTAAACAATTTGTGCCAGCGGCCAAGGGGATTCCACATCCTTCAGCATCTCGTATCCTATTCGGGCATGTTCTTTAATCAGGGAAAACTCAATGTCTGTCAGCTTGGTGGGCTTGGACAATATCTCCGCTGGGATGGAGAGTTTTCCGATGTCATGGATGGAACCTGCCATCCGGATTCCATCGATTTTCTCCTGAGGTAATCCCATCACCGCGGCAATGGCACGGGCAAGGTCTGCTGACCGGATCTGATGACCGGCCGTATAGGGATCTCTTGATTCCACGGCAGATACCATGACCTGAATGGTCGTGCCAAACGCCTTCCTGAGGCTATCAAGGGTATTCTTGAGCTTTTCCTCGACTTTCTTTCTCTGGGTAATATCTTGAACCCTTCCCTCAAGGTATTCGATATTGCCCTTTTCATCACGAATGACTCTGGCATTTGTATGGAGCCATATAATCGTTCCATCTTTTCGATATACCTGGAATTCAAATTCTTCTACAAAGTCGCTACCTCTTAATTGATTGATTAACTCTGGCCATTCATCTGGACTTACGTAAATCTGACCGGCAATATCGGTAATAGAGCTGATCAATTCTTCCGGTGTTTTATATCCCAGAATTTTAGCAAAAGCGGGATTGACTGAAACATATCTTCCTTTGGCAGTTGCCTGATAGATGCCTTCAATAGCGTTTTCAAAGATAGCGCGGTATTTGGCCTCGCTTGAAGCAAGAGATTTCTCAGACTGCTTGCTGTCGGTCATGTCCTCCAGGGTTTCTACGGCGCCAATAAGCATCCCCTTTGAATCCCGGATTGCAGCGGCAGTAAAGCGCAACCACTTCCCCTCCTCTCCCAGGGCAGGGAAAAAATCCATGGCCTCATAGGCGCCTTTAATCAACGGAGACTTGATATACTTGCCGGAATACCACTGGGGAACCAACTCAACAGTCTCATTCACCAGCACGTCTGCCATGCAGGGTCTCTCTTCATTGTAAAAGGCCTTCCATTGCTCACTGGTGCCTACGATCTCCTCGGACTTGATTCTGCTCATTTCTTCCAGTGCCTTGTTCCAATGGATGACCCGGTGGTCCTTCCCGATGACAAAGGCCGGGATCGGAGAACCATCGACAATGCTATGCAACCGCTGTTCACTCTCCCTGAGGGCTTCTTCCGCTTGCTTGTGCTCGGTGATGTCGTGAAATATCCCCTGCAACACTTTTCTGCCTTGAAGATTCATGAAAATCGCTCTGATTTCCACTTCTCTGATGTCGTCTGTTTTAGTAACAACCTGTGTTTCCAGAATTTGCTCTTGTTTATCAGTCAGGTGTTGCTTGAATGTAGGGGAAAATGCCTCCTTGTCGTCTTGTGGCGGGTGCAAAATCGTCTGCGGTCGCCCGATAAGCTCTGCCCGCTCTCTGCATACTAAAGCCGCCAGTGCCTGGTTGCAATCAATGATGATTCCTGTTTCCGCATCCGCCAGGCAGATGCCGTCCAGGACTTCGTTAAACAGTGTTCTGTAGTGTTCCTCCGACCGGGCTGTCTTATAATTCATGATGAGCGGTATTAAAATGAACGTGCAGATCAATATGGTCACAATCACGCTGATTGACCTGTACAGAAAAATCCTATACGTCGGATTCATAAGCAAAATCGACCATCCCTCCGAATCAATCACCTTGCGTGAAACAAGATAGCGCTTTCCGTTCAATGTAATATCTATCCCGTCAGCGGTTTCTTGTGACAACACCGCCTCGAACGGTTTTTCACCGAACTGTTTGGATGCGAGCAATGCCCGCTCGGTTTCCTTGCTTATGGGCCACAGGCTCTTAGAGAGCATCTCTTTCCTGCTGGAGAGAAAAATAATGCCTTGGGGATTGATGAAAAAAAAGTGGGAATCCCCGCTTAAATTTGCTTCTATCTCATCGAGGTCCTTTTTCATCGTTACAACGCCAATAATGGCGCCTTTGTCATCCCGAACAGGATAGCTTGCATAGAATCCTCTCTTCAGAGACGTAACCCCCAGGGCAAAATAACGACCTGCGTTGCCGCTTATCGCCTGAATAAAATAAGGACGGAACTGATAGGATTTCCCAACAAAGCTGTCCGGATCATTACGGTTTGATGAAGCGATCGTCTTTCCCGCGCTGTCCATAAGATAACTGACGGAAGCTCCCATAGCTGAATTGTAGCGATCCAGGGCAGAGTTAGCGCGAGCAATGTCCTGATCATTACCGGAAATGAGCGCGGGAGGAATCGAGGGAGAACCAGACATAGCCTTCGCGGCCCCTGCGAGGTTTTTCAATTCGTCGGTCAAATGGGTCGATAACAACGTTATTGTCGCTTCGTTTTCTTTGACGATTTCCTGTCTGGCCATGTCGCCTAAATATCCGGTTGCAAACCACCCCGCGCCGACAATAACAGACATGAAAAGCAGAGAAAACATCAACCATTTGTGACGTAATTCATATTTGTTACTCATGACATCCATTCTTTATCTTCTCCCGAATCATTCAATCCATGAGCAGGATTGTAACTGGGTTATTTTTCGATCCTGTTGATCGATACAACATATCAACCAGGCTAATTTGCGAAAGTTCGCGTTTATATTGATAAGAACTTTCTTTTTCACGATGGGAGTATATGAAGAAGGATCTTGTGTGTCAATTGAATTTTGACCGCAAAATATGGGGTGCGGTATCGGTGATGATGGAAGGTGTGTATCGGGTCGGTCAATCTTCCGGTTGAGCAATACGATTTTGGATTGTTTCACCTGCAAGTTAGCATTTTTTTCGTATGTGTCTGTTGAGTTTTCGACAAACCGTGTCGAGTTCGCCTTGCCAATCCTCATTGTCATGAAAAATTAACGGGCCGTCGCGTGATCCAATGTGTTCAGAGCGCAGTTCATCGGTTGTCTGATTCAAACCGCGATCTGCGATTGCTTGTTCAACCCGGTAGCTACCCAGCGTATGCAGACTATTAGAAATCAGGTTTTTGACTTTCCGCTTTGTAGCGCCGTGACGGCGAGGTTGTCCCGGTGGATCACCTCGTCGTAGTCCTTGTAGCCCAGGACCTGTTCGATCTTCGCGGTCTTCAGCCCCATGATCTTCCGGATCTCGTCGGCGCTGTAGTTGACCAGCCCTTTGGCGATGGCGTTTCCCGCCGCGTCCACGCAGGTCACCGGGTCACCGAGGGCAAAATACCCCTCGACCTGGGTCACGCCGGAGGGCAACAGACTCTTGCCGTCCCGGATGAGGGCCTCTTTCGCCCCATCGTCGATCAGGAGGCGGCCCCGGGAGCGCAGCGTGAATGCGATCCAATATTTCCGGCTGCTCAGGTGTTCCGCCGACGGCAGGAACAGGGTGCCCGTCTCTTTCCCGTTCATGATCTCCTGGAGAACGCCGGCGCGCCGGCCGGGGGCGATGATGTAAGGGATGCCGGAGGCAATGACCTTTTTTGCGGCCTGGACCTTGCTCTTCATGCCGCCCATCCCGACGGGGGTGGCCTCCTCGGTCGCGGCGGCCTCGATCTCCGGGGTGATTTCCACGACAAGGGGGATGAGTTTCGCCTTCCCGGGGTCGGCCGGGTTCCGGTCGTAGAGACCTTCCGTGCTCGTCAGGTTGATGACGAGGTGCGCCTCGACGATGTTGGCGACCATCGCGGCCAGGTGGTCGTTGTCGCCGAATTTAATTTCATCGACGGCCACCGTGTCGTTTTCGTTGATGATCGTAATCACCCCCCAATCCATGAGGGTGAAGAGGGTATTGCGAATGTTCAGAAAACGCTTGCGGTCGGTGATGTCGCTCATCGTGAGGAGGACCTGGCCGACGAAGAGGCCGTGTTTCCCGAAGGCGTTGGAGTAGACCCGCATCAGCCGCCCCTGGCCAATCGCGGCCGCCGCTTGCTTCTGGGGGATGCTCTTGAGTTTGCCTTCGATTCCCATCCGGTGCTTCCCGGAGGCGATGGCGCCGGAACTGACCAGGACGACCTGGCAGCCCTGCTCGCGCAGGGCCGCGATGTCGCCCACCAGTTGCTCGATGATGTTGAGGTCGAGGCCGTCCTCGCCCGTCAGAACGGCGCTGCCGACCTTGACCAGGATCTTCCGGACGTTTGCGAGCTGCTCTTTTCGTGTCATGATAGCCTTTCCTCCGGCGACGCATCCCGTTCGCCTGCATTTAGGGGACGCGATGCCGCATCGTGGGCATTCCGGGGACATGATGCCGCATCATGTCCCCGGAATGCCGCCTGCGCGGGGATCAGGGCGATGAGCTCCCGGAGCACCTCCGGGACGCCTTCTCCCGTTGCAGCCGAAAAAGCGAGTAATTCTATTCCTTTTTGTGCAAAGATGTCAACAGTATCCTTCCACCTCTCCCGGGTCACGGTGAGATCGAGTTTGCCGATCGCCACAACCTGTCGTTTTTTCCGCATATCGGGGCTGAAGAGCTCTAACTCCCGGTTGATCAGTTCGTAGTCATGCCATGCGCCCTCGTGGGATTCCGGCGAGACGTCGATGATGTGGAGCAGGACGGAAGTCCGCTCAACGTGGCGCAGGAACTGCATGCCCATCCCCATCCCCTCGTGCGCCCCCTCGATCAGCCCCGGGATGTCGGCGATCACGAACGATTCGTGCTCCCCGTACCGGACCACGCCGAGATGGGGGACGAGCGTCGTGAAGGGGTAATCCGCGATCTTGGGACGGGCGGCGGAGACGCTGGAGATGAAGGTCGATTTGCCGACGTTCGGGAGGCCGACGATTCCCACATCGGCCAGGAGCTTGAGTTCCAGCGTGATCCAGCGCTCCTCGCCCGGGATGCCGGGCTGGGCGAAACGCGGGGTCTGACGGGTGGCCGTGGCGAACCTCGCGTTGCCACGTCCGCCCATGCCGCCCTTGGCGATGATGAAGGAGGCCCCATCGGCGGCCAGATCAGAAAGAAGTTCCCCCGTTTCCGCGTCCCGAACAACTGTGCCCACCGGGACGACGATCTCCATGTCCTGGGAATCCTTTCCCGTCCGTTTGCTTCCTTCCCCGTGACTGCCGTTCTTCGCTACGTGGTGCTGACGGTACTTGAGGTCGAGAAGGGTTCGCCGGCTGAGGGAGGCGCGGATGATGACATCTCCCCCATGGCCGCCGTCGCCGCCGTCCGGTCCCCCGCGGGGAATGAACTTCTCCCGCCGGAAGCTGACGCAACCGCGCCCGCCGTCGCCCGCCTTGACGTAAATCTTCGCCTCGTCGATGAATTTCATGAGAATTGCCTATGCCTTTTTCGTGCGGAGGGAGCGGAGGGAAAGGATGTCATCAGGTTGCCGCAGGGGAAGAGCCGTCGCACCGCCTTCCTGAAGGGTTAAAAAGACCGGTCGGCGGTTGCGTAATACTACCCGCCAGCCCATCACCGGGGTGACGGCCTGTTTGGAGAATATCGATTGGAAAAGATGCTTACGCCACGGCGTAGACGCTGACTTTCTTCCGCTTCTTATCGAGTCGCTCGAATTTCACGAAGCCGTCAATCTTCGAAAAAATGGTATAATCTTTCCCAAGCCCTACGTTGTTGCCGGGATGAAATACGGTACCGACCTGACGAACGATAATGGAACCGGCGTTGATCTTCTCGCCGCCGTATGCCTTGACGCCCCGCCGTTGGGAATTGCTGTCTCTTCCATTCCGGGAGCTTCCCTGTCCCTTCTTGTGTGCCATAATGCCCTCCGCTTAAATGGATATTTCCCTGATCTTCATGCTGGTCAATTGCTGGCGGTGACCGGTCTTCTTGTGGTAACCTTTTCTTTTTTTCGTCTTGTACACGGTAAGTTTGTCGCCTTGGGTCTGGGCGAGAATCTCGCCGACCACCTTCGCGCCCTCGACGACGGGCCTCCCGACCCGGATGTCGCCCTCTTTTTCGACCATCAGAACCTGGTCAAAAACGACCGCTTCCCCTTTGTCGCCGCTGATCTTTTCGATGGCGATCACATCTCCCACGGAGACCCTGTGCTGTTTACCGCCCGTTTTAATGACTGCGTACATGGTTTATATCCCTCTTAAAAATTTTGGATTCGCACCATAACGAAAACAAAGTGCATTTGTCAAGAAAATTTATAGGTCGGAGACATGATGCGGCATCATGTCCCCAAAATTTCCCGGTCGGTGGGTCCCGCGAAATCGGCCGGACGGGTGGCCGTCTTGACAATGCGGACCCCGTGGGTCGCCTCGGGGGAAAGCCCGAAGAGAGCGGTCAGAAGCTCGGTGGGGCGGACCGTCCCTTCCGGACCGAAATGCGCGGAAAGGATGATCCGGCGGGAAGGCCGGTCTAAAGCGAGGTCCGAAACGAGGGGGCGGATCTCCTTGATGATCGTCTTCCCGTTTGCCTCCCGGTTGACGGGGAAGCTCTCCAAGTCGAGAAATCGGGGAATATCGGCTTCGAATCTGTCCAGAGCCTCCTCTCCGATTCCCTCCGGCAGAATTATATCATAAACGAACCCCTTAACCAGCTCCGCGAGAGAGAAATCATGCGGCGGGAGCTCCCGCATCGCTGTGACCGCGACACCGGCGGGCAGACCGGCATTGATTCGGGCCACGAGGGTTTTCAGCTCCACTTCGGGATCCTGGATACGGATGTCCGCGAATTCGCCCCGGCTCTCCATGCCCACAGCCGTTGCCCCGGCAAAAGAGATCCGCGGATGGGGATGGAACCCTTGGGAATAGACGAAGAAGATCCCGCCCAGGATCATCGCCCGGCTGAGGGCCGCGGAGAGCTCCATGTGGGAGAGAAACCGCGCCGGACCCAATTTCGTGAACCGGAGGCGGAAGGCCTTTTCCGGCCCCCCGGCGTCTCCCCTGCCAGCGAAGGTTGAGACGATGGTCCCGACGGGCGTGTCCGCGGGGGCGGTCACAGGGGACACGATGCCGCATCGTGTCCCCGTCCGGTCGTCGCAGACGCCGCAGTCGCTGCACGATCCGGTCCGGCAGTCCGGCGTCGCTTCGCCTGCTTCGGCCTTTTCGGCCTCGGCCAGCAGAAAATCCCGGCGGACGCCGCAATCGATCCTCTCCCAGGGAAAAATCTCCGAACGGGGACGTTCCCGCAGATATGCCCCGGCGTCGATTCCCGTCTTGCGGAGCGCCTCCTCCCAGAGGTCGAAACGGAAACGGTCGCTCCAGCCGTCGAAGCGGCAGCCGAGTTTAAAGGCCGTCTCAATCAGATCACCGGTCTCCTCCCCCCCGCGGGAGAAGATCCCTTCGAGGAGGCTCATCCGGGCGTCATGCCACTTGACGCTGATGTTCCGGTTCTTCAGGCGCCTCTTGAAAAACTCCTGGCGGTCAACGATCTCCCCGATTCCGATCTGGCGCTGCCACTGGAAGGGGGTGTGGGGCTTGGGAACGAAGGTCGAAAGGCTGACCGTGATCTGACCCCGGTTCTTCGCCGTCCGGAGGACCCGGTGGGCGAGCTCGGCGATCCCCTCCAGGTCCTCCTCCCGCTCGCCGGGAAGGCCTAGCATGAAGTAGAGTTTCACCGCCTTCCAGCCGGCTGTGAAAACCCGTTCCGTCGTGGCGAGGAGCTCCTCCTCCGTATTCCCCTTGTTGATCATGTCGCGGAGGCGCTGCGTCCCCGCCTCGGGGGCGAGCGTAAAGCTTGTCTTCCGGACCCGCCTAATCTCTTCGATCAACCGCGGGGTGAGGGTTTCGGCGCGGAGCGACGGAAGCGCAAGGGCCACCCGCCGGGAGTAATAGCGGTTCATGAGCGTCGTAAGCAGGGGTTCGATCCGAGAATAGTCTCCCGAGCTCAGCGAGAGGAGGGAGATCTCGTTGTGCCCCGTCGTCCGGAGCATTGAATCGGCCATCTCCTCGAGGACGGCGGGTGTACGTTCGCGGACCGGCCGCCAGACCATCCCCGCCTGGCAGAAGCGGCAGCCTCGCGTGCAGCCCCTGGCGATCTCCAGGGTCACCCGGTCGTGTATTGTCTTCATCAGAGGGATGACGGGACAGAGGGGCTGGCGCCAGGCGTCCAGATCGGTGATGATCCGCTTTCCGATTCTTTCATTGCCGGTATGGATGGCCGGAACGTACACCCCGCGGAGCGCGGCCAAGGCCTCGAGCTGTTCCCGCCTCTTCCCGCCCCGGCGCCGGATTGTCATTACGGCGTCGGCGATCTCCGTGACCACCTCCTCTCCCTCGCCGATGACAAAGGCGTCGATGAAGGCGCTCATCGGAGCGGGGTTGAAGGCGGAAGGGCCGCCGGCGATGATCAGGGGGTGCGCCTCATCCCGCTCCTCGCGGCGGAGCGGAATCCCGCCCAGGTCGAGCATCATGAGAACGTTCGTGTAGCAGAGTTCGTACTGAAGGGAGAAACCGACGATGTCGAAGGCGTGGAGCGGCCGCTGCGACTCCAGGGAGCAGAGGGGCAGCCGGCGGCGGCGCAGCTCCCCCTCCATGTCCGGCCAGGGGGCGTAGCAGCGCTCGCAGGCGACCTCCGGCAGGCCGTTCAGGACGGCATAGAGGATCTGGAGTCCGAGGTGGGACATCCCGACCTCATAGGTGTCGGGGAAGGCGAGGGCGAAGCGGAGGCGGCAGCTCCCCGGGTCCTTCCGGACGGCGTTGACCTCGCCCCCGGTGTAGCGGCTGGGTCTTTCGACGGCGAGAAAGAGCTCGCCGGCTTTTTCTGCGGACGGATCGGTCATGTTCAATTCTGATGACCTCGTAAAAAGTCCTAAAAGCCGTGAAAATGGGACGGCTTCGTAAAATGTCCGCAGGCAAGGCGCACGAATCCTGAGGAATGAGGCGTACTGTGTCGTACGCCGAAATGACGAAGGATGAAGCGCAACGCAGCATCCGGACTTTTTACGAAGCCGTCAATTCTCTTTCAGGAATTCCCGGTATCGGTCAGGATTTGTCTCGATTTCCATGCCCTCATTATCATCTTTACCCTGGATCTGCAATCTTGTTCCTCTATCCTGATTTTCGTGATTTTCGTTGACAGGTCGCCCGGCGTCGTTTAGTGTGCGTAAAGCTGATTTTCTTTCCAGACCGACGGGGACATGATGCCGCATTGTGTCCCCGCGGAAAAAGGGGCGGTGACGTTTTTCCCCGGGTGCAGGGATGAAAGAGACGACGACGGAGATCCTTTTCACGAAGGAGGTCATCGACCGGAGGGTCAGGGAACTCGCCGGACAGATCTCCCGGGATTACGAAGGAAGGGAACCGCTGATCGTCGGCATCCTCAACGGCGCTTTTATTTTCATGGCCGATCTGATCCGTGCGCTCGACGTCCCGTGCCGGGTCGATTTCGTCCGGCTGGCAAGCTACGGCGCGGGATCCGTCAGCTCGGGAGAGATCCGGATCGGCAAGGATCTGGAGACGCCGATTGCGGGACGCGATGTCCTCATCGTGGAAGATATCATCGATACCGGTCTCACCCTTTCCCGTCTGGTGGAGATTCTGCGGAAGCGGCAGCCGGCCTCGCTCAGGGTCTGCGCCTTTCTCGACAAGCGGGAGAGGAGACGGGTCCTCTTCACGGCGGACTATGTGGGTTTTCCCATCCCGGACCGTTTCGTGGTCGGATATGGACTCGATTATAATGAGAAATTCCGTTTTCTTCCGGATGTTCGCGTGCTTGGGACATCGTCTTAAGAGGGAGGGCGTATGATTATCCAGTGTCGGAAGTGTGAAACGCGGTTCCGGTTTGACGAGAATTTAATGGAAGGGGATGGCGTCTGGGTGCGGTGCAGCCGTTGCCAGCATGTCTTCTTTCAGGAGAGGCCCGCCGGTGATTTCCCCGCAGCGGAATTGGAGATCCCCTCCGTAAGGATCAGTGATGCCAGACGCACCCCGGACGATCGCTTTCCCGCTGTGGAAGAAGGTCCGATACCGACCGAGGTGAAGGCGGAAATCCCTCTGCAGCCAAAGGCCGATGCGGAACAAACGCCGCCGGATGAGTTCGAGAAGGAACCCTCGCTCGAAGGACTGGAGGAGGATCTGGGGAAGGAACCCCTCGGTGATCCTGCCGCCGGCGTGGAAAAAGAGGAAGAGGAGACCACGGAGGGCGGGACGGGGCGGAAGCAATGGGGCCGGATGCTCCTGAAGCTGATCGCCCTGGTGGTTTTTATGGTGATCGTCGCGGGAACGGTTTATCTCTATCTCTTCCCGGAGGTCCGGACCCAGGTGCTGGCGTGGGCGTCTCCGTGGCTGCGGGGGGTGCCCGTCCTCGAAAATCTCATCGGCACGGAAATGAAAAGCGGCGGGACTGTCCTGGCGCCGGTGCGCATCAAAGACGTCCGTCAGCGTTCCGTGGCGAATCTCCTTACGGGGAACCTCCGCGTCATCGAGGGGGTTGCCATAAACCAGGCGCCCTATCCCCTGGCGAGGATCCGGGTCCGTCTGGTCATCGCCGATGCTTATGACGTCGTTCTCGGGGAAAAGATCGTCTCCTGCGGAAATCTCCTGACGGATGCGGAGCTGGGCGCCATGGCGGAGGCCGAGATTCAGAGGGAACTTTCCATCCCCCAGGGGAGCGACGTCTCCAATGAGCGGATCGCACCGAACGGCGAGATCCCCTTCATGATCGTCTTCAGTCAGGAACAGGCCGGGGCGGTCAAGACGACGGTGATCCCTTTGGGCGCCGACCATCTTCCCTGATGATCACCGGTGGAGGCCAATTTTATAATGGCACATTCATGAAGGGAAAAACTAATTTCCTCTGAGTAACCCCCCGTCTCTGCCGGAGGATACTTATTTCAATGTGGTCATAATTCGACCCTCTTTTTTCTTGACAGGCAAAGCCTTATCTATTATCATCCCACAATCAGAGAAGACCTGAATTATTATCAGAAATCAGAAGATTATCCCCTCCTGTCCCAATGAGGCGTTTGTTTATAAAAGAGTACGGATGCAGATCGTGAATTTCCGATAGCAAGAAAATGGGGACAGATCTATTTTCCCTGAAAAATAGATCTGTCCCCATTTTTGCATTTTTGGAGTGTAGATGCGTGTGATCGTCCGCAACGCGACCTATGAGAGCGATGCCCTCCGGCCCCTGATCTTCGGGATGATGGAGGCGATGGGGGGGAATGAGATCCGGAAGGAGAGCCGCGTTCTGATCAAACCGAATCTTCTCTCCCCGGCGCTTCCGCGCCAAGCCATTCTCACGCATCCCTCCATCATCCGGGCCGTTGTGGAATACTGCCTTGATCGGGGCGCCCGCCCGCTCGTCGCCGACAGCCCCGCGATGGGCTCATTCAATCTTCTCCTTCGGATGAGCGGAATCCGCGACGCTCTCAACGGCCTCGACTGCGAATGCCGGCCGTTTCAGAGTTCCGTCCGCGTCGACATCGGCGAGCCGTTCGGCGCAATCGAAATCGCCGAGGATGCCGTCCGGGCGGATTTCATCGTGAATCTCCCCAAGTTCAAGACCCACAGCCAGATGCTCCTCACCCTCGCCGTCAAGAACCTCTTCGGCTGCGTCGTCGGCTACCGGAAACCGGAGTGGCACATGCGGGCCGGCGTCGACCGGCAGGCGTTCGCCCGGCTCATCGCCCGGATCGGTCGGACCCTCCGGCCGGCCTTCAACATTCTCGACGGCGTCCTGGCGATGGAAGGACAGGGGCCGGGAATGGGGGGCGTTCCTCGGGAGTTGGGCGTCATGCTCGCCGGTTGTGATCCCTTCGCTGTCGATCGGGTCGTCTGCCGTATGCTCGCTCTCGATCCGGAACAGGTCCCCGTCCTGAAGGCCGCCCGGGAGATGGGTTTTCCCGCACCGGAGGCGGAGATCGACGGATCGCTCCCTGAAATCCGGGATTTCCACCTTCCCCGGCTGACCTCCCTAGTCTACGGCCCGAAGTTCCTGCACGGTTTCATCCGGCGGCAGGTTCTCCAGCGGCCCATCTGCGATCCCGCAGTCTGCCGGATGTGCGGGGAGTGCTGGAAGATCTGCCCGGCCGGCGCGATCACCCCGGAGGAGAAACCGCTTTGCTTCGACTACGACCGGTGCATCCGCTGCTACTGCTGCGTCGAGGTGTGCCCCTTCGGAGCGCTCCACACCGCCGAGACCATGGCCGGACGGATCATCCGCGGCGCAGTCTCGCTCATTCTCCCGCCAGGAAAGACGAGATAAAAGGATTTTACCTTTGCCACGGTTTATGTTAGCAAGTAGAAAGTTTTAAAGGGACGCAGGACGGTGCGTACGGCCGTAAAGGAGGCCCCATGGTAGAAAATTTCATCAATGGCCTGTCCGCCTACCTGCAGGGGTCGGTTTCCCTGTCCTTTCTGGCCGTTTATCTCGGGGGGGTGCTGATCAGCTTCACCCCCTGCGTCTATCCGGTAATTCCGATCACCGCCGCCTTTATCGGCGCCCGCGGGGACGGCTCGAAGAGCAGGGGATTCGTCCTCTCGCTGATCTACGTGACCGGCATGGCCGTCACCTATACGATCCTCGGCGCGGTTGCCGCGCTTTCCGGAAGGCTCTTCGGCCAGATCCAGAGCAACCCCTGGACCTATTTCCTGATCGGTAACCTCTGCGTTCTCATGGGGTTGTCGATGCTCGACGTCTTCACCTTCGCCGTCCGGACGCCCGCCTTCGTGACGCGGGCGCAGTCCCGGAAGCTGACGAGGGGGATCGCCGGCAGTTTTCTGGTGGGGGCGGCTTCAGGCCTGGTCATGGGTCCCTGCACTGCGCCGGCCCTCGCCGTCATCCTCGGCTACGCGGCAACGCGGCAGAATTTGGCTCTCGCCTCGAGCCTGATGTTCGTCTTCGCCTTCGGGATGGGGACCCTGCTTATCCTCGTGGGGACGTTCGCCGGTCTTCTTGCCGCCATCCCCAAGTCGGGTGCGTGGATGGCCCGGATCAGCCGGATCTTCGGCTGGATCCTGCTGGGAACGGGGGAATATTTTCTGATCAACGCCGGAATGCTCTGGGTATGAAGGAGATGCGATGTTTCGTCCGGATATTCGAAAACAGATCTTGAACCCCGGTGCGATTGCCTCCCGCCGGTTCCTCGGCGGCGCGCGGCATGCCGCAGCGACGGCCGCAGCCGGGCGCTTTCTATCCGGATTCCGGTGGTTTGCCGCGATTGTGATGATAGCATTGGTTTTGCTCCTCCCTCTGGACGTCCGTTCCTTCGGCCCGCAGTCGCCCGCAGCCGCGAAGACGGCCATCGTTGAGAAAGCCCCGGACTTCGTCCTCAGGGACCTGAACGGCCGGAAATTCCGTTTGAGCGACTTCAGGGGGAAACAGCCGGTCCTGATCATCTTCAGCGCGACCTGGTGCACATTCTGCAGGGAGGAAATCCCCCATTTCAAATCCATCCATGCCTCCTATGCGAAGCAAGGGTTGGAGATCGTCAACATCGACATCCAGGAATCCAAGGAGAGGGTGGCCAAATTCACCGCCAAGTATGGGCTTCCCTACCGCGTGCTCCTGGACGAAGACGGCGCTGTAAGCGGTATATATGATATCCGGGGCGTTCCGTCGATGGTCCTCGTGGACCAAAACGGGAATATCCTCTGCCGCCAGTGTCTGCGGGTGGAGCCCCTCATCGAGACGCTCCTGAAAAAGAAGTAAGGTGGAAAAGGCTACATGGCGTCCGGATCGCAACAGAATGAACTATACGGCCTGCAGACGGAAAACCGGCATCTTCAGGAGATGATCGGCGCCCTCCGCGACGAAATGGAGAAGATGCGGATCGGCGAACAGGAGCGCCTGCAGAAGGCCCTAAGTTCGGCCAACGACGAGATCGGCCAGCTCAGAAACATGATCGTTACGCTCCGGGATGAGCTGGACCGCCGGAAGATCGAAGCCGAGGAGAAATGCCGGGCCGTGGAACAGGCCGCCCGCGACGAGGCGAAACAACTGCACGAGATGATCCGGACGCTCAGAGACCGGCTGGAAGACCATGCAAAAAAACAATCATGAGAAAAGGCCGGCGACCGCGCAGGAACGGCGCCGGAAGACCAACGAAGCGGAGCTCCTGCTCGACATCTCCCAAACGATCGCGGCGTTCGAGACCCTCGACGAGATCCTCAAATCCCTTGTGGAGATCACGACGAGGGAACTGAAGGCCGACCGGGGGACCATCTTCCTCAACGACAGCGAAACGGGCGAGCTTTACTCCCGCGTCGCCCAGGGAAATTTCCAGCGCGAGATCCGGATTCTGAACAATTCCGGCGTCGCCGGTCACGCCTTCACCACAGGGGAGGGACTTATCGTCCACAACGCCTACGACGACCCCCACTTCAACCGATCCATCGATGAACAGACCGGTTATGTCACCAAAACTATCCTCTGCGTCCCCATCCGGACGATCAAGGGGGAGATCATCGGCGCCGCCCAGGCCCTGAACAAGAAGACGGGCCGTTTCACGCCGGCAGACCGGCGCCTCCTGGAGTCGATGACAACGCAGGCTGCGATCGCCCTGCAGAGCACGCAGTTCGTCGAGCGGATGAAACAATTCCGGCGGAAGGAGATGGAGTTCTTCAACGTTGTTTCCGACGTAACCGCCGAGATCGACCTCGGCGCCCTCCTCCAGAAGGTCATGTCCGAGGCGACGAGGATGCTGAATGCCGAGCGCGCAACCCTCTTTCTCAACGACGAAAAGACAAACGAACTCTTCTCCAAGATCGGCCTGGGACTGGCGGCGACGGAAATCCGCCTGCCGAACCACCTCGGAATCGCGGGGGCGGTCTTCACCTCCCGGAAGACGGTGAACATCCCCTACGCTTACGCCGATCTGCGCTTCAATCCCGCCTTCGACAAAAAAACGGGGTTCTTCACCCGCTCCATCCTCTGCGTCCCGGTCATCAACAAGGTCGGGAAGATCATCGGGGTGACCCAGGTGTTGAACAAGCAGAGCGGCCCCTTCACCGCGGAAGACGAATCGCGGCTGAAGGCCTTCACCGCGCAGGTGTCGATCTCCCTGGAGAACGCCAAGCTCTTCGACGACGTTCAGAACATGAAGAACTACAGCGAGAGCATGTTGGAGAGCATGTCCAACGGCGTAATAACCCTGAACGAGGATCAGAGGATCGTCACCTGCAACGCCGCCGGCCTCCGGATCCTCCAGCTCGCCCCCGAGGCAATTCTCAAAAGGAAGGCCGAGGATTTCTTCGCCGGCGTCAATGCCTGGATCATCGATAAGATCCGGCACGTCGAGGGGAGCGGCAAGTCGGACGTTATTATGGACGTGGAGGCCGAATTCGGGGGAACCCAGGTCTCAGTCAACCTGACGTTCCTGCCGCTGGTCAGCACGGCGAAGAAGAAACTCGGCTCGATGATCATCATCGACGACATCACGAGTGAAAAGCGGATGAAATCGACCATGTCCCGCTACATGGATCCGGGGCTGGCCGATCAGATCCTCGAAGGCGGTGAAGAGATCCTGGGCGGGAAGAGCACCGTGGCGACGGTTCTCTTTTCGGACATCCGGGGTTTCACCACGCTGACCGAGGAATTGGGTCCGCAGGGAACGGTCTCCCTCCTGAACGAGTATTTCACGATCATGGTGGACTGCATCCAGAAGGAGGGGGGGATGCTGGACAAGTTCATCGGGGACGCCATCATGGCCGCCTTCGGGGTGCCCATCCCTCATGAAGACGACGAGGACCGGGCCGTCCGGGCAGCGATCGGCATGATCCGTGCCCTGCATGTCTGGAACCGCCATCGCGCCGTCGAGGGGAAGAAGCCGGTCGGGATGGGCGTCGGCCTCAATACGGACACGATCGTCTCCGGAAACATCGGCTCGCCGAAACGGATGGACTACACCCTGATCGGCGACGGCGTGAACCTTGCCTCCCGCCTGGAGAGTCTCTGCAAACAGTACCATGCGAGCATACTGATCAGCGAGAACACCGTCCGGCGCCTGAAGGGAACCTACCGGATCCGCGAGGTGGATCGGGTGCAGGTCAAGGGAAAGACACAGAGCGTTGAGGTCTATGAGGTCCTCGACTATTTCACCGAAGAGACCTACCCAAACCTGATGGAGGTGGTGAACCACTTCCGGGACGGCCTGGCCCTATACCGCCGGAGGGAGTGGAACCGGGCGATTGCCAAATTCGACGAGGCCCTCCGCCTGAATCCGAACGAGAAGCTTTGTAGGATGTACGTCGAGCGTTGCATCCGCTTCCGGGAGGAGCCTCCCGGCGACGACTGGGACGGCGGTTGGATCATGAAAACGAAGTAATTAGGGACAGCGCCCTATCCATTCCGCTGAAAATAAATAGGGCGATGTCCCTAATTATAAAAAGGAGACAAAATGAGCGTACTCATTCATTTTTCGATCTTTCCCACCGACAAGCAGACGAGTGCCAGCCCCTATGTGGCCAGGGCCGTAAGAATCATCCGCGACAGTGGCCTGCCTTACAAACTGGGCCCGATGAGCACGGCCGTCGAGGGAGAATGGGAGGAGGTTATGGCCGTCGTGGAGAGCTGTTTCAAGGAACTCCGGAAGGATTGCGGCCGGATCTACATGACGCTCCAGATGGATTACCGCGAGGGGGCGGTGAACCGGATCGAGGGAAAGATCAAGTCGGTCGAAGCGAAACTTTGAGGGCTTCGCAAAAAGTCCCCCTGCTTTCGCAGGGGCAGGCCCCTGTTGCGCTCAAAATTCATCCCTCCCTTCGGAGGGGATATTTTCCCCGTCTAACGGAAGAATCTCCCCCCCCCGGCGGGGATGATATCCACAGCATTAAATTTCAATACGCGAGATCTTTGCGTAACTTGGAAATCGGATCCCGGAAGCGCGCATTGGAGATTTTTCGGGGCACCCTGCCCCCGCAGCGAAGAGAGGAGGCGCAGGGTTGAAAAATGTCCAGTGAGCGGAGGGATCACGATTTCCAAAGGTCTCTCCGCATCCAAGAAAAACAGATTGGCTGCTACCGCTATTTCTGACAGATCGGGCAGAGCCACGTTCCCCGCCCACCCTGGTTGATTCGCTCAATGCTGCCGCCGCATCGTCGGCAGGGCGCCCCCTGCCGCGAGTACACCTCGAGATGGTCCTGATTCGTGCCGCTGCAACCGAAAAGATCCCGCCAGTCGGAGACCGTCGTCCCCCTGCAGGCCACAGCCCGGCGGAGAATCGTCGCGGCTGCCTTCGCCACCTTCCGCCATTCCGCCGTCGCCAGGCTGCACGCAGGCCGACGGGGGTCGATCCCCGCAGCGAAGAGGATCTCGCAGGCGTAGATGTTGCCGATCCCGGCGATGAGCCTCTGATCCATGAGAAAAGACTTCACCGGACGCCGCCGCGTCCGGGCGATCTCCCGAAGACGCTGCGCCGGAAGACCCTCCATCGGATCATCCGGAAGCGCCGGGGCGATCCCTTCCGGCTGCACGGCGAAGGTCGCGAAACGGCGCGGATCGATCAATACCAGCGTTCCGGAGGAAAAGCCGATCACCAGGCGGCTGTAAGGAAAAAAGGGGGGACAACTCCCGATTTTCCCGGAAACGGGGGATGGCTCCCCTCTCTTCCAAGCCACGGTTTCTTTTTCAGCGCCTGCTTCCGCAATCTCCGAGATTTTCCCCGGCCCAGGGCCAGGTGCTTCGGGGCGAAGGATATCTCCGCCAGGCAGCATGGCATTCAAACAATCGGGAGCTGTCCCCCCTTTTCCGCCAAGTGACGGCAGCACATCGGCCGCCAGATAGAGAAGTCGGCCGGACATCCGGAGGTGGAGCGCCGCCGTCAGACCGCCATCCATTTGAATATGAATGCATTTCCCACTGCGCGTCACCGCCGCGATACGCCGCCCAACCAGCCCCGCGACCTTCCCCGGGCCGGAGCCATCCGGAACGGAGCCCGGGAAAATGATGGCGCTGTCTCCCCTTTTTCGCTCGATATTCCCCAGGCGTGGATCCAGAACTTCGATCCGGAGGATTCTCTCGCCCGGAAGGACGGTGTTCAACTGGCGGCAGAGGGTCTCGACCTCGGGAAGTTCCGGCATCGTGCATCCTTCACTTGGCAGAGAGGGAGGGTGCTGCGCCCCGATTTCCGCTGAATAAACAGGGGCGCAGCACCCTCCCTCCTATTTTTACACAAATCTCCAGACCTTCGGGTTTGACCTGAAATTGGTAACTGGGGAAGTTTTGTAAGAAACCGTGGGCTTTTGATGTAGAGTTTTCATGTTTTACACTAATGTGCTCTCTATTGTGGGTTAATCCAGTCTTCCAAGTGCAGGTCAACAACTCTTTCAAATTCTTTGGTGTTGTTAGTCACCATTGTCATCTCTCGTGATCGGGCAAGACCTGCTATTAGAAGATCATAAGGTCCGATTGATATTCCTTTCTTTTCAAGTTGTGCACGAATAGCTGCGGCTTCAATAGCAGCGGAACGATCCAGGTCAATAATGTTCAATGGCAGAAGGAATTTGTCAAGGGCATCCTCGGAACGTTGCCTGTATTGACTTTTTTCAACCCCATATTGAAGCTCAAAGAGGGTGATTGTGGAAATTGCAACATCCTGTGGTGAATGTTTTCGGAATTGCTCAAGAATCTCGGGTGAGTGTTTTTTTATGAGGTATATGCAAATATTGGTATCAAGCAGATAGCGCATCAGAAAGATTCTCTTTTCTGCATACCGGGTTGATTACGACCGTCTTTCATAAAATCTTCCGGAAATTCACTGAGCGATTCAAACAACGGGTCCCATGTCGTTTCTATGGGCTCCAGTATAACATGGTTGCCTTTTTTGAATATTTTTACCTCATTTCCAGGAATTCTGAATTCCTTGGGCAGTCTTACTGCTTGAGAACTCCCATTCTGAAATAACTTTGCTGTTTCCATTTTATCACCTCTACATATCATATATATTTTTAGTATATACACCGATGATCTTAAAATCAACCTTTTTTCCCGTAGGGTTGAAATAAATAGGGCGCTGTCCCCCTATTTTTCTGATTTGAGGATCTCCCTAGCGCGGGCGATATCCCGGTCGATCTGCGCGATCAGCTTTTCGGGGCTCTCGAAACGGACCTCGTCGCGGATCCGTTCGATGAAGAGGATCTCGATCGGCTCTCCATAGATATCCTCATGAAAATCGAAGATGTGAACCTCAACGGAGCGTTTTCCATCGGCGAAGGTCGGGTTGAAGCCGATGTTGACGACCCCGTCGTGGCGCTTCCCCTCCCGGAGGAGGCGGACGGCGTAAACGCCGCGAGCAGGGACCAGCTCCTTGTCGGGGGCGATGTTCGCCGTCGGGAAGCCGAGGCGGACCCCCCGATGGTTCCCGGAGATCACCCGGCCGCTGAGATTGTAGGGCCGGCCGAGAAGGGTCGCGACGAAACGAACCTCGCCGGCGAGGATGGCTTCCCGGATTTTCGTGCTGCTGATGACGGTATCGCCGACGCAAAAGGCGTTCATCACCTCGACCTCGAAGCCTAAGCGTCGCCCGGCTTCGGTCAGAAAGACCTCATTCCCCCCCCTACCCCGGCCGAAGGTGTAGTCGTGGCCGATCAGGATACGCCGGATCCGCAGCCGCTCCCAGAGGATACCCCGGACGAACTCTTCCGCCGTCGTCCTGGCGTATTCAACGGAAAAGGGGATCAGGATAAAGGCGTCGATCTCGAGGCCGGCAAGGAGGCGGATCTTCTCCTCCGGGGAGGTGATCAGGTAGAAGGGGCGCCGCTCGGGGTGAAGGACCATCTTCGGGTGGGGATCGAAGCTGATCGCCACGGCCGGGCGCCCCTCACGGCGCGCCGCTTCGACGAGTCTCCGGAAAATGAAACGGTGGCCGAGATGGACCCCGTCGAAATTGCCGATGGTCACAAAGGCGCCCTTCATGCCTTCGGGGATGTTTTCAATGCCGCGGATCACGTCCATAATAAGCGGTTGACCTCCTCCTTGGGGCCGATACCATAACATCAATCCCGCCAATTTCAAGCAAATTGTCGGTCGGCCGGCACCGCCGGCGGGCTGTCCTTCGCAGAGAAAAGGTGTCCAAAATTATTGACAAACGGTTTTTAAGGTGTTTAACTGCCATTGCTTTTCAACAGAATGATTTTGATGCGCATCACAGGTTCTTAAGGTTTCTTCCGTACGTTTCAAAGGTTTTTAGGGCAGTGGAATGACCGGAACAAGAGCGCCGCTGAAAATCATACTCACCCATCGGACTACCTCGGTAAGGAAGGCGGGTGATGTCCTTCCTGCAGATCCCCCAGCAGCGCACAAAGAGAAATATCTCGATCAACTCCGGGAAGCCCTGCGCTCTCGCCATTACAGCCACCGGGACGAGCTGACCTATATGATTCACACTCATGTCCTCAACCTCGGATCGACCGGTGTACACAGTCCCGTCGACGCGCTTTGACAGACTCCAGAGGTTTTTATGCCGATCCATATAAAACACCATGATAAAAACAACGATCATATACAACAATTAGATATAATAACGTTTATTTCCGATGGATCGTTATTTCTGCCGGCGTCTTATACGGCAAATATTGCGGTGTTTGGGGTTTTCTACCGATCCATATAACCATTGTTCGCATGAAAACAGTTGGAAGGCATACCGTGAACAGAAGGAGAGGACTATGGCTGCGATAACAAAGTCGGTTAGCCGCTGCCGAACTGTTTTCTGTTGCGCCTGAATTGACCCACGAATATGTGGTGGCTACGATCAATGTCAAAGAGCAAAAAGTAAAACTTTTCCTGGACAAAACCCAAGTTGCCGAGTTCAATTACAAGTTACATTAAACGTATGAGTGTCCACGATGTCCTGGCACGAAAATCCGTTAACGATGTCGTGGCACTCAACACCTATTCGTTAGAAAACAATCAGCCAGAGAATACCGTTAGACTTTTCTAAGGTTTGGCCATGCAGCCCGGAGTATCGTGGCCCTCATGGAGTTGGTGGTGGTTTACGGGAATGCACTGGACCGTCAAAGGAGCGAACAGTATCATCGCCCTTCGCTGCAACATGATGAGCAATCGGTGGGGAAATTTTTGGGAGCATCGTGCGGCGGCGTGAAAATCGCCCTCATAAATTTGTCGCACACCCGATGGTCCCTGCAATTTCGCCTTGACAGGCTGGACGGGGGAGTATAAAGGAAACCTCCGTATGCCGTTTCAGGGCCAGACTCATCGTCCACGGGGGAAACTTCATCCCGGTGATCGATTGTAGAGGAAGAGCGGCTTGCAGCAGGACGGAAGCTGTAAGGAAGACGGAAGTTAAAAAAGTTCATCATACTACGGAGGTAAAGGGAATGAGTGTAGAGGTGAAAGCCCCGATGCCGGGGAAGATCCTGGAAGTTCTGGTCAAGGTCGGCGATCAGGTGAAGGAAGACGACGAGGTCGTCATGCTGGAGGCCATGAAGATGGAAAATCCGATTTATGCCCCCGCCGGCGGGACCGTAAAGGAGATCAAGGTCAAGGCCAACGACACGGTCGAGACGGAACAGGTGATGATCATCATCGGGTAGCCCTTCCGTTCCAGGACATTTTCCGGATGAATGAAAACGAAACAGGCGCGTGCCGCGGCATGCGCCTGTTTTTTAATCCGGAATATCGACGGCCGACATCAGGCGCCCTGTTGAAAAAGTCTCTTTTTACAGGCTGTTCAAAAATGCCCAGATGCGAGGCCCCCGAAATCCTGAGCCGTGAGTCGTACTGTCTGGTACGTTGAACGGCGAAGGATGAGGGAAACGCAGCAGACGGGCGTTTTTCAACAGCCTGTCAGGCGCCCTGTTCGACCTTCGTGAGACATGCCTCGATGATGTCCAGCGCCCGGTCCATCTCCTCCCGGGTGATCGTCAGGGCCGGCGTCAGCGTGATGATATTCCCCATCGTGAGCTTGAAACTGAGCCCCCGGCTGAGGGCGGCGTACATCACCGCCTCCGCTTCCTCCGTCGCCCGCTCGCCGGTCGTCCGATCCTTGACCAGTTCAATCCCTAAAAAGAGTCCCAGGCCGCGGACGTCGCCGATCAGAGGATGACGTTGCATCATCCCCGCCATCCGCCCGAGGGCGTGCTGCCCGAGTTTCCGGGCATGTTCCGCCAGATGGTTTTCTTCGATGAAACGGATTGTGGCCAAGGCCGCGGCGCAGGCGACGGGGCTCTTTTCGTGGGTGTAGTGGCCCAGGGCGCGGTTACCCGCGACGTCGAGGCCCTCCCGGGCGATCAGGGCCGCAAGGGGCAGGACGCCGCCGCCCAGCCCCTTGCCGATGACCAGCATGTCTGGGACCACGTCAAAATTTTCACAGGTGAACATCCGGCCGGTCCGGCCGAGGGCGTGCGGGATCTCGTCGAAGATGAGGAGCGCCCCGTGGCGGTCGCAGGCCTTCCGGATGATCTGCCAGTATTCGGGCTTCGGGATGTAGGGGGTGCTCCGGATCGGTTCGGCGATCACCGCGGCGATATCCCCTTCCTTCTCCAGAACGTATTCCACATAACGTGCGCACATCATGTCGCAGCCCCCGCGGCCGCGGCATTCGTACATGCAGCGGTATTCGTCGGGAGGCGGAACATGCTCCGTGCCGGGCAGCAGCGGACCCATGTCCTGCCGGAAGATCGCCTCGCCGCCGATCGAGATTGCATCCAGCGAAGCCCCGTGAAAGGAATCCCACATGGAGATCGTCTTGTGGCGGCCGGTGGCGATCCGGGCGAGTTTCAGGGCCATGCCGATCGCCTCGGCCCCGCCGGGACAGAAGAGGACGCGGTTCAAGTCTCCCGGGGCGATCTCGGCGAGCTTTTTAGCGAGATCGACGGCGACCCGGTTCGTGTAGCGCCGGGTGCAGAAGGGGAGATGATCCAACTGTTCCTTGATTGCGGCAATCACCACCGGGTTGGCGAAACCGACCTGATGGACGTTGTTCCCGTGGAAGTCCATGTAACGCCTGCCCTGGAGGTCTTCGATCCAGATCCCATCGCAGGCGCGCATGGCGTTCAGGCAGGGGGTGGAGAGGGACTGTTTGAGGAAGTATTTTTCGTCCTCCGCAAGGAGCGCCCGCGTCTCTTCATTCAGGTTTTCCTGCTGCCACTTCTGCCGGCGCGGGGAAATATTGATATCGCCTTCCGATCGGTGAAGTTTTTCCATGCCTTCCGTCCTCCTTCCGGAATGAATTTCTACCTGTTTTCCGTAACATCCCCACCCCGGTGATGTCAAATCTTCTTTTGTCATGGGTTCAATCACTTTTTCCCCCTTGATCCGGACCTCTTCCACAGGAATAATCCATAATAAAATTCGGTAAAAAGTGGTATAAGTAGGGTAACCGGCCTGGGTTTAAACCACCTTTTTCGGGGTGCGGCCGGCGGAATCGAGAGGGGGGGGCAGCATGGCAAAACAGGGGTTCGGAAGGCAGGGCGGACGGACGGAAACGGAACAGGGGGATGTCAACACCACGCCGGCGCGACAGAGGTACTGGGAGCGGAACCTGTCCGGCAAGGCGCGGGGCTGGCTCGAGGAGGATGCGAGGTATTTTCTCCATCAGAGCCTCTCCACCCCCGTCCTCAACGTGATCGCTCGGGCACAGAGCATATATATCGAAGACCTGGCGGGCCGGAAGTACATCGACATGCACGGCAATGGGGTGCACAACACCGGTTTCAACCATCCCGAAGTGGTCCAGGCGGTCCGGAGACAGTTAGACGAATCGCTCACCTTCTGCCCTCGCCGCTATACGAACATTCCGGCCGTCCGACTGGCAAAAAAACTGGCGGAGATCACACCCGGCGACCTCTGTCGAACCCTCTTCTGCCCGGGGGGGACGGACGCGATCGAGATGGCCCTGAAACTGGCGAAACTGGTGACCGGCCGTTTCAAGACGATCTCCTTCTGGGATTCCTTCCACGGGGCCGGTTTCGGGGCGGCGGGCGTGGGGGGCGAGGAGCACTTTCACGGCGGCATCGGCCCGCTTGTTCCCGGGGCTTATCATGTGGAATTCCCCAATTATTACCGCAATCCCTGGGGGTTCACGAACCCGGACGACGTCGATACCGAATGCCTCCGGCAGATCGAACTGGTCCTGCGGCGCGAGCCGGAGATGGCGGCGGTGATCGGGGAGCCGGTCTCCGCGAACCCCGTCATCCCCAGCAAAAGATACTGGGAAGGGGTCCGGGATTTGTGCCGGCGGTACGGAGCGCTGCTGATCTTCGATGAGATTATTGAAGGCTTCGGGCGGACGGGAAAGATGTTCGCGAGTGAACATTATCTGACACCGGACATCCTGGTCCTTGGCAAATCGCTCGGCGGCGGGATTGTTCCCCTGGCGGGGATTGTGACCCGGGAGGAGTACAACACCTGCCAAGACCGCTCCATCGGCCATTACACCCACGAAAAGAACGCCCTGGCGGCGGCGGCCGGTCTGGCCGCGATCGAGGTGATCGAGAAGGGTAACCTCTGCGACCATGCGGCGCGCCTGGGGGTCCATGCGCTGGAGCGCCTGCGCGGAATGGCGGACCGGCATCCCCTCATCGGCTGCGTCATGGGGATCGGCCTTCACATCGGCATCGACCTCGTCCGGGACCGGAAAACCAAGAAGAAGGCGACACGTGAGGCGGAGGCGGTGATGTTCAAGTGCATGGAAAAGGGGGTAGCCTTCAAGACGATCGACGGCAATGTGATCACCCTCCGGCCGGCCCTCGTGATCACGCAGGAGGAGATGGATGGGGCCCTCGATGTGATCGAGGAGGCGATCGGCGAGGTGGAGCGGGGCTCGAATTACTGACCGTCGTGTTCCATACTTCGAGACCTTGAAAATCGTGATCCCTCCGCTATCCCGGTTACGCCAACCTCCCCCGGAGAATTCTCCGCGGCGGGTTCCTATAGCTTCATCCCATAGACATCATTTGAATAATAAATTTGACAGGAACGTACAGCATTGGTACATCAAAAACAAAATGTTTCTGGGTGCGTTTCCCCCCCCTGCAGGTGTCCGCGCTGCGACCTGAAGACCCGGCGTCCCCGCAAGACTTACGTGGCCCTCTATGACCGTGTCTGCGAGGAGATTGCCGGAATGGGGCTGGCCATATAAAAGACGGGAACCGGTAAGGGGTCAGCCGGGGCCGGTCTTGTCTGTTCGGCTTTACGCCGCGCCGGAGGGAGGCGTCGTCTCTAGGAGGCGCATGGCCACAAGGACGTTTTGTGGCTGGAAGAAGGTTCTATCCGAATACAAGGCTTGACAAAAAACGTTGTACAACAAGGAGGAAGCATGACGAATTTTTTGGATATCTGTGAAAAGGCGATCTATGGACCGATCATGAGCGAAAAGGACTTTGACATGAAGGTCTTCATGCCCAAGATCAAAGAACTGGTCCGAAAGTACGGCATCCAGTATGACAGGGAAAACCCCGTTCCCTGCGATGATAAGGCGGCGGACAATCTTTTCCACGCCGCTGTCGAATTTCTGGCGGCAGTGGGGATTTACTGTCAGGATACGAATCGCCTGATTCAGTTCACGAAAGAAGAAATCCTCGAAGGTATTGCCAAGGCGCCCGGCCAATGCCATCTGGGGGAGGGCAAGGATGCCAAGGTATTCGGCATGCGAAAACCCGATGATCAGAAGATTCCCTGGCTGCATGTGGGTTCCGGGATTGTGTCGACGACGGAAGAAATGATCACCAACAAAATCGAGGCCTATGCGTCTATTCCGGAGGTGGACTCCATCAGCATTCCGGCTTTGGACAGCATTCGGGGGATTCCCGTGGCGGCCGGGTCTCCGGTGGAGCTTTACGCGGCCATCCGGAGCGTGAAGATCGGTCGCGATGCCCTGATCCGGGCCGGCCGGCCGGGGCTGCCCATCTGCAACCTCGTTGCTACGGCCGCGTCCGCGGTTACGACGATCGCTGCCAGCGCTCCCCAGTTCGGACTCCGTCCCACCGACGGCTGGCTCTGCGGGACCGTCGCCGAGAATAAAATGGAATATGGGACCATGAACAAAATCGCCTATCTGCTCAACTGGGGCGCCAATGTGGGCGCCGAGACAGCCCCCATTCTGGGCGGCTATTGCGGCGGTCCGGCCGGCACGGCCATCGTCAGCACGGCCTATATCATGATCGGCATCTTGGCCCTCAAAGGGAGTTATCAGCTCCATTTTCCCGTTCATTTCAAATATGGCTGCTCCACAACCCGCGACGTCCTTTGGGTCGTTTCAGCGAGCTGTCAGGCTGCAAGCCGCAATGTTCCCATGCCGGTAATCTGGCTGGGTTACATGGCCGGCGGTCCCAACACCAGGATGTACTTTTATGAGTCGGCTGCCTGGCTGCTTGCCGCCACGGCTTCCGGCGCCCCGTCGGTACAGACGCCTCATTCGGCCAAAGCGGTCAAGATTGACGGATTCACCCCGATGGAGTGCCAGTTCGGTGTCGATATGGCCAAGGCAGCAGCCAAATGTGACCGGCAACAGGCCAATCATCTGGTAAAGAAACTTCTCGAAAAATACGAGTCCCAGATCGACAAGGCCCCGTCGGGAGACCGTTATCAGGATTGTTACGACGTGACTAAAGGCAAGCCGTCTGAAGCTTATGTGCGTCTGGTGAAAGAGGTGAAGGAAGAGCTGTCCGGGATGGGTATATCATTTGCTTAGAGAGGGAGGCTAAGGGAATGGATAAAAATCAGATTTTGGAAAAATTGGCGGCGGTAGTCATGGATGGAACGGAGGACGAGGCGAAGGCGCTCGCCCAAGCTGTGGTGGCAAACAAAATCGATCCCTTGGAAGCCATTGAACAGGGTTTGTCGAAAGGGATGGAAATCATTGGCGGTAGATTTGAGTGTGGGGAGGCCTATCTGCCGGAATTGCTCATGGCGGCGGCCAGCTTCAACGCGGCCATGGCTGTTCTGAAACCGGAGATTGAGGCTCAGAAGAAGCAGCTCGTCAAGTTGGGCAAGGTCCTGATCGGGACGGTCAAAGGCGACGTGCATTCGATCGGTAAGGACATCGTGGCCTCCGTGCTGGATACCAGCGGTTTTGACGTGGTGGATATGGGTGTCGACAACCCCTCCCTGAACATCATTCAGCAAGCGGAGAAAATCCAGGCGGACGTGATCGCCCTTTCCTCGTTGATGACCACCACAATGCCGGCCCAGAAGGAAGTCATCGATACGCTGAAGGAGATGGGTATCCGTCAGAAATATTTTGTCATTATCGGCGGCGGACCCGCCAATCAGGAGTGGGCCGATAGGATCGGCGCCGATGGATACGGCAAGTCTGCCATCGATGCCGTAACGCTCGTGAAGGGGTTGATGGCCAAAAAGAGGTAAAAGGAGGTCAAAATGATCATTGTGGGAGAGCTCATTAATGCCAGCCGCAAGGCGATCACGGAGGCAATCAAGAACCGGGATGTCGAGGCGGTTCAAGCGGTGGCGCGCCAGGAACATGAGGCCGGCGCACACTATATTGACGTCAATGCAGGGATCTTTCTGGATGAGGAAGAGGATTACATGCGCTGGCTTGTCCGGACGGTGCAGGCCGCCGTGGAAGGTCCCTGTTCCATCGACACCCCGAATCCCAAGGCCATCGAGGCTGGTCTTTCGGTGCATCAGGGGACGCCCATGATCAATTCCATTTCCCTGGAGTCCGGTAGGTATAATGCGATGATTCCGCTTCTGGCCGGAACGGATTGCCGGATTGTGGCCCTGTGCATGAGTGATGAAGGGATGCCCAAGACGGCCGAAGATCGGCTGCGGGTTGCCGACAAGCTGATCAACGGGCTTGTGCAGAACCGGATTCCGCTGGAGAATATTTTCGTGGATCCCTTGGTGCAGCCGATTTCCGTGGACGGGACGTTCGGCATCGAATTTCTCAAGGCGATTGCGCTGATCAAGGAAAAATTCGTCGGCGTGCACACCATGTGCGGTCTTTCGAATGTATCCTATGGCTTGCCGGGCAGGCCCTTCGTGAATCAGACCTTCATGTCCATGGCCGTCGCACTGGGTCTGGACGGCGCCATCATCAATCCCCTGGACAAACGGATGATGGCCAACATCATCGCAGCGGAAGCGTTGGCGGGACGGGACAATTTCTGCATGAATTTCATCAAGGCCCACCGTGCCAAAAGGTTTGAATTTTAGGAGTATTTCCGCTCATATGGGGGATGAAATGGAAAATCGTTTTCAAATGTCCTTGTCGGACCCGGACAGAATGGCGGTGACCTGGGAGTTGATTCCCGGCAGGGGCGCCCGGGAGAAGCTCCAGGAAAGCGCCCTCATGGCGGCGGAACAGGCAGCGAAGGGCGGCCGGATCGATGCGGTAACGATTACGGACAATCCCGGCGGAAATCCGGCGATCCTGGCCGATTATCTGAGTCAGGAGATTCTGAAATTAGGGGTGGAACCGCTGGTGCATTTCACCTGTAAGGACCGGAACCGCAATCAGATTGAAAGCCAGCTCTATGCCCTGGATAGGGCGCAGGTGCGGAATCTGCTGGTGATGACGGGAGATTATCCCGTGATCGGGTTTCAGGGAAGGCCGTCGCCGGTCTTTGACCTCGATCCTACCCATGTGCTTCATCTGATCGGCGAGATGAACCGGGGATTGGCCTATCCAGGGCCGAAGGGGATCATTCGGAATCAGCCGTCGAATTTCTTTGCCGGGGTTGCCGTATCGCCGTTCAAGGCGATGGAAGCAGAGCAGAGAGTCCAGTATTTCAAGCTGAAGAAAAAAATCGCCGCCGGCGCGCGGTTTGTGGTGACGCAACTCGGCTATGATGCCAGGAAATTCCATGAACTGATTCTCTTTATGGACCAGAACGGTCTGCGCGTGCCGGCGGTGGGGAATATCTTCATCCTGCCATACGGCGCGGGTAAACTCATGAACCAGAACAAGATTCCCGGGTGTGTCGTCACGGACAAGCTTCTGGCCGACTTGGACCGGGAGCGTCAGGCCCCCGATAAAGGCATGGAAGCCTGGCTGCTCCGGGCGGCCAAGATGTACGCCTTCATGAAGGGGATGGGATTCAGCGGGGTTCATATCGGCGGCCATGGCGTGAAATACGAACAGATCCTTTTCGTCATTGAGAAGGGTGAAGAACTCCATGTGAACTGGCAGGATCTGGTGCGCGAGTTTGATTACCCGCAACCCGGAGGATTCTACCTCTATGAGCAGGACAGGACAACCGGGCTGAACCGGGAAACGCCGGTCCGCCTGGAGCACAGGCCGCTGGATGCCCCGGTCGGCTTTGTCTACCGTCTGTCCCGGATTTTCCACCAACTGATGTTCGAACCGGGCCGGAATCTTTTCGGTTTCATGCGTTCGTTTTCCCGGGCCGTGGACGGCGCCGCCGTGGAGAAAACCTTTCACAAACTGGAACATTTGGCCAAGATTCTCCTGTACGACTGCCGGGATTGCGGCGATTGCGCCCTGACCGATGTGGCGTACATTTGTCCCATGTCCCAGTGCCCGAAAAACCAGCGCAACGGGGCCTGCGGCGGTAGTTATGAGGGCTGGTGCGAGGTTTATCCCGGGAAAAGGCGCTGCGTGTATGTGAAGGCCTATGCCCGCCTGAAGAACTACCGAAAGGAAGAAAATCTGGACACCTACACGGTTGCACCCTGCAACTGGGACTTCTATCAGACCTCTTCCTGGATCAATTTCTATCTGGGGCGGGATCATTCGGCCGGAAGGTTCGGCATTCAGAAGCCTGATGAACGATAAAGGATGTATTACGTGGCGGTCTTACATGGAATCTATAAAACATCTGCAGACACGGAAAAGACCGGTGATTATTGCCTGTCGGGTCATGGAACCTGAGCTCGAGGCTGCACGCTCCGGCTCTCCGGCGGTTGAGATCATCTATCTTGAACAGGGACTGCATCGGACGCCGAAAAAGTTTCCCGGGATGATCCAGGAGCGAATCGATCAGGCGGAATCCTATGCGACTGTCATTGTTCTGGGTTACGGTCTCTGTTCCAACGGCTTGGTCGGTGTCACGGCGCGTCAACAGAAACTGATTGTTCCCCGCTGTCATGACTGCATTTCCCTCTTTCTGGGTTCGCCGGCACGGTATGATGCGGTCTTCCGCGATCATCCGGGGACCTTTTATCTCACGCCGGGGTGGATTAAGCAGAACCAGGATCCCCTGGGTATCTACCAGATGGAGTATCTGCCCAAGTATGGGAAGAAAGTGGCCCTCTGGGCAATCAGGGAGAGTTTGAAAAACTATACCCATATTGCCCTGATCACCTCGGGAATGAACAAAATCGAAGCGCTGCGCCGTCGAGCACTTGAAAATGCGGAGTTTCTCAATATGGCGTATATCGAGTTCGAGGGGAATCTTTCTTACTTTGAGAAAATCATCCGCGGACCTTACAAAGTCGAAGATTTTCTCCAGCTGCAACCGGGTGAGACGATCACCCAGTCTCTATATTTCTAATCCTTTTCATTCTCGTGTAAGCGGAAGTTTCCGTACCCGTGCAGGTTCTTTTTCCTCCGGGGAGGGGATAACCATTGATTATCCATTATATGATTTTTATTATTTTGCCTTATGCCTCGAATCGTATAAGAAAGGCATCAGACTCTCTGAAAAGCCGTGTGTGGAGATCCTGCCGGCCGGGCCGTTTCGCCTCTTTTCATTGACAGGCCTTGGTGAGTTTGTTATGAATCTATTGATCCCAGCTCCTTCAGGGAGATAATGGATTGTTGGGTCATTCCGGCCAGGATCGGATCAGGAAAGGGGGTGACAGGGCACCGGCTGGCGTTTCTGAAAATGAACATTTAACTTTAAATTTGATCGGAGGGAAATCATGAAAAGAAAATTCATTGCAGTCGTAGTCGCAGCGATCTTCTCGGTCGCTCTTGCCGGAAGTGCCATGGCGGAGGATATCAATGCCTACATGGGCCTCTCTCCGGAAAACAACGCCACGGTCGTCAAGTACATCAAAGACAAAACGGGAATCACCGTCAACCAGAACTTCCAGTCCTTCGGGGAGATCGAGGCCAAGGTGAAGGCCGAGGCCCCGAATTTCAACGCGGATATCATCGTCGGCTGCGGTTCGCCGTTGGCCTTCATGGCCAAGAAAAATAACTGGGCCGTTCCCTATGTGTCCAGTGCCTGGAAGGGCGTCGCGGAGGTATTCGTGGATCCGCAGGGCTACTGGTACAACTTCTCCAACTTCTCCTTCGTTCTGGTCGGCAACAAGGATCGTCTGGCCAAGGCTGGTTACACCATGCCCAAGAGCTGGAAAGATCTGCTGGATCCAAAATGGAAGGGCGAGATCGTCATGCCTTCACCGCTGAGCTCCGGTACGGCAAACCAGATGAGGTTCACCTTCCTGGATCTCTACGGGGATGATGCGGGATGGAAATTCCTCGCAGACCTCGACAAGAACATCCACCATTATACCCGGAGCGGCAATGCCCCGACCGATCTCGTCGGCAGGGGAGAATTCATGCTGGGCCTCACCTCCGATGAGAACGTCAAGAAGCGCATCGACGACGGCTATCCGCTGATCTGGACCGTTCCCCAGGAGGGGACCGGTTATGACGGCACCTTCGCCCTGATCCTCAAGGGCACGAAGAAGCTCGACATTGCCAAGAAGGTCATCGATGTCCTTGGCGCCCCCGAGTTCAGCGCGCTCATGTCCGGGATCGGTTATGTGACGCCGCGGCCGGCGCCGAACGCCCTCTACGGGAAGACCCTGCCCAAATACATCAAGATCGATCTGGGCAAGGCCGCCGAGGATCGCCCCAAAAACAACGATATCTGGAAGCAGAAGTTCAGAACCGAGTTCAAATAAAATCGTCCGACCATTCGTATCACGGGAGGAGAAAGATGGCGACAGCGGATTTATCCGTCAAATTACAGTCAAGCAGCGGCAGCAAGGTAAAGGATTTCCTGAATGCAAACATGGTTAACATCCTGGCTGCTTTCTTGTTCCTGCTGCTCGCCTTCTTTCTCCTCTACCCCATCGCCGCGGTCCTGATCAAGAGCTTCCGGGGACCGTCGGGATTCACGCTGCAATATTATCAGAATTTTTTCAGCAAAAATTACTACTATCAGTCGCTGATCAATACGCTTCTTCTCGGGGTCATCAATACCGTGGTCTGTCTCGTCATCGGTTTCTGCCTTGCCTACATGACCACGCGGGGACCCTGGATCCTCCGGAAACCGCTGAAGATCATCTCCCTGGTTCCGCTGATCGCCCCGCCGTACCTGTTCGCCCTCTCGCTGATCATCCTTTTCGGTCGCAATGGGCTCGTCACCAGGGCGCTGGATCTTCACTGGGAGCTCTACGGCTTCGGCGGCGTCGTTATCTCTCAGACGCTCGCCTTCATCCCGCTCGCCTACATGATGATCGAAAACACGCTGATGTCGCTGAACCCCAATCTGGAGGAGAGCGCCTATGACCTGGGGGCGACGGAGGCGACCATCCTTCGGACGATCACGATTCCGCTTTTGGCGCCAGGGCTCCTCAAGGCGGCGCTCCTCATCTTCGTCATGACGATCGCCGAATTCGGCAACGCCGCCATCCTGGGAGGACGGACCCCCTTCCTGGCGCCGGACACCTACACGATGATCACCGGGGAGTCCGATTTCAACATGGGGAGCGTCCTGTCCGTCGTCCTGATCGCCCCCTGCATCCTGATCTTTTTCATTCATAATTATCTATTGGAGGGGAAGAAATTCACCACGATCGGGGGCAAGCCGGTCGCCTCCGAACCGCGGAAGATCACCCCTCTGATCAAAGTTCCCTTCGTCATCATCACGACACTCGCCGCCGGGGCGATCGTCATCTGCTTCGCCGTGGTCTTTGCGGCCTCCTTCTACAAGATCCTCGGCGTCACGCACAATTTTGTTCTGTCCAATTATCTGGATTTCACATCCAATCAGGCGATTTACAATAGTATCCGCGTGAGTTTTGTGGCGGCCGTCATCGGCGCCATCCTCGGCGTCCTTCTGGCATACGTCATCGTCCGGGGAAAATTTTTCGGCCGTGCCTTCATCGAGATGGTCTCTCTTTCGGGATTCGCCCTTCCCGGAACGGTCCTCGGCATTGGTTATCTGCTCGCCTTCAGCGCCCCGCCCCTGAAACTGACGGGCGGAATCATGATCCTGGCCTTGAACTGCGTCTTTCGTTTCCTTGCCGTCGGCGTGGAAGCGGGGATCAGCAAACTGCATCAGATCCATATCGAGATCGAAGAGGCCTCCGCGGACCTGGGCGCCAGCTTTCTGACCACCTTTTACAAGATCGTTCTGCCGATCATGTTCCCCGCCTTTATTGCGGGCTTCATCTATACCTTCATGACGGCGATCGTCTCTCTGAGCGCCGTCGTCTTTCTCGTCAGCCCGGGATTCGACCTGGCCGCCGTGAAGATCTTCGACGCCGCCGTCTATGGCGAGATCGGCATCGCCTCCGCCACGACGATGAAACTGGTTCTGATCGTCATGATCTGTATGCTGATCCTGAATTTCATCAGCAACAAAACCAGGCTGGGCAGCAGCATGAAAAGGTCGGGTGCAGTATGACAGCGAAAGGGGTCACTGGAGATATGGACAGGAAGGAAAACGAAAAACCGATGTTGATTTTGAAGGATATCCGCAAATTTTATGGAAACAACGAGGTGCTCAAAGGCATATCGCTGGAGGTCAGAAGGGGAGAGCTGGTTACGTTTGTCGGACCCAGCGGCTGTGGCAAGACGACTCTTCTGAGACTGATCGGCGGCTTCACCGATATCAGCGCGGGGGACATCATCCTTGACGGTCAGCGGATCAACGACCTTCCCCCAAACCTCCGGGATACGAGGATCTGCTTTCAGAACTACGCCCTTTTTCCCCATATGACCGTCGCGGAAAACGTCGGATACGGATTAAAGATCAACAAGTGGCCCAAGGACAAGACCGCTGCGAGGGTCAGGGAACTGCTCGAGATGGTCGAACTGGAGGCGTTCAGAGACCGGATGATCGACAAGCTCTCCGGCGGCCAGCAGCAGCGCGTCGCCTTCGCGCGGGCGCTCAGCCTCGAACCGAAGGTCCTGCTGCTCGACGAACCCCTGTCCAACCTCGACGCGAACCTGAGACTCGTCATGCGCGAGGAGATCCGCAAGCTCCAGGAAAGGCTGCACATTACGACGGTCTTCGTGACGCACGATCAGTTTGAGGCAATGGCGATTTCCGATCGCCTGGTCGTCATGAAGGATGGCCTGATCGAGCAGGTCGGCACGCCGATCGAAATCTACGAGCGACCGGCGAATGAGTTCATCGCGGGATTCGTGGGCTACGTCAATTTCATGGAGGGCCGGATCGAATCGATCGATGAAACCACTTGCAACACCGTGGTCAATACGGAATACGGCAGGCTGGAGATTACGCTCGAACAGGACAATGTCAAAACCGGTGACGACGTTCTCATGGTCATCAGACCGGAGAGCGTTTCCCTCTCGCTGGACCGCGGAGATAAAAGTCAGAATGTTCTCTGCGGCGCCTTGAAATCCTATATGTATGCGGGATCGGTTGCAAAATGTACGGTGACGATTGGTGACAGGACCATGATCATCGACCAGTACAACCCGCGGGATGCGCAGCATTTCAAAAACGCCGAAAAGGTTGACGTGGAGATCCCCAGGAGCGTCCATCTCCTGAAAAAGAAGTAACCGCAATTCGGATTGCAAAACATATAGGCCGGTCGCCCGCAGGGGTGGCCGGCCTTTTTTGCGGGCTTGAACGGACCGTTTCCCCATAGATCGGGAACCGGTCGGCGAGGTTTTACAATGATTGATCGAAACTACAGAAGCTTGTCGACCGGCGCGAGTTTCATGCCGAAGGCATCGGCCACGCCCTTGAAGGTGATCTGACCCCGGATCACATTGGCGCCCTTTTTGATTTCGGGATTTTCCTTCATCGCCTTTTTCCAACCCTTGTCCGCGATCTCGACCGCATAGGGAAGGGTGGCATTGGTGAGGGCCAGCGTGGAGGTTTTCGCCACGGCGCCCGGCATGTTTCCTACACTGTAATGGATGATGCCGTCGATCGTATAGATCGGATCCTTGTGCGTCGTCGCCCTGGAGGTTTCAAAACAACCGCCCTGATCGATGGCCACGTCCACCATGACAGCGCCCTTCTTCATGGTCTTGAGCATGTCGCGCGTGACGAGCTTGGGGGCCTTCGCTCCGGGAATGAGGACGGAACCGATGACGAGATCCGCCTCCCGGATCAGCCTGCGGATCGTCGCCGGGGAGGAGAACAGCGTAAAGCAGTTCTGCGGCATCACATCATTGAGATAACGGAGTCTCGGCAGGCAGGAATCGACCACATACACCTTGGCGCCGAGCCCGCACGCCATCTTTGCAGCCTGGGTGCCGACCGTTCCCGCGCCGATGACCAGCACCGTCGCCGGATCCACACCTGGCACGCCGCCGAGGAGGACGCCCTCTCCGCCGTATTCCATCTCCAGGTACTTTGCGCCCTCCTGGATCGCCATCCGGCCCGCGACTTCGCTCATGGGGATGAGCAGGGGAAGCGATCCGCCCGCCTTCTGAATCGTCTCGTAGGCGATGTCGATGGACTTGGTCTTGATCATCGCCCTGGTCAGCACCTCGTCCGCAGCGAGATGGAAATAGGTGAAGACGATCTGATTCTTGCGGATCAGCTTGTACTCCGAGGGCATCGGCTCCTTGACGTGCATCACCATATCGGACCGGTCATAGACTTCCTTCGCGGTCTTGACGATCTCGGCGCCGGCTGTCGTATAGGCCTTGTCTTCGAAGCCGCTGCCGACCCCCGCGTTTTTCTCGACGAGGACCGTATGACCATGGCCCTTCATCACCTCGACGCCGGCCGGCGTCATGGAGACACGGTTTTCCTCGGTCTTGATCTCTTTCAGAATTCCTATAATCATGTTGTCCTCCTGAAATAGGGATCCATCATAATATTCAATGAAATCATTCTGATAATTAACCTGTATATATATCTATACTTTTAGCAATATAAGTCAAAATAATAATAGTTATATCATCGATAATAATATGTAATAACTCAGGTCCGCCAGGCATTGCCGGGCGGACCGCCCGAAAGCGACCATCCGACACTGAACCGGGGTCAACATTTTTTAAAATCATTTTCCGTTCGTTGTAGAAACGGTCCGGAAACGGTTTCTGACTGCCCGTGTCTCCCATCGGATCGGGGATAGGCTCTGCACGGGTGGGAAGAACATTTTTCAAGGACATTGGAATTTGAAGGCAAAACAGATTTCCCCCGATCCGAAGCGGCTCCGCCGGAAGCTCCTCGGATGGTACAACGAAAACCGGCGCCGCCTTCCCTGGCGGAAGGATACTGGATCCCCGGGAAGCGCGGGAAGAGGGCCTCAAACGGATTGTCCGGGACGAGCTGGGCATCGAAATCGGCGTCGGGCCTCCGCTCGCCGCGGTGAAACACGCCTACACCCATTTCCGGATCACCCTTACCGCCTTTTCCTGCACCCTGCTGGAGGGATCCCCCGCCGGCCCGCCGTGGCGGTGGGCCGGCGCCAGCAAATCGGAGGCACTGCCCTTTTCCAGCGCGGATCGCCGGATCGCCCGCGCCGTCGCCTCTCCGGCGGGTCATTGACCTCCCGTGACTCCGTGTGATACTGTAGCGGTTGGAAGATGGGTTTCGTTGAGGGGAAAAACATGGCCAAGGAACGGATACCGGTCACCCCCGCCATCCTGTTCATGAAGAAAAACGCGATGGCCTTCACGCTGCGCCCCTACCGTTACGAGGAACATGGCGGAACGCGGGTGTCGGCGCGGGAGTTGGGGGTGGAAGAGCACGTCGTGATCAAGACCCTCGTCATGGAGGACGATCGGAGAGAGCCGCTCATCGTCCTCATGCACGGGGACCGGCAGGTCTCCACGAAAGCCCTGGCCCGGCTTCTTGGGGTCAAGGCCGTAACCCCCAGCGATCCCCATGTCGCGGAGAAGCACACCGGCTACCGTGTGGGGGGAACGTCACCGTTCGGGACCCGGAAAAGCCTCAGGGTTTTCATGGAGGAAGGTATCGCCGATCTGCCCCGGATCATGATCAACGCCGGCAGCCGGGGGCTGCTCGCCGAGATGGCGCCGGCGGAACTGATCCGGGTCCTGAAACCCGTCGCCGTGAAAGTGGCCATTTAATCGCGACGTGAGAAATGAGGCGTCGGGGACATTTGGGGACACCTTGCCGCAAGGTGTCCCCAAACCCGAAGGGATCGGATGCCGGGGACATGTTCCGGAAGCCTGAAGGGATCGCGGAACATATCCCCGGAACAAAGGAAGCCTTTTCAGGGCGTTTAAGGCTTTCTACGAGAGCTGTTTCAGCCTGATCCCGTCAAACAGCAGAACCCCTCCCCTTCAATATCTCTTGGACGCGTTTGCCGATCTCGGCGGGATTCTTTTCGACCATGACGCCCGCCCGCCCGAGGGCCATGAATTTCTCTTCGGCCGTTCCCTTTCCTCCCGAAATGATCGCACCGGCGTGCCCCATCCGCCGTCCCGGGGGGGCTGTCCGCCCCGCGATGAAGGAAACCACCGGTTTCGTCACCTGCCCCCGGATGAACTCGGCCGCCTCCTCTTCCGCCGTTCCCCCGATCTCGCCGATCATCACGATCGCCTCCGTCTGCGGATCCGCCTCAAACCGCTCCAGGATATCGATGAAGCCCGAACCCACAATCGGATCCCCGCCGATCCCGACGGAGGTGGACTGACCGATCCCCAGGCCGGTCAATTGCCAGATCATCTCGTAGGTGAGGGTTCCGCTGCGGGATACGACGCCTACGTTCCCCTGTTTGTGGATGAAGTTGGGCATGAAGCCGACCTTCCCCGCGCCAGGGGTTGTGATCCCCGGACAGTTGGGCCCGATCATCCGTGCGCCCGATCCCTTCAGCGCCTGCTTCACCCGGATCATCTCCGCGACCGGAATCCCCTCCGTCATGCACACGATCAGGCCGACCCCCGCCTCGATCGCCTCGAAGATCGCGTCCGGCGTGAACGCGGCCGGCGTATAGATCCCGGCGACATTGGCCTGCTGCTTCTCGACGGCGTCGCCGACGCGGTCGTAGACGGGAATGCCGTCTATCTCCGTTCCCCCCTTGCCGGGCGTGACCCCGGCCACGACCCTCGTTCCCAGCTTCACCGACTCCCGGGTGTGAAAGCTCCCCTCCGAACCCGTTATCCCCTGAACGACGACGCGTGATTTGTGATCCAACAATATGGCCATCGGAATTTCTCCTCTTGCTTACGCCCGTTATCTCGTAAGAGACACAGCCTTCTCGGCCGCCTCGTACAAACCGTCCGCCACCGTGAACCGGAGCCCCGATTCCTGCAGCATCCGCCGCCCCTCCTCCACATTGGTCCCCTGAAGCCGCACCACCATCGGCAGTTCCATCTCGATGTTCTTCGCCGCCTGGATCAGCCCGGCGGATACGCGGTCGCACCGGAGGATCCCGCCGAAGATGTTGACAAGGATGCACTTCACGTTCGGGTCGGACGTCAGGATCCTAAACGCCTTCTCGATCTGCTCCGCCGATGCGCCGCCCCCCACGTCGAGGAAGTTCGCGGGCTCGCTTCCCGCCATCTTGATCATGTCCATAGTCGTCATCGCCAACCCCGCGCCGTTGACCATGCAGCCGACGTTTCCGTCCAGCTTGATGTAGTTCACGGCGGCGTTTTTGGCCGCGACCTCCAACGGGTCCTCCTCGTCCGGGTCCCGCATTTCCCGGATCTCGGGATGGCGGTACAGACCGTCATCGTCGAAATTGATCTTCGTGTCGAGGGCGAGCAGCCGGCCGTCTTCGGTAACCGCCAGCGGGTTGATCTCCACAAGCGAGCAGTCCTTCTCCAGAAACAGCCGGTACAGGTTCCGGACGATCTCCGCAAACGGTTTACGCTGCTCCGCGTCCAGTCCAAGAGCGGCGGAGAGCTTGCGCGCCTGGAATGGACTGAACCCCACAACGGGATGGACCGCGCATTTAACGATCTTCTCCGGGGTGTTCGCGGCGACCTGCTCGATGTCCATGCCGCCCGCCTCTGAGGCCATGAACACCACGCACTCCCTGCCTTTTGAGCGGTCCACCACCAAGCTCAGGTAGAGCTCCTTCCGGATGGCGGACGCCTCCTCCACGAGAACGCTGCGCACCTTTTTTCCCTCCGGGCCCGTCTGGTGTGTCACGAGCTGCATCCCGAGGATCGCCCGGGCGGCCGCAAATGCCTCGTCCGGCGACGCGGCCGGCTTGACGCCTCCGCCCTTTCCCCGGCCTCCCGCGTGGATCTGCGCCTTGACGACGGTTTTTCCCTTGAGCTCTTCGGCCGCCTTGCGCGCCTCTTCCGGGGTCGCGGCCGCCTTCCCGCGGGGAACCGGAATCCCGTAGCCGCGCAACAGTTCCTTTGCCTGATACTCATGAATCTTCATATCTTACCTCCAGAGGTCCGGTTCGCCCTTCTCCTGCTGCGAACGGATGAACGTTGGTTTGGGGGCGGTAGCAGCTCCCTATCGCGTTGTAATGTTGAACCAGGCCCGCATATACAACATTGCATATACCCTTCCGCATATCGCCTGACTTGCGGCTCTCTATCGCAACTTTTGAAATTTATCAAGCGCTCTTTGGGGGGCGGAGACTGCGCGACCGTCGGCTAATATCCAGGCGTCGGGGACATGTGGGGACACCTTGCCGCAAGGTGTCCCCAAGCCCGAAGGGATCGGAACGTGTCCCCGGAACGCACCGCAATAAGCCTGCCCCTGCGAAAGCAGGGGAAGGATGAAGCGCAACGCAGCATCCGGATTTTTTACAAAGCCGTCAAGAGATGATTTCGCTTGACAAACCCCTCCCGATGACGTAAGGAAGTCGCGCTTTTAGCAGGTATCTGTCCCCGGAGCCTTGAGGCTGTTGGGGATTTTTTTCATCATGGAAGCGGAACAGGAAATGATCATGGGTCTTCAACCAGCCAGCCTTGCGGAACCGCAGGCGCTGGCTGCGGTCCTCAAGGTGGACCGCCGTCAGCAGCAGGAAATCGATCAGCGCCGGACCTTCGGCATCATCAGCCACCCGGACGCGGGGAAAACAACGCTTACCGAGAAGCTTCTCCTCTTCGGCGGGGCGATCCAGCTCGCCGGCGCCGTCAAGGCCCGGAAGGCCGGCCGGCACGCGATGAGCGACTGGATGGCGATCGAAAAGGAGCGGGGGATCTCCGTCACAACCTCCGTCATGAAGTTCCATTACCGGGATTTCGAGATCAATCTCCTCGACACCCCCGGCCACCAGGACTTCTCCGAGGACACCTACCGGGTCCTCACCGCCGTGGACAGTGCGCTCATGGTCATCGACAGCGGCAAGGGGGTCGAGCCCCAGACGGAGAAGCTCATGGAGGTCTGCCGGATGCGGAACACCCCGATCATGACCTTCATCAACAAGCTCGACCGGGACGGAATGAACCCGATGGATATCCTCGCCAACATCGAGGACAAGCTCCAGATCGAGTGCGCCCCGTTCTCCTGGCCGATCGGCATGGGGAAAGACTTCAAGGGGGTGTACAACCTCTACCGCCGGTCGCTCCATCTCTTCACACCGGGAAAGGACAGCCGCAAGGAGAAGGGAATCACGATCAACGATCTCGAAGATCCCGAGCTGGACGAACTTCTGGGAAGTCAGGCGGCGCAACTCCGCGAGGAGATCGCCCTGATTGAGGGGGCGGCAAGCCCTTTTTCACACGAGGAGTACCTGAAGGGCAACCAGACCCCCGTCTTTTTCGGCAGCGCAATCAACAATTTCGGCGTCCGGGAGCTCTTAGACGCCTTCGTGGAGATGGCCCCCGCCCCCGGTCCGCGGCCGACGACCACCCGGATGGTCTCCCCGCTGGAGGAGGTCTTTTCCGGCTTCGTCTTCAAGATCCAGGCGAACATGGACCTCGCCCACCGCGACCGGATCGCCTTCTTCCGGATCTGCTCGGGAAAGTTCACCCGGGGGATGAAGGTTTTCCACCACCGGATCGGACGGGAGATCGTCCTTTCCAATGCGACGATCTTCATGGCCCAGGACCGCACGAACGTGGAGGAAGCCTGGCCGGGCGACATCATCGGGATCCACAACCATGGGACGATCCAGATCGGCGACACCTTCACCGAGGGGGAGCCGCTCCAGTTCACCGGGATTCCCAACTTCGCCCCGGAGCACTTCCGGCGGGTCCGGACCAAAAATTCGCTCAAAATCAAACAGCTCCAGAAGGGGCTCGCCCATCTCTCCGAGGAGGGGGCCGTCCAGGTTTTCCGTCCACTCTTCGGCAACGACTACATGCTGGGCGCCGTCGGCGTCCTCCAGTTCGACGTGACGATGGCCCGCCTCAAGACGGAGTATGGCGTAGACGTCTTCTACGAGCAGATCGACTACGCCGCAGCCCGCTGGATCACCTGCGATGATAAAAAGCGTTTGGCGGAATTCGAGAAAAAGTGCCAGGCGAACCTCGCCTGGGACGCGGACGGCCACATGACCTACCTCGCCACGAGCGAGTGGCGCCTCGGCTTCATCATGGAGGAGTGGCCCGACGTCGCTTTCCGGAAGACCCGCGAACACAACTGAGACTTTCGAATGGTAATCACCGAGACGTTATCAAGAAAAAAATTGATTTGTCAGAAAACGACAACCGTTTGAACTCTTGGATTGTATCCATCTATGTGATGCAATGGTAAAAAATAAATCTGTCACCTTTTACCGGTCACCTTTTACCTGAAGTATTGTAGTGTTGAGGATCGTTTTACCTCTTTTTTTTCTTGGCTTGCGCTGTTGGCTTTGCTGCCCGGGGATCGTCGGGCCAGTAATGGCGCGGGTAACGGCCAATGAGTTCCTTCTTTACGGCAGGATAAGAGCGCTCCCAGAATCCGTCGAGGTCCTGGGTGATTTGTACCGGACGTCCGGCTGGGCTCAGCAAATGGAGCATCAACGGCTGGCCGCAAAGGAGGGGTGTTTCCCGGCAACCAAAGAATTCCTGGAGCCTGGCGGCGATCACGGGAACATCCCCGGCTTCGTAGTCAAGCCGTTTCCTCGTTCCCGAGGGAAGCATCCAGGTCTCGGGAGCAACCTCATCGAGGATGCGCCGGTTTTCCCACCCCAATCGGTCCATGAGGGCCTGGAGGAGGGATTCGCCCGTAAACACCGCTCCCCCCTCACAGTTGCCAAAGGGGAGAAGCCACCGGTCAAGATCGTCCATGAGCGCGCCGGAAAAAAAATCAGGCCACCGCTCATGACGGCCGCACCTGCCCACGAACAGGCAGCGGGAGCGGAAGCGCCGTGCCGCATCGTTCCAGGGGAGAACATCCAGACCTTCCCGGGCAAGGCGCTCGCGCACCGCCTGACGGATATCATCCGGCGTCGGGGCGAATCCGCGTTTTTCATCGAGCAAGAGCCGCCCCACACGCATCTCTTTGCGGGTCCTGAGAGTCCAGCCCTCCCAGGAAAAATGGAGGCACATCGCTACCGGCCCCGCCAGGCCGTTTTCAACGTCACTGCGGGAAACCGGGGCAGCGAGAAAGACCCGGGCCTCCGTCTCACCGCCGTCCAGGTCCGCGGCGACCAGGAATTCCTCCTGCCCGAGCGCCCCTTTTATCAAGGCGCCCCGGCCCGTGACGAGCACCAGGCGCGCCGCCGTTGACACACTGCCGGCTCCGACACGCTGGGCGGCGCGGTCTGGATAGGCGTGAATCAGCAGTCTCCCGGCAAGCGATGGATCGACATCTGCGCCGCGGACAGTCTGCTCTCCGGAGCCGGCTATCCGCATGATCCGCTGTACCTCCCGGGCAATACGCCGCCCGGCATCCTGGCGCAGATCGTTCCGCGCTCCGCTTGCCGAGGCGGCCCATGCGGAGAGCCGGTCACGAAAATCGGGATCGTCCCCGCCCAGCGGGTCACCCTCCTCCAGAATAGCGGCGGCTACAGCGGCGGTAGCGAGCCATCCCCGTTCTTTGGCCTTCATGACCATGCGGCCGAGGCGTGGATGAATGCCCATCGCCGCCGCCTGCCGGCCTGAGGCAGTGATGCGCCCCTGGCTGTCGATCAAGTCAAGCTCTGCAAGGAGCGCCGCAGCCTGTTTCAGGGCTCCGGAGGGAGGTGGCGTGATCCACGTGAGATCCAAAGGCGTTGCCGCACCCCAGAGCGCCGTCTCCAGCACAAGCGGCGCCAGGTCTGCCTCCATGATTTCCGGGGGCGAAAAGCTTTTGCGCTCCTCTGTAGAGCGATACCAGCGCAGGCAAATGCCGGGCCCCAGACGTCCGGCCCTCCCCTGGCGCTGTATGGCCGATGCCGCGGAAATCTCCACGGTCTCCCAGTGGTCCATGCCTGTGCGGGGGTGAAAACGCACCCGCCGCTCGAGGCCGGAATCCACCACCGCCCGCACTCCCGGGATCGTGAGGCTCGTCTCGGCGACGTTTGTCGCGAGGATGATCCGGTGCGACGGTCCCGGTGAGGCTGCGAGCAACCCGCGCTGCTCTTCCGGGGGAAGCCGCCCATGAAGAATGGCGATGTCCAGGCCGAGATGCAGCCGCATCCGCACGAGTTCATCCCTTGCCTGCCGGATCTCACGAAACCCGGGAAGGAAAACGAGCACATCTCCGCCTCCTTCCCGGTCGAGCATATCCCGCGCCTCGAGAGCCAATCGTGCCGCACCTCTCCAGGGCATCTCGCCCTTGAGCGGCGGCCGATCGAATAAGCGAACGGGCCATGAGCGTCCGGGAACGGAAATGGCGGGGAGCTCGCCGATCGCACTCCGCAGCTCGGCCGTGGGGGGTGTCGCGGACATGAACAGGATTCTCAGGTCGCGGCGAAACACCTCCCGGCACTCCCAGGTGAAGGCCAGAGCCACGTCGCCCTGGAGGTTCCGCTCGTGGAATTCATCGAAGATCACGAGTCCATATCCTGAAAGGGAGGGATCGTTCTGGATAATCCGGGTAAGCACCCCTTCGGTGACGACCTCGAGCCGCGTCATCGGGCTCACGATCGTCTCCATCCTGGTCCGAAGCCCTACCGTCTGGCCCAACCTCTCCTCAAGCAGGGCCGCAATCCTTTCGGCCGCGGCCCGGGCAGCTATCCGGCGGGGTTGGAGCAGGAGGAACTTCGTTCCTGCAAAAGCCTTGTTTGCAAGGAGGCGCCAGGGGACGAGCGTCGTTTTGCCGGCGCCCGGCTCGGCATGGAGCATGAGCAGATTACACGTCGCCAGCGTCCCGGCGATCTCATCGAGATGGGGATAAAGCTGCAGGGCGGTGACTTCATCAGGGATCATGGGAAGAGAGTCATCAATACAGCGTTACAACCTGGTCATGCATCGGCATCTCCGCCGTGCGCACCTGTGGCGGACCGGATGGTGTCCAGGCCCTGCTGTCCACATCCGCTAACGGCATGGAACCCAGCAGATCATACGAGGCGAACGAGAAGGACAGTCCCTCCGAAGCGATCCCGTCCCGGCCGTTGCAGAGGTGGAAATGAAGATGGGGACCCGTTGAATTGCCGCTGTTGCCCAGTTTTCCGATAACTTGTCCCTGGGTCACGCTATTGCCGATTTTTACCGTTACGCTTCCCGGAATGATGTGCGCATAAGCCGCGTACCGGCCTCCGCCGATATCGAGGACGACGCTGTTTCCGAAGACGTTCTGGAACGTGGACGGGGCATAGTTATTCGGGGGGATGCCCTCGGGAATCCCTTCCCGGGCTTCGATCACGGTCCCGTCGGCCACCGCCAGGAGGTCTGCCCCGTAGCAGTAGTAATCACTGCAGTGCTTGCCGTCCCCCGTTCGCAGACGTCCGTCGGGGCCGAACTGCAGCCAGTCCGTAGCAAAGCGCTGGGCGATCATGGGTTTGTAGAAAAATTCCATGATTGCGCTCCGATGATGGCGGTCGAAGTTGGACGTACCGTTTGCGGCCCACCACCGGTCGCCTTTGACCGGAGGCGCGATCAGCGTCGTCCCCGCGGTCACGGTGGTGATCCCCCCTTCAGCGACCATGCCGTCGGGAAAAAAGACCCGATGGGAGAACTGGGTGGGGACCGGCGCGGAGGGACTCAAGGCAGGCCAGGCAAACAGTACGGAGTAATTCCGCCCGGTGAAAAGGGCCTCCTCGGCTGAAAAAGGATCGACCTTTTTTATCAGGCATTCGGAGAGCTCCGTTCCCTCATAGGTCTTGACAAGCGCTCCGTCCGCGAGGATCTCGACTTTCGATACGGAAAGGCCGAGCGAAAGCGTCTTGCCTATGTACAGTTCGTATCCATAGACGGTCTGCTCCATCTGCTTCACGGGGGTAGGGCCAAAGGGAACCCGCAGCACGATGGGTTCTGCTGCGGAAGAGGAACTGCAGCCACAGAGGGGGGCCGTGAGCGCCGCAAGTCCGGTGCCGGCCGTGAGCTTCATCATGTCTCTACGAGTGAATCCTTTCATCGCGTTTCTCCTGAATGCTTTCGGTTTTCCGGTTGCAGCCGCGCTGCGGCTTTTCTTGGCAATGGATGTCTCCAACTCTTTCGGAAGATACTGTAAAGAACTTTAGATGCATGAAAATACTTCTGCTTTCTTTCCTTTGTGTGGAGGGTCTCGCAAATAGCCGCGGCACCGGTCTGAGAAATTGGCGGGAGGTTCGTTATCCGTTGACGAGCGACGCTCCGGCGCCGCTCTCCCGCGGTCACCAGGGCAGCCGCGCAGCTGCCGCGTCGGGGTCTTGAACGATTCCCGCCAGCAGGGTTTCAAAATGCGCCGCCATGCACTCGATGGTGGCGGTGTCGAACAAAGCGGCGTTGAATTCCAAGGCTCCGCACAACTCCCCGCTGGTCTCTTTCAACGAAAGCGTGAGGTCGAATGTATTCCCGGCCGAGGGCCGTGCCAGGTCCACGGGAGTGGTCACTAACCCGGGTAAAACGAGCTCCTGCTTGGGTACGTTCTGCAGCACGAACAGCGTTTGGAAGACGGGGCTGTGGAGGGCGCTCCGGTCGGGCTGCAGGGCCTCCACAATCCGGTCGAAGGGGACGTCCGGGTGCGCATATCCATTCACAGCGGCGCGGTAAGCGCAGGCCTGAATCTCGCGGAATGCCGCCCCCTCCCGCCACTGCAGCCGAAGCGCGAGCGTGCTCACGAAGAAGCCGATGAGCGCCTCGGTCTCCACCGGATACCGGTTGGCCAGGGCGGTCCCGATCACGACGTCTTCCGGGTTGCCGTACCGCGACAACAGAATCGCATATGCCGCCAGCAGGGTAACGAAGAGGGTAGTTTCCGATTCCCGGCTGAGGCGCCGCAACCGCGTGGTGAGCACACGATCAAGGTGCAGCCGAACCATGCCCGCATGAAATTCTCCACCGGCCTGGCGCGGGCGGTCGAGCGGCAACTCTGCGAGCGGCGGCGCACCCCGCAGGTGATCCTGCCAGTAGTCGAGTTGCTTTGTCAGCCGTTCCCCAGCCAGCCAACGCCTTTGCCACACGGCGTAGTCCGCGTATTGCACCGGCAGTTTAGGGAATGGATCTTCCAGGCCCGTGAGACATCCGCTGTAGATCGTCGAGAGTTCCCGCAGCAGAACCTGGACCGACCAGTCATCGCTGATGATGTGGTGCATCGCCAGGTGCAGAACGTGGTGGCTCCCGGCAAGGCGGATCACCCGCACACTCCACAAGGGGCCTTTGGCAAGGTCGAAGTGCCGGCTGTGGGCCGCGCGGAGGCTGGCATCGAGCGCCGCTTTACACCGGTTCTCCGGCACATGCCGCAGGTCCTCGAAAGAGAGCACGCTCGCATATTCGGGCGCAATCACCTGCACCGGGCTGCCGCCCAAAAACCGAAATGATGCACGCAAGTTGTCGTGCCGGCCGCCGATCGCCGCGAGCGCTCTTTCAAGCGCCGCCGGATCCAGAAAGCCTTCCAGCCGAAACACCCGCACAATGTTGAACGTCTCACTCGGCCCCTCTATTTCGGCAAAGAGCCACAGCCGCTGTTGCGCGAAAGACAGCGGCGTCTCCGCGCCCCGTGACTCCGGCCGAATCGCCTCATCCGCTTCGATACTGCGCGCGCGTTCAACCGCCTCCGCCAGTCGTGCGAGCGTGGAACACTCGAACAGGCAGTTGGGCGGCAGCATCACGCGAAAGGCAGCGGCAATACGGGCCACCACTTGCAGGGCCAGCAAGGAATGGCCGCCCAGGTCGAAGAAGTTCTCCTGAATGCCGATCCGTTCCCTGCCGAGAAGCTCCGACCAGATTTCCTTCAGGCGCCGTTCGACAGCGGTGCGTGGGGCCACGTAAGCCGTGTCCGGCCGCAGCCCGGCCAAGCGCGGGTCGGGCAGCGCGCGGCGGTCGAGCTTGCCACTCTCCGTTACTGGCAGGGAGTCCATGAGGACGAACCTCGCGGGCACCATGTAGTCGGGTAGGGCCGCGGCAACAAGGGCGCGCAGTTCGTTGATGGAGGGTGGCGCATCAGGACGCAAGGGAACCAACCAGGCAGCCAGGTTCTGTTCGCCTGTCGAATCGAGCCAGGCGGTTACGGCCGCGTCACGAATCAATCCGGTGGCGGTGAAGAATGTTTCCACTTCGGCGGTCTCCACGCGGTAACCTCTGATCTTGACCTGGAAATCGCACCGTCCCAGGTGCAGCAGACAGCCATCGGGCAGCAATCGGCCCAGATCGCCGGTGCGGAACAGGCGCCGGTCGCCGCCCTCCGGGTCAGGCACAAAGGCCGCCTCCGTCAGCTCGGGATGGCCCCAATAGCCGCGGGAGAGATAGCGGCTCCGCACAACGATTTCGCCGGCAGCGCCCGCGGCTACCGGCTTCCCCTCGGTATCCCACAGCAGCAACTCGATATCTTCCGCCGCGTATCCCGCCGGCACGGTGCTTCCCTCAATCCGCGTGTCGGCGCGAATCAGGAACTGGCAGATGGGACTGATCTCCGACCCGCCGAGGTTCACGATCATCCGGCAATCCCCGGAAAAGTGGCGTTGGTAGAGATGCACGTCACCGGCATAGACCGTTTCGCTGCCCAACTCGACCAGACGCACCGACGGGAACCGGTCCTCCGGAGTGAGCAGGCGGCAGAAGTGGCGGAACATGGTGGCCACCGCGAAGAATACCGTGATCCGTTCTTGCCGCAGCCAGTCGGCCAGGCCGGTGAGGCCTTCGCGCTTCACGTCGAAGCAAACTACTGTCGCTCCATTGAGCAGGGCGCAATAGATATCCCGCACCGCGCCGGCGAAGCTCGGGGAGTAAAGCAACGCCAAACGGTCTGCGGCCGATATCCGTCCGCTGTTGGTGTAGACCATGGTCAGATGCAGCACGTAGCGATGGTCTTGCATCACTCCCTTGGGTTTTCCCGTTGAGCCCGAGGTGTAGAGCACGTACGCCAAGCCGGCGCCGGTGAGTGCCATGCCTGGATTCTCTTCGGAAAGGCTTGGCTCCAAGGCGTCCAGGTTTAACAACGGCACGTCCGAGGGATCGAGCGCAGTGCACAGCGCCTCGGCTTGCTCCATCCGTTCGCTGTCCGCAATCAGCAGGGCCGGCCGGCATTCTTCGAGAATCGCCGCCGTCCTCGCCATAGGCTGCGACGCATCCAGGACGACGTAGAACTTCCCCGCCTTCAGCACCCCCAGCATGGCCGCTACAACCGGGACGCCATTTCCAACCAGCAGCGCCACCGGCTCCGGCCCCGTTCCGCGCACGGCCATGACGGCGCGCGCGATGCGGTTGGCCAGCCCGTTCAGGTCGCGATAGGTGAAAGTGGCTTCGGCGTCCGCGACGGCGATCTGCTCTGGATACAGGCGCGCCTGCCGCTCGAACCGCGCCGGGATGGATTGCTCCACTTCCTCCCTGGCGAAACGGACGAAGCGGCTCGTGCCGGCGGTCGGCTCCACGGAGATTGACATCACATGAGAATGCAGCGGATCAGGCATGGCAGAGGGCTTCCTCCAGGAGGGCGACGATATTCACGCGGGAAAGAAAGGCCGCAACTGCGGGGCTACCGCGGAGTCTGAGGAGGTCGATTGTGAGCGGGAGTTCCGTACAGCCGGCCAGGGCGCAATCATAGTCTCGCCCGGATCGCAGGACGGTCTCGAAGAATTCGTTGCCGAGTTCCACCGCCCGGCGCTCGTCAAGCGACTTCATGCCTTCAAAATTGATAAGAACTTGCTTTTTCATGGCCTGAGGATACGGAAAAGAGTTTTGTGTGTCAAGGAAGTTTTATCACAACCTGTTGTGTCAGAATGGGATTTGATTCCGGTCGCGCGGACATGGGTACGCAAATAACCTCAATAAGTTTTGAAGGGGAGTTGTCGATTTTGGTGATTAGGCGAGCCCGGTAGTTTTTTCGGGGGAATTTGGGCTGACCCCTCCGGAGTGCCCTGGTTCACCTTAGTGTTATGTCGTTATGTAAGCGTCCCAGGAATAATCAAGATCACGATATAGGTGATCAGCAGATTACTGCTTGAAAGGGTGGATCTCTGTCAGAATTGCTAGATGCTCTGTTACAGAAAGACACAAACACCCTCTATCCTCCGAAAAATTACCCGCCAAAAATTGCATGTTTCAGCCAGATATAAGTAATAACACCAATAGTCCAGTGAATGGATTTTCTTATTGTTATTTGCATACCAAATCACATATTCTCTCACGGGCCAGAAGACACAGGAAGATAGACCATGCCCGAAACCTGGAGAAATTCAGGCTTTCAGTCGATCATCATGCTGTCCCGGTATTCCACGACCGCGACGATAATCTCTTCGAACGGCAGCTTTTCCGGCACGCCGGTGATCTCCTCGGCCATCCCCATCCATGGTCCGGAAAACCGTCTTGATCTCGTACTTGACATTTACTACGAATACATGACAAGTACGCTTCCGTGATATCAAGACCCTTCTGGCTCAACCGCATCGAAAACGCCTGGCGGGAAGCGCCGATCTGCTGGCTCACCGGGTTACGGCGCGCGGGGAAAATCACATTGGCAAAGAGTCTCGGCGAGGAGCGGATGGTCTATGTTAACTGCGATCTTCCGGTCACACGCGACAGGATTGCCGATGCCCTGAAAATATTCCGGGGCTTCTACGGCCGAGGCGTAAACTATCTCGTCTGCCCCGTTCCGGCGCCCGGTTACCAGAAACGGATTTCAGGGATGGAGATCCGGGTCTGCAATCCGGATGGGTTGTTGGGCTGAAGAAAAATGATATCATCCGGTTCATGGAAAGATCGCGTCGAGGTCCTGAAGCGGGAGACCTTCACCCTCTACATGGCCTGCCGCCACCCCCGCGTCCCCTGGTACGCGAAGCTCCTCGCCCTGATCGTCGTCGCCTACGCATTGAGTTCGATCGATCTCATCCCGGACTTCATCCCCGTGCTGGGATACCTGGACGACCTGGTTCTGATCCCGCTCGGGCTCATGCTCGTGATCCGTCTCATCCCTGCGGACGTTCTCGCGGAATGCCGTCAGAAATCGGAGGAAATCGTCGGAAGAGCGACCCGGGTGGGGAGGATCGCGGCCGGGGTGATCGTCGCGATCTGGCTTCTCACCGCGGCGCTCGTCGTCCGGCTGATTCTCCGGGCAACGGATTAGACCGCCGACCCGTCAGGAGCCCTGGAACCTTTTCCCCCGCTGTGTTCACACCCTCCCCATGGCGTACGCAGCTTGCGTCCATTGATGTCCGGTTCATTTTTCCCGTCTTCGGATCCTTGATAAGTAGCCTTCATATCTCCGGCCGGGCGAAGCTCGTCATCAAGCCGAAGGGGTGCCAGGTCTTCCCGGAGGATGTCTGCGGCGCCTCTTTTTTCGCCGCTTTGCAGGGGCTTCATCGGTCAGCGGCGCCGAACCGCTTGCGGAAGGGGTCTCCAGGAAGGCCTCCCACCATTCCCGGGCGGTTCTGTTTTCTGCTCTGGCCTTTGCGATGAGACAGAGATAGGACATGGCGTCCGCAAAATCGGGCCTGCCGACCAGGGAGGCGGGACGCCGCGGCGGCATTCGGTGCAGCGGGGGCTGCAATGCGATGATCCCGCGCAGTTGACCCCCGACCCGTCCCGGGATGCATACGGTCTTGCAGAACTCTTCCATAAAAACAGCGCATGCAGCATGGAGCGCCTGCAGG
>Ga0247841_10000656_pt1 | contig 87631 bp, 99 predicted proteins | sample LaCruzMarch2015__2_FD_192410 | JGI IMG/M metagenome (GOLD analysis project Ga0247841, IMG submission 192410) | Freshwater microbial communities from meromictic Lake La Cruz, Castile-La Mancha, Spain - LaCruzMarch2015_18m | ecosystem: Environmental > Aquatic > Freshwater > Lake | place: Spain... | reverse complement strand
AAAAATGTGTTGGTTTGCAAAAGAATATTTTATAGAAACGGAAAACTATTGTCTTGGTGATTAAAAATATTTAATGTGCTAAAATAAAAAGGCATCACCAAAATTTAGCTCATTGTGCAACACGCTCAATAATAAGGGGATTTCTTTTGTGTGTAAATGCCATGCATAACCGATTTACTGTTTAATGATTTGCACAACTTTATAAATCTTTGTTTCTTTCAGATTGGTGAGAATCGGCTTTATTGTTGGATTATAGCTTGTTAGTATTATGTGGTCATCCACTACCTGAGATAAAAGCTTCACAGCACCGTCATTTTTTCCCCACCTTGCTAAGACAATATCCCCTATTTTCACCCGATCATGAAGACTAACAAGTATTTTATCACTTGGATTAATAAGGGGAATCATACTATCGCCATTAGAAGTGTCAATAATAACGAGAAAATGCTTATCCGGTGGGAAATAAACGTGATCTTGTTGTTCCCAGTCTGTAAAGTTTAAGCCTCCGACCCCCGCCGGTACAACCGCTTCAACTCTATAATTAGCGCCAGAATATTCTGAAATGGAGTGTCCACCAAGTAAATAGTTAATATCACAACCTAAATTTGCCAACTTCTCAAAAAAATCAAGCCCGGGTTTGTTCATTTCCCTAATATAGTTGCTTAGTTGAGGTTGTGAAATTTTTACTGCAATGGCGAGATTGCCAACGCTTCCAAACTTGTTTTTGGCGAGTTGCTTTAATCTTGAACCAAAATCTTTCATATAACACCTATAATTATATTTAATGTAGTATTATTATCTTGCATAGATTATGCGTATATGTTATATTTGTATGCGAAGATATTATAATTACTTATAACAAATATAGAATAAACTATGACAAATCCAAATGTAGAATTTCAGACACCGAATTATTACGAGGTTAAAATAAATTTTGCTTATAAAAAAGCCTTGAAAGAACGGTCTCTAAAAGAAAAGACAATGATTAAGTCAATTGTTGAAAAAGCAATTGATAATTATTTGGGTGAATATGAGGCAAATACGAGAAAAAGGCGTTAATTTATGCCTGTTTTATTAACCGAAATACAGGTTATAGGGATTAAAGATGCCTGTAAATTATTGAATATTGGCAGTCATAAGTTATATGATTTAGTGAAAGCCGGGAAGTTAAGGGCTGTTAATTTTGGGACTAACGGAAAGACTTTGCTAAAATTCAAAGTATGTGACATTATTGCGTTTCAGGATAATAATTATTATACCCCGCAAACATTCCCTGCTGAGTTAAATCTTAAAGAAATGGCAAATAGAATATTTCAGAAATGAGGTTAAAGTGGATAATATAGTTTTCAGATTAATTGTAATTTTCATACTGGTCGTGGTGGCGTTGTGGCTTGGATATAAGATCGGTTTTGAAAAAGGGGTAAAGAAAGTCATCTCTGATATATTTAGCCAAGATGACGATGAGGGTTAGTTTTCAATATTATTATACGGAGGTCTGTGTTACCTTAACAGACTCAAAGGGCAACGAATATAAGACCATTGGTGTTATTCCGTCAAATTATTCGTTTCCTTGGTCATTGATATTTAAGTGTTATGTCAAACATCTAAAAGGCTGTTTTCCCCTAATTTTACCACCCTTCAAACATTGATATTATATATATATAAAATAATTATTATATAATAATATAATAATAATATTATTATATATCAGTATAATATAGGGGATTTTGCTCTCAAAACAAACAAATAATAATTTATTTTTGCCACCCCTTAAAAAACAAAGGAAAACAAAGGATTTATATAAAAAAATATAATAAATATTATATAAAAGATTTTTTTATTAATATCTTTTATATTATATTTAATAAACAAATTTATAATACTTTTTATAAAATAGTTCTTCGACTCACTGACTGACTTATGGTAAAACGGACAATGTGCCGCTTTTGTCATGCATCGCAAACTTAAGTGCCCCTCAAGCCCCGCATTTTTCTGGTTTTAATCGTATCAGCTAAAAACTCTTATTAAGGACGTTAATTCGGGTTTTAGCAGTTAATTAATTCTGGTTTATGAGGATTCAAGCGAAATTTCTATTTCGTGGAAGGGCGAAAAAGGCTTGATAAGCAAATGTAACTGATGAGTCTTAATAAAGACGAAACGGGGCGGTTCATAACAGACCGCTTCGTCTTACAAACAATTTTTAACAAACACACAAAGGAATAACAAAATGGAAAACTCAACTAATTATTACCCCCCGAAAGTACAATTAACCGGTACGCATGGTAATGTCTTTGCATTAATTGGGGAATGTAAAGAGGCAATGAGAAAGGCTAATGTGCCGGATAAAGTCATTTCCGAAATGACAGCTAAAGTTTTCGCCTGCGGATCTTACCATGAGGCGCTAAAGGTTTTATGTTCTTACTGTGATGTTTCATAACAAACATAAGGAATTAACACCATGAAAAAAGAATTAGAAAAACTCAGCGAAATTGAATCTATGCTTAGCCTTAAGATTGAATCTTACCAGCTATCTGCAAAACAGACAAAAAGCTCAAAAAAGCAGTCGATGTATTTTCACCTCATCCGGGGTCTTGAGCATGTCCGCGAGGAATTGAGATACACGATTAAAATAACTCGCGATTATATTAAATAACACAAATGGAAAGGGTGGACACAATGGCAAATTATACAATTGATCATATAGAACTTCGATTTTTTATTAATTTCAGTTTTGAAAAGATACTCGCAAAATATGGGGTAGAAAAGTTTTATTCAGAGGTTTTCAGCAGCACATATCTTCAGATAAGCATAATGCCCGATCATCCGTATTCCGTTTGCCCGGTAATATGTTTCGGTTATTCTCCGCCAATTGATGAAAAAAAAAGCACATTGAAACTCGATCCCTTTTATATTCCGGGCACTTTTCCCCCCCCGACTAAAGTGACTGAGACATTAAAAGCTTATGAGGGAATAGCAAAATTAATATTAGCCGATGAGGGGGGCGAACTTAATTTAATAACACTATTAAGATTTGGGCTTGACTACTTTCATAAACGCGCCCAATATCTAAAAGAAAATGAATATTTATCATAAACACAAAGGAAAAATATAATGACAAACACAATCACACCAAAAGGCCTGACCGATTATTACTTTCCCATTAAGGAAAGGGATATATCATACCTATCAACTAATGATGGTAATTATTCATACTTACAAGAAGATGATAACGTCTCCGGAATATGGCAAAAGGCTACAGCCTATAAGGGAATTGTTAGAGAGGACACCGAGGAACTTATTTCTGTGGTGGGTAAAAATTATCAATTAATTCCCAACCAACAACTAATTGAAGCACTCTTGGAAGCATTGGACAAAACCGATATAAAATATAATGAACCTACTCATGGCCTAATCGGACAACTGCATAATTATGTCGATAACAATAAAATGAAACTAACTTTAACATTTCCCGAATTAAAAGTGGTGGATGACACGACTGAGGGGATTCACATGAGTTTAATTATTCAAAACAGCTATGATATGTCTGAAAGGATTAAGCTAATATTTGGAATGGTGCGGTTAATATGCACCAACGGCGCAATAGTTTTTTTACAAGAAAAAAACAAATTCAACCAAACATATAAACATACTGCCGGGTTTGATCTTGACGCTGTTAAGAGGCAATTTGACAGTATTTATATGCAAATCCCTATGATTAATGAACGCATTAATATTCTCCGCTCTCTTGATAATCCACAAAGCATTTTTGATTCAGTAATGAATGTGGAAAATGATTTTGGTAAGCGAGCATCAGACTTTGTAAAAGAAAATGATCCGGAAACAATGTGGGCATTATATAATCTACTGACTTATTACGTTACTCATTTTGTTGCAGTAAAACAGCACACCGCATATTTCCACGCCATTTCTAACCAATTCCGATTATAGGAGCATGCAATGAATAAAATAACAATTCCCTATTCAATCAGGGTTTCCGTTTATCATGTGAAACTATTCATTAATGAGACAATGGAAACCCTATCGGAAAAAACATTTGACACCTTTAACGAGGCTTATGAATTTGCAACTTGGCTGAGAGAGGCTAAAGAGGTAAGCAATAAAAATATTGATGTTCGGATTTCCGTGCGAAGCAATATTAGATTACTTGAAAGAGAAATAAGCATACCACAAACATTACTTACATAATTAAAAACCCCCGTCTCTACAACGGGGGTTACAAACACAAAGGTGGACAAACCACCAAAACAAACACCGAAATATAGGAAAGAAAATGACAAATACAAAGAAAAAAATGAAAGTGTATGGAAAATATACCGGTTCAAACACATTATTTCATAATACTTGCTGGTATTTGCCTCAAATAAAGATTTGCAATGAGACTTTGAGCGAGTATGGCTTCAGGGTTGGTGATGAGTTACAAGTAAATTATTCAGTAAATCACCTGTTAATAGTCAGAAAGGAAAATACAAATGCAGACAGATAACGAATTTAAGAATATGGTGGATAACCATATAACCAAACAAATCAATCAGCAATATCCCCGCTTCTGCTATTGTGACAGATGCGGGGATGCAATTAAAATTGATGTAGAGATCACAGGTTTCCGGGAAATATGTTCTGCGTGCCTTGAAATGTTCCGCAAAGACCTCGCATTACTGGGGGCGGAGTTTGGCTTAGATGACAATTTCCACTTGGATACTGATAGCAAACACCAAAATTTGCCTTGGAATGAAATTTCCGGCTTTCACATAGCGGAAGTGATTTCAAGATTCTATTATAGAACGACATTTATTAACGCCTTAAACACGGCAAAACAAACACAAAAAGGATAATATCATGGAAAGAACAACTGAAAAATTTGATAACAGCGTGCAAACTAAAAATGCAGATGAGTTTATACAGGATATTCAAGTAATTGAATTAAACCTATTAATAGAGACCGCAGTTAGTGAGAGTAAAAAAATTGTTGTCTTGACATTGGAATCGGTTAATGAGTCTTCAGCATACATTAAACAATTTTCCAAGTTAGAAAAACGAATTGACGAGGTTCGCAAAAGCTATACCGAACCATTAGACAGGCGGAAAAAAGAAATTATGGAATCCTTTGATAAATTAAAAGTCATTTTTAGTGCTGAAAAACTAAGGTTAGAAGCTGACACGAAAAAATGGCTTATAAGACAAAGGGAAAATGCTGAGAAAAAAGCACAGATTGAACGCAAACAAGCGGAGGAAAAGGCGCTTTTGGAAGCAATTGAAAAGGAATCGCGACTGAAAGCCGAGGCAGTGCAAAGAGGAAAAGACCCGGACATGATTACCGTTGAACCGGCAATTATTCCCGAGACAATTATTGAAGCTCCAAAGTTATCAACTTTCAACAGTAGCGGGATTGGGACAATGAAAGTATCACAATGGCGAATAACAAACATTAATCAAGTGCCACGAGGGTATATGATGCTGAATGAATCGCTTGTAACAAGCTACCGCAAATCAAGGGGGGTTGATGCTATGAGTGATATTCCGGGAATAGAGTTTTATTTCACCGAAACACTTAGGCGGGGTTAATATGAAAATAGAATATCTGAGAGCAAGCCAAATAAACTTGTATAGAGAATGTAGTGCATACTTCTATTTCTTGAATTTCACCGACATTAAGACAGCTAACAAGCCGTCTCTTGCTTTTGGTTCTGCTATTCACAGCACTCTTGAAAAGAATTTCCGCCAAAAAATCGAATCACGACAAGATTTAACCATTGCAGAGAGCAAGTACATTTTTTCTAATGAATTAGGAACGCAATTAAACAATGTTGAAAGATGTGATCTGATAGGTTATGATTCCCAAAGGGCATTAGAGGCAACCGGACTTGATCTGATTGAACTCTATCAAAGGACACACGCGTATCGAATACAGCCAAAGAGAGTTGAGGAAAACGTGCAAATAAAACTAAAGGGTTATCCCTATGGGTTATCTGGAACGGTGGATTTACTCGACGATGACAACAATTTAATTGATCATAAAACATCAGGAAGGGATTATAAACAAATATCTGAGTCATACCGGATTCAGGTAGGTGGTGCATACCCCATATTAATGGAAGCGCTGTTAGGCGAGCCTATTAATTCAGCCAGAATTGACTACATGATACGTAAATCTGAAAATAATGATCGCGTTAAGGTTCGACCGATTGCGGTGGATATTGACAAGAAATATTTCTTTTCGGTATTTGAACAGGTAAGCAAAGGTATTGAGGCTGATATATTTTCCCCATGCCGGGATTATATGTTTTGCTCACAAAAATACTGTAAATTTCATGACCACTGCGTTAAGCAATTCGGTGGCGTAGTTAAAAAATAATATCAACAAACCAAAGGAAGGAATCCTAAGATGAATGAAATAACCAACTTAGATAAGGTGGTAGAGATTGAGGAAATACAATCCAACTCTAATTTTACCCCCTTAATGCAAACAAAATCCGCTTATTCAACGGCGGTACAGGTCATAAAACCCCGGCACTTCCCTAACATCATTAGAAGATGTGAAGAGGAAGCATCCATTGGCGGAGATGACTTTTATTATTCATGGCGACAGGGAAAGGAAATAATCGAAGGCGTTTCAATTCAGGGGGCGCTTGCAATTGCCAGAAATTGGGGCAATACGGCAGTTGAGGTGACTGTTGAAGAAACGCCAACAGCATATTTATTCAAAGGCTGCTTTATTGATCTTGAAACAGGCTTTAATCTTGTAAGACCTTACCGACAGAATAAACAATCACCCAAAAAGAAAGACGGGACTGATATTTACACCGGCGAAAGAGGTACAGATATTGTATTCCAGATCGGTGCATCTAAAGCGATGAGGAACGTGGTATTAAATGCTATTCCTAAATGGCTCACAGAGAAGGTTCTGGACAAGGCAAAGGCAAATATTACAGCCAAGATTTCACAATTAATGAAAGAAGGCAAAGCAGTTCCTATGGTGGTTTCCAAACTTGCGGAACTTGGTATACCATTGACTATTGTTGAAACAGATTTCGGGAAAAAAGAGGGCTGGGATATTGTTAAATTGGTACAAATTTCGGGAGCAATTAAGGGAATAAAGGACGGTACTGAATCCGCTGAAAACTTTTTCCCCTCTTTAAGAGCGCAACCCGCTGAGCAGAAAGAGATAGTTGTTGAATTACAAAGAAAAACGCCTGATGAATTTATAACTGAACCAAAAAGCAAAAAGGAATCAAAGACTCCCCCGGTGAAACCGACAAAGAATGTGCCGGTAGAGTCAAATGGGGTTGTTGAACCCGAAAATCACTTTGTAGACAGGCTTGCGGGAATAATAAAGACAGCAACGGCGACCAAAACAAGAGCTGAATTAAAGGAATTTATCAGGGCAAATTCAAGCAATTTAGCCAATCTGAATGAAACCGAATGGACTACATTCCAAGAGGCAATAACAGAACATGAAACAAAAATATCTTAGAGGGAAAATGAACAAAGTTAATGAGTTTCTAAGATATAGGGATGTTATCGGAGAGGAAGAGGCAACCCGTTTATTCCTCAGAAAACAACCCAAGAAAATAATCAACAATGGCGGGGGTATATCCCCCGCCGATTTATTCACACAGGCAGAACCGAAAACCGACTTAGGAATGGCTCGAAAAATTGATGCTTTTTATAGCGAGCCGGTTCAAAAGAGTTTGCCTCGGAGGCAGGCACAGGTTTATGAGGCAATAAAAATTCTTGGCGTTGCAAATGACAACATGATTTCCGAAGCAACAGGATTACCCACATCTACAGTTATCCCACGCCGAAAGGAATTAATGAAAATTGGCATGGTAGAAGCAATTTCAGACGAAATAGTGAGCAAATATTCGGGTATTATAGTAACACATTATAGAGCAACAAATCACAGCAATTAATCAATATAAAGGATAGAAAAATGAATAACACAATAGTTAGGGAACATCAAATTGTGGTAAAAATCAATTTGGAAATGTACAAAAAGTTAAAATTTCTGGCTAAAAAAGAAGATAGAAGCGTATCAAGTTTTCTGAGGGTGCTAATTGCCAACAAATTACAGGACAGCACGAATGAAAAAGGAAATTGAATATTATTTTAGTCATGATGCCAACGCAAAAGATGACCCAAAATGCGTTATGCTGCTGGAACAATTAGGCTGTGAGGGTTATGGAATTTTCTGGATACTTGTTGAAACCTTACGCAAACAGCCTAATTTCAAATACCCAATTAACTTATTACCGGCAATCGCAAGGCGATATAATACCACTTTTGAAAAGGTTAAAGCTGTTGTATTCAGTTATGGCCTGTTTATGGTGGAAAATGATGAGTTTTTCTACTCAGAAAGTCTGATTGAAAGGATGCAATATTACCTTGAGCGAGCGCAATTAAAGTCAATGGGCGGGAAAAAGGGCATGGAATCACGTTGGAAAAACATAACAGAAAACAAAGGTGTTATAACAGAGCCATTACGGGCACATAACACAGTTATAACTGAGTTATTACAGACGGATAACATAGATATAACTAACGATAACTATAAAATAAAACAAAATAAAATAAAACAAAAGAATAATATAATAATCCCTAATTCACTTCTTCATGTTCCCTATTTTGAAGATTCATGGAATGAATGGATTAAATACAGAAAGGAAATTAAAAAACCACTTATAGAAACAACACAAACAAAGCAACTAAAAGAATTGTCTGATTGGTTACAGGCCGGGCATGATGTTCTGGCGATTATTGATCAGTCGATTAAACGAGGTTGGCAAGGATTATTCACCCTAAACATTGGATATAATAATGGAAACAATCAAAAAAACGGCTATAAATTTGATCCAGAGAAGCATAACAAGCGAGAGGCAGAACTTGAAGCAATGCACCGAGAACGGGATTAACGCTTTACAGTTAATTGGGGAAATTGCAACAGCGAAAGATTTCGCCAAAGCTGAGGCATTCTTACAAGTTAATTATGGACAGGAATATCAGGCGGAGAAATTCAATTTATTATGGCAATTAGTAAAAGAGGATGGTTGGACTACAGAACGGCTTGAATGGTCGGTGAAACAATTTATTAAGAATAACAGGTGGAAAAATTGGACGGTGGCAGACTTTTATGAGGTTAGCAACATTAAACTTTATCCTTATTGTTGGTATGTGAAAAACATCACACAAAACGGCATAGCACACTCACAAATGGAAGGATATAAAATTGACGGAATACAGCTCTATAAAATGGCAGACGGAGTGATATTACCATTTGAAAAAACTTATTAACAAACACAAAGGAACAAAATGAAAAGAGAAATATCCCAACAATTTGCACTATTAAGGGATTATGGCTTTACGGTTATTAATTTTAACAGCAAATCTAAATTTAGCGCCGGGCTAAGAGGATTTGTGGATTATGTGATTTTTGACAAAACAAGGCTGATCTTTATTGAGGTGAAAATCGGTAAGGACAAATATTCAAAAGCACAAGAGGACACTAAGGTTAAATTGTCATCTATTGCTGAATATAACCCTGCAGTATATTATCACTTGGTAAGTGATTTATCTCGTGCAATAGTAATTGTAAACGACTTAATTATTAAGGGGGGCGGGAATAATGTGGCCTAAATATGAAAAAAAATTATACCTGACAAAAACAGATAGGAAGATTTTATTCCCGAATAACAGTATAATCTTTAAAATGATCAACAACACTCGGAAATATTGCATTTGGTATGATAAAATCAACAAGGACTATTATTATAGTTATGAAGCGCATAGAAATAGTGACCGAAAAATAAAAGAATGCGACGACAGCAACGAAGCATTCGAATACACACAGAAACTAAACCAAAACAAGCGAGTGAAAAATGAAAAATGAATATGAACCATTTGGAAAAGAATGGCAGGCTGAAATGATGAAGTGGAATAAAAAACAGCTAATCGATAACATAAAAAGATTAGCAATAAAAGTAAAAGAACTTGAAAGCAAAGAGAAAGTGAGTAAATAAATGAATACAAAATATTATGGATTTGCACCCCGAAATCTGCAACACAAAAACAAACTCGAAAAAGACATTGCGGACTTCTTGAAAACCCTTGAAGATGTTGTGGTTAACCCTGACGATCTTGAACAATTCCAGACATTATTCGATGCTCGCATCAATCAGATCAACGCAGCTCACCCCCGGTGCGGTCAGGCAAAACTTAATATCTATAAGAGCTCAGTCAGCAATGATGTGTTTTTCCACGTTGCTGACAATTATTCGTATGTGCTGAAACCCTGTCGGGACTTCTCCGGTGAAGTAAACCAACTGATTGAACAGGCGAAAGGTAAAGAGGTGGTAAATGATTAAGAAACTATTATCGAAACTCCATAATTGGTACAAGCCTCGCAAGTTAAAATTGCTTAGGTTCAATTATACACGTTGGCGACCACAACCGAAACCTCTCCGTTATCGGTCAATAACTAAAAACCACGAAGTATATAAAAACATTCTGAAAGAGAGGGAGAAAGCGGAGGCAAACAAATGAAACACAAAGAAACATTAGGAGAAGCAAAAGAAAAATTAGGGCTTGCAATTGAGGAACTAAAAAAGGAAATATTGACGATGTTTTCCCATGTGTTGATGAGAGTCTTCAAAATTTTATTTGGGTTAAAAAAGAAAGTGAGTAGATAATGAATTATGAAATAATTTATAACACCAATAAACTAACTCCTTTTGGTATAAGAGATAAAAGTGGATATTTGATTTTCTTTGTACACGTTAATAAATATATAGGTCAAGAAGAACGTTATGCTAAAGAAGTATCAGAGCAGGTAGAACTTGCAAATTACTTATTAAAATGTTTGAATGAAAGGAGTAGGTAAATGAACTATTGCAGTTGCTGTGGAAGTTCAATTCCTGACAATCAAAAAGTCTGCTCCATGTGTTATGGTGATATTGATTATGGACATGATGGATATTACAGGGACTGGGCAGAAAGACAAGAAGAATTAAATCAAGAAGAAGAACAAGAAAGTGAGTGAGAAATGAGAGAGATTAAGTTTAGATTATGGAATGAAACATTAAAACAAATGTTTGTGCCAATAGCACTAACAAAATTATTAAAAAAAATATCAAGTAAAAATGATAATTCTATTGGTGGTGATGTTATAAGAGGAAATGATATTTTAATCTGGTTACAATACACAGGACTCAAAGACAAAAACGGGGTTGAGATTTATGAGGGGGATATATTAACAAGTTGTGCGTTTACTTACCCTGTATTTTTTGAAAACGGTTGTTTTGTTTGGGATGATATGCCGCTTTTGGCTAATGGCTTCCGTTTGGAAATTATCGGCAACATTTACGAAAATCCCCAGCTTATAAAGAATAGAAAAGAAAGGAGCGTTTAATATGCCACCCGCTAATGATCACCCTTGGAGAGGCAGAAACAGCACAATTGTAGAAAAAAGAAGGGAAGCCGGAGAGGCGTTCAAATCTTATCAAGAAAAAAGAACAGAATTATATTGATTATTTGGAACAGGGTGGTAAAAAACAATAATATATTTGGGAAATAATATAAATGAGACTATATTTACATACTATATCTGTGATAATTTACCACATAAGGACGCAAAATGAACAAAATGCCCGAAATAAAACTCATTGACACAAACGCTATCCGACCAAACCCCGACAACCCCCGCCAAATTGATGTGCTGCAGTTTGATAAATTAAAAAAAAGCCTTCAGGAATTTCCTGATATGTTGCTACTTAAACCATTGATTCTTGACAAAGATAACGTTGTGCTTGGTGGTAACATGAGATTAAAGGCATTACAGGAATTGGGAATTAAAAAAGTGCCGGTTATATATGCAGACTCTTTCACTGAAGATCAGAAAAAAGAGTTTATGATCAAAGACAATATCGGTTATGGTAAATGGGATTATGACTTGTTAGCCAATGTTTGGGATGCTGATGTTCTTAAGGATTGGGGCATGGAATTAGCCATGTTTGACCCAATTGAAGACAGCGATTTTAATATTGATTATGTTCCACCAGAGAAAGCAAGGGAAAATGATGTGGAAGTTAAGAAAATAAAATGTCCGAGTTGTGGATATGAAATGTAGATATGGTATTCAATTCGCTAAAAATAAGATGTATCGCCCTGATGCAGAGAATCTTTTTATTGCTTTTACTAAGCGTAAACACTTTGAACCGAAACACATCCCCCATTATTACTTGTGGGACACCGAATTTAACCGAATAGACACCCCCGAAAAATATAGCACTCATCTTGATGATGTTGTTAAAAGCGGTATTAAAATCGTATGCCAAACCGACTTCAGTTGTTGGTTTCATTATGAGGCACAAAGACAAGAAAATATAGTAAAAAATTGGGAATATTTCAGAATTGCACACGAAAAAGGCTTGGAAGTGTATATAAATTTCAACACAATTTGGCTTGATAGATTTGATTTTTATGATAAATACTTCAAAATGATCAACTATTCATGTGAAACCGTCATATATGACTATAATCACAGAGAAAAAGATTATATCCAATTTGAACTAAAAACTTTTGCAAAACTCATAAATAAAGTGCGGTTTAAGAATCTGGTGTGTTTTACGGGAAAGAGAGATCATAGAGCCTATATGCCTATGTTTAACCGGCTTAGAGAAAGGGGCATACACATTATTATATTACCTACGGAGATGAGGTTGCTTCAATTTCTTAGCAGAACAGTCTATCAAAAGGATAGGGTTTAATAATGCTAAAACTACGAAAATACGACATTAAAAAGGCAGTTGAGGGTAGTGGTGGCATTATGTCAAACGTGGCAAGACTGCTTAACTGTAACTGGCATACTGCAAAGAAATATATCACAAAGTATAAGTTGGATAAAGAGTTTGAGGCGCTTAAAGAGACACAGATTGATTTTGCTTTCACCAAATTATTAGAAAATATCAGAGCAAATGACACCACCTCAATTATTTTCTTTCTCAAAACCATTGGAAGGAACAGAGGCTTTGTGGAAAAACAGGAATTAACCCATACACTTCTATCCGGAATTGATGTAACAAAATTCACCGACTACGGTTTAACTCGCATTATAGCGGGAGAAAAATTAGAAGATGTTATCAAAGACCCAAGATGTTTAATAGATAATGTCTAATATTCTCCTTGTTGCCAAATGTGAAGAGGAAAGACGGAAGCGGCAAGCCCAATATGCCGAAAAAGTTAAGCATTACCAAACCCACCCAATTGATTATTTTCATGACCGCCTGGGTATTAAGAAAGAAACTATTGATTGGACACTTATCCCCGAATATAAGAATCACACTTGGGACGGAACGCCAAACCCGTTTGTAAAGATTCTGGATAGTCTTGTAGTAAACAAATGGATTGGTGTTGAAAGTGCAACCGGCACAGGAAAAACATTCAATGCCGCATTAATTGCATTATGGTTCTTAGAATGCTTTGAAAATAGCGTTGTTATAACTACCGCCCCCAAACAATCACAATTGTCTTATAACCTTTGGAAAGAAATAAGTAAATTATATCCCAAGTTCGGCAAAGGCGAGTTATTATCTTTGCAAATTAGAATGATACCTCGACGGGATGAGTGGACAGCAATAGGATTTGTGGCGGGCATAAAAGCAAACGAGGAATCAACAACAAGAGCGCAAGGCTTCCATTCTGAACACATGCTCATAATATTCGAAGAGACAACAGGCGTTCCTAACCCAATTATAACCGCATTTCAAAACACTTGTGTTTCGCCTCATAACTTGATAGTCGCATTTGGCAATCCTGATCATCAACTTGATAATCTGCATCGCTTTTGCCTAATGGATAATGTTGAACACATCCGCATATCAGCTTATGATCACCCCAATATAGTGCTTAATAACCCATTCTTTGTTCCGGGCGCTTCCTCAATGTTGGGAATAGAACGAATTACGCACCGTTTTGGACAGGATAACCCAATGACACTTTCTCGAACAAGAGGAATCAGTCCTATGAGCGGGGTAGATGCTCTTGTTAATGTGCAATGGGTATATGAGGCAATTAACAATTATAAGGTATTACTTAATAATGATGCTGATATTGATTTAACCCAAATTATGGGCGAAATAGTCTTAGGGGTTGATGTTGCAAATTCAGAATTTGGCGACAAAGCGAGCATTTGTAAGGGAAAGGGTAATGTTGTTTACTGCGTTGATGCCTTTCAATGCCCGGACTCTAATCAATTAGGTCACCAGATTTATAGAATGTGCAGAGAGGAGAGCATCAATATAAACAATATTGGTGTTGATGGGGTGGGCGTGGGAGCGGGAACAGTGAACACATTAATTGAATATGGCGCAAGCGAAAAACAAATTAATTTACAGAGCGGTGCTTCGCAGGTTGGATCTCCCGGCGTTGAGTCATTCAATAATCTCAGATCACAGATGTGGTGGCAGTTAAGAGAGGATTTGAGGCATGGTCGCATTATGTTGATTAATGATGAGGATTTAATAGCTGATATTGTTACACCCAAATATAGAATTAACAACAAGCAAATCGTAGTTGAAAGCAAAGATGATATTAAAAAAAGGCTTGGGCGTTCACCTAATAAGGGTGATTCTTTGGTCTATTGGAATTGGATACGAAACAACGCATATACATTCAACGAAATAATAACATATAATGCAAGGAACTCCTCAACAATATTGAAAGGATATGACTAAATGGATTGGATGAAAGAAATAGACTTCAACAAACTTAAAAATAATGGGGATGTTGATTGTAATGCTGAGTTAATTATTAAGGAATGCGGGGTTGATGTATTGCTTAAACTGATAGAATTGTTTGGTAAGTCCTCAATATACTTTTCGGAAAAATTGATATTCTCACTAAAGCGGGAATATATTTGTCAAAAGAGACATGAATTGTCGGTCAAACAAATGAGTAGGGCTTTAAGTGTTTCAGAAAAATATATCTATAATGTGGTAAATGACCTTAACGCCTCTTCCCGCATCCATTGACTGATTTTTTCTTTTATCTTGGTTTCTTCCTGAATGGGTAAATTCATAAATTCTCTTTTGGGCACTTGAAAAGTCCTTGCTGAGAATGTTGTTCCCCTCCCTGCTGTGCTTCCTCTTGCAAACCTACCTTTATTTTTTCCCCTCTTTGTTCTATTCTGAACATAAGCATTAGACCTTGCAGGCATATTAATAGTACCGCCAAAGTTATGTATTCCGGCATAAGCTTTATTAGTGGACACGACCGCCGTGTCACCCTGTGTTTGTGCAACTATTGACTTTAATAACCCGCCTGAAACGGTTAAGATATTTCCCGTATAACCTTTTTTATATCTTTGTTTTTTATATCCGGGTGAAAGCGGAGTCCATTTATTAGGACGCCCCTCAACTTCGAAGTTGCGCCTAACTACCGCGAGCATATCCTGTGCAATTGAGTTAATAAGTTGTATAAGGTTTAAGTTACTCATCTTCCGTTTCTATCTTCTCTTTTGTAACCCATTCCCCCGTTTTTGGATCTTCATAAGTTATCCAAGCTGTTATTGTTCCAAATGCCTTTTTGGCAAATATTCTTGCCCTCTTTAACTCCTTTGCGCGTTCCTCATCAGTAAGTGTATCCACCATTTCGGTTGGAACTTTATCTTTTTCTGCCATTATTTTTTTCCTTTCAAGTAGTCCGCTAAAATTTGTCTATCCCTTGAGCCTTTATCCATATCCATTATTCCAAACCAGTCCATATTCCAGTTATTATTCCTAATAATGTCTTCTCCGGTAATTGTTATAACTTTTCCAGAATTAAGTTTTATTTCATGCTCAAAGGTAATAAAATCTTGAGGAGTCCGCAAGGCTGATAATTTAGCTAAATATTCCTTTGTAATGCTATTCTGCTTATCCAATGGTATGCTTTTCCCCATAAGTCCATTCCTTAAGTTGTCTTTTGCAATATTCTTAAAGGATTTTTTGAAATTATTATTATTCTCTTTATACTCTGGATCAAAGTCAAATCCGAATTTACCCCATGTTGCTTTTCCACCGTCTAAGCCGGCATGTACTTTAATATTTTGAACGCCAAGAGAATCATAGAATGGAATTGTGTTGCTAAACAACCCCTTTGCCAAACCACCACCTTGATAAGGCTGAGCTATGGTGAAAAGAGAGTTTGTCACAGTTAGTTTTCCATTCTCCCGGGCTATGGTTCTCTCAATAGTTCCAATTCCCTTGCTTTTTCCCTGCAAATCTGTATAAATAATGTCACCGATAATTTTTGCATTATCGGGTGTTAAGCTGTTAGCAAAGTATCGGTAATTTGGTTTTATTGAGAATCCGTCTTGATTGACTTTAATCCCATTGGCGTTTTCGCTCTTGGTAAACTTGTTAAACTTAAAGGCTTGTTCGAATTTCTCAACTGTATATTTACTTTCATCATTACCAAACAAATGCCTTAAGTTATCCGCAATTATACCCGCTTCATCTGGCCACCCCTCTGCTAACTTCGAGGCGAGAGAGGTTTCGGGGGGCGGAATTATCTTTTTAACCTTATTAAATTGGTCAAATATATCCCTATCATAATTTTTAGGATCGGGAGTAAAGGGTGTTTTAGCGGGATTATAGTTCCACTCTTCGGGTATGCTGACATTGGGAATGCCTCTGTTTTTTGTGTAGCCAAACTCGATAGCCTCTGCCTCTGTAAGGGCATCCACCGTACACCTGCAACCCCAACCATTAGGCGGATAATATTTATCCCAAAACGGGTGATTATATATATATACCTTATTATGAAGTTGTGCATGGGTGTCTCTTGTGTTTGAATCCATAATTGCTCTATAACGCCAATATGGCCTTTCACCTGAGTTATCCTTCATAGCATTATAATGACCTACTGCATAAGCAACATTCAGGTTTGTTTCATAAATTATCCGTAGTCTATTGGGTGAACCGAGTTGCACTTTTTTCGGAAGTCCTGTTTCAGGGCTTATGATTTCTTGTTTTCCCCACCAACCTAAATTTGTAAGATTTCCCTGCAAACCCTTCTTAAAATCCGCATAAGTAATTCCTTCCTTAATAGATTTTTCCACACTATCACGTAATGTCTGTAATACGTCCATGTTCATCGCCTTTGCTACTGTAAACGCTTGGTGATGTTGTTCTTTCCAGACATCTTGCCAATTATAAGATATTTCCATACCCTTGCGGGTAAAATATTCAACTATCTTTTCAGGTGGTAAGGTAAAGAGAAAACTATAATCAATTTCAGCCATTATTGTCACGACCCTCAATAGAGGCTATGAACATTGCCTTTGCCAATATGTCCTCTAATTTATCCGTAGTCATTTCAGGGAACATATCTGCGAGTTTATCATTCATTTCCGCAAACGTTCCCGATCCATTGACCAAATCAATAACAGGCTTTAATATTTTCGCCATTTGCAATTGAAGCAGTTTATCGGGTATTGAATTAAGTATTTTGTCGATCGGCTTGCTGTCTGCTTCCTTAAATTGTGTTGGCGGAGTTTGGGATGGTGGTGTTATGGCAATATCAAAGTCATTATCTTTAAGGTTATAATTTTGTATGTAATAATCTTTGCTAAATTTAACGCCTTGAGTTACAAGAATAGCATCTCTTTCTGCAAGGGTTTTATCAACATTATCCTGCTCATATTGGGAGAACTGGGGGGCGGGAATATCTGCACCAAAATTAACATCCACGATTAGGCGTATTAGTTTGTTAAAAAATGATGTTATTATTTCGGTATCTGCTATATTAAGTTTGCCCTCCCCGGTGTACTGGGTATCTGCTGCAGCATAAGAGCCGTGTTCCCCCACCTCTACCGTATTAACAACCGTAAGAACTGCCTTACTGATTTCATAATTACAGAAGTTAAGAAGACCCTTATATAGGTCAGCACTACCAACACGACTACCGGCATCAAGCAAGTTTACGCTTTCATCATCATTCAGTACAATTACCCCGTCTTGTACCATATTGTTCAAAGAGCGGGCAAGTGCAGTACGCTGATCTTTCTTTGCTGTTTTGGGTACTTTTCCAATTGCTTGAGGCATTCCGTATTTCTCAGTCATCTTAAGCCAAAACTTCATTCCCCCCTTTTTGAATATTACTGGCCAAAAGACTTTTTTCGCCACCCTATCACCATAAGGATTAAGATAATCTGCTTCCTGTGTTGCAACAAGAAACAACATAGGGTCAGCTAATATCCCTGTAAGGTTCTTTGTGCGTATTCTTAATTGATTCTTATTATCAAAAAAGAAATATTCAGGTGGTCTGTCCTCAATACGAGGCAGTCTATAACCCCCCTTAATTTCCCAATGGAGTACAAAAGGCTGATAACCATAATAAATACAATCTAATAATTTCTTACATATATTATTAAGGTTAGGAAGTCCATCAAAATAATCTTGGATAAATTTCAGCACAATATCCGAAGCATTTTTTTGTTCAATCTCCCATTCCATAGAGGTTACACCGCTTTTTCTTTTGGTGATTACTGCCGAAAGGTGTGAATCAATAAGCAAATTCCGGTAAGAGCTTATATCAATACCCTGAGATGTTAATATCGGATCAGGGTCAGGTAATTCCGTTAACCAACCATAATAGGATAATTGATATTCCCTATTAACATATTCCTGCTGAGAGATATTGTCTAAGCCGTCAGTATAATCGCGTGTTCTAACCATTTTATAATCCTTCTAAATTGCTTTGAAAAGTTAATCAACAAAGATTGTACAGATTATATGAACGGTTCATAAGAAGCGTTTATTTTACCGTCCATTACCTTTTTTTCATTTTGTCAACACTGATTTAGAAAATTATAAAGGCAACAACATGCAAGAAGAGTGGTTTGAAGTGTTTAGGACAGGCGAACATACTGATGGTTCGGGAAGAAAAAAAACTTGGACTGAACAAGATTTAGATAAGATTGTTACCAAATATAACGAACAATCTGAACACGAAGCGCCTATTGTTATTGGTCATCCCACAGATAATGCCCCCGCTTATGGTTGGGTGGAATCACTTAAAAGGGTTGGCGACACATTATTTGCCAAACCGAAACAGCTTGTAAAGGAATTTGTTGAATGTGTTAAAAAAGGTCTCTATAAGAAAAGAAGTATATCATTATATGAAGACGGTACTCTTCGACACATCGGCTTTTTAGGCGCAGTACCACCGGCAATAAAAGGACTAAAAGACTTAAAATTTAGTAATAACAATAATAATTTAATTTATGACTATGAGGAAAATATGCCAGAAACACCATTAATTCCAGACCCCAATATTCCAGTCGATCCGAATCCGGAACAGATCCCAACCGATGATCCCGCAAACAAGATCAAAGAGTTGGAGGAAAAAGTTGCAATACTTACCGAACTTGTGGATGGCAACAAAGATTTGAAAAAGCAATATGAAGAAATGGCACAGGCGAAAATAGATGCTGAAAATGTCGCAGATGTAAAACTGAAAAAAGCCGAGTTTGAAACCTTCCTGACTGAAAAACTTAACTCAGGGAACATCAATCCCGCGCAAGTCGCCAAAGTAAAAGAATTACTTGTAACACTTGAAGGCATTCAGGACTTTGCTGAAGTGACCAGAAAATCAATGCTTGATATGGTTATAAAAAACTATAAAGAGTTTATTTCGGGTTTGCCTAAACTTATAAAAGCAATTCCGAGCGAGGTTGAGAAAGAGCAACAGGCTTTCACAGAGAAAAACGAATTAGAAGAACTATCCGACCGAATGGCGGGATACGTTAATAAGAAAAAAACATTTTAATCATTATATCTTAGGAGATAAATCAATATGTCAAATTTAGGAATAACAATTTCCACATTAACGCTTAATAACCTACTCGCGGGAGATTTCCCACGATTGGAAAAAGCGGTAATAATTAAGAACGGTCAGAACGTTTTGGCTAAAGGAACGGTTCTTGGCAAGTTTACTGCCGGCAAATACGGTGCTTATGATGACACAGATCAGAACGGACTTGGAACGGCAAGATGTATTTTAGCCGAAGATGTGGAAGCCACAGACGGCGACATTAGTACAACCGCATATTTTACAGGTGAATTTAACGGGACCGCGCTAATTGGATTAGATGCCAATGCCAAGATAGATTTCGAGTTCACTGCAATTTCAATTGTTAAAGCATATTAGGAGGAAAAATGCCAGCTTTGAATATATTTAATTGGACATCACTCACCGAGGCGGTTAATAAAATTACACCACCAAAGACTTTTGTCTTGGATAAACTTTTCGCGCCTCGCACTAAGCAACATTACACGAAAACCATTCAGGTGGATTTGAAAATTGGAAACCGCAAAATGGCCCCGTTCGTTAAGAGAACTTCCGGCGCTCACGTTGTTTCCTTAATGAGTAAAGAAAGTCATATCATTGAAGCGCCCTCAATTAGATTAAAGAAGGGACTCACTGCAGATGAACTTTACACCCTGCGACCAGAAGGCGAATCAATCTATGTTGGAAATGGTCAGACGGTTAAGACTGCAACTGAAAGAAAGGTTGCCGAAGAACTTGCTGAGTTAAAAGATATGGTAACTCGCCGAATGGAGTGGATGGCTTGCCAAGCTCTTTCCGGTGGTTATAAAGTGACACAGGACGACATCGAATTTGAAATTGACTTCAATATGCCAAATGATAATAAACCGGCTTTGGTTGCAGGAGCATTATGGAGTGCGCCTTCAACTGCCGATCCGCTTGCTGATATTCGCGCTTGGAAATTGGTTGTGCAGAATGCAAGGGGCGTTGTACCCACAATGGCTATTGCACGTACTGAAGTAATTACCGCAATGCTCAATGTTAGTAGCGTGCGTACCGCCTTGGATAATCGGAACTTTAATTCCGGTGCTATTAATCTCAATAATGGGCTTTCTGAGATCGGGGTTACTCTGATCGGTGTTCTTGAAGGCGTTGAGATATATGAGTATAACGAGAATTTCGTTTCTGATTTAGGCGTTGTTTCCCCAATGATTCCGGCAGACCGTTTTATAATGGTTTCCCCGCAGTCAGATAACCGTTTGCATTTTGGCTCAATAGATGACTTTGATGTACCTCAATACATCGGTCTCCCATTCTTCTCCAAATCATGGGAAGAAAAAGACCCAAGTGTAAGGTGGTTACTCGTAGCGAGTTCGCCTTTACCAGTTACACATGAACCCGAAACCATAGTATATGCTAAGGTGCTGTAAGAATGGTTAAGGTATTAATCTTAGGTTCGGTTTATAACGGCAAACAATATCTGACTGGCGAGGTTATGATGTCTGAGAAACAAGCTGAGTCGCTTGTTATAAGTGGACACGTTAAAGTATTACCGGCAGAAATCCCTGAAGTTATAAAGGTCGAGATACAGACCGAGGAAGTTAAAACCGAGGAAACAATTAAAAGGAAGAAGAAAAAAGAATGTATTGCGCAATAGCAGACATTATAAAAGATCTCCCTAAAGTTGAATTGATAAATTTAGCGAATGATGAGAACCGTCTGGAATCGGTGATTAATCTTAATACCGATTCCGATGTTCTTGTTGTCCGGATGAATGAAATTATCTCAGACTCCGATCAACAGATTGATGCTTATTTACGGAATAAATATGTATTACCCCTGACCACAACACCGCAAAGGGTTAAGAAGTATTCCAAGATAATAACCATTTACAACCTTTACCTGAGACGTTTCCCCATAGACACCCCCTATAAAGCGGAATATGACAAGATTATTTCCGAATTAAAGGATGTACAGAGAGGTAACGTGGTTCTTGACTTTCCGACTAATGATGTAAACGCAGATGTGGATAGCAATATTTACGCATCCAACAAATCAGAATCGGATAAACTATTTAGCGATGATAACTTAAAATATTATATGTAATGACCCTTAAAGCAATCAAAGAAGCCATTATTGCTAAATTGCAGACAGCATTCCCCAAAGTCAAGATTGATGTTCGGGATGTAAATGGTTTATTCAGCGCACCAACAGGGCGCATTGTGGTTATGTATATGGGTGGTTCGTTGTCGGCTAATCCCGATAACTCACTATCCTATGACTGTATGGATAGTTTTGAAATAAGCGTGTTATCGCGAGACCCCTTGGCAACCGACGGGGTTATTGACTCGGTTGAAACCATACGGGAGACCCTGCACGGTTATAAATTCAACGGCAATGATTATGAACGGTTATCATATCAAGATACAAGGTTTGAGGAGTTTGTGGCTGAAACAAATGTATATGCTTACAAAATGACATTTCAAGTTAAGCGAGATGTAAATGTTATTGGGGCGAATATATGATTATTCACTTAATTATCTCCCTTGTTTTTGTTTGTCTTGCCTCTTTCTGCAATGCTGTTATGGATGTTTGCGAGTTCAAATATAAACAGAGTATATTCAACGTAGACAGAAAATTCAAAATCTTTGGAACTTACTTCGCTCCGTTCTTCGATCCGGACTGCAGGGCAATTCTAAGATTAAAGAGATTCAACTTTCTGGGATTTGAAATAAAACAACCCTTACAGCTCTGTGACGGTTGGCACTTTGCAAAGATGTTGATGTGCTTCTTCCTTATTCTTGCCGTTATGAGCCACGCATATCATAAATATTTTTGGGATACGTGGTCTGTTACCCTGCTTTGTGAGTTTATCTTTTACGGCTTGGCTTGGAACTTAACTTTTAATTTCTGTTATAATCACTTATTTATAAAGGAATGACTTTATGACAATAGCGACAAAACCGATTAGACCATTTAAGGCAAACACACCTGAACCGACACCACCTCCGGAGCCGGTAAAGAAGAATAAAGCACCTTTGACATTTGTTATCCTTGCGTTTGTTTTGATTCCGTTTATGCTGTTGAGTTTAACGGAAAATTTTATACAGTTCTCAGCATTTACGATAGGGTTATGCAAGGGATTATTTGGGGTCTTAATGTTTTGGGTTATTGATAAGTTTGCGCTCAGCGAAATTGATACCATAAAGGAATTGAAGAGAGGAAACATAGCTTATGCAATATTTTTGCTCGCTCTTGCTATTATTCTTGGCGTTGCAATGCTCGGCTCATAGTCAGGCTCACCTCGATACTGCGAAGAGTTATGATTATGTAATTGAGAGGACGGGGAACAACGACGGTACACAAGTCGAAATATTTCTGAAATCAGTAGGGAGAACAAAGGGGGACGCTTGGTGTAGTGCATTTGTAAGTTACTGCTTAACTGTTTCGGGCGTGTTAGAACCTAAGACTCGGAGCGGACTTGCAAGGGATTACGCAACTAAGACAGTAAAAACATTAGTGATTAAAGCAAGTGATGTAATGCTGAAAAAGTATAAGATTATAAAGGGGGATTTAGTTGTCTGGTCAAGGGGCGAAACAGTATTCGGACATATAGGAATGACAACCGAGGATTGGCAAGGGATAAAAGGAAAAACAATCGAGGGCAATGTAAGCAATAAGGTGTCTTATATGAACCGGAAGATCGAACCCGCAAACTATTTTAGGATTAAATGGTTTGTAAAAGTTAAAAACGAAACAAAAAAAGAAAAAATTGAAATCGACTTTAAGAAATACCTTTATAATAATATTAGTTTCTATAACCTGTTTTAGTTGTTGCTCAACGAAAGAGATTACAGAGATTAAACCGCAGATCGTTTATGTGCCGGTTATTGAGGACAGCATAAGGGAAGTGACTATAACAGATACCGTTATTGTTGGCTATGATATTATTCATAGCGATACAGTTACAATCGTAAAGTATTTTCCTAAGTTGCAAAAATTCTATATAAAGGTGAAGCCTGACAGCATTATAATTATGGACACAACACGCATTGTTGAATACTCAGAGAAAGGGCAGGACAATTGGAGCGTATTAAAATATATCTGCTTAGGTTTTGCGATAGCGTTCGGGATTTTTTTGATTTATTTGTGGAGAAAATAGTTATGACCTTAGAAGAAAAAATTGATAAGTTGATCGCTGATACATCCACCATTAAAACAGATGTGGAAGTGTTGAAGGAACAAATAAAACTAAGGCGTACAATCGGAAACTGTGAACAACACGATGACTCTTTAGCGGATCACGAGGACAGACTAAGGGGAATAGAGGTAGACATTAATAGGTTTAAGGGTTCTTTAACAACCTTTAAAGTATTAATGGGCGTGATTATATCATTACTATTAACAATAATTGGACTTATGACAAATACAAACTTAAATTTATTTAATTAACCGAAAGGAACACTACAATGTTACTACAAACTTTTTATGATTTAGCTGACCTTATGAAAGCCGAAATTGTCGCTCGGAATGTGTTGCTCGGTATCAATGAAACCGATTACAATAATTTCTTAAACGCCTGCACCGAAGTTGGCAAGTTACTTGTTGACGGTAGTCAGGTTGCGACTTATTCGGACGGCTCATTTAATACAGCTGTGGATTCAGCTACAAGTGGTTTAGGGTATGATCCCTTAGACCTTACCGAAAGGCAAAACGGATTAATGGTTATCGTAGCGGCTCTTGCTTTGCCGACAGGAGTAACCGCATCACAATTAATTGATTTAATAACGGAAGGATGGGCTAATATGTTTTCTAAGGATGGAATGGGAAATTACAATGTAGTTGAGGCGATTGCTTCAATTGCAATTACAAATACAACCGCAATAAGTGATGGCATTTTATGTCCGAGCGAAGCTGACGTGGTTCAAATAACCGCAAGTAAAACCGCAGGAGCAGGATCGGTCGTTGTAGCTTATGCAGTTTCCGCTGATAATGTTTCATATACTGCTTATGATACTCTTGGAACAATATCGGCAAACGAGGCTCAGATTTATGGAATAGACAATGTCAATATTCCTAAATACATTAAAGTAAAATTCACAGCGACAGGAGCCGCTACTGTAAATGCATTTGTTTCAGTTGCAATAAACTAAGAAAGGTAGGCAAAAAATGACTTTAAATAAATTTATCCCGCCTAAAAACGTAGTGCATTCTCCGTTTCCGCAAGACAATATGGCTGATGTTGACGGAGCAATAAGTTCGGGAGGTATTGCTTTTGAGGTTAATCGTTTTATTGCAAACCTGAAACCGGTTCATAGTAAGCATACTTTTCTATGCTATCAATATTTCGTTGACCCTGTAGATGGTTCAGATACAAATTCAGGGTTGACAGTAAAATATGCTTTCAAGACCATACAAAAAGCGATTGACACAACGCCAAATGATTTAGGTGGTGCAGAGGTATTTATATGGTTAATGTCTGGCACATATACAGCACTCCCGAACGAGGAGATAGCTATGATAAACAAAGTTAATGGCGTTGTTACTATTCGTTATTTGGGAACTTGGGCTAATGGTGTTGCTCCTGTAAGCGATGCTAATTGGTTTGGTGCTACTTGGAAAACGGAACATATTGATAAAGTGATAACTGACGATACAGGTTGCATTTTTGAGAATGACGGAGTAACTAATCTGATGCATTTTTCGGGTGGTGGCTCGCTTACAGTATATATACAAATTCAAGACAAATATGTAACAACTTGGAATTTACACAGGTTGGCATATAAATTCAAATTTCAAAGGATAGCAGGAGCAACGCCTTCTGATTTGCGTTCTTTAAGATTTGATAATTGTCGAGTAGTTAATATGTGCGATGCCTCTTTGGTTTTTGATACCGCAAGAATGTCCCGTTGTTTGTTGGCTTTTTACAGTTGCGCTTACGTTGTAATGGATGCAATTAAAGTGTATTCGACTGCTTTGTCCGGCATAAATACTGCTGACGACCAATGGTCGGCAATTTACTCTGCTAATAGTATGCTCAATTGGTGCAATGGTTACACTACAGGATATTTCAGTTTAACGAGTCCGTTAGACTTTCCTGCGACTCCTATCGAAGTTGAAGGGATGCGAAGAATATTAAATATTCTTGGGAATGCTTATAATGGGCAGACTTACGTTCACATAATGAAATATTCGCAAGGTGTTCTTCCGGATGCTAACCCTCCAAAAATAGGAATAACTGCTGATGTCGATAAGTATTATTTGAAATATCATGCCGATACAGCAGTATTAGTTAACGCAAGTACGGGAAGCGGAACAATTAATGAAACCAAAAATGCCATAGTGACTCAGACTGTTACTCCGAAGATAAAATACATTGGCGATTCACTTATACAAGCGACTGCCGTTGCCGAGCCTGCCGATGCGTTATTAGCGAACAAAGATATGAGTCTCTTTATTGATGAGACAAAACAAGAGCTAAACGTCAAATTAAAATATACTGCCGGAACTGTAAAGAAAGCCAAGATTGATTTAGTTCCACCTTTGGAATATACCGCTCTCCTTTCCGAAACAGGTTACGCCGCTACAAGTGGTTTACTTGTTGCAGGACAGACTTACTACATAGCAAGCTTTGTCGCCGGTGATGACTTCGTTAATGTTGGCGGAACGAACGTAACAGGGAACACCTTTGTTGCAAGCGGAACAACACCCACAACTTGGACTAACAGTTCAATCTTAGTGAGTGTTGGAATAAGCGCTCCTGCCGTAACATTGTTAAAGAATGCATTGAGCGCCGCAATTGTTTGGACTTACTCAGCAGTTGGAACATACATCGGTACGCTTACAGGCGCATTCACCGAGAACAAAACCGTATTCAGTCATCCACCTCTTGGGAATGATAAAGCGGTTACGCTTGAGTGGACTTCTGCAAACGTTATAACTCTCAAGACTTACGAAACAGGTGCATTGAAGGACGGCTTGCTCGTAAAATTCCCATTAACCATTAAAGTTTATCCCTAACGGATAAGGAAGGAAAAATAAAATGGCAGTAGTAGTAAACACATATTTAGGCGAAGTCTTCTACCTCTCAGACGTAGGAGAGACAGATCACGATGCTTTCTTCACCTCAGCCTCAGCGGTTTCAATCGCTGACTTCACCAAGATCGGAGTCTTCTCAGATGACAGTTCTTTGAAAGTTACGAAGGATGGCGAAGTTGCGACCTCAGACGGCAAGAGCATTACATTTGGTTACAAATCCGATGTTGCATTACCGATTATTGCGCAGGATTCGACCGTTGTGTCGGCATTCGAAGCTCGTACCGCCACCGTAGAATATTCTTGTCTATTGATTAAGTACACAAACAGGACAGGTGGCTTGCTTATCCGTCCTAACGCTTGGATAATCGAAGAGGATTACGTTTTCGGAAAGAATGCAGGAAGCAAATTCACAATAACAGGTTCTACTAAGGGACAGGCAAAATCAGAGTTACGTAAAGAAGTAACAATCACAGCTTAATAGAAAGGAATTTCTGTTATGGCAATTGTGAATAACAAGCAAAAGGTTGTTACCTTTGTCAACGATGTTCATATCTGGGCTAATGTTGACCCTGACGGAACAAATCACTCAGACGTAGGTATAATTCCGGACGGTAAAGTATCAATAAAATTCACCCCTATATTAGCTACTGATATAGGGGGCGAATCTTACATCTTGGGTTATGACTGCTCTTGGGAAATATCTGCGTTACAGGTTTACGACCTTAGACAATTCCAACACTTTAATAACCAGAGGGTTTGGCTTTGCTTTAACCCCGCTCAGATTAAGTTAGCAAATGTTATCCTCAATATAACAGCAGAAATAACAGGCAAGGCAGGCGAAAGCACGATAACCATTTCCGGAACCAAAAGGGTTGAAGAAATCACAGACGTCTTGCGTGGTGATTCTTCTCTTAATGGTGGATTCGGTGGCGTTTGGGGCAATAAATGGTCTGCACCTTGGGCGGGCGGTGGAAGTCCCGGGAGTGGTGTTTATCTGATTTCTCAAAACGAAGATCCATTCTTGTAAGGCTATGAATGATTGCAATATATTCGCATTGGAGTTTGCCTTGTAGCAACGGAAGATTACACGGGAAGTTACCTAATGAATATTTCCTTGCATACCTGACCCTCTCGGTTAAGTATGCGAGGCTTTTTTTTGATAAAGTGATAATGTTCACAGACACAGGGGGCAAAGAAACATTTGAGAAATATAAAACCCGATCAGAGATATTAACCAATACAACCTATCTTCCTTTCGATAAAATTGAAACTATCCTTGACGGAGTTCCCCACCCGAAAAACTTTTGGGCGATCGGGAAAATATACGCCTATCAGTATGCGAGTATAGTCTATAAGACTCCGTTTATTCACTTCGATTATGACAGCCATTTCGTTCTTGATATTATTCCGCAAATTAAGAATAAGCGTATTATAGTCGAACATATCGAAAATGAGAATATGTATTGCCGTTATGAGAATTACGGATTAAAGAAAAACCGGTATGCGTACAACACCGGAGTATTTGGCGGTTGTGACTTAAAACATATAGCGGAGTACTGCGAGGGAGCATTGGAAATAGCAGACAAACTAAGGCGTTTTACAAGTGAGAACTTAATCAGTTGTATGTTTGAGCAAAAATACCTTTATGATTTCTGCCAAGCTAAAGGGATAATCCCCTACACAATATTACCGAACCACAAATTTGAGTATACGCATTTTTGGAGCGCTAAATCAGAACCCGCTAATTATATCAATACAGTTAATAAACTAATGAGTGTCTATGGAACATAAGCGAGAAAAATTCATATTTACGAATAAACAGAATAAACCAATCAGCCTGATTACACGGAAATTCACCTTTGAAGTGGATGAGTTCCTTGAAAGCCGGTTTCCCAAATACAGTTCCGGTGAGTCAATGGATTTGCCAATCAAATTATCAGATGTAAATCAAGACTTCAAATTTCTGTTGGAGGGGAAAACAGAAAATATCAATTGGGCTAAGCAGGATTACGAGGGAATCCTTCAGGTGTACGCTTTTTTTTTGACTTACAAAAAGAATGCCTTCTTGAGGCAATTGGAATACAGAGACGAAACCCTTGCTTTAGCTACGAGTTTAGCAGTACGGATGATGACTCCTTCAGAACGTCAGACTGGATTGAAAAAGAATTAATGAGCAAACAAAGTCGGTTCTCAGTATGCAAGGACATCACTACTTTTGAGCACGTTAATAAGAGTTATTGTAAATGCAGTTTTGCAATATTCGAGGTCTTCGCTATGGCTGAGTCCGTAAAGAATGATATGGAAATAATGAAAATAAGGTCTGGTTAGTCAAAAAGTTAGCAGTAAAGTTAGCACCTGAGTTGAAAAGTTAGCGTTTGGAGTGGAAAGTTTGCATTAAAGTTAGCGTTTGAAGGCAAATGTTAGCGTTTAAGTTAGCATTTAAGGAAAAAGTTTGTAATAAAGTTAGTAACATAAGGAAAAATCAGTATGCCGGTAATAGAAAACACATTACAGGACTTGTTAGACAAGGTGGCAGACATTCAGCTTCTCGAACTTGAGATGTCTGGTCTTGAAATATTGGCACGATACCCTACCATTTTAGAGGGCACAGAGGTTTTTGTTTCCGTTTCCGTTCCCGCTGTTTCAACAATAGGGATTCAAAGCATTGCCTTAAAGAATTTATTCACACCAAGCGAGATTGTCAGCAAGGCTGTTGTTAGGCGTGCAATAGTGCAGGCACAACTTGACCTGCTTTTAGAGAATCAAGGCGAAATCAACTTCCCTAATGAGTAACGGACACCCCAAATTTCGCACACAGCCAAGCGCTGTTAAGAGAACGGACATCAAAGCGGTGTCAGTAGTCAAGCAACAAATAATATGGTCGTACAATGGCTGATATAAACCTAAAATTAACAATAGACGGCAAAGAGGCAATACAGACTCTTAATCTTACCGAGGCACAGCTTAAACAGTTGAAAGCCGACCTCGACAAGATCAAGAATGAGAAGATAAAAACCACTCTCGAAACCGAAATGAAAGGTATGCCGATCGACAAAGCTAAGGCAATGTATGCTCAACTCAAGGCAGAGTTTCAGGAAAAGATTAGGGCGAACGTACCACTCGGAGAATTAGATGAGTTGAAAGCAAAACTTGGGGTAGTTGGCGGAGCGTTGTCACAAGTAGAAAGTGAGGGCGAGCAAGCGGGTGAAGGTCTCACAATGGGTTTTGCCAAGTTCGGGTTAGCGGTACAAGGCGTTCAACAGGCAATAGCTATTGTAGGTGGATTAATTGGCAAGCCATTAGAGGTTGCGGGACAATTTGAAAAATACGCCATAACCTTAAAAGTTATGTTAGGTAGCGCTGAAGAAGCCGCGAAACGTATGGAGGAGTACGTCAATATCGGAGCGACCACACCATTCGAATTGTCTGAGGTTGTCGAATTGGGAAATGGTTTGCAGGCACTCGGCAAATATTCAAAAGAAAATGTTCTCCTGCTGGGTGATCTTGCTGCAGCATCCGGAAAGCCGATTGCACAGGTCGCAGGCGCTTATGCTAAGTTGGCTACTGGTCAAAAAGGTGTGGCTGTGGATATGTTCAGGGATTTATTGATTACTCAGCAAGATTGGGAAATGGCAATTGGTAAGTCAATAGATAAGATCACCGCACAGGAAATGGAAGTCAATTTGGGGAAAGTTGTAGCAGGCAAGGGTTTCAGTGGTATGATGGATGAGCAGAGCAAATCTCTTGAAGGAATAAAATCAAACTTCGAAGACACCATAACCGGCTTAATGAATGATGTTGGACAGGATATATTGCCGGTTGCTAAAGAGGTATTCGGCGTGCTGATTAGTGGAATAAGTATAACAAGAGACAGTATGGAATATATAAGACCCATTATAGCTGTGATGTCTGTTGCTATTGCAGGTTGGGCTGTGGCGACTTATGGGTTGGTAGGGGCAAAAGTTGCTTTAGCCGGAGCGCTTAAATTGGCGAAGTTGGCAATAGATGCAATGAATGCTTCTTGGAAAGCGAATCCAACAGCTATGATAATTGCAGGGATTGCCGGTATTGTAGCCGGAATTGTAATTTTGAGAAACGCATTAACTCAAAGCGTGGAAGAAAAACTTGAAGATGTAAAAGCTCAAGTTAAATTAAATGATGAAGCAATTAACGCAACAAAAACCCTGAAAGATCAAGCCGATGGTGAGCAGGTCTTAATAAAGGAAATGAACAAAAAGATTGATGCTTACAAATTATTAAAAAAGGGGTCAGAGGAAGAAATAACGGCACAAGAAGAATTACGCAAATCCTTAATAAGAATGTCCGGAACACACAAAGAATTGATTCCTGTTGTTAATGATTTTGGAAAGGCACAGGGTTTATTGAATGCAGTCTTTGATACCAACACAGCGAGGGCAGAGGAGTATCGAAAAAAACTCATAGAATTAGAGGACATACAGAAAAAACTTGCTTATTCTCAAAAGTGGTCTGAGTATGATGTGCTTTCTAAGGAAGGACTTAGTGAGACTCAAAATTTAGGCTTTGATTCTCAGTTTTCTAAAGAGGTTAAAGATGCGTTTTACGTAGGTCAGACAGAGCAAGAGCGTGTTGATAAGCTAAGCAAGTTGGTGGAAAAAACAAAACAATTAAAGGCTCAACTTTTAGCCAACGCAACCTACACGGAAACCAATATAGATACCGGGCTTACTGAAACCAAGACAAGGGATATTGACGTATCGAAGTATGATAAATTGCTAAGCAAGATATATGAGGGACAGTTAAAACTAAAAGAGATTGAGGCAACAGGTAATAAAACAGTCCCGACCACTCCAACTACGCCAACCACACCCGACAAACCAACAGGAACTAAAAAATCCTTTGCTGATGACCTTAAAAAACTTGAAGAATCTTACAGTACCTCACAATTTAGAATGACTGAAATTGACAAGGCGAGTAAAGAGGACTTATTAAAAGCAGAAAAGAAGTTTATTGAAGACAAAATAATGCTTTACCGTGAATATGATAAAGATAAAGCCCCTCTGATTGTTGAATTAAAGACGGTTACAACTAAGTTAGATGTGATTGAAGAAGAAAAATTCATTAAAGAGCGTAAGGAATCACGTACCAAGACTCAGGATGTCGGTTTATTAGGGAACATTGAGAAGGAATTAAACCCGAACTATAAACCACCGCTTAGCGAGGAAGAAAAAAATCGCAATAAGTTAAAACCCGAACAGACAGCAGAACTTGATAAGAGAAAAGAGAAGTTCGCGATTGACCAAATGGATAACGAATTTGAACGCCAACGTGCAATGGTGGATTTTGAGAAACAGGCTGAACTTGAGAAGTATATCAACTACTCAAACTATGCTCAAATGAAGGTTCAGATCGAAGCCGAAGCATCCGCGAAAAAGGAAGCAATCAACGAAGCAGAAAAAGGGGCACAAATAAGTATGGCGAAGGAGACACTCAGCATTTTAGCGACAATGATCAATGAGCAGACGGCACTTGGCAAAGGGATTGCTATTGCTCAGGCAACCATTAACACTTATGTGGGAGCTACCAAGGCGCTTGATCAGGGTGGAATATTAGGCGCTGTATTAATGGCGGTCGTAATCGCACAGGGAATGGCACAGGTCGCAAACATTATGGCTGTACAACCTCCGAAAATGACCGGTTACGCTAAAGGTGGTTATGCCTTAGTCGGTGAAGCGGGAACGCCTGAGATTATAAGTCCTATCAAGGACTATGCTGAGGGACAGAACGCTCTTATCACTGCAGTTGTGAACAGAATGGGGGGAGCTGGCGAGAACGCGAAAATGGAAAGTCTGTTTATAGGCTTTTATAGCAGGCTTGAAAGCTGGCAGACTAATATGCAATTCCAAATAAAGAGAGGGGATCTGTATAGTTCGGTCAAAAGGGAGGAACTTGTGAGGGCGAGGAGTCAATTGTAATGTTTTATCTTCAATCACAACCTAAAGGATTTGTTGATCAATACTCCCTGCTTATCGAGTTACCCGATTTACCCCGCGAGCTAAATCCCGTCGAGTGTATTGTAAGCGAATTAGAATTTAACAACGAGAATATCGACGGCGCGAATGAGTTTATAAGTTATGCGAGCGCTGTCAAACTAACAATAGCGTTTCCCGATATAGATTTATATCCCGCGGTTTTGCTCGCACTGTACACCTCTCAGGAGTGCATTGTAAATAAAAACGGTTTGCTTTGCTTCAAAGGGCAAATAGAAGATGTGGACGGCATAGAGTATAGTGTTAAAGATAGGGAAATAACTTTTTCAATAGTAAGCTATATAAATAAGCTGAAGACCATAAAAGTGACCGATGTCATTATGGAGAATTACGGGGTGCAATCAGTTGTGAATAGTTGGAATGGCGAGCGTTGGTATAAAATAAAGGACGTTATCAGGGCTTATTTTATACATATAGGTTATGCCGACTACGATATTAAGTTTAATCACCTCGAGAATATCAAGGTCAGGGAAGTGCGGAATGGTATAATCTTTACTACCTTTTTCAGCACCTGTTATTTCCAATTCCAATTTATTGTAGCAATTAATCCAGATACAACCGTTTGGGATATGCTGAAACAAATATTTAATTTATTTTGCATAGACTGTTATGTCGTTGGAAAAGAGGTTATAATCCAAAATAAATTTTTATGGAAAAACTCGCATATTCCGGCAGAGCAATTAAACAATAGATTTTCCCTGTCATCTTCATACAGGACACGGGGGGGGGGTAAAAAGGTTACCGTGAAAATTGATGGTGTGCCTACAACACTGGGCGATCCAAACGCAAACAACGAATTAATAATTGAAACTCGATTAGCAAGCTATACGGCAAACCAATTTAATGTTCATTATACGAGTTTCGGAGTGTACTGTCCGGCAATATTGGGCGGGGATGACAACGTTTGGCAAGCGCACCAAGTCAATATCATAAACGACTTGCCTGAGTTTTTCTTTCTGTTAGATGATACCACCTCAATAGTGATATACAACAACATTATGAATGCTAAGTTTGTAATTGATACGGAATTTGTTGGAAGTTTCGATATAACGAAATTTTATCTGTTAAATGGGAAATATTATAAGGTTGCTAATTATTCCTTTGATGTGGGCGACAATAAATCTAAGATTGTTTTAGTCGAAGTTACCCCGTATGAGGCGCGCTGATTTTCCCTCTTAAACCTCTTTTGTTCCTGTGTAAGGGATTATACTAATTCTGGAAACTTTTATACCGGTAGACCCCTGTATCACCCTATATGTAGGGAGATACCTGTTTTGTAATAAAAAGTACATTTATATCCCCCTTTCCATAATAAGTAATCGATTACTCTTATAAAGTGTAATGCATTACTATTTGAAAATATGAATCGACAAAGTTGGGGAATATACGGATATTTTTATTATAAATGTATAGACTTATTATAAATGTATACACTTATTATAAGTCTTAAGACTCATTATAAGTCTTAATGACATGACAATGGTACATTATGTACCACTTTTAAGACTTCATAGGTACGGAGTTTGCGAAGTTAATCCCTTTTTCTGTTATACTTTCTGTTATACTCAAATTTTCTTTAAAATGAAAAAACCCTGTAAGTGCTTAATTTACAAGGTCTTATGAATGTGGGGGCTGAAGGAGTCGAACCTCCGACCCTCTGCTTGTAAGGCAGATGCTCTAAACCAACTGAGCTAAGCCCCCGAAACACTTAAATAATTTTGAATACAAATATCCGAAAAATATTAATTCTGTGCAAATATTTTTTTGAGCGGGTGACGGGACTTGAACCCGCGACCCTTAGCTTGGGAAGCTAATACTCTACCACTGAGTTACACCCGCAATAAAATAAAATTACTTTACAAATTTATAATATATTCCTGAAAAATCAAAACTTTAATTGTACTTGTAAAATCCTTCACCACTCTTTTTTCCCAGTTTACCGGCTGCAACCATCTTCTTTAACAAGGGACACGGACGGTATTTTGAGTCCTGAAATCCGTTGTATAAGACTTCCATAATATTCAGGCAAACATCAAGACCAATAAAATCAGCAAGAGTAAGAGGGCCCATTGGATGATTTAATCCTAATTTCACTACGTTATCAATATCTTCTACTGTACTTACTCCCTCCATAAGAGCAAAGATTGCCTCGTTAATAAACGGCATTAAAACACGATTGGAAATAAATCCGGGATAATCGTTGACTTCTATCGGAGTTTTTTCAATTGATAAAGTAAGTTCTTTTATCATTTGATATGTTTCATCAGAAGTCTGATAGCCTTTAATGATTTCTACAAGCTGCATAACCGGCACGGGATTCATGAAATGCATACCGATAAATCTATCAGGCCTGCCAAATTGTGCCAGTTCAGTAATTGATATACTTGAAGTGTTTGAAGCAAATATTGTTTCGGGCTTTACTATCTGATGTAATTCCCTGTATATTGATAGTTTTAATTCTTTGTTTTCATTAACTGCCTCAACCATCAGATCTGTGTCCGGCAAGATTTTATTAATTCCGACAACAGGATTCAGATTTGAAATGGTTTTTGCTTTTTTGTCTACAGATAATTTTTCTTTCTGGATTAATTTATCGAGACTTTTATTTATACCTGCAAGGGCTCTTTGCAGAAACTGATCATTCATCTCTATTAAAGTAACTGAATAATCATACATTGCAAAGACCGTTGCGATACCACTACCCATTGTCCCACCGCCAATAACAGTTATTAATTTCATTGCCATCTTAAATCACTCCTTATATTGATAATTAATCTCGAAATGAATTTATTTCGGTTATCACATTAAACCAGATAATATTTGTATTTATATTACGATCTTTAATAAGTGAAGCATATTTGTCAAGCTTTGATATGATACCGTTCAACTTTTCAGTATCATTAAATTTATTGTGAAAATTATGAATGTTCTCTTTGAATTCATTGAAATACAAATTTTCTGATTGTCCTGCTCCGTAGCGGAGAATGTCGAGGAACCAGTTTTTTAGAAGATTCAAGAACAACAGGACTTCCTGAGTTCCCTGTTCTCTTGAAAATTCTGTTGCAAGTTTGAAAGCACTGTGTATTTTATTCCCCAGTATATGCTTAAGGAAATTTACGATTTCATCCTTAATTCCCGAAATATTCAGATCTACAAAATCAACAGCTGCAGAGACTGACCCATCCCCAAACTCTGCGGCCATGGATGCATCCTTCGGATCATAACCGTAATACCTGATTAAAGCATTTGAAATCTCATCCTTGTTCAGCGGAGGACATTGAATCATCCAGCATCGGGATACAATAGTTGAAAAGAGGCCGGAAAGATCATCTGTAGTAAGGACAAAAATAGCTCCCGGAGGGGGTTCTTCAAGACTTTTAAGGAGTGCATTCTGAGATGTATCATTCATCCGATGTGCATGAGAAATAAGAATAAGCCTGTAATCGTAATCGGAGTAGTTCAATGAAAGATATTTACCAATATCACGGATTGAATTTATTTTAATATCGTTTGCACGGGGTATTGAGATAATGTGATATGGATTTTCAGACTTTTTATGTAATTCGGATTTTATCTGATCAATATCAGCAGATTTTAATTTTTCATACGGATCGTCATCAGAGCCTTCATTCTGTCCTCGAGGTAAAGCAAAAATATACTTTAAATAAGATGGCCCAAAGAGCTGATCTTCAGGAAAATTTGTTCTATTAAGGGTATGAATAAATTTTGCAGCGAGGAAATCTTTACCGATCCCCTCTTTACCGAGCAGGATAAATGCCTGCGGAACCTTATTGTTTTTAATAAATGTTTTTAAGGTCTCTTTTACCGATTCCAGACCAATAACTGTATCCCACTGATTGTCAAGCATGGCAATGCTTAATTCTCGTCGTCGTTGAAAAAATAGTCCTCATCTGTTGGATAATCCGGCCATATTTCAGTAATATCTTCGTAAATTTCTTCAGCGTCTTCTATTTCTTTGAGATTCTCAATAACTTCGAAAGGAGCCCCGATTCTCTCTGCATATTCAATTAATTCATCTTTTGTAGCGGGCCAAGGAGCATCATCGAGAAATGATGCTAATTCAATAGTCCAAATCATTAATTTTCTCCAAATTTATTAGTTTGTTGGTTTTAGTACATCAACATCAGAAAAGAAGTACTGTTCGGGATCCTGAAATTCCCCATAAAAAGTAACTTCATAATGCAAATGAGGTCCTGATGAGAGTCCTGAATTACCTGTCCAGGCAATAACAGAATTTCTCTTCACTTTTTCTCCTACTTTTACATTTGTACCGGAGAGATGAGCATACAAGGTTCTGTAACCGAAGCCGTGATTAACTTCAACAGCCGTTCCATAACCATTGCGGGTTCCTACAAATTCCACAATTCCGTCTCCGGTCGAGTGTACAGGGGTACCAACATCAGTAACAATATCAATACCATCGTGCATCCGGTAAGCATGTAATATTGGATGAAAGCGCATTCCAAAACCACTCATAGTCAATTCACCACTGGAAGGTTTAATAGCAGGAATTGAAGCAAAGAGTGAAGCATTTTTATCAAATGTGTTTTTAATTTTTTTGTAATTAGAAAGCTCAAAATTAACTTTACGCTCGATTTCATCAACCAGCTCGAGTGTTTTTATAAGATCACCGTTGTTTTTGTACCTGATAACATCAAAGAAATTATTCTTTGAGCTACCACCGGTACCAAGCATTCTTTCCTCAGCAGAAAGAGGAGAGAGATTAGCGGCTGCCCGAAGAGATCCGCTCATAGCAACAATACTGTCAAGTTTTTCACCGAGGTGGTTATATTTGACGGTAACTTCCTTCAATTTCTTTTTGAGCATCTCTTTTTCATTTTTTACAAAGGGCATATTAAAAGTAGGATTAATTGCCACTGAGTAAATATAGAGCATTCCCGTCAGGAGGATGAAGGAAACCACCGTAAAAAACACGAACATTGAAATAAATTTTAACTTTACGTTTTTTACTTCAATAAACTTTAAATGTTTGTACGAGAAATAAAATAAATTTTTCATAATTAAGTCGCAAATTTAAGTAAAAATGCATTATGAATCAAATTATTTTGGAATATTTTTTAAGATAAAATAAGTCCTTGATTTTTTAAGTATTTCGAGGTTTTTGTCAACTTTTTTTAGGGTTTTGAAGGAAAATCTCCTCACAAGATAATAATTATTTTCAAGAAACTTATTCCGGAAATAGGTCGAGTTTCTTAAGGAAGGAAGTGGGAATATCGTAAGTTACACAGAGAAATGTTCAATAGAAGTTCCTTAACTGTCCGGGACAAACTATTATCATAAAAAGGTAAACATGTGTAAATGACAGAGTGAAGTTGCTATTAATTTTGGGTTTCAACTCCCCTAGATTTTTCCAAACAGTGCTATTTCTCTCTGAAATGTTCTTTGGAGTCCGGATTTTTTAGTTTATCGTTTCGGGTAAAAATAACTGTCGCAGAAATTGATACCTAAAAACTCCGAATTGATACGCTTTGCAACATTTTTTTAAGAATTTGAGACTAAGGAAAAAACAAAAAGGCGACCATCACGTCGCCCTTTATTCATAGGAAGAATGCGGAGAGGGCGAGATTCGAACTCGCGATACGGTTTAACCCGTACGACGGTTTAGCAAACCGTTGGTTTCAGCCACTCACCCACCTCTCCGTTTATGTATTGCTGAAAAAATTTAGATTGTAAATATAGTGTTTTTAAGTGAATTGCAAAAATATTATTTATAAAAAAAGCGGAGGTTTTAGCTCCGCTTTTAATTTTCAATTAAGAACTAAATCTTAATAGTCCATTCCGCCCATTCCCGGAGGAGGCATCATTGGAGCTTTTTCAGTTTCTTTTTTCTCATATACAACTGCTTCTGTTGTTATGAGTAAAGCAGAAACTGAAGCTGCATTCTCTAATGCTGCTCTGGTAACTTTGGTAGGATCGATAACGCCTGCTTTAACAAGGTGTTCGTAGATTTCTGTAGCTGCGTTAAATCCGTAGTCATCTTTTCCGTCTTTAACTTTCTGGAGAACTACTGATCCCTCAAGGCCAGCGTTGTTAACGATCTGACGTAATGGTTCCTCAAGTGATCTTTCGATTATCTTGATTCCGGTTGTCTGGTCAATGTTTTCACCTTTAAGACCTTTTAATGCTTTGATAGCTCTTACTAAAGCCACACCACCGCCAGGAACGATACCTTCTTCAACTGCTGCTCTTGTTGCATGAAGTGCGTCTTCAACTCTGGCTTTCTTTTCTTTCAATTCAACTTCTGTGGATGCACCAATTTTAAGTACAGCAACTCCACCTGAAAGTTTAGCTAATCTTTCCTGAAGTTTTTCTTTGTCGTAATCTGAAGTTGTTTTTTCAATCTGAGCTTTAATCTCGTTGATTCTCTTCTTGATTTCGTCAGTTTCGCCAGCACCCTCAACAATTGTCGTGTTATCTTTGTCGATTACCATTTTCTTTGCACGGCCAAGATATTGAATTGTTGCATTTTCTAACTTAAATCCTCTTTCTTCGGAAATTACTGTACCGGCGGTGAGAACTGCTATGTCTTCTAACATTGCTTTTCTTCTATCACCAAAGCCAGGTGCTTTAACTGCTGCAACACGGAGAGTACCGCGTAATTTGTTCACTACTAAAGTAGCTAACGCTTCACCTTCGAGGTCTTCGGAAATTATCACAAGAGCTTTTCCCTGCTGAGCAACTTTCTCCAGTACAGGAAGTAAATCCTTCATTGCTGAGATTTTCTTGTCATGGATTAAAATAAAGGGATCTTCAAGAACTGCTTCCATCGATTCAGCGTCTGTAACGAAGTAAGGAGAGATATAACCACGATCGAACTGCATACCTTCAACGACTTCGAGAGTAGTTTCAGCAGATTTGCTTTCTTCAACGGTGATAACACCATCTTTACCAACTTTTTCCATAGCATCAGCAATAAGATCGCCAATTGTATGGTCATTATTAGCGGAGATAGAACCAACCTGAGCGATTTCGGTTCTGCCTTCGATAGGTTTACTGATTGATTTTAAGAATTCAACTACTTTAACAACTGCAATATCGATTCCCCTTTTGAGGTCCATCGGGTTAGCACCTGCGGTAACGTTTTTCAAGCCTTCAGTGTAGATAGCCTGAGCAAGGACAGTAGCAGTAGTGGTTCCGTCACCGGCAACGTCACTGGTCTTGGAAGCTACTTCACGTACCATCTGAGCGCCCATGTTCTCAACTGCATCTTCGAGTTCGATTTCTTTAGCAACGGTAACACCATCTTTTGTAACTGTAGGTGCACCAAATTTCTTTTCGAGTATTACATTACGTCCTTTAGGACCTAAAGTAACCTTAACTGCGTTAGCTAATTTATCAACGCCTTTTTTTAATTTTGATTTCGCATCACTGCTATATTCAATTAATTTTGCTGACATGTTTTTCCTCCGTCTATTAATTATTTAATAATTGCAAATATGTCGCTTTCGCGCATAATCAAGTACTCGTCACCTTCAATGGTGATTTCGGTACCACTATATTTACCATACAAAACTTTGTCACCAACTTTAACGGTCAGTGCAATAGTTTTGCCATCGTCGGTAATTTTACCGCTACCAACTGCAACGATTGTACCTTCGATTGGTTTTTCTTTAGCTGTATCAGGGAGAATAATTCCGCCCTTAGTTACTTCTTCAGCTTCCATAGGTTTAACAATGACTCTGTCTGCCAATGGCTGAACATTCATTTTACTCATTTTTGCCTCCATTATGTGATTTTGTTGATAATTTAACTATATTATTAGCAATCTAAATTCGTGAGTGCTAAAATACACTTTTTAAGGGAACGTGTCAAGGGAGAAAATAATGAATTTTCAATAATTTGCGTAAATTTACCAAATAGGTTGACAAAATGACCTTCTTAGAAGGATATTGAGGTGAATCAAAGGTATTTTGAGGGTAATTTGGATTTATTAGGGCAATTTTTGACAAAACACAAATATAGGAGTTAACGGGAGTAGTTTTACGCATTCAGAGGCAGTTTAGGACGTTTTTAGAGAGTATTTAGCTTTATGGTAAAATGTTAGCTAAATATTGTAAAAAGCAGGTCTGTTTTTCTCCCTCCCCTTTTCAACTTAAGGGGCTTGATTATTATTTTTCGCTCCTTTTATATATATTTAGACTCAACTTTTAGAATATTTGGATTAAATGGTTAAGAGCTTAACTGAAATTGCAACCATCGCTGCGGAAATTATCCGCGATGGTTTTTACAGGAATATAAAAATTGAGTTTAAGACGGATGAATCGAACCTGGTGACGGAAATTGACAGGAAATCTGAAGATGAAATTGTAAAATATATCCGAGGAAACTTCCCTTCCCATAATATACTAACTGAGGAGACAGGCAAACACAGCGGAAATTCGGAGTATACCTGGGTAATTGATCCATTGGACGGAACAACTAACTTTGCACATAAACTCCCAATATTTGCAGTATCGATTGGGCTGATCAAAGGAAATGAAAGAGTTGCCGGAGTAATATTTGATGTAATGAGAAATGTGATTTATTCATGTGAAAAAGGAAGCGGATCATTTGCAAACGGGAAGAAATTGTCTGCAAGCAAGAACGATAATTTCCGCCATTCTCTTCTTGTTACCGGTTTTCCTTATGATGTGGTTGATAACCCGTTAAATGCTATTGAGATTTTTGGGACGATAATAAAATCCGTCAGAGCCGTAAGGAGACTTGGTTCAGCCGCTATCGATTTTTGTTATACGGCACAAGGTGTTTTTGACGGTTTTTGGGAAGTAAACCTACATCCCTGGGATGTGGCTGCAGGAATGCTGATTGTTGAGGAAGCGGGGGGAATTGTAACCGATTTTTCGGGTAATAAGATAGATATTTTCTCGAAACAGATTGTAGCATCCAATAATTATATACACAAACAGTTTCTTTCAAAAATTAACTCGTGTTTAGAAAAATGAATTTAGAAAAGTATTTTTATCAATTCAGGAAGAATATTGTCGGAATAGATAAGGTGTTTAAGTCCCCATACGGGAATAAAAAAATAATCTATGCAGACTGGATTGCAAGCGGAAGGTTGTATGGGCCAATTGAAAAGAAAATATTGAATGATTTTGGTCCAAACATAGGGAATACTCACACTGAAACCACTTTTACAGGGACTTCCATGACTAAGTCCTACCACTATGCCCAACAGATTATCAAGAAGCATTGTAATGCAGGGAAAGAAGATGTAATTATTAACTTTGCGTCAGGCATGACCGGAGTTATAAGCAAGTTTCAGAGAATACTTGGACTAAGAATCCCGGAACAAATTGAGCCTTATACAGATATCCCTGAGGATCAGAGGCCGATAGTTTTTATTACACACATGGAGCATCACTCCAACCAGACCAGCTGGGTGGAATCGATTGGAGATGTGGTTATAGTCCCGGCAGATGAGAACGGTCATGTATCGCTTGAGAACTTTGAATCTAAACTGGAATATCATAAAGACAGAAAATATATTATAGCATCCGTAACAGCCTGCTCGAATGTGACAGGCATTGAAACACCATATCATTCAATAGCAAAACTTGTTCACAGGTACGGAGGGATCTGTTTTGTTGATTTTGCATGCTCAGCACCTTATGTAAAAATTGATATGCACCCAACCGATCCCCAGAAAAGACTGGATGCAATTTTCTTTTCACCTCATAAATTCCTCGGAGGACCGGGAACGACGGGTGTGCTGATTTTTGATTCAAAATTATACATAAACAAAATACCGGATCAACCCGGAGGCGGAACTGTAGACTGGACAAATCCTTGGGGACAGCATAGCTTTATTAAAGATATTGAATCAAGAGAGGACGGAGGAACTCCCCCGTTTCTTCAGACAATCAAAACTGCCCTGGTTATAAAACTTAAAGAACAAATGGATCCTGTCAAGATTCGCGCTCGCGAGGAGGAATTGCTCGAGATTGTATTTGGCGAATTGACAAAAGTCGAGAAATTACACATTCTTGCAGGAAATATCCGACAGAGATTAGGAGCTATTTCTTTTTATGTGGAAAACGTCCATTATAATTTAATTGTAAAAATTCTGAATGACAGATTTGGAATACAGACAAGAGGCGGATGCTCATGTGCGGGAACATACGGACATATACTTCTGAGTGTATGCCCAGTTGAAAGCAAGGTTATAACCGACAAGATAGATGACGGGGATATGAGCGGCAAACCAGGCTGGGTAAGATTATCCTTACATCCAACTATGACCAATGAAGAAGTATATTACATCTGTGGCGCAATAAAGAAGACTATCAAGAAGATTGATTCATGGGTAAAGGATTACAAATACGATTTACACAGTAACGAATTCATTCACATCAAACAAAAAGATAAACGAATCTTTCCCGTTGAGGAATGGTTCAAGCTATAGATTTCAGTATAAGAAAATTTCGAAGTAAGGAATAAGGGATTTTTTCAGAGTAAGAAGTAGACCCTCCCCCTAAAAAGGAGGAGGGTTAGAAAATTACCAGCGTCTTCCGCCACTTGAAGAGTTGCCACCACTGCGTGGGTTATTTCTTCCACCACCGGTGCCACCAGATCTACGGTTATCGGTTTTAGGTCTTGCTTCATTAACAGCAATCTTTTTACCCTTAAGATCGTGGGCATTAAGTTCTTTCATTGCTGTCTGTGCTTCGGTGTTACCCGGCATTTCAATAAAAGCGAATCCTTTAGATTCACCGGAGAATAAATCGCGTATAACTTTAACGCTTTTTACTGTTCCGTATGTTGCAAATAACTCTTGAAGTTCCATATCTGTTACTTCTTTTGCGAGATTTCCTACAAAAATGTTCATTTCTATCCTTAAATAATTTATATAATTTGTTTGATTAGGATCAGATGCCTAACTTAGCGAGGGGATAATTAATGTAGTTTGATGATTTTAATTATTTAAATGACACTAGTTGAAGAAGAATCTTAAGAAGTAATCAATAGCTAAGCCGACAATAAATCGTAATGCTATATGCAATATAACTAAAGTCTTATTATAATCCTAATTTTGAGCGGATTTATTCAACATTTTATTTTTGTCAAATTTCATCAAATAATTATAGAGGAGGGAAAACAAATAGCCGAAAAGAATACCTATTAATGCACCACCAATAATATCCGAGGGATAATGGACGCCCAGGTAGACCCGAGACAGTGCAATGAGGAAAGCAAAAACAAAAAGTACGATTCTATACTGAGGATAGACAATAGAAAAAAATGTGGCAACGGCAAAATTATTCAGAGCATGGTTGGAAGGGAAAGAACTTGTACCAGCGCATCCAATGGGAGTTATGACGTCAGTAAGGAAATTGCAAGGTCTTAAGCGTCCGATTGTTTCTTTTAGGACCCTATAACCAAACTGATCTCCAGCTGCAACGAGCAGGAGCGCGACAATAACGGCGATTCTCCCCTTTTTTCCCCCTTTTACTAATAATAAGCCAATAAAAATAATATAAGTTATGAACCAGTTATTTACATTAGTGAGTGTTGAGAAAAACCTGTCGAAGGCGGGATTTGATAAATTATGATTAAAGAAATAGAAAACAGCCAAATCTATCGAAAATAAGAAGTCAATCATAAATCCTGCCTAATATTATGTTTTTTAACGTTTTTACTTTTTTATTCGAATAATTTATCATAAATTCTTAAATTAGCAAGTCTAATTTAAAAAGGTTTTCCCCACTTTCCTAATATAAAGTGGGCCGAACTCACCGTCAGGAGCGGAAAAAAGTTTTTCGGAAAATAAAACAGCGTTATATTTACTGTAAGAGAGAAATAGTATTAGCATTTTACATAAAATAAATTCGATGGATCGCAAAAAAAGGAACAGGCTTATAATATTCCTTATTTTTGCAATACTGATAGCTATCCCAATATTTATCGAGGATACTGCCATTAGGGTAATTGGAATTATTTTAGCTCTACTTTATGTGGGGCTGATAGTTTTCTTTCGTGGCGGCAACAAGCAATCAGAACAACTATTTAACGATCCGAAGAAAAGTATTGATGAGGATATTTTAACTGATTCCACTTCCCATACAGATCCTGACGGTTCTTTTATTGTTATTAAACCCGGTATACCAAATACAGGGAATGGAGAAGATACATACAAAACAATTTCATCATCGGAAAGAGTTACAATAAAGCCCCCCGACCTCAAAGAAAAATTTGAGGAAATAGTTAATGAAGAACTCCCTGCCGAAATTACATACGACGGGCAGTTTTCTTTTGTTCTTGAAAAAATACTCACAATATTAAAAGATGCCTACAGTGCACATACTGCTATATTCTTCTGGTACATTAAAAAATCAAAGAAAATTTCCGTTGAGAAATTCGTTTCAGCTGCAACTTCAGAAATTTCAATGCGAAAGTTTGATATAGAAAATGATGTTCTGAGTAAAATAGTGCTTAGTTCCGAACCAGAGGTATTGTATGCAATTCCCCATACTGCAGAAAAGGATATAATACGTTATTACGATACACCACAAGGGATAAAAAGTTTTATCGGTGTTCCTTTATTTTATGAGAAATCATTGATTGGGCTACTTGCGCTTGACAGCAAGAGCAGTGACAGTTTCAGTATTGAAACAATTTTTTATCTTGGGAAAGCGGTAAGGTTAATCACACTGATGATTTCAATTTTTGAGCAGAAGTTTTCTGAGTATATATCGCAAAAGCGACTATCTGCCTTACTGAATTTTCTGAAACCTCTGGAAGAATTTGAAAATGAGCAAGAACTGATTTCCTCCATGAGTTCATCGATTGAAAATCTATTGAAATGGGATGCTTTCGCTTTTGTATATTACAGTCCTTTCATGAAAAAATTTAAGACTACTAAGGTTATTAATAATACTTCCCTAAAATTCATCGGTGAGAACCTGGAAGTTGATCTTGAGGGGACGCTTGTTGGGAAATGCATAATGACAGCAACCCCGATTAAAATTGATGATACATCCACGGGTGAACTTAAGCGTTTTTCAAAGGTGGAAGATTTGAGTTTTGACGGTTCGTTCCTGGCTATTCCCCTTTCTTTCAATAATCAGATTTTCGGAGTACTTTGTTTTGAAAGCCTGAAAAAAAACAGCTACAGTAAATCTGACGTTGAATTTGTTAAAAACTCAACTTATTTCCTTGCATACGTACTGCACTCTATTTCAAACCAGAATGTTTACAAGAGTCTGATTGCACAGGATATTGAGACTCCAGCGCTTAATGCCAACACTTTTAAGTCAAGAATGGAAGCTGAACTATTTAAAGCAAAGGAACTGAAAATCCCGAGTTCTGTTGCGTTAATAAGAATCGATGAATTCTTAGAACAGGAATCACTCTTTGACAATAATCTATTCAGTAATGTGCTTGCGAGTGTAGCGGATGTAATTTACGAAGAAATGTCTCCCTTTACACTTTTCGGAAGACTGGAAGAGAGAGTATTTGCAGTTCACTTTTTCGGTGCCAGTTCACAGGATGTCTATATCTGGAGCGAAAAACTCAGAGTAAAGATAGCAAGAAGAACTGTATCAGTTACAGCACGCCAGACTACATTTACTGTGTCAGTCGGTGTAGCCTCCTGCACCGACAAAAATAATTATGAGCTTGTGATACACGACGCTCATTTAGCACTTCAAAAGGCTCAGGATAACGGCGGCAACAAGGTTCAAAAAATTTAATAAGGATCTCTCCTATCAATAATTTCTTTTTAATAGTACTTGACGGAGTCGGAGTTGGAGAACTCCCCGACGCGTATTTATATAATGATTCCGGGAGCAATACACTTGCTAATATTGCGAAGGCAATCGAAGGTTTTTCGCTACCAAACCTCGGGCAACTTGGCATTGGGAATATAATTTCCATTAAAGGAATTCCAACAATAGATAAACCTCTTGCATCTTTCGGTAAAATGAAAGAAAGAGCAAAAGGAAAGGATTCGACCACCGGGCACTGGGAACTGGGAGGTATTTTTGTTGATTTTGATTTCTCTTATTTTCCTAATGGTTTTCCCGAAGAAATCATGAATAATTTTATAAGGAGAAATAATCTTAAAGGCTACCTTGGAAATAAAGCCGCATCAGGAACAGAGATTATAAGGGAACTGGGAGAAGAGCACGTACGCACGGGATTTCCGATTGTCTACACTTCTGCGGATTCGGTTTTTCAGATCGCAGCACATGAAGATGTAATCCCACTAAAGGACCTATATAATATCTGCAGCGTGACCCGAGAAAAAGTATTAGTTGATCCATACGTTGTGGGACGGGTAATTGCACGTCCATTTAAGGGAGAAACCGGAAATTATTCGCGCACAACAAACAGACATGATTACTCTTTAGCCCCTCCTTCGGATACAATTCTTGACGTTCTGAAGAAAAATAATATCAAGACAGTTGCGATAGGGAAAATTAATGACCTCTTTAATCACAGAGGAATATCTGTTGCGGAACCGACAAAATCTAATCAGGAGGGATGCAACAAACTTATCGAATATTCGTCTAAAGTTTCAAACAGTCTGATATTTATTAACCTGGTTGATTTTGATGTTTATTACGGACATCGAAATGATCCAAAGGGTTTTTATAAAGCGTTGAAGGATTTTGATGACTTTTTACCTTTGCTTCTGGAAAAACTTAATGACTCCGATCATTTGATTTTAACTGCAGACCACGGTAATGATCCGACAACAACAAGCACAGACCACAGCCGGGAATATATTCCATTGGTTTATTACCAAAAAAACAAAAGCGGAATTGATCTTGGAATAAGGGAGACATTTTCTGATGCTGCAAAGACAATTGCCGAACATTTTAAGGTCGAGAATTGTTTTGATGGTGTAAGCTTTTATAATTTATAAATTGTGAACAAATAGTGAGGTTTTAATTGTTTTTAGGTAAAGTAATAGGTACGGTATGGTCAACTAAGAAGGACGAAAATTTAGTTGGATCAAAATTATTGATAGTAAGGCAATTAGATCTTGATCTTAAAGAAAAAACGAATTTCGTTGTGGCAGTGGATAGCGTGGGAGCTGGAGAAGGTGAAGTAGTTTTGGTCGCAACCGGCAGTTCCGCCAGACAAACTAATATCACAAAAAACAAACCCGTAGATGCTGTTGTAATGGCAATTGTTGACAAATTCGATATTAGTATTAAGAAGATGCTCAGAAAAGAAGAGCATTAATAAATTAAATAGTTAAAAACATATCCATTGTATTATCGAGTAAAATTAGTTAATTTTGTGATTTCGAATTATAAAAATTCTGAGGTGAATTGTGTTTATCGGTAGAGTAACAGGAAACATCTGGGCTACGAGAAAATATGATACGGTTCACTCTTTTAAGTTAATGATCGTTGAGCCGTTAACGGCAGATCTGGAAATAGACGGAGATCCATTTATCGCTGTTGACACAGTTGGTGCAGGTCCCGGTGAGTTAGTATTATACATTACGGCGAGTGAAGCAGTGATTCCCCTTCCAGTAGATATGGCACCGGTGGATGCTTCAATTGTCGGAATTATCGATTCAATAAATGTCGAATAAAATTTGAGGTAATAGTGAGAATAACAAAACAATACACCAACAGAGAGAGCCAGTCTCTAGATAAATACCTGCAAGAAATCGGTAAAGTTGATTTACTTACACCCGAACAAGAAATTGAATTGGCAATAAGAATAAAAAAGGGAGAACAATTAGCTCTTGAACTTTTGACTAAAGCTAATTTACGTTTTGTAGTGAGTGTTGCCAAGCAATATCAGAATCAGGGTTTGTCACTTGGTGACTTAATTAATGAAGGAAATTTAGGCCTGATAAAGGCTGCTAAAAGGTTTGATGAGACAAGAGGCTTTAAGTTTATTTCCTATGCAGTATGGTGGATTCGACAGTCAATTCTTCAGGCCTTAGCAGAGCAATCCCGAATCGTTCGTCTCCCTCTAAACAGAGTCGGCGCATTAAATAAAATCGGGAAAGCATACAGTAATTTAGAACAGGAATTTGAGAGAGAACCATCCCCGGGTGAACTTGCAACTGAATTAAAAATGGATATCAATGAAGTTGCAGATACATTGAAAATTTCCGGAAGACACGTATCAATGGATGCCCCATTTGCTCAAGGAGAAGACAACAGACTTCTTGACGTGCTTCAGAATGATCAGCAACCTAAACCGGATTTTCTACTGATGAGCGAATCATTAAAGCAGGAAATCAAAAGAGCCCTATCAACATTGACTGAACGCGAGAGCGAAGTAATTAAACTTTATTTTGGCCTGGAAGATGAACATCCTTTGACTCTTGAAGAGATCGGAGAGAAGTTTAATCTGACCCGTGAAAGAGTAAGGCAAATTAAGGAAAAAGCAATCAGACGTTTAAGACACGCGTCAAGAAGTAAAAACCTCAGATCATACTTAGGTTAATTAATGAGATTATTTAAAATACTCTTGTTAGGAGTGGCTGTTTTGTTTTTATTAAACGGTTGTTCTTCGACAACTGATTCATTACGTTACAAAAAAGATAAGACACAAACGAAGCCCACTAAGGAAAGTGAGACTTTCACAAAGTCAGACTCTGCGTTGATTGACCAGTTTGGATTTCCTGAAGAGAATGAGGAAGAATTTGAAGATTACACTGATGAGCCATCCAATATTGATGTAGAAGGTGTTTTACAAAAATTCACAGAGCAAATTTCAGGACTTGATGCCGACAAAGGCACGACTTCCGAACAAGTGCTAATTGAGATAATTAAGCTTATAAAGACCCCATACAAGTACGGGGGAACCACTGAACGGGGCATAGACTGTTCTGCTTTCACTCAGAGAGTATATGCCAATGCTCTCAAAATTCAATTACTTCGATCTGCAAGAGACCAGTATACAATGGGTGATGTAATAAGCGACCGAGAAAACTTAAAATTCGGAGATCTGATTTTCTTTAACACCAGACGCCGAGTAAGGCCAGGACATGTTGGAATATATCTTGGAGATAATTTTTTTGTTCATGCAAGCAGTAAACTGGGAGTTACTGTTTCCACACTCGAACAAGATTATTACAACAAGAAATACATGGGAGGCCGAAGAATTCAGGAATCTCTTTTAGAGAAATAGTCTCTCCATAATTCTAGCCTGTATTACCAATTTTATAATTTTTATGAGCTAAGTAGTATTCTTTAATTGCTGTTCTAATAATAGTAACAGTTGGGACGGCAAAGAGCATTCCAATAATACCTGCCAATTCACTTCCGGCGATAATCATCAGGATTATCAGAAGAGGATGAATATCAACTTTCTTTGAAAAAACATACGGCTGTACAAAGCCATTGTCAATTGCATAAATCACAAGGACAAGAATTATTATCAGAGGGAGAGCCGAAAGATTTCCGAACTGAACTATTGATATTAGTAAAGCCGGGATACCTCCGATAACAGGACCCAAATAGGGTATAAGGTGCCCTATCCCAGCAATAAAGCCAAGAATAATCGAGTTTTCGATACCGATAATAGAAAACCCCAGACCACAAGCAATCCCAACAAACGCTGCGTCGATTATCCATCCTCTGACATACTGAGTTAATTTGTCAGTCACTCTCCTTAAGATGGAATAGCTCATTTCAAAATATCTGTTGGGAAATATTGAAACAATTCCTTTTAACAGAACATTCTTATCTTTTGCAATAAAAAAAGTAGTAAAAGGAATGATAACCAACAGAGCCACAAAGGCAAATAAGCCTGTGAAACCTGCTCCAATAGTTGATATGCTTTCTTCTATGCCCTTAACGACAATAATTTCTAATCTATGAGTCAAAAACCCATCAGGAAGAAACGGGAAGTAATTCCTGATCTGATTTTCAAAAACAGTGATATTCTCCTGGAGAGAGATATTCCTGAATGTCTGAATAAAAGAATCGAACTGCATAACAAGTTTCGGAATAAAAGAGGCAAGAACGAAATAAAACGCAATTATTATACCAAAGAATACAATAAGAGTTGAATATAGCCTTTTGATACCCTTACTCTCGACAAAAGCAATTAAAGGATCAAATAAAGTTGCAAGAAGAACAGAGATAAAAACTATCCCGAAAATGTAAGCAAAAAAATATGAAAGATATCCTAACACGAGCAGACCGAAAAGTATTAATAAATACTTTAGAAAACCTGCACTTTTAATTTCAGCATTCATATTCATAACCACCTCTAAAGGCTATACTGACTCCACTCTTCTGATTCCGGGAACTTCCCTAATCAGAGCCCTTTCAACTCCTGCGCGGAGCGTCATAGTTGACATGGGACATGAACTACAAGCCCCAACTAATCTGACATAAACTATTCCATCGTTTGTGACATTGACCAATTCAACATCCCCACCATCCGCCTTTAAGTAGGGGCGGATTTTCTCAAGTGCTAATTTAACTTTTTCAATCATGACATTCCTATAAATTTTAATTTTCTTTAATAATTTCAATAGTCAGAGATTGCTCTCGATTCATATTTAAGATATTTATCTGTTCAACTAAATTCCCAGCAACATTAGTAATAATAGAAGAATGTTCTGAATCAGGAGAGTCATAGATTACCGGAATTCCTTTGTCTCCACTAACTCTAACATTCTGTTCTATTGGTATACTTCCCAAAAACGAAGTATTATTTGCAGATGCAAGTGTGCTACCACCATTAGTCCCAAATATGTCATATCTAATTTTTGTATCGGGAGCTATGAAGTAACTCAGATTTTCAATTATCCCAAGTATCGGTACATTCACCCTTGTAAACATATTGAGTGCCTTTCTGGCATCCAGAATTGAAACCTCCTGTGGAGTAGTAACAATTACAGCTCCGGTGAGGGGGATAGTCTGACAGAGAGAGAGCTGAATATCTCCTGTTCCAGGGGGCATATCGAAAAAAAGGTAATCCAATTCTCCCCACTCGACATCTGACATAAACTGCTTCACAGCACCACTTGCCATTGGACCCCGCCAAATGATTGGGACATTATCCTCAACAAGAAAACCGATGGACATTAATTTAATGCCATATTTTTCAACCGGAAGCATTTTTGTGTCAGAACCGACAGGAATCATTTTAGGGCGTTCTTTAATTCCCATCATTACGGGGATACTGGGCCCATATATATCAGCATCTATCAAGCCGACTTTTGCTCCGTTTTTGGCCAAAGCCGCGGCAATATTTACGGCAACAGTACTCTTCCCTACCCCACCCTTGCCGCTTGCAACAGCTATTGTGTTCTTAACATAAGGAAGGATGTCGGAGAACTTCTTTTTAGTAGATGTTACAACTTTGGATTTAATACTTACAAAGACTTCCATAACTTCAGGAAAGTCTTTCTTTACAATGCTTATACAGTCATCTCTTACTTTATCCTGCAGGGCTGATAAAGGTGTAGAAAAAACCAGATCAAACCTAACAATTTCCCCAATGATTTCAAGGTTAGAAATCATGTTTAAAGTTATAAGGTCATTATTTAAATCAGAGACACTAATTTTTGCTAATGACCTTAGTATGTTTTCTTTATTGAGCATTAAGTGAACTCCATATAACAAAATTTATATTCTTTTCTTTGATAATTTAACATTTTTCTTGGTTAAATGATTCATTAACCATTCCTGCGAGTTTATGATTTTTTCATTTTCCGTAATTTTCCTGAAAGAATAATTCATCTTTTTATCAAGTTCGCGTGCTTTCACATTATCCTTCAAGTAGACTTTCAGAATAGTGTTTATCAAAAATTCTTTTATTGATTTGTTTTCAACCGGGAACGCAATTTCGACTCTTCTGTCAAGGTTTCTCTGCATGAGATCGGCACTTGAGAGGTACAAATCCTCATTTCCATTATTATAAAAATAAAGTATTCTGCTATGCTCAAGATACCTACCCACTATACTTGATACTCTAATATTTTCACTGATTTTGGAAATACCCGGAACCAGACAACAAATTCCCCTGATAAGTAAATCAATTTGAACCCCGGCAGAGGAGGCTTCATACATTGCCGAAATTAGCATGGGATCAACCAGCGAATTAGCTTTGATAACAATTTTACCCATTCCTCCGGCTTTTACATTTTCGATTTCATGCATAATTGCATCAAAAATATTTTTTCTCAAATTAATAGGTGCAACCCAGAGTTTATTAAAATCTGTTTGTTTTGAATATCCTGTAAGAAAATTGAATAAATCGGAAACATCCTCGCAGATTTGCTCGTTGGTTGTAAAAAGACCAATATCGGTATAAAGTTTTGCAGTAGAGGCATTATAGTTACCTGTCGCCAGATGGACATACCGTTTTACAGCGGAAGCTTCTTTACGAACAACCAGAGTCATTTTTGCATGAGTCTTTAAACCTATAAGTCCATATACGACATGCGCTCCGACTTTCTCAAGTTCACGAGCCCAATAAATATTATTTTCCTCATCAAAGCGTGCTTTCAATTCAACCAGAACCGCAACTTGTTTTCCCCGCTCTGCAGCTTCAATAAGTGCTTTTACTACAGGAGAGTTTGGGCCTACCCTGTACAAGGTCTGCTTAATTGCAAGGACATCCGGGTCTTTAGAGGCTTTTTTAATAAAATCAATTACGGGGCTGAAAGCCTCAAAAGGATGATGGAGAAGGATATCTTTTCTTTTAAGTATTGTGAATATGTCTTCCTCATCTAGAAACTCCTTTGGCAGTACCGGATAGTAAGGTTTTTCTTTAAACTGATGTAATGGAAGATCGTATAAGGCCATGACATCTTTTAGTCCAAGCGGGCCTTTTACAATACATACATCTTTTTTGTGTATTTCCAGATTTTCGATAAGGGTCTCTCTCATATAATCCGGCATACCATCGTTAATTTCCAATCTTACAACATTACCGAATTTCCTCTGTCTAATGTTCTCTTCAATAACTTTAAGGAGGTCATCTGCTTCATCTTCCTGAATTTCAATATCAGTGTCTCTTGTCACCCTAAATCTGTGAGCCTCAATAACCTCCATTTTGGGGAATAAAAGTTGAAGATTTTCTTTAATTAAGTCTCCCAACCATATGAATCTGTATCCCATGCCATTATTCAAGACCGATTTTTTATTTCCTGTTAGAATTTTGTCAATCTGGAGTAACCTAGGAAGTATACTAGGAACTTTGACACGAGCAAAATGTTCTTCTCCTTTGGGACTGCAAACAAGAACAGCCAGACTCAAACTAAGATTAGAAATATAGGGAAAAGGACGGCCGGGATCGAATGCTAACGGAGTAAGGACAGGATAAATCTCTCTCTTAAAGTATTCATTTAATTTATCTCTTTCATCCTTATTTAACTCATCAAGTTTAAGAATCATTAGGTTATTATTGCGCAGTTCGGGAACCACTTCATTAAGCCATAAATCGGCTAATTTGTCAAGCATAGGTCGAACTGCTTTTTCGATCTCATTAATTGCTTCAATCGGAGTAAGACCATCAATTGTTGGTTCAGAGACGAATGCAGCGATTTGTTCCTTTAATCCAGAAACTCTTATCATATAGAACTCATCAAGATTTGAGGAGAATATAGATATGAACTTGACCTTTTCAAGAAGAGGAAGATCCGGATTGAGAGCTTCTTCGAGCACTCTCCTGTTAAATTCAATCCAACTTAAATCTCTGTTGAAATAGTATTTAGGGTCGCTATACTTTTTTAGTAGTTCCTTATCAGCCATCTGGTTCTTTGTTTTAATTAATATTAATTACAAAAATAAGACTTTATTTTAAAATAAAGATGGTAATTTGATTTCTACAAAAACAGGGGGGAATACAAATTAACGCAGAAATTAAGAACTAATTGATCTATACCTGATTTTCATGGTTTTCAGTTCCGCGATTACTGAGGATAGGACATCACGAAGTTGGTCAATTTCTCCGGAAATCTGCGAAATATCCCTATTCTTGCCTTTAATTTCTATACTCTGAGTAATATCGAAAATTTTCTCCAGACCTAGAGTGAGACTACTTCCTTTTATCTTATGGGCAAAGAATTCTACATTTTTATAGTCATTTGCGCTATAAGCGTCAATTAGTTTTTCAAGCATTTTAGGTGTATCGGAGATATAAATATCAATTAATTCAATGAAGAAAAGGATATCTTCTTCCGAAGTGAGATCTTTAAGGAAAGAGATTTTACTCTCATCGACATATTGAAAATTCAGTTGCTGCTCTTCAACGAGGTCTCTAACACTTGATTTCTCGGAGAGTATTTTACTCCCCCACTTTTGAATAATACTCTGCAATTCTTCAGTTCTGACGGGTTTACTTAAATAATCATCCATCCCGATACTTAAGCAAAGTTGCTTATCGCTTTCCTGAGCAAATGCAGTCAAAGCAATTATTACCGGACGTGCTTCTTTGGGTACAGATTTCACAATTAATTTCGTTGCTTCAAACCCGTCCATTTCCGGCATGTGCAGATCCATTAAAATCAGATCATAATCAATTTTCTTTATTTCTTCCAGTACTTCAAGACCGTCTGCCACAACATCTATCCTATAACCGATTCTCTCCAGAATCTTAGTTGTGACTTTCTGATTTACCGTATTATCCTCGGCAAGGAGTATTTTAAGAGGAAATTTTGTACCAAGGTGAGAATCCAAGGAAACGTGACTATCATTTTTTTTGATATGAATAGCAGATGAAATAAATTTTGAAACAATTGTTTCAAAAAGAAGAGATTGTTTCAAGGGTTTATACATAACTCTCAGAATATTCATACTTTTTGAGAGTTCATCATCTTCTTTAGCCCCAAAAGAGGAAATCAGAATAATCGGTAATGTTTTTGAAGATTTTAGTTTTGTAAGATTCTCCAAAAACGCGAGGCTGTTAGTCTGGTAAGCCGTCTTGTCTACAATGGCAATATCAAATACTTGTCCACTATTAATCCATTCAATCGCTTCAGAATCCGAACCTGTTTCAGAAGGCTTCATTCCCCAACTTTCAGTAAGCATACGAAGCACTTTTCTGCTTGTATAATTTCCGTCAAGAATCAATATTTTTTTGTCACTAAGCTGAGGAAGAAAACTCTTGGAATAGATCTTTGGTTGAACAGGAGCCGATTTTGTCTTTATAGTAAAATAAAATGTTGATCCTTTTCCGAATTCACTTTCCACCCACATTCTACCATTCATTAACTCGGCAAGACGGTTGCTAATAGCCAACCCAAGCCCTGTGCCACCAAACAACCGACTTGTTGAGGAATCAATCTGAGAGAATGGTCTGAAAAGAAGATCCAAGTCATTTTTAAGGATACCGATCCCGGTATCTTTAATGGCAAATACAATTTCATATTCATTGTCTTTGATTACGTTAGCAGTAACCGAAAGAAATATTTCACCCTTTTCCGTAAATTTAACAGCATTGTTAACAAGGTTGGTGATAATCTGTTTTATTCTTGTTGAATCTCCTTCAACTGCGATAGGAACATTTTCTTTAATATGATAGACTAAGTCAAGCTGTTTCTCAGCAGCTTTAGAAGCGAATAAGTCAAGAGAGGATTCGATAGTCTCACGCAGATCAAAGGGATATTCTTCCAGTGATAATCTACCCGATTCTATTTTTGAAAAATCAAGAATATCATTTATAATCACAAGAAGTTGTTCGCCACTGGTTCTTATAGTCTCAACGAAATCGCGCTGCTGGCTGCTAAGAGTTGTATCAAGAAGCACTCCTGTCATACCAATAACGCCATTCATGGGAGTGCGGATTTCATGACTCATTAAGGCCAGGAATTCATTTTTTGCCTTTGCTGCTGCCTGAGCTTCTAAAAGTGCCTTATCAAGTGCTCTATTTTTTTCTTGAAGTTCGGAATCCACAATGTCTCTTTCAATAATACCACCAAGACTCGAACTTATAGTAGCAATAGCGGCTTCATCACTCTCCTTCCAAAGCTTTTTCACATTAAGCGAATCAAAACCGAGGAATCCCCAAAACATATTATTACATACGATGGGGGCAAGGAGAATTGATTTTATCCGTTTATCTATAAAGGCATCTTGCTCTTCCGAAGACAATTCCGAGACGTTATATTTGGCAATTTTTCCCTTTGACAGAGTTTCAAATAACGGAATAGACCTGAATCTTTCATACAAGATTACAGTATCTTTAAATGAGTCAATCTGGCTAAGGTTATTATCTTCAACCCATTCAGATAATCCTTTTATACCATAAATTTTTCCGTTCTGATCAAAGACGTTTTGGAAAATATAGGCCCTATTAACTTTCGTAGCTTCACCTAAAAGCTTAAGGGACTTTGTTACAGAGATTCCAAAATCCTTTTCTTTAACAAGGAAGGCATTAACTTCAGCAATACTTTGGAGGAGCTCATCTCTTAATTTAATTTCCATCTCAGCATTTTTTCTTGCTGTAATATCCCTAAAAATACTGAGTACGAGATGATGTTCTGATTCAATATGAAGTAATGAGTTTGAAACTTCTACATATTTTACCTTTCCGTTCCATAAACTCAGCTGAACTTCAGTTTTAGATTTAATTTTATTCGTCCGATAGTTGTGAAGATAGCTTTCGAGAATCCTGGATTTCTCAAATTCAGAGTAGGCTGCAGTCAAAAGTTGCCCCTCTAATTTTTCTTTAGCAAGTTCCATCAGTGTGGCATAAGAAGGGTTGGAGACAAGGATTTTGCCGTTATTATCGGTTATCCTCATTCCGTCATTAGAATTGTCCCAAACTTCCTTAAAGATGTACTGACTTTGCTCATAACCCTCATTGGCGGAGAGCGCCGGGGAATTGATTATGCCATGAATTTTTGAATCGTGCATTGTATCTTTAATTTGCTTAAGACTCCGGAGAAAACCAAGGAATTCCACGTCATTTTCACCGCCTAATTTTTCAATATCATCAATTATTTTATCAATATTTAATGATTTCAATACTTTCTTAAGTTCCGATAAGGTTTTTGGCATTTCTTTCTTATTATCTATTTAGCAATCAACATTCGTCAGTCAGGGGACTGGTTTTCAATTTTAATAATATAAACTCATTAATAAGCGTATAAATATATACTGCCGAGCAAATTACTTACGTCGAAATCCACTTGGTAAGTTCTGACAGACTGAGTTTTGGTTATAATTGTTTTAATTTCACTACCCAAAATATCAAATATTTTTAATTTTACATCACTTTTCTCAGGATTTGGCAGCAAAATCTTGTTGTCGGATGGCTAATTCTGATAAATCTTAAAGTTTTAGGGTTCAGGTTTAAGGACTTCAATTTCTTTTTATAAACTGATAAACATTATCAAAACAGGATTCGAAATATTTATCTTTTAAATAAGCAAATGATCAGATAACTTTAATTATCAGACTGTCTCCAGACGAACAAATTCAGGGTTGTGATCAAACTTATATCGAGATAGGAAAAGAGATTCAGAGGTGGAAGATGTGTAATTTAGGGCATTTATTTGTGCATGGACGAAAAAATCAAACGAAGTTATATCGAAGTTAGAGGGTAGTTATGAGAAATGTGGGGTGAGGCGGGAATATAAATTTTCAATGTTAAAACTTCTCAGATTTTTTAGATTTGTTTATGAGGAATACAAATGATATTTTTATTGTTTAAATTTTTACCGGAAATTCTATTATGCCAAAGTTCGAAGGTGTGGATTATTTTAGTACTGATTCGCTTTTAAGTGAAGATGAAATCCTTGTGAGGGATACTATCCGGGAATTTGTTTCGGAGGAAGTAGTACCTATAATTGAAGCACACTATCAGGAGGGGAGATTTCCTTTCAATTTGGTTAAGAAAATGTCGGGACTTTCATTATTCGGATCAACTCTTCCCGGACAATATGGCGGGGCAGAAATGAATAATGTAGCATACGGTCTGGTAATGCAGGAACTTGAAAGAGGAGACAGCGGTGTAAGAAGCTTCGTATCCGTACAAAGTGCCCTTGTGATGTATCCGATTTTTACATTTGGTTCAGAGGAACAGCGAATTAAATGGCTGCCAAGACTTGCAAATGGAGAAATACTAGGATGTTTTGGATTAACGGAGCCTGATTTTGGATCAAATCCGGGAGGAATGATTACAAAAGCTGAAAAAACTGATGGTGGTTACATTCTAAACGGGGCAAAAATGTGGATAACCAACGGCTCGATAGCAGACATTGCCATTGTATGGGCAAAATTAGACGGTAAAGTCAACGGATTTGTTGTTGAAAAAGGAATGCAAGGTTTTTCTGCTCCTGAAATGAAGGGAAAACACTCTCTGAGAGCCTCTGTAACATCAGAATTAGTATTTGATTCTGTTTTTGTGCCCGAGGAAAATATTTTGCCAAATACTGACGGACTAAAAAGCCCCTTTATGTGCTTAAATCAGGCAAGATACGGAATTGCATGGGGAGTTGTCGGATCAATGATGGCATGCTATGATTCGGCTTTATCATATTCAAAAAGCAGGGTTCAGTTTAGCAGACCGGTTGCTGGATATCAGTTGACTCAACAAAAATTAGTGAATATGCTGACAGAGATTACTAAATCTCAGCTTTTGAATATTCAACTTGGACGGTTAAAAGATTCAGGAAAACTCCGTTTTCAACAGGTCTCCCTTGCAAAGCGAAACAATTGCGAGATTGCGCTGAATATTGCGAGAAATGCAAGGGAAATTCTGGGAGCAAACGGAATATTGTCCGAATACCCAATTATGCGTCACGCAGCTAATCTTGAATCGGTAAAGACGTATGAAGGAACTCACGAAATGCATACGCTGATTGTCGGAGAGGATATTACAGGCATTGCAGCTTTTATATAAGTTTAAGAAAATTAAGATAAACCTTTAGGATTAAATTACTTAACGGAGTTTTCATGAAAAAGCAGAAGATAGAGAAGTTCATCTATGAGGGATTAACCTTCGACGATGTTTTATTAGTTCCGCAAAGAAGTGAAGTACTGCCCAGAGAAACAAATATCTCAACGAAATTGACCCGTGAGATTACGTTAAATATCCCATTTGTATCTGCTGCCATGGATACAGTTACTGAGTCAGAAATGGCTATAGCGATTGCGAGAGAGGGGGGAATCGGGATTTTGCATAAGAATATGTCAATAGAGGAGCAAAGTACTCAGGTTGACAAAGTCAAACGATCCGAAAGCGGAATGATCCTTAAACCGGTTACCTTAAAGCCTGAAGATTCCATTGGTGAAGCAATGTCGCTAATGAGAAAATACAGCATATCCGGGATTCCTATTGTGGATGATTCCGGGAAACTCGTAGGAATACTAACAAATCGTGATCTCCGATTTGAGCCGAATCAGAAACTCCCGATAAAGGATTTAATGACAAAAGAAAATTTAATTGTTGCTCCGCTTGGGACAGATTTAGATAAAGCAGAGAGAATATTGCAGGATAACAAGATCGAAAAGCTACCTGTTGTGGATAAAAACGGAATACTGAAGGGATTAATAACATTCAAGGATATTCAGAAGAAGAAGAAGCATCCAAATGCCTGCAAGGATGAGCATGGCCGTTTAAGAGTGGGAGCAGCCGTCGGAGTTACATCTGATACTTTTGACCGGATTGAATCTCTTCTGAAATCCAATGCAGATGTTATCGTAATAGACACGGCGCACGGCCACAGCATGGGGGTAATTAGAACAATTAAAGAAGTTAGAAAGAAATTCAAATACACACAGCTAATTGCAGGTAATATAGCGACTTATGAGGGAGCACATGAACTAATAAAGTGCGGTGTTGACGCCATAAAAGTAGGAATCGGACCAGGATCCATATGCACAACACGAGTAATAGCGGGGGTAGGTGTGCCACAGATAAGTGCTATTTATGAAACATTTCGAGCTTCCAGGAGCAAGGGTATACCACTAATCGCTGATGGCGGGATCAAGCATACCGGTGACGCTGCTAAAGCAATTGCTGCGGGAGCAGACTCCGTAATGATCGGAAGTCTTTTTGCAGGAGTTGATGAGTCTCCCGGGGAAAAAATACTTTTTGAAGGACGCAGTTTTAAGGTATACCGTGGAATGGGATCTTTAAGTGCCATGACAATGGGAAGTAAAGACAGATATTTCCAGGATGTTGAGGATGACATTTCTAAATTAGTACCGGAGGGAATAGAAGGGCGTGTTCCTTATAAGGGCTCTCTTTCAGAGACAGTATATCAACTTATCGGAGGGTTAAGAGCTTCGATGGGTTATTGCGGAGCGAAGTCAATTAATGAATTAAAGAACAATACTTCTTTTGTGAAAATCACTGCATCAGGTCTTAGAGAAAGCCATCCGCATGATGTGATTATTACAAAAGAGGCTCCAAATTATCACAGATAGAAATTTATGTTTAAGGTTTTAGTCATTGCTTATTATTTTCCCCCTGCGGGACTGAGCGGAGTTCAGAGGACTCTTAAATTTGTTAAATATTTCCCTGCTAACAACTGGAAGCCAACAGTTATCACTACCGAGTCAATAGGGTATTTTGCTCATGACCCAACATTACTTGAGGATATTAAAGGGAAGGAAATAGATATTATCCGTGTTAAGGGAAAGGACATTAACTCAAGGCTTGCTAAAAAAGGGACTGTGACGATTCCAACAGAGTTTATTCGAAGAATACTTAGCAAAATAAGCAGCACAATATTTATTCCCGACAATAAAAACCAATGGTCAAAAAAAGTCCTGAAAGTTGCTTCCGAGCTCTTATCTAAGGAGTCGTTTGACTTAATTTTTGTAAGCGGACCTCCCTTCTCAGCAGTTAATACTGCTATGGAGCTAAAAATGAAATTCAAGATTCCTTTTATCGTTGACTATCGTGATTTATGGTTCGGTTTTCATTTTGCTACTTACCCTACCCCTTATCATTCCTATAAGATCAAAAAAATGGAGTACAACGCTCTCAGGGTTGCCGATAAAGTGATAGTGATTAACCGCAGAATAAAAGAAAAACTGATGGACTACTATAAGTTCCTGACATTCAGTGACATTGTGATAATTCCGCAAGGTTATGATCCCGAGGATCTGCAAAACACTGTTACTGAAAAGAAAACTCATAACAAGATGATACTTACTTATTCCGGGTTGTTCTACGAAAATATCACACCAAAATACTTTCTGGAGGCTTTCAAGCAACTTCTTAACGAGCGTCCTGATATTGCAAATAACATTTTATTGTATTTTGTGGGCGTGAGGCGGAAGGAAGTCTCCAAGATGATAAAAAAATTGAAGCTTGAGAATTTTGCTATAGAATTCGGCTATATTTCACATTTGGAAGCTCTTTCCAAAGTTATGATGAGTGATGTTTTGTGGCTAATGATAGGGCGGGGAAAAAATGCAGACACTATCTCCAGCGGAAAGTTCTTTGAGTATATCGGAACGGAAAAACCGGTAATAGGTTGTGTCCCGGAAGGAACATTAAAGGCAAATCTTGAAGAATACGGTGCCTCGTTTATTTCAGAACCGGATGACATCCAAAAAATAAAAGAAAATATTATTACAGCATACCGGCTTTATAAATCGGGAGAACTTCCGAAACCAAACGAGGAATATATTAATAAACACAGAAGAGATGCTTTAACTGAGACCCTGATAAAAGAATTCCAATTTTTGCTGAAGTTAAGATAATGAAAGTTGCAATTGTAGGAACCGGAGGGAGAGAGCATTGTCTGGGATACAGGATAGGTTCTTCAGAAGATTGTGATAAAATATATTTTATAAGCGGGAACGCCGGTACTATTGCTCTGGGGGAAAATGTTGAAATTAATCAAAATGACAGCAAGGCTATCCTAAAATTTTGCATTGATAATGGGGTAGATTTTGTAATCATCGGTCCTGAAAAGCCACTTGTTGATGGTTTATCCGATCTTCTTCGAGCGGACAACATCACTGTCTTTGGCCCATCCGGCACCGCTGCAAGGATTGAATCCGAAAAATCTTATGCGAAAATGATAATGAAGAAATATTCAATCCCTACTGCCGATTATAAAGAGTACTCACGTGAAGAGAGAACAGAGGCACTTGAGTATTTGTCTAAAGTCACTTATCCGGTTGTGATCAAAGCAGACGGACTGGCAGCCGGAAAGGGTGTTTTAATATGCGGATCCTATGAGGAAAGTGAAATTGCCATAAACGATATTTTTGAAAATAATATTTTTGGAAGCAGCGGGGATAAAGTAATTATAGAAGAATTTTTGCAGGGAGAAGAAGCAACAATATTTGTAATTACGGATGGGGAAAATTATGTAACCCTGCCGGCAGCCCAGGATCATAAACGCATCGGAGACGGAGATACAGGAAAAAACACAGGAGGAATGGGAGCTTATGCTCCAGCCCCGGTGATGACTCCCCTGCTACTTGAGGAAATTAAACGAAGTATCATCGAACCTGCATTAAGGGGACTAAGAGAAGAAAATAACCCTTTTACCGGATGCCTTTATTGCGGGTTAATGATTACTCATCTGGGACCAAAAGTTATTGAGTTCAACTGCCGTTTTGGCGATCCCGAAACCCAGGTAGTCCTTCCAATCGTCGAGGGAAATATTTTAAGACTTTTATATTCAGCAGCTATTGGAAAGCTGGAAGAAGATTCCGTATGGTACGGCAATAAAACGGCAGTTTGCATAGTCGCAGCATCAGACGGTTATCCCGATAAATATGAGTCCGGATTTGTAATTCAGGGATTAGAAGATCTCAACACCGAGAAATTCCAAACATTTCATTCGGGAACTAAAGTCGTGAATAATGAAATCCTTACAAACGGAGGACGCGTTCTAGGATTAACTGCGATCCTGGAAGAGAATAATTTGAAACTTGCGATTAAACAGGCCTATTCAGGAATAGAGAAGATTCACTTTAACAATATTTATTACCGCAAAGATATCGGCCACAAAGCTTTGAAATAGTGAGTGATGATGTGATTCTATTCAACGTCCATTCCTATTATACTCTTCTTAACGGAACAAACTCCATTGATAATTTAATTGACAACTGCAAAGCCAACAATCTCCCCTCTTTAGCACTTACTGATACAAACTGCATGAACGGCCTTATAAGTTTTTCACGAGCTGCTCATAATGCCAAGATTAAACCTATTCTCGGAACTCAAATTTCCGAGCCGAATAAGGAGAATATTTACGCAATATTTCTCGCTAAAAATCTAAGAGGATATTCAAAGTTATGCAACATAATTACAAGCCGTGCACTTAACAATGACTTTTCTTTATTCAAGCTTCTGCGAAAGAAACAGGATGATCTTTTTTTGATAACTCCCTCATCTGAATTACTGAATCAGATACCTCAGTACGACAATATTTTCGCCGAACTCAGGATAAGTAAACGAAATAAAAGAGCGACAAGGGAATTATACAATTTCGCACAAGAAAATAATATAGGATGCCTCCCCTCTCAACCGGTCTATTTTTCATCAAAGGATGATTACATAATTCACAAAGTAGTTACTGCCATAAGGAAGAAAGACACTATTGCTAATCTTAATCCGGAAGATCTTGCTGAAGAGATAAATTATTTTCCTACTAAAGCAAAGTACAGCAAAAACTGGGAATCTTTTCCTGAACTGCTTGATAATGCCGAAACTGTTGAGAAAAGCATAGAGGATAGAATTGATTTATCTAAATATAAATTTCCGGAATTCAGAAATCATAAGGGAATTCCTTCGAGGGATTTTCTGGCAGAATTAGCCTTTGAAGGTTTATACAGAAAGAAACCCAAGCCCGACCAGAATTCGATAGACCGCCTTTTAAATGAGCTAGAAGTAATTGATGAACTTGGATATTCGGATTATTTTCTTGTGGTCTCGGATATAATCAGAGAATCTAAGAAAAGAGGCATTTTATCTCTCGGAAGAGGTTCAGTAGCAAATAGTTTAACAGCTTTCTGTCTTGATTTTGTTGATGTTGACCCGACAAAGAACGGTTTATTTTTTGAGAGATTTTTAAACAGAGGAAGACTTTCTCCTCCCGATATAGATATAGATTTCTCTTGGCGGGAGAGGGATGAAATAATAAAGTACATATTTGAGAAATACGGTTATGATAAAATAGCGATGATCTGCACTACCGTTACATTCAGAGCCCGTTCAGCTTTCCGTGAGGTAGCCAAAGTATACGGATTGACGGATTCTGAAATAAGCAAATACAGCAAATTCATACCGTGGACATCCCCAAAGAATCTTCCTAATCTTGCAAAGCTGTTTCCTGAATCAAAAAAGCTTAAATTTGACGAGGAGCCTTTCAGGTCAATTATCTCCATTGCTTCACGCTTATCGAACTTTCCGCGGCATCTTTCAATACACCCGAGTGGAATAGTTATTTCTCCGGAAAAAATCTCCGATTACTGCGGTCTTCAATATGCAAAAAATAAAGGCCTGGGTTTAATAGTCACTCAGACTGATATGTACAGCCTTGATGATCTTGGACTTGTAAAAATTGATTTGTTAAGCCAGAGATCCCTTGGAGTTCTAAGAGATTCTCTTCGCAGGATAAAGAAACAATCGCTTTTTTAATATTCATGTCCCTGACTTCACCTTTTCTAAAAGATTTTATTTGGTTATGATAAAATATTTTAACGACTTTCAACACAGATATTCCTTTTAGCGGGAAAACTTAACATACACATATATTTTAAATATCTGATGAAAAGAATTATTTCGAATTATTTTCTATATCTCCTCATAGATTATTTTAATGCATTTGCACAACCTCTAAACCTTAAAACGATATTACATAATTAAACTGTTTCAATTTTTTATCTGAATATAATCTCCATTTGCAATGTAAGTCGCATAACTTTCCCAGACATAACTCCCTGATACAGCATTTACAGTCCAGAAGATATAGTTGGCACTTTCAAGATCTCCGGCTGTATTAAGTGAACGGGAGATACCCAGATAATTATAAGCCGAACAGATATCCGGAAGTATAGCTTTTATTTTCGTTGAATTATATGACTGTACAAAATCGTATGCCTGAGCAATAATTTTCACAGCATCATAACATGATAATGCATAGGCATCTGATTTCAAGCCGGATTTATTCAAAATTAATGCGGCAATTTCAGCAGCTGTTGCAGGGGTAAATGAAGCAGTGCCCACCCCCATTATAGGAGCAATAAATTTAACTTCAGCGGCAAAACGGGCAGCGATTGTATCATTGATAATTGCATCTTTTTGAGCGTTTGCATCGCAACCCAGCCAATGTACAGTTTTAAGCTGAGGTACATTTGCCGCAGCGTTAAGAAAGTTATAAGCATCCTGATATGATATTAACATAACTGCAACATTGGAAGCCCCATAAGATGCAATTGCTGTATTCACCTGATTCCCAATATCGTTCATCATCTCCTGATAGTTGCTAGAAGCCGGGGAATAACTAACTCCCTGCAGGACTATCCCTCCCTGTGCCTGAAATTTTTGTTTTACTGATTCATATAAGCCTGTACCATAAGTATCTGTCCTGTAAATTGGGATTAATGCTTTAATGTTTTTATGCTGTAGCATTTTCAAAACAGCCTGCCCCTGGAAATTATCATCGGTAATCATCCTGAATATATAGTCATCCGCTATAGCCAGGGATGGAGCCGTACTGAAGCAATTAAGAGTTACCATTTGTTTTTCATCCAGATAGCTTTTAATCGCTCTAAGTTCTGCACTGGAATTAGGTCCCCCCACAAGTATCCGGATTCCTTTTGAGAACATCTCTTGTGCAGCAGTGAGTGCAGAGTTTGTGTCAAGTTTTGTATCAAGAAAAGTGCACGAAAAGCGCAGGGGTGACCCGACAGACTGATACTTCTCATTTATTTTTTCAATAGCAATTTCGATTGCTGCTTTGCCGGCACGGCCTGCTTCTGAGTATATTCCCGAGAGATCCAGAATTGCTCCCAATTTAATATCTATTGATGTTGGAGTTGGCTCTGTTGTTTCCTCTTTACAGGAAGAAAAACAAAATAATATAAATAGTAAACCCAAAAAGAAAAATGGAATATTTGGCTTTTCAATAAACAAATACTTTCTGACACTTTTTAATGCAGACTTCATGCTGCTATCCTTTCTTAATTGTTATAGAGAAATTCAAATTATCTGCCGTCAGATACAAACAATACTTAACATTGTCTGAATCTTCTCCTCCTGATTCATCTCTTAATACTATTTTTCAAAAATTGAGTCTAATTTTTTATTTGAATGTAATCACCTTCCGATAAATACGTTGCATAACTTTCCCAGCCATAACCTCCGGATACAGGATTAACTGTCCAGAAAATATAATTCGCACTTTCAAGATCGCCGGCGGAGTTTAACTTTCTTGAAATTCCCATATAATTATAGGCGGCACAAATATGGGGAAGAACATCCCGGATTTTTTCCGCATCATATTGCTGTACAAAGTTATAAGCCTGAGCAATAATCTTAACGGCATCATAAGTTGAAAGAGCATAGACATTTGGGGTCAGACCGGTCTTGTTAAATATCAAAATTGAAATGTCATTAGCTATCTGAGGTAAATATGAAGCAGTTCCTATACCCATTTTAGGAGCAAGAAACTTCACAGTGGCAGCAAACTCTGCTGCAACGGAATCATTTGTCATCGTAACTCTTTGTGCATTTGCATCACATCCAAACCAGCTAACCGTCCTGAGAACAGGAACACCTGAGGCTGCATTCAGGAAATTTGAGGCATCCTGATAAGAGATTAGTATAACAGCAACTTCATTTGCTCCGTATGTGGCTCTTGCATTATTAACCTGATTGGCTGCCTGATTAATAATGTCCTGATAGGCTGCGGAGGTTGGAGAATAGCTGACACCCTGATAAACATCCCCCCCCTGCGCCAGATATTTTTGTTTGAGAGCCTCATAAAGTCCTGTTCCATAAGTATCTGTCCTATAGATCGGAATGATAACTTTGATATTCTTAAACTGAAGCATTTTAAGAATCGCCTGCGCCTGGGAATTATCATCGGTAATCAATCTGAATATATAGTCATCAGGTACAGAAAGTGAGGGTGCTGTGCTGAAACAATTCAGAACAACTATTTTGTTTTCATTCACATAGTTTTTGATTGCTTTTGTTTCAGCGCTGGGATTAGGTCCACCAACCAATATCCTTATTCCCTTTGAGAACATATCTTTTGCTGCAGCTAATGCAAGACTTGTATCAAGTTTTGAATCCGCAAACTCGCAGGAAAATCTTACAGGTGATCCGATTGCCTGATATCTTTCGTTTAATTTTTCAATTGCAAGTTCAACTGCCGCTTTCCCCCCGCGCCCGCTTTCCGATAAGCTGCCGCTCAGATCAAATATTGCTCCAAGCTTAATTTCTTTTGTTAATGGAACCGCCTCAGTAACTTCTTCCTTGCAGGAGCAGAATAATAAAGAAAAAATAAAAAGCGAAGTGCAGAAAATAAAATGTTTAATCCAGTAAACGCGAAGACATTCCTTGACTTTTATAGAGTTCGCTTTCATCTTTCTAACCTTTCAGAAATTGGTAAAACAAAAATAGATTATTAAATCAGAATTTGTTGATATATTTCGGTTTAATTTTTTATCTCTATGTATTCGCCTTCCGCAATATAAGTGGCAAAACTGTTCCAGATATAGCCCCCCATCGCATAGTCAACAGTCCAGAAGATGTAATTAGCCGAAGCAAGATCTCCGGCCTCGTTAAGTCTTCTTGAGATGCCCATATAGTTATATGCTGAGCAAACATCCGAAAGAACAACCTTAATTTTGGAAGGATTATATGATTGAACAACATCAAAAGCAAGCGCAGTTATCATAACTGCATCATAAGCGGATAAAGCGTAGGCATCCGGGTAAAGTCCGGATCTATTAAAAACTTCCGTAGCTATTTCGGTTGCATTAATGGGTAAATATGAAGCAGTGCCTATACCCATTATCGGGGCAAGGAACTTTACTCCTGCTGCAAACTGAGCAGAAAGCGTGTCATTAGTGATAGATGATTTCTGAGCATTTGCATCGCATCCAAACCATTTTACTGTCCTTAACTGGGGTACATTTGAAGCAGCGTTTAAGAAAGCAGAACCCTCCTGATAAGTGATCAGAATAACCGCAACACTTTCAGCACCGTATCCTGCAATAGCAGAGTTAACCTGAGCACCGGTACTGTTAATTATTTCCTGGTAATTAGTCGCACCCGGCTGATAACTCACTCCCTGCAATACTGTTCCCCCTGAGAACTCAAATTTCTGTTTGAGTGTTTCGTACAATCCGGTACCGTAAGTATCTGCTCTCCATATTGGGATTAACACCTTAATTGAGTTATACTGCATCATTCTAAGAAGTGCCTGTGCCTGGTTGTTATCATCTGTGATCAGGCGGAAAATGTAATCATTTGGTATTGCAAGCGAGGGGGAGGAACTTATGCAACACAGTGTAACCATTTGGTTTTCATTCACATAGTTTTTGATTGCGTTTAGGTCTGCACTCGAGTTAGGCCCCCCGACCAAAAGCTTTATTCCCTGGGAATTCATATCTTTTGCAGCAGCAAGAGTAAGTGATGTATCTAATTTCGAATCTGCGAATGTACACGTATACCTGACAGGTGATTCAATTGAGGCATACCTTTGGTTTAATCTTTCAAGTGCGAGTTCAATAACAGCCTTAGCGGCAAGCCCCTCTTCGGAGTAATTTCCTGAAAAATCCAAGATTGCACCCAGTCTAACTTCTTTACTCTCCGGTTCAGGATAAATAACTTTTTCGCTACATGATATTAAAGCGATACTAAAAAATATAAAGACGAAATAAATAATCCGGAACTTAAACTTAAACTGCATCTCAATTACCTTTTTAATTGTAGTATTAAAAATTAAGGAATAACTTATTCAGATACAACTAAAAAAAGTAAGACTTTCTGTTTTTTATCCTTTTTTCGCTTCCAATTGGTTTGTCCGTTAAATAACGGAGACACTGACGGAGGTTGTTTTGTTTGAATATTTCAAAACTAGTCAAACTTTTTGTCTATAAAAGTCTTTGCTTCCGATAAGCATCTACTAAGTCTCCGGGCCACCTCCCCCTTTTTTCATTTGACAAATAGTCAAAATGATACCACTTTCCCTAATCCCTACATATATAGAGAAATATGTTATTTATTGGTTTTTAGTGTCCCTTTAGAAAACAACATTCCCCGCCCGACTGGTCATGGATGGTTAAATGTTTTTTCTTTATGAACTTTACTCCTCTGTCGAGTCAGATTGAAAAACTTGATAAACATAAACACCAGAATATCCTTAAAACGAAATTATTATCTTAAAAGAACCATCTTTTTAGTCGAGACAAAATCTCCGGCTTTAAGCTGATAAAAATATACTCCGCTTGAAAGTTTTTCACCAGAAAAAGGAATGTTATATGATCCCGGGTCCTGCTCTTCATTGATCAGAGTCGAAACCTCATTCCCCAAAACATCGAATATTTTTAGAGTCACATTGCTGATCGTGGGTAACTGATAACTTATCACGGTTTCGGGATTAAACGGGTTCGGGTAGTTTTGAACCAATTCATAACTGTTCAATAACTTATCTCCTTCGTCGGTACCGGTTCCGGCTGGTGTATTCTGTACAGTCTTAAGAGCATCAAGTTTTCCGAAACCATAATTGTTATTCTGAGTTTGCCCAGTGTAAGAATCCTTTTTTGTGTTAGCTGTCAGCAGATTAAATATCCCTTGATAATTTAACCCCCGGTTACGTTCGAGCATTAACGCTACAACTCCCGTAACGTGGGGGGAGGCCATGCTTGTTCCTTGCATTTTCTGATGCTTCCCTCCCTGGACTATATACGCTCTTGGCGTACCGTTCCCCCCGATTGTAAGGAAACTTGATAATGCTGAGATAATAACTTCTCCCGGAGCTGAAAGATCTGGTTTTATCCTTCCGTCCCTTGTTGGGCCCATACTGCTGAAACTTGATCTCGACTGTATTGTCGGATTTCCACCCTGCATCCATCCTTGTCCGTCCAAATCCGTCCATTGGGTCTTAGTTACATAAGAACCAATTGAAAGAAGTTTCAAGGCTGTGCTCGGCATTCCGATCGATTTATTGTTATCACCGGGATATATCCCCGATGTCGGGTTGCTGTCGGTAGTAAAATTCCCTCCAACAAAGCACCATGCATCAAACGTTCCGGTTCCGTATGTGTATAAAGTCCAGTAACAGCTACGGATATTTACAGCACTATTATGACTGTCGATTACAAAGACAACCCTTCGGGACCCATTATTCGGATCAGATGTAGTGGTTGCATCTACCGTAACATATCCATACGTTGTCCCCCCTATCGTAAACGCAATGTCCTCAATTTTCTGTCCTGGGGCAATCGGACTTGTATTCCCGATTAAGTTCAACTGCGCATCATAAGCAGCTAACCCCACATATATCTGCCCCGGACTGTTATACCACATATCTATCGCAGAAATCGTAGACCCTTCAGCTACTGTCCAGAAACTTTGTCTGGCAGTTGATAACCCCGATCCGCCGGTCGTATATCCAAGATGTTCATACGAAGCTCCTTCATTTCCTGCTGCAGCCACAATTATTTTCCCTGTTCCGGTCAGATTGCTCAGTGCTTGTTCATATAAACTTGTACCGTCATGAGGGCCATAATGCCCACCAAGACTGAGATTGATTACACATGCCTTATTTACTGCAGTTGCCTTACCGAAAATATAATTACATCCGTTAACAACATCGGCATCTGCAAATCCGGGGCCTGTTCTGAAACCCTTAACGAAGATTATCTGGCTCTCCGGTGCAATACCTATATAATTACCTATTGACATCCCGTTTCCTGCAGCAGTTCCGCTTACATGCGTTCCGTGACCGCTACCGTCATCCGCATCCGTTTCATAACACTGATTAGCATCTATCTGTGCTTTCGTGTATTCCCTTCCGTATGTATATCCGGTAGGTGGATTTGTCGATCCCGACATATCCCAAAGATACTGAATTCTTGATCCTCCTGCATTTTTGAAATCATTGTGCTTCCAGTCAATACCGCTGTCCATTACTCCGACAATTATGTTATTTCCTTTAAATCCTCTCGGTAATCCGACACCATTATGAACCTGGTCAGCTTTTATATCAGTTCTACTTACATCCAGCAATGCATACCTGTAATTGCTTCCGTCAATATAAATAACATCGTTAAGGGAGGCCGCTTCTTTTACTTTTTCGAGAGGAAGTTCTGCGGTTACAATTGTACCGATTTCTGAATGGATAACCCCGCCTATTGAATTTATATAGCTTCTGAGACGCTGAATGTCGGTGGATTGAATAAGAACGGGAGACATTATGACACCTGTCAGAGCTTTATTAAGTGCAACGAGTTTGTTCTCATTAATAAAATTATCCTTGTTGAAAGACTCAAATTTCATTTGCTTCAGGAGCTGATTAAAAGACTGTTTTAGTGAAGGAGAGATTTTATTCTCCCATACTTCAGCAAATAGAATATTTGTATTGACGAGTTTTTCATTATCTGAGCTGGGTTTAGGAATATTGTTCCCTACTGACATAACTTGTGCAAATTGAATAGTTGCCAGTAAAATGATTATTGAAAGAGTAACAATAATTTTTTTCATCATAAGCCTCGATTAATTTATGATATTGATTAATTTAGCGTGCATAGAATTTAATGATAAAGTATCGCTAATTCTTAAAGAGTGGTCTGACCACTGATAACTCAATTTTGACTATCCACTTTTTCATAGATAAATTTGCAATCTGTTTTCTGTTCCCTTTTGCAGTGAAAATATTCCCGGCAACTGTCTCTACGATTATTCCAGTGTTTGCCAGATCGAGTTTCACTCCCTCATCGATATCTGTCGTTGTTTTCCCGAGAAAAGAAATTATTTGGTTTGATTCTTCCTTTTCAAGTTCGTTAATTCTTTCGATCATAGCAGGATCCATTTTTTCATAAACATACTGAGAGCTATTGCATCCGGACATAATTACGCCTGTTATTAAAATTAAGAAGTATTTTTTCATTATTCGCATTTTTCCTTGTCTCAATAAAAACATATTTATTTAATCAGACACATTTTCTTCTTAATTGATGCCCCGGAAGTAACTAAGTGATATATATAAACTCCACTAGGTAAAGAACCCGCATCAAAATTCACTTTGTATTTACCAGGTTCTTTTTCTTCGTTTACGAGTATAGCGGTTTCATTCCCCAATAAATCATAAATCTTCAAAGTTACTTGTCCCGTTTCGGGAACACTGTAGTTTATTATGGTTGCAGGATTAAACGGGTTTGGATAATTTTGAACTAATTCTGCATCAAAGGGAATATCCTCTTTTTCATCTCTAACGGGAACTGTACTTTTGATCTGAATATCGTCAAGATAAATATATGACCACATAGTATTTGCTGCGTCCACTCTTAGGATGATCTGGATCGTTTGACCTGCTGCGGCGCTTACATCAAAATATACATTCGTCCACTGATGTAATTCATTGTAATAGCAGAGGTAACCATCGTACATTAGCTGCCCGGCAATGTATATCCTTACCTGGCCTCCATGATTCAAGCCGGAACATTCTGCTCCTGTAAACGATCTGGTTTGATAGAAAAAGGAAAAGAACAAAGGTGTGGAGTTCGGTAGAGTAATATTCTGTGATAATTCACTTTCATCATATCCGAATCCCCCTAACCGTGCCATATATTCGCCGCTCTTTGGGTAAACTGTCGGGCTTATTGCTGAAGAAGAAAAGAATGTGGATGTTCCTATTAGTCCCTGTCCGGACTTGCTCCAGATAGTCCAGCCTGTAGTGCCATATTCGAAATCGCCGTTAATAACTCCTTGCTGCGGAAATGATAAACCGGAGACTATTAAAGAAAGATAGAAAAAGATTTTTTTCATAACTCCTACAATAAATTAATAAACCAAAATGCTATTTATTAAAACACACCGGAAATACTGCAACAATATATGTAAAACAGCTTTTAGAAAAAAGAAAAATATCTATAAGTAAAGAATGGTTATTTTGTGAAAATTAATGGTTTTAGATGAGATGCCTGGTAAGATAGTTTATCAGTTAATTAACGGAAAATTAATCGTGTTTCTTCCCTTTCTTGTCCGGTTCCTCTTTGAAATCTAATGGAAGCGAAATGACTACTTTTGTTCCCGGTCTTCCCTCCTTTGAAATATCCGAAGGACTGTCAATAGTTATTTTGCCGTGGTGTTTTTCTATAACTTGTTTAACAATCGAAAGGCCAAGGCCTGTCCCTTCAAATCCGTCTTTTTTTACGTTGGAGGCTCTGAAGAAATCCCCGAACATTTTGATTAGGTCCCCTTTGGGGATACCTATTCCATCATCACTAATTTTTATTTCAAGGTCTTCGCTAATCTCAGAAAACTCAATTTTAATATTACCGTCGTGACTTGTATATTTGATTGCATTGCTTAAAAGATTGGACAGAACCATTTCCATCAAAAACTTGTCTCCCTTAAGAAGTTTCTTTTCCTTCCTGTTATCGGCGATTACTATTTCAATCCTCTTTGATTCAAGGTTGGATTTCCTGGCATTTACTACGCTATCCATAATTTCCCCCATTTCATATTCTTCGTAGACCACTTCATTTAGCAAGCGGAGTTTCGATATCCTTAGCACATTGTTTATCAGCAAGACAGCTTCCCTCGTCCTGATAACTGCGCGTTCAATCCGTTCCTCAATCTCTTTTGGAAGTGGTCCAAGCACTTTACCGAGTAGTATATCGAGATATGTTATTACCACGGTAAGCGGGCTTTTAATCTCATGAACTACTGCCATAATATACTTCTGTTTCTCGATTTCGGCCTGGTTTATTTTGTCGAATGACTCTACTAAATCCTGCTCTAATTTATAAAGCTGCCTTGCAATACCGTTTGCAAAATATACACTTGCCAGGATAATAAATCCAAAAATAAAATTGTTTATGTAAATATATTTTTCGTTGTTATAAATGGCAAAACCTGTGTATCCGCTGAGATAATAATGGGGAATGATTCCGTAGAGTTCCAAAAGTGAAAATGAAAAAAAATAAATAATAATCGTAACAGCCAGAGTATATACTACTTTTCCCGGAAGAATCAGGCTGCCGATTATCATGTGAAAAATAAACAGGTTGTGAAGCGGGGAAACCGCTCCTCCCGTAAAGTAAACAAGAAATCCAAGTGAGATTAAATCCAAGAGTATCTGAAGAAGAGAAAAATGCAGTACATTGAACTTACCCGGTACTTCTTTTATCTTATCTTTGATGAGGTGAAAGACAATATTATAAACAAGTATTGTTGCCGATATTATCAGCATTGCATATACCTGAAGATATGTAAGGCTGAAATTCAGAATATATTCGCAGATAGCAACAAAAATCAATATCCCAAGTACGGCACCGTATCTGAGTTTTATAAACCAGATGTTCCTACTCCTTACGGTAGCCCAGAATTCTTCAAAGTAACGTGCCCACTCAGGTACAAGTCTAATCATTATGCTTCATGTTTATCAAGTTATATAATTAAAAAAATCCCTCTCCATAATTAGAGAGGGATTCCTATCTATTATTTTATACGATATATTTTCCGCGTTTCGTGTAATGTGTGTGAAGCAGTTTATGAGATAACCCGCTGCACGGACCTTCTTTCAGGAATTTTTCATAAATATAGTTAACATGAGGATTCTGATGGGATTTTCTTATTGGCAGTTCTTCTTCCTCTTTGTAAATTGCCTCTGCACGCTTTGTGCGTATCTCGAGTGATGTCGGTATTGGTTGTCCACCGCCACCGATACAGCCGCCCGGACATCCCATTATCTCAATGAAGTGAACATCATCCAGTTCACCTTTTTTTAACATTTCCATAACGGTCATAGCGTTTGCAGTTCCATGAGCCACTAAGAATTTCAGGTCAACTCCTTCAAGAAAACTCCACTGAGGAACACAATTCTCAAGTTTTACAGAAGCCTGTTTTATTCCTTCAAAACCACGGCAAGCTTCAATCTTCAGATCCTTGAATGGCACTTCGCGTCCTGTAACAAGCTCATAGGCGGTTCTTAGGGCAGCTTCCATGACACCCCCGGTGGCACCGAATATTAGCCCTGCGCCTGACGCCTCACCGAAAGGATCGTCAAATCCGCTCTTTGGCATTTCGGGCAGGTGAATACCGGCTTCCCGTATCATTTTCGCAAGTTCACGGGTAGTTAAACCGTAATCAACATCCTTGAAGCCTGATGAGTTCATTTCAGGTCTGTTACACTCAAATTTCTTTGCTGAACAGGGCATAACGGCAACTGTAACGATGTCTTTCGGATCAATCCAGTATTCCTGTGCATAGAATGTTTTCAGTATTGCTCCGAACATCTGTTGCGGAGACTTAGCAGTTGAAAGATAATCAAGATAGTCAGGATAAAAATGTTCGATATACTTAACCCACCCCGGTGAACAGGAAGTGAACTGGGGCAGTTTGACATCTTCATTCTTATTGACTAATTTTTCCTTGAGTCTCAGCAATAATTCTGTTCCCTCTTCCATAATTGTTAGATCTGCAGTAAAATTCGTATCGAATACTTTGTCAAAACCAATCCTGCGCAAAGCAGTATTTAGTTCCTGAGTCATTGATGTTCCCGCAGGATAACCAAATTCTTCTGCAATCGCTGCTCTTGGTGAAGGAGCTGTCTGGATAACAACATGCTTCGTCGGATCGTCAATAGCTTTCCAGATATCATCTGAAGGATCATTTGCATGGAGAGCACCTGTAGGACACCTGTTAATACATTGACCGCAATTAATGCAAATTACATCAGCAAGCGGTTTATCCATAAAGGTTGTAATCTTCGTATTGTTTCCTCTGCCTACAGCTTCCAGGACACCAACTTCCTGAAGGTCTATACATGTTCTTACGCATCTACGGCAGTTTACACATTTGTTCATATCCCTTATTACGGAAGGTGAGGAACTATCTATATCATATTTTGGCGCTTCGACGTGTCCAAATGTGAAGGAATCAACTCCGTGCTCCTTTGCCAAAGCCTGGAGTTCACAGTTGTTGTTTCTTACACATGAATAGCAATCGCCATAATGTTCACTAAGCAAAAGATCAACAACGTGTCTTCTTGCTTTCCTAACATTCGCTGTTGATGTTTTAATTTTAATATTAGAAGTGATCGGAAAACTGCAAGCAGTCTGCAGGGTTCTCATCCCTTCCACTTCAACGAGACATACCCGGCAGTTTCCTGCGATGCACAAATCGCTATGATTACAAAGTGTCGGAATATAAATTTGATTCAGCTTGCAGGCCTCGAGAATAGTTGTCCCAAATGGGACCACAACTTTTTTTTCGTTCAGTTGCACACTGATTGTTCCGCCAATAGTATTCGTATCAGTAGGTTTTTCAACTTTTAAGGATTGTTGACTAACCGGGGCTCTTAATTTATCTTTTTTATCCATGATTTACTCCATTCCCGTTAGAGAAGAAAATCTCTTCTTTAAAGTTTTCCAGTATTGACAAAAATGAATTTGGGCTTGACTGTCCTAATCCGCATTTAGAAGCAAGTTGCATTGTGTGACATAGCTCTTTTAGTTGATTAATATGCCTGAAAGTATATTCGTTCTTTTCGATCATTTCAACGCCCTCAAGCAGTTTCACATTTCCGACACGACAGGGAGTGCATTGCCCGCATGATTCCTCTACAAAAAATTCCATGAAGTTTTTGAGGACTTTAAGCATATTCCTGCTTTCATTAAAGACCATGATCGACCCACCGGTTCCAGCATCTTCGTAAGCAAGTTTTCTGTCAAAATTCTGTTTTGGAATGCAAACACCGCTAGCTCCGCCGACTTGAACAGCTTTAGTATCTTCAGCCTCGACAACTTTTAACATTTCTTCAATGGTTATACCCCACGGAAGTTCATAAACGCCAGGTTTTTTGCAGTCGCCCGAAATTGAGAATAACTTGCTTCCGGTAGATTTATCTGTTCCGTACTGAGCAAACCAACCGCCTCCTTTAAGGAGAATATTCGGCACTGCAGCAAGGGTTTCAACATTGTTAACTATTGTTGGTAAACCCATGTAACCGGTATTCACCGGATAAGGTGGCCTGTTTCTTGGTTCACCTCTGTGCCCTTCGAGGGACTCAATCAGGGCAGTCTCCTCACCACAAACATAAGCTCCGGCTCCAAGTCTTATCTCAATATCGAACTCAAATCCTTCTTTACCCAGAATGTTTTTGCCTAGGAGATTATATGTTCTCATTCTGTCAAGATATCTTTCAAGAGTTTTGAACATGTAAACATATTCACCCCGGAGGTAAACAAGCCCTTGTTTAGCACCGATAGTGAATCCGGCAATTACCATTCCGTCAAATACCAGATCCGGGTATTCAGTTAGCAGCACTTTATCTTTGAAAGTCCCCGGTTCACCTTCATCTGCGTTGCAAACAATGAATTTTTTATCACCTGTTGCAGCCGCAGTAAGCATCCATTTGGTAGCGGTAGAGAAACCGGCTCCTCCACGACCTTTAAGCTTAGCTTCTCTTAATTCAAAGAGGACATTTTCTCTTCCCATATCGACGGCACGTCTGATTCCCGAGCCAGCTTTATAATCGGAGAACAAAATGATTCCGTCTCTTTTCGGTCTATTTTCAACTGTTAACATTTTGACTCCTTCTTACTTAATTTTACTTAAAATTTCACAGGCAGTTTCCGGATCCAGTTTTGTATAAACCTGGCTATTTACCATCATAGCCGGACCTTGGTCACACATTCCGAGACAACTTGTAAATTCGAGAGTAACTTTTTGATCTTTGGTAGTCTCTCCGAATTTTACACCAATCTCTCTTTCAATAGCCCGTTCAACAATATCTTTACCGGCATGTTCACAGCAGATAGTTTTGCATAAGCGAACAATATTCCTTCCCTGTGGTTCAGAGTGATGAAAAGCATAAAAGGAGATCACACCAAAAACTTCCACCGGGTGAATATCCAGCACCCTTGCTATTTCCTGCTGAGAATGATCGGAAATGTAATTATATTTTGCCTGGATGGCCTGGAGAATAGGCATTAATGAAGCACGGTTGTTTCCATACTTTTCAGCCAGTTTCTCTATCTCCTCCGTAAGCATGTTTTTTTCAAGGATTAACATCTTACTTTTTCTCCTTCTCTTTCGCATCAAGCAAATTATTTATTTTCTTAAGAAGTTGCTCAGGCGAAATTGGTTTTTCAACAAATTCATCAACGGGGACCATTTCCCCCTTATCATAATTCACACCAAGTGCCTTTGAGACAGACGTGTACATGATGATAGGTATTGTAATATTCTCCTTACGTAATTTCTGAGCAAGAAAGAACCCGTCATCCGGTTCGTTCATTATCACATCAAGAATGATTAAATCGGGTTTGTATTCTTTGATAATTTTATACCCGTCATCGGGGTTGGTAGCAGTTACTACATCGAAGCCATTTGTTTTTAACACTAAACTACTGGCATCAATAATATCAAGGTCATCATCTATTACTGCAATTAACGGCATACGATTTCCTCCAAAAAGGTTAATTAGGTTAATTAGTTTTTTTATTAAACTTGATCACAAAGAATTGTGAAATCTGTTCAAATTTTGAGAACTCAGGATAAATAAGCAAAAACTGTACCTTAGATTTTTGAGACAGGTATTTGTGGATTTTTAATGATAATTAGCAGAAAATCGACAAAAAAGGGGAATCCGACACAGTCGGACTGACTTTTCGCCTGTCCCCGTTGTTAAAAAGGGTTTTCATTAATGAGAAAAGTTATTTTTATTAGGAAAGAGAAAAGAATTATGAATGGGTCTTTTTTGAAGTATTCCGTTTTGTCTGCCTAAATTCCAGCTTTCCTGTTATTTGGTTTTCATTTAAAATATATAATTAAAAAAGAAACCTTGTAATTCCGATAATAGCAATCCCTATTGCAAAGTAAGTAATCACTTTGCCTGTGTGATGCTTAAATGTTTCACCAAGCAAAGCATGGAAAGCAAGAAATACGAACCCTCCGGCAATATGAGCCTCAATAAGCGAAACCCAGTTCCCCAGATTACTTGTATTGAGAAGAAAATAACCGGCGATACCTCCTAACATTGTTGTAAGTTCGACAAGGAAAACGGAGACAGCAACCTTGATCTTTTTATAATTAGCCCCTATCATCAGGGAAGCGAGAGCAAGACCTTCCGGGAATTTATGGACAAGAATTGCTGTGAGGACTGCGTGTCCTGCCTCACCATGTCCGTGCTCTGCGGTAATAGCCAGACCGTCAAAAAATGAGTGGATAGCCAAGGCAGTGAAAAGCATTTTGACCACATCAGTGAATTTCCGGGTTGTATAGCTGTCAAAGTGACTTGCAGAGCATGCAGGGCAAACGTGGAAATAATATTTACTTATTCCCCAGAAAAGGAGATAACCGGTTCCAACAGAAATAATCATTTCAGGAACAGAGATGGAATTAAGAGTCTCCGGAATAATCACTATTAATCCGGCACCAAGGAGTGCGCCAGCAGAAAGTGAAATAAGCGCACATAAACGGGCATGATTGATTTTTATGAGAAATAAAACTCCTGCCCCAATCATAGCGGAAATTATTGCCAGAGAAGTATTTACCAAAATTTGAGATATCATTTTATCCTTTTTACCTTTCAGTCAGGAGGAGACCGATTTTCAATATTCCCTGTCTAAAACTGTCACAAGATTTGCCGGGATCTTGTAACCGGGGAAGTTCTTTTTAATTGCAGTTAAATAGTGTTTTGCTCTGTCTAATTTATTGAATTCCATTTCATACATGCTTCTTCTGATAAGCATATTGGGGATCATGTCTTTGATAAAAGCAGTGTAGTTATTCTTTATTTCCGTTTTCCGCAATACATAATTGAAATCACCGGCAGCCTGGTAAGAGTCGTCATTAGTTACTTTAAAGAAAAAGAGATGCGGAATCAGCTTTAATCCCTGAGGCAGAGTGAATTCTCCTTTGGACATTTCATTAAGAACAAGCTCTGCCCCGATATAGTAATTTCTCTTGGGAAAGTTCGAAGATACAAGTTGGGTCATTACCTGCCTGTAAAGCGACTCTAAAAGGTTAGAATTGAATTCCTCATCTCTCTCAAATGGTTTTAGAGCCCTGAGAAATTCAGTTTCAAGATTAGAGATTCCGGAAGTAACTTCAGGATAGTTGCGCCTGATCTGATTATAATACCAGCTTCTTCTTAATAATTCTTTATCAATAACCGCTACATCTTTACGATAGTTCTCAACAAACTGAAAATAATACCCGGGAGAAATCAGATAATCCCACTGGTAAGAAAAAATAACCGAGTTTTTTTCAACGGACGAAAGAGCCGCCTTTGAATAATCCTCAAAAATATAATTCCCGCTTTGGTTTACTCTTGGGAAATTAAGAAAAGCCTGAATAAAGATTATCAAAGCTACAATCCCTGCCATCACCAGACGGGTGTTATTGTCTTTAGCTGCCGCAGTATAGAAATAATATATTCCCCATACACCCCACATAGCCAGAGCAATGAAAGCAAGGAGGAAATAGGAATCTATATCGACGATATCGTAATTAATTGAATAAAAGAGGGTCGAAATAAAAAGAATAAGGACCAGATAAAAGAGTTTTCGCATTTTGATAAAAGTCCATACTATTCCGGCAGCAATGAAGAGGAGAGAAACGGCGAATTCCTTTGGGAGGTTTGTTACAAAATAGCCGAGCTGCTTCTTTGCAGATTCAAACGAAGAAAACATCCAAACCTGATATTGCTTCCCTGATATATGCCTTAGAATGCTCTCCAAGTCGACCGGATTTCCCCAGTTAAGGGGAGGATTCGTTCCCGCAATAATTGGGAAATAAGAATATATGAGAGCCAGAACAGCCAGGAATAGCCCTATCATCTTTGCAAGGAGAGAAAGGGACATTTTATTAAATTTCAATTTACTGAAATAGAGGTAAGCAATTGCCGGGAGGATAAGTAGAGTAGTAAGGTGGTTGCTGAATCCAAGCGCAAGGGTTACCGCAAGCAGATACCAGGAATTATTGTTATTCCCTGAATTAAGAAATGCAACAAGAAGAGTATAAAGGATAAGAGTAAGCAGAAAAATATGGAGCGAATAAACTTCCACTGATACGCTCTGAAACCAGAAGGTTGTACTAAAAGCGAGTAACAGCGAACCCCCAAGTGCAAAAACTAATTTTCCCGTTTCAGTTATGACAAGACCGGTCATCACAAGAGAAGCTGAGGCGATAATTTCCTTCTTCCCCTTCCCGGTTTTTAATTCTTTCTTACTTTTAGGTTTTTTTCGCTTCGGCAAATTAATAAAAGCACCGGTATTATCAAGAATTAATAAAGTGATCCTGAAAAACATTAGGAGAGAAGCTGTCGAAAAAATCACGGACAGCAGATTCAACTGTTGAATTTTCGAAATTCCCATCGGTATCAGCGAGAAAATATACCCGATAATAGTAAACAGAGGATATCCTGATGGATGGGCAATTCCAGGGAGAGACTGCACAGTAGCAAGTTCACCCGAATCGATCTGTATAACGCCGGGAGCCATAGTGATGAGGTAAACAATAAATACCCCGGCAGTTATAAATGCGTATGCAATATTTCTTAAATTTCTGTCACTCAGTAGATTAATTTTCAATCCAATTCCGTACTTCAAATAATTTCTTAATAATCCCGGTATTTTCTTTTCGTACCGTCTCGATTTTTTTTAATAAAGACTCTTTATCCGGCATTCCGGTTGCTTTTGCAATAAGCTCTAATTTATTCGAATCTGTCGGGAGAGCAGAGCCGCTTCCTCCAGAAAAATTCTGAAAAGCAAGTTGTAAATCTATTAAAAATTTCCGGTTATTTAAAAGAATAGTGGATTCATCCTGATATCCGGGGAAATATTTCCCTGCTTTTTCAAGAATCTCCGAAACCGGCTTACCTACAAATTCTTCAAACATCGCACCATTCAAAAGAAGTAAAATCTGAGCTAAGTATTCGCTATCCCTAAGCCCGCCTCTGCTGTTTTTTATATTGAACATACTACCGGTCGAGTAAGATTTCTCAAGCAGTACTTTTGCATTTTTGATTGTTGATTCAGACTCCTGAGCAGTCGAAGCGGCGATAATATTTTTCATAAGAAGTTTATAACTCTTTAAATCACCGTGGATCAGGTTCATGCGAGTATAACTCTGAAATTCCCATGTTCTGGCACGCTTAATAAGGTAGTCATTAAACGAGCTGAGACTCCAGACAAGGCTTCCGCTTTCCCCTTCCGGTCTCAGGCGGCTATCAACCTTAAAAGGATCAACTAACTTCCGGATGTCATTCAGGACTTTGATATACTCTTCCTGGGTTTCAGGAGTAAATCCTTTTCCGGTGGCAAGGAAAAAGAGATCAATGTCTGAACTAAAACTCATCTCACCAGTCGAAAAGCTCCCCAGAGCCAGCACCAGAATCTCCCCCTTACTTTTTCTAATACCAAAATAACTTTTTATTCTGAACTTCAAATAGTCACTGATTATTTTGCCGGTTTGCGAGCCTGTTATCATTCCGTTAGTAAACTGTGCGAGTACAAAGAAGAGAATCTCATCCGGAGCAAAAGCAGAAAAACTCATTTCAGTAATTGGATTAAATACGGTGCCGGAAATGAAAAAGTCCCTTAATTTCTTATTTTCCGAAAAGAGGTCTATACTCCTCTGGGATTTTTCGCAAAGCCTTAAAAAAAAGTGAAATACTTTTTCATCACGGAAAAGGTCATACCAAATAGAAGGGAAATTTGCGGATTTAATAACCCTTACAAAATTCCGCAAAGTCATTTCCGGGTCAATCGCTCCATCCAGAAATTCATTGAGCATAGGCTCGATCCGAGCGAAAGATTCCATCATCCGGGGATCATTCATTTTTCTTCCGAGCCGCCCCTTCCCTTCCCTTAAAAACTCAAAGGAACGGTTGAAAAGAGGAATGGATGAAAACGAAAGTCCGGGGTCCGATAGCTGAGGGAGAGAATTTTTCAAAGATGCGTTCCCTTCCTTCAGATAAACCGAGTTTGCGAAGGCAACAACCAATTTTTTATATTTCCCGATCTCTTTAAGAAACGAGGTGACATTTTTAAAACCAAAATAGGCACTTATTTTCTCAAGTATAATTCCGGACTCCGGGATTTTGTGAGTCATATTATCATTCATTAGTTGAAGATAATGTTCCACTCTTCTGAAAAAAACATAAGCCTCAGAGACAGCCACTTTTTCTTTATTGGAAATAATTTTTGATTGGGACATTCTTTCAATTGCATCGAGAGTATTGCCGGACCGTATCTTTTTATTATGACATCCGTTGATCAATTGAAGAGCCTGAACCGGAAATTCGATATCGCGGAGACCCCCTTGAGACTGTTTAATATCCCAGTCATCTTTCTCTTTATTTATCGTAACCCTTCTGAGCCTAAGAATCTGTTCAACCGGGGAAGAGAGACCTCTGTTTGCAAAAATAAAGGAAGTGATAAAAGAAGAGAAACCTTGATAAAGATTTTTGCTTCCACAAAGGAAAGATGCTTTGATAAGCATTTGTCGTTCCCATTCTTCCCCTTCGAACTCGTAATAGTTTATTGTCTCTGCGAGAGATTTACAAAGCGGGGCATCCTTCCCGTGGGGACGAAGGCGAAAATCAATCCGATATAAGAAACCATCCTCATTAACAGCAGTAGCTTCTTTTATGAATAGCTGAATCACTCCTGCTAAAAACTCAGCATACACAACATTATTTTCCTTTTTCTTTGAGTTCTTTGTGCTGCCTTTTCTTTGCGAGTTTTGTGTTAAAGACTCCTCATCAGAATAAAACGCAATCAAATCAACATCCGAACTGTAATTCAGTTCCTCCCCACCCATTTTACCCAAAGCAATAACTGCATAATTCCTATGGAGATCCGGTATCATGTCAGTCATGGGACTGATTTTCAAATAATCTTCTGCCTTTTTATCAAAGCATATCTCAAACAAATTTGACAAGAGAGCGTGAGCCAGGAACGAGAGTTGAGAAGCAGACTCCCGCAGAGAATCGAGCCCGGTTAAATCCCTGAAGCCGATCCGAAGAATTTCCCGTCGTTTAATTGATTTAAGAAGTTTTATCCGGGAATTAAAATTCTTATTATTCTCAAATCTTTTTCTTATTTCGGAATTGATTTCATTGAGATCCAGTCTCTCATTCTGAGGTTTGGAAGTCAGAATCCAGTAGAGATATTCCGGGTCCCTGACCAGAATATCAGTAAGGTAGTTACTGTTAGAGACGATATTCACGATAACCGGAACAAAGTGGGGATATCTAATGCATTCACGTAAAAATTGCGGGAGAGAAAAAACAGCTTTAAAAAGCCGGATTAAATTAGCCTCAATTGATTTGAGAGCGGGTTTATTTTTAAATTCATTTTCAAAGAGAGAGAAAAGGGAATCCAGCTCAGCAGTGGTAAGCCCACCGAGAGTTTCCTGAATAATTATTTTCTCAAATTCTTTCGTCAAAATATTTTGCAGATCCTTTCAGTCAGGAATCCGAATCAGTTTCCGGAACATCAGAGGTAACTTTTCTGACAGTTTCCCTCGCCTGATCAAACGGATAACCCCGGGAAATCAGAAAAGCAATCAGTTTCTGCTCCAGTGCTCTTTTCTCAATACTTTTACCGGAGAGTGATTTCAGTTTTTTCTCAGCCAGGAAAAATATATTTTCGTTATTCCCCTCTTCCTCATTTATCTTTTTGATAACGTCTTCGATAATTTCCCTTTTTATTCCTTTCTGATAAAGCATACCCCGCACTTTATTGATCCCCCATTTTTTGTTATCTGACATTTCATTCGCATACCTGAGAGCAAACTCCTCATCATTAATAAATCTTTGGTTATTCAAATTGTTTATGACCTCAGCAATAAGGTTTTTCCGGAAACCTTTCCTTTCGAGTTTAACCCTTGTCTCAAAAGCTGAGTGGTCTCTCAGGGTTAAGAATCTCATAGCCGCATTTGAGATTAAGAATTTTTCATTCTCATCCTTCAGGCGGAGAAAGTCCTCCTCAGTAAGATCAGTCCCTTTCCGTAAACCGAGTTGCACTACTGCTGTGAGTGAAAGGACAATATTTTCACCGGAGTCGAGGCAAACCTCTACCGACTCATTATTCTTTTTTACTAATTTTTTAATTACCATAATTACAAAATTAGTGAATAATTAGGGATTAAGGAAAAGTTATAAAGTTCGTAAAGTCCGTCAGTGGACGGATCCGTCTACTGACGGATTTATCAAGTTGTAAAGGGAAGAAGGGGAAAAGAGGAAAGGTTAAAAGGAGAAAAGGTTAAAAGATCAATTCAGAGGAAGTAGTTGAGGAGAAAGGCGATGAGGAGATTAGAGATAATCAAAGCGCCGTAGATTTTGTGTTTGAAGCTTTCAAGATTATCAATTTTGGAATCGAGGGATGCGAGAGAGGAATGGATTTCGGAGACACTCTCTTTAATGAAAGAGATGTCTTTTTCAATTAATGATATTTTTGTATTTAAGTTTGTCAAGTTGTAAAGTTGTAAAGTTATAAAGTTGTAAAGTTTGTCAAGTTTGTCAAGTTTATCAAGTAAAACAATAGAACACGGATAATTCATAATTAAAAGAGCACCTCCCCCCGGAAAGGAATAAGCGGAGGGAGGATTTTTTATTACAGGACAGCGGCAGTGGATGAAGAATTTGAAAGAACAAGTCCGGTGGTGGACTCAAGTACGGCAGCGATGTAAACAGTTTTTCTCTGGTAAGTCGTGCCAAGCTTCTGCTGGAACGGACTGAGAGTCTGAGAGAGATTGTACGACGCAGCAAAGTTGTACGTAGCAACTGCTTTCTCAACACCGGTAACCTGGAAAGGAGGATCGGTTAATGGATCCACAGGGTCAGCATAAACAATTGAACCAAGGAACCGAACCTGAGTTGCATCTGCAGGGACTTCAGTCTGTGCGTTCAATGCAGGGATTACAGCGGTAACGGCTGTTTCCGTAAGGTTGATGTCACTTGCGACCATACCGAAACCGGAGACAACAATAGAGTTGAATTCGTTAGGGGCAACAAGTCCGACAAGTTTAAAGTTTTTGGAAACAAGAGCATGGTAACCGGAGAAAAAACGACCACGTAATGATTCGTTAAGTGCTTTCAGTTTGGGGTAAAGAGAAAGAGCGGAACAGAACTGAACAGCGACTTTGAACCTCTGGTACTGGGAGGTGAGGGTGTCGTAAAGACGCCCAGTGGGGATTGGCATAATCGCAAAGATGTTTCTACCTTTAACGATTCGTGCATAGATTGGTCCTAAGCGACCTGAGATTTTCCCGTTAGGGTTCTGATAAATAATAGCCATAAAGCAAACTCCAAATAATTAATAAATAAGATTTACGGTGTAAAAATAGAGTTTGGGATAAGGCGGGGTTAGGTGTTTTTTGCACCGAAGGGAAAGCAGAGTTATAAAGTTATAAAGTTTGTCAAGTTATAAAGTTCGTAAAGTTAGAAAGGGAAACCGAGGCGAAGGGGGAAAAAGAATGGATGAATGATTGAATGATTGAATGATTGAATGAAAAGAAAGGGGGAAAGAAATATGTGCCGGATTGCACTCATTGGAAAAAAAGGGAATATGGATTACTCCCCGGTGCTTGTCCCGATGGAATCGGGAAGAGGGGGCGACGATCCGAAGCAGTCGCAGATCCGAAACAGA
>Ga0247841_10000655_pt1 | contig 87712 bp, 91 predicted proteins | sample LaCruzMarch2015__2_FD_192410 | JGI IMG/M metagenome (GOLD analysis project Ga0247841, IMG submission 192410) | Freshwater microbial communities from meromictic Lake La Cruz, Castile-La Mancha, Spain - LaCruzMarch2015_18m | ecosystem: Environmental > Aquatic > Freshwater > Lake | place: Spain... | reverse complement strand
ATTTTTAAACTAATTTCACCACATTTAATCAGAGGGTGTTCTCATGTCTGTCCAAACAATCAGCAAACCAGCCAACAGCAAGCCCAATTTGCGCGATTTCAAAAGGTTTGTATATTCTTTCAAGGGCCGGAATCTCGCTTCCGAGCCGATAAGCGGCGCAGAGCGCGCAAAAATCGAGTCGAGCATTTCAAAAGTCAGGCTTTGCCCCCATGGTTCCACGGGCGCAATCTTCGATTACAGGCTCGATGACCCTCTTCTTCAAGCCAAGCTGTCCGACAAATGGGGAATAGGAAGGTATGCCCTGCAAGTATCGCACCGCTTCGAAAACAAAATGCTTTTCGGCATTTTCAAATCAACCATTTTTGGCATCGCCGCGATAAGCGTGGCTCCCATGTTCCATTCGCTCAACGCCGCATCCCAGCTTTCAAACGCGGCATTCATGGGCCTGGGGCTTGCCGGTGTGTTTTCCAGCATAAAAGCAGTCGTTGGCCTGATTCGCCTCGAGCGCTTGGGCAAGGCGTGGAGCAAACTTAGCAGCGAATACACACAGCCCGGGTTCATCGGGGCGCGCCTTGAAGAAATCAACGGCGCCACAGAAAAAAAACACATAGCCTGATTTTTTCCAGTTTTTCGCAATCTTCGCAAATGCCAAAAGCACTCCTGGTGCTTTTTTATTCTTTTTCCCTCCTCTAGGTGACCTCTTAATGAGGGCTTTTTCATGGGTGAAGGAAGCGCAAAAGCAGAAGTTCCGCTAAGCGAGCTTCTTTCCTGTTCATTTGTCGTGGTGGACAAGCCGCGCGGCCCCTCCTCGCACGAGGTTGCCGCCTGGGCGCGAAAAATACTCGGCGTTGAAAAATCAGGGCATTCAGGCACCCTTGACCCGAATGTTTCAGGCGTATTGCCGGTCGGCATCGGTAAGGCGACCAAGCTTCTGCCCTATCTTACAACGAAGGACAAGACGTACGTCTGCCTGATGGAAACGGCGCGCGATTTGCCTGAGGGCGAAATATTGGCGCTTTTTAAGCGGTTTACCGGCACCATCACCCAAACACCGCCTAAGGAAAGCGCGGTTGCCAAAAGGCCGCGCAAGAGAAAGGTTTATTATATTAAGCTCATCCAATTAAAGCCCAAGAAAGTGCTATTCGTTGTGCACTGCGAGGCTGGCACCTACATACGGGTGATTGTCTCCGAATTTGGCAGATTCTGCGGCGGGGCAAAAATGCTTGAGCTGAGAAGAATCTCAGTCGGAAGCATCCCTGAGGAATCGGCTCACACGCTTCAGGCAATATCGGATGCCATATGGGCTGCCAGGGAGCGCAACGACGAGTCGCACATAAGGAGGATGCTCCTGCCCGCGAACACGGCTCTCCGCCTTCCGATAATGGAGGTGGCGGATTCCGCCGTAGAGGCGGTCTGCGCGGGCTCTCCGCTTTACGCCCCCGGGCTTTTATCCGCAGATTCCGGGATAAAAATCGACGGGGATGTTGCGCTTATGACTCGCAAGGGCGAGCTCATCGGAATCGGGCAGGCAAAACTGCCCTCGGAAAAATTGGCAGTTATCAAAGGCGGCGAAGTTGCCGCACCGAAAAGGATAGTGATGAAGCGCGGGACATATCCGCAGATATGGAGGTAATTGGGAAGGCGATGCCGGGGTCGCATAACCTGGTAGTGCGCACGCCTGGAACATTTTTATTCCGGTTCGGAAAGCGTGTGGTCGCAAGGCCGTATGGGTTCTGGCATCAATGGCAAAGCCAATCATGCCGCCCAAAAATCCCATTCCCGGCGCCTCCCTTTACAAACTCATGCTAACAGAAATGGAAAATTCATGGTCAAGGAGGATATATTTATGTCTGAAAAATCATCTGAGAAACCAGCACCGCAGGAAAAGAAGCCGGAAAAACAAACGCGCCGACCGCAGCAAGTGTCGATGAAGCCTGTTGTCTCCGCATCCGGAAAGGAAGTGAGGGGCATCGTGCGCCTTGCGGGCAAGGACCTGCGGGGCAACCTTCCGATACGCCGGGCAATCATTTCCATCCGGGGAATCGGGCTGAATCTGGGCGGAGTGGTCTCGCAGGTGGCGTGCGAAAAGCTCAACATGAACTACACCACGATGATAGGCGAACTCTCCGAGCAGGAGATTGAGAAGCTCGAGCACATCCTTACCCATCCTGCGGAATACGGCGTGCCAAGGCGCATGCTTAACAGGCAGAAAGACCTTTTTACTGGAGAAGACGTTCATGCAATCGCATCCGACCTTGCTTTCTATGTGAAGCAGGACATTGACCACGAGAAGGACGCTTACACCTGGAAAGGCTATCGCCATACCTACGGCCAGAAAGTCAGGGGCCAGAGGACCAGGAGCACGGGCAGGACCGGCATGACCGTCGGAGTGCTGAGAAAGGCCGTGCTTGCAAAGGCAGGGGCAGCGGCAACCGCGCAGACCGGAGCAGCCGCACAGGCTGCCGGAGCGGTCGGGGCTGCACCCGGGGCAAAGGGGGCGGCGCCTACGGCACTAAAATCCGCAGCGCCATCCGCAAAGGCGGCAACGCCCGCAAAGAAGGAGGAACCAAAGAAGTAGTTGTGATGACAAACCGGTGATTTTTTTATGGGTGACCCAAGAAAACTGACGAACAAGTACGAGACTCCGCGCAAGCTGTGGGACCTTGAAAGGATAAACAGCGAATCCAAGCTTTCAAGTGCCTATGGGATGAAAAACGCCCGGGAAATATGGGTGGCGGTGCAGGAGCTCAAGAAAGCGCGCAGGAACGCCATCAAGCTTCTTTCGCTTGGCGCAGAAGGAGTCGAGAAGGGCAAGCCGCTTCTCGCCAGGCTCTGCAAGCTGGGAATAATGGGCCCGGACGCAACGCTCGACGACGTTCTTTCGCTTTCGATTGAGAATTTCCTCGACAGGAGGCTTCAGACCCGTGTGATGAAAAAGGGCCTTGCACGGACGCCCATGCAGGCGCGCCAGCTAATAACGCACGGCTACATAGGGGTGAAGGGAAAGCGCGTGACAATCCCTAGCTACATGGTCACCGCGGAAGAGGACCAGTACATCGCGCACTACAAGCCGATTGACATTTCGGTGCACGAAGAGGACAAAAGCGCCGCGAAGAAGTCTCCAAATCAGGAAGCATCGCCTGCCGCGGCAGAGGCGCCAAAAGCGGAAACAGCTTGAGTTGAATGGTGATTTTTGTGACCAAGGAAGAAAAGAAAATCGAGGAAGTTTCAAAGAAGGGCGAAGGGGAGATTGCCCCCTCGCAGCCTACGGCACCAAGCGAAGGGGCGGCTGCCCCGACTCTCGTCCAGGCAACCGAGCCGGTTTCGCCTGCAACGGCCCAGGCACCAGCGCCAACATCGGCTCCGCCGGTGCGCCGCGAGTACAAGTGGGCGGTCTGCCATGTTTTCTCATCGAAGAACGACACGATAATCACGGTCACCGACATGTCCGGGGCGGAAACAATCGCAAAGGCATCCGGAGGCATGATAGTGAAAGCCGACCGCGAGGAAGGCAGGCCCTATGCTGCAATGCAGGCCGCGGCTAAAGTCGCAAACGAAGTGAAGAACCGGGGCATAACCGGCCTTCACATCCGCATCCGCGCGCCTGGAGGCAACGGGGCAAAGACGCCTGGCGCAGGAGCGCAGGCGGTTGTCCGTGCGCTTGCCAGGATGGGGCTGAGGATTGGCAAGATAGAGGACGTCACCCCGATTCCGACCGACACGACCAAGAGGCCGGGAGGAAGGCGCGGGCGCAGGGTATAATTGCGGGTGGTATTGATGGATATCAACATGTCGCTTGAGAACGGCAACAAGCTGGAATTTCTCCTCAAGGGGAGCACGGTCCCGTTCTCCAACCTGGTCCGCAGGTACTGCCTAAGCCAGCTGCCGGTGTTCGCAATCGACCGCGTGACGTTCTACGAGAACAACGCGTCCCTTTTCGACGAATACGTTGCGCACAGGCTCGGCCAGCTGCCGATCGTCTCCGAAGGGGGGAAATCCGATGACGAGGTTGTTTTTACCCTAGAGGCGGAAGGCCCATCAACGGTGTATTCGCGCGAGCTTAAGAGCACGGACTCGAAGATAAAATCGGCCCTTGACGACATCCCGCTTCTCAAGCTTCTGGAGGGGCAGAACCTCCGCCTCGAGGCAAAGGCGCGCCGCGGAATCGGAAGGCAGCACGCAAAATTCCAGCCCGGGCTCATTTCTTACGAGGCGCTAAGCCAAAACGAATTCAAGTTCAAGGTCGAGTCGTTCATGCAGCTTGAGCCCCGCGACATGCTCTCAAAGACGGCGGATATACTCATCTCACGCTGCGAGGAGCTCGAGGAAAAGCTCGGTGAGGTAAAGCCCCCGAAAAGCGGCAAGGAGTGAATGCAGGAACAATGCGAGGTTGAAAAAATTTCATGCGAAAAAATGTGGGGGTGGCAGAGCTAGGTCAAATGCGCTAGCTTGAGGGGCTAGTGCCTTAGGGCTTCGAGGGTTCAAATCCCTTCCCCCACATATGCTCGAAAAGCATTTCAAACGACAAGAGTGGTGTTATTTATGAAAAAGGCAAAGTTTTCGCCGAAGAACCTGAAGATTTCCGCAGGGCTGCTGCCCGAGGCGCGCAAGGCGCCTTTCTGGAAGCGAGTGCTTGAGCTTATTTCGGCTTCGACCCGGAAAAAGCGAGGGGTGAATGTAAGCCGGATCTCAAAGTACGCGAAAGAGGGCTCGCTAGTCATTGTCCCGGACAAGGTTCTTGGCGCAGGCGCAAAGGTTACCTCGAAGCTCACGGTTGCCGCGGTCTCTTTCTCGCAGTCTGCAAGAAAAGCCATCGAAGCCGCGGGCGGCAAGGCGATTTCGCTTGTCGAGGCTTCGAAGAAGAATCCAACCGGCAAGGACGCAATCATAATCAAGTGATTTTCATCGGGTGAAAAAATGGTAATGATAGACGCAAAGGACGCAATCATCGGGAGGCTTGGCGCAAGGGTTGCAAAGCTCCTTCTCTCGGGCCAGACCGTCGAGATAATAAACGCGGACCAGGCGCTGATGCGCGGCTCGCTTTCGGCGGCAAAGGAGAAATACCTCTCAAGGAGGCACCAGAAGGACAAGCGCACCCCTGAGAACTCCCCCCACTGGCCGCGAGCGCCGCATCTTCTCCTTCGCAGGATGATGCGTGGCATGCTTCCTTTCGGAAGCAGCAGGCGCGGCCGCGAGGCGTATCACAGGCTCAAGGTCTATGCGGTTGCCCCTGAAGGCGCAAAGCCCCAAAGGATTCCCGAAGCAGAATCGGGCGGGACGCACGGAACGTATTCCCTCCACGAGCTTTCGGAAGCGCTGGGCTACTACAAGAGGAAAGTCGAATGAGTTGTCAATGGGTGTGTTTATGGCTGCAAAAAAGAAAACAAAGCAAAAAACAAAGGCAAAAAAATCGGTGTTCCGCGGCAAGCGCAAGGAGAGCATCGCGCGCGCTTCCATCCGCAAGGGCAAGGGGATCGTGCGCATAAACAGCGTTCGCCTCGATGCGATTGACAACAAGTATGCCCGCGAGACAATCGCCGAGCCTTTGAGGCTTGCGCCGGAAATCGCATCCCAGGTGGACATTTCCGTGAATGTGTCTGGCGGCGGCCAGATGGGCCAGGCACAGGCAAGCAGGGTCGCAATCGCGCACGCGCTCATAGGGTTTTCCGAGGATCCCGCGTTGAAGGGCAGGATGGTCGAGTACGACCGCACCATGGTCGCAGAGGATTCACGGCGTGTCGAGCCCAAGAAATACAAGGGCCCCAAGGCGCGCGCGAGGTTCCAGAAATCCTACAGGTAAATTCCGGATTTTCCGGGGTGTATATATGTACTTTCCGATAAGGTGTTTCACTTGCGGCGCGGTCATAGGTAACCGCTACGACGAGTACTCAAAGCTGGTGCGCGAAGGGACGAATCCGGCAAAGGCTCTCGAGTCGATGGGCATCGAGCGCTATTGCTGCAGGAGGATGTTCCTTGGCCACGTGGAAGTGATGGACAAGATCTCGAAGTACAGGAAATGCTAGGGAAACCTGTACACACAGATATTAACGGGGTCATTCCATGACCCTGTCTGGCAACCTATGAATTTGAGAATCCAATGCACACACACGGATATTAACGGGGTCATTCCATGCCCCCGTTATGTAAACAGGAGGCAAAACATCATCACAAGAGACTCACACATCTATTAAACGGGGTCATGGGGTAACCTGGCTAGCCTTCTAGCTTGGGGTGCTAGAGATCCGAGCGATCCTCAATGGTTTTGGGGTTCCGGAAATTCAAATCTCGGTGACCCCATTTATTTTCAGACTGCGGATGCATGGTATTAACGGGATGGTTTCGAGAGTGGCGGCGCGAGTACGCGAATCGCCTGCGATAATCCCAGGGAGATGGAAACATGGAAAATTTTCTGATAAAGCAAGAGACCTACCTTGAAGCCGGGATACACATCGGCACAAAGCTCAAGGCAAACGACATGAATTCGTTCATCTACCGCATGCGGAACGACGGCCTTTACGTGCTTGACCTTAGGAAGATAGACGAGCGGATCCGCATGGCGGGCAAGTTCCTTTCCCAATACGCCCCTGAGGAAGTGATGGTGGTCGCCTCGCGCACCTATTCCGGAAACGCTGCGGCCGTCTTCTCCAAGCTTACAGGCATAAAGGTTTTCGAGGGGCGCTTTATCCCGGGCATACTTACCAACGTGTTCCGCAAGGATTTCATCGAGCCCAAGCTTCTGATAGTCTGCGACCCGAAAGGCGAGCGGCAGGCGGTGATCGAGGCGGGCAAGATGGGAATACCCACCATCGGGCTTTGCGACAGCGACAACACAACAATGTTCATTGATTGGGTGGTGCCGTGCAACAATAAGGGGCGCCGCTCGCTTGCTCTCATATTCTATCTTTTCACAAGGGAATATCTTATGGGCAGGAACAAGATCGCGTCCTACGACGAGTTCGCCACCCCCCTCACATTGTTTGAGGCTGAGCGTTCAGAAGACGCGCCTGTGGCGGCGGTGGCTCCGGGTTCAGTTCCTGACGCGGAATCCGTTTCTGCAGCAAAGGACGCGCAGGCTGAGCGCTTAGAATCTGATGATTCTAATGCTCGTCCTTCTGTGCCGCAGAAGTCCGAGCCGAAAGAGGAGCCGGCGCCTTCCGATCGGGCAGAAACCGGGCCCAAGAAAGGGGAGGAGGCTCAGGCTGCAAAGCCCCCGCACGAGGCTGCCGAGCATGTGAAAAAGGAAGATGAAAAGCCGGCAGAGCACGAGCACAGGAAGGCGGCTGAAAAACACTCCGAGACACATGAAACGGAGGCTGAAAAGACGGAGAAGGCCCACAAGAAAAAGGCTGCCGAGCACAAGAAAGAGTAATCTTCTTCCAATTATTTTTCTTTCATTTTTCTGCAATGGCCAGCCGCGGCTGACACGAAACATGCAGCAAGCGCAAAGACCGGCTTACTCCTTTAACCCGAAAAGCGAGTTGCAGCTGTCCTTGTCAGGGCCAGTGCCGATAAGCGCGCAAATTGAGGAATTGTAGGTCATCCTGGCAATGCGGAAATAGCACTTGTTCTTCCAGTCGTCTATGTTCACATATTGGCAGTCGGATGGCGCCGGTCCCGCTTCCAGGTTTATAGTTGCGGCCTGGCAGCTCGACCTTTCCTGGAAAGTCGCAATCGGGTTGCAAAGCGAGGGCATTCTGTTGCCCCTTGCGGCCTTGAAGTAGCAGTCTATCCTGTTGAGGCTGTTTATGACCTTTGGGCATGAGCTGATATTTGCCGCCTGAAGAGCGTAGCCCATATAGCACGCATCCCGGTTTTCCTCGGTGTGGCATTTTCTGCAGATGTTCATGTCTGAATTCCTGACTGCGAAATAAACGTAGCAGCGGTTGGAGTATTCGCTTCCGGGCGTTGCAAGGTCGCAGCCTGAAAGGTCGTCAAGCTCCTTTGCCGCGTTTTCAATACACAAGTCCTTGATGAGGCCTGCGTCATTGCAGGCAGCCACGCTTTTTTTCACCACAGCCGCGCAGGTGTACCTGTCGATGGGTATGCTTATGATCTGGCAAGCGTGTTCATCTTCCCTGGCAAACGCATATTCCTTAAGGCAATAGTCGCTTTGGCAAACTGAATAATCCCTTTTCTCAAGCGCATCGCACAGGTTCCTTTTTTCAAGGTCAAGAATAAGCATGCACGGCGGCACAACCCGATTCAGGCAGTCGGCGCGCAGGTCCGCATTCTCGATAAGATTGCAGATTTCCTCCGATTTCGCCTTTAATGCATTTTGCAGGAGGCATCCCGCCTTGGCATCGCCATCCGTTATCTTCTTGCACACCTCTAGGCTGGTATTCGCAAAAATGCCGTAGCATGAGTCCAGCTTTTCAATGGAATATATTCCCCTGCATATCTCAGGGTCGGATTTTTCCCGGGCAAGGGCCGCAAAACATTCGTCCTTCTGCACTATGTTGCCTTCGCCGCATTGCGCGGAGGGCGCCACGACACTCGGCGGCTTCACCTGCGCGCTTGGAGGCTCCTGCACGACAGTCTCATTTTTCTGTGTGCATCCGAACGACAATAACAGGGCAAATGATAGAAGAACCGCGATTGCAGTGGAGAACGCCTTCATGAAAGTCACCGCCTTTACTTCAGAGGCAGTGTTTTTAACTGTTATCCGCCACAAATCATCCTGCGGAGATGGCAGAGTCCGGTCAAATGCGCAGGGCTTAGGACCCTGTGCCCTAGTGGCTGCGGGGGTTCAATCTCAATCCCTTTTTCTTTCGCGACGCTCTTTTTCGCCTCGGCGAAAAAGGCGCCCCTTTTTGCCTTCGGGCAAAAAGAGGGAAGAAAAAGGTCTAGGGTTTATCCCAAAAAGAAAGGCGAATACGGGTAAATCCAGAACAAATCCTCCTCTCCGCATTTATTCTCAGATTGAGTGTGTACATCCATGGCGTGATAATGCCTGGTTGGGCATGAAGTCTCAAATCACCCTTCTGCTGGAGGAATCAGCATGGGGGAAATTGAGATACACCGCTACCAGTGCGATATGGATGCCGCGTTCAGGCGCCTGGATGCGGACAGTGGGGTTTGCGCCAGGAACAGGGCGCTTATCTGTGCCTTTACGAGGGAAAGGCTCGCCAAGGGCGTGGGCAAGCTGCGGATGGTAAAATGCATCTATTGCCTTCGTTACCTTGCCAAATGGCATAAAAAGCCCTTCGAGGAGGCCACCAAGGACAGCCTTATGGGGCTCGTCGTGGCAATAGACAACGAACCTCTCTCGCCAGCCAGCAAGTCCGACTTTAGGGCCGTTTTGAAGCTCTTTTTCAAGTGGCACAAGGGCAACGACGAGATTTACCCGCCTGAAGTGTCCTGGATAAAGACGACCTTCAAGAAGAAGCACAAGCTGCCAGAGGAGCTTCTTACTGAGGACGAGGTATTCAGGATAGCCAAGGCAGCGGACAACCTCCGCGACAGGGCGCTTGTCCTCGTCCTTTACGAGACAGGCTGCCGCATAGGGGAAATCATGTCTCTGAGGCTGAAAAACGTCCAGTTTGACCAATACGGCGCCGTCTTGAGGGTTACGGGCAAGACAGGAGACAGGCGCGTCCGGATAATAAGCTCCGCCCCCGCGCTCTCGGCATGGATGCAGCTACATGCCCGGGCAGACAATCCCGAGGCTCCCCTATGGCCGCCCCTCTCGACAAACACGAAATACAAGCTGAATATCATGGAATACCAGCGCATCCACAAGCTCCTTCAGGAGCTGGGTGTCAGGGCTGGCGTCAAGAAAAGGGTCTATCCCCATCTTTTTCGGCATTCCCGCGCCACGGCACTGGCCGGCAAGCTCACAGAAGCTCAGATGAAGGAATACTTCGGCTGGGTCCAGGCAAGCGACATGGCATCAGTTTACGTCCACCTGTCCGGCAGGGACGTGGATGATGCGCTCCTCGCCTTGCAAGGCCTGAAAAAACCCGAAGAGGAGAAGGGGGACACCCTGAAGGTCTCCACCTGCCCCCGCTGCCAGGAGAGGAACTCCCCAATTGCGAAATTCTGCCTGCGCTGCGGCACTCCCATGAGCATACAGGCTTCCTTTCAGATTGAGGAGGAAAAGAAGGTAGGGGACGAACTGCTTAACAAGCTCATGCAGAACCCCGAGTTCAAGGAATTCCTCTTCAAGAAGGCATCCGAGCTAGGATTTAACGGGAAGCTCGCCTGACTTCCCGTCTTTTTCTTCTTTTGCTTTCTTTTTCAATTCCCAAAGCCAAGCCGGGAGGAACGGCCTGAGTTCGTCGAGAGTCAGCTTGTTTTCTTCCATACGACTATTCTGCTTCTACGGCTACATATCCCGTCGTGAAGTATTACGCGTATTGTTGCATAATAAGAGCCAACCCAATGATGCAATGGCCTAATTTTCAAAAACTAGGAACTCTTGCATATACCACCAATAGTCCGCGTTTGGTTGGTCCGCAGTAAGTCTCAGATATCTAGCAGTTACTGGACTGAATGTATATTGTATAGGGACTTGTGGTTGGCTAGTGGTTTCATTTACTAACAGAGTCCATCCATTTCCATCAGATGAATAGTCTATATGCCACTTGACAGGAAAATCAGACCATGTCGATCCAGGATTTGCATATATCTGAATCTTTCCGACCCTTTTTTCTGAACCTAGGTCAACCTGCCACCACGCACCAGCATATTGAGCGATGTTGCTTGCATAACGATGATCATCCGTGTAAGTAGTCAAATCACCGTCAACAGCACCACCTGCCGTTTCTGGATTTATACTCGCAGTTGCAGACTTGCCAAGCGCCAGATTGGCACCTTGTGTTTCTGCATTATTGTTTTGTTGAGGAACGGCTACTTGTTGGGGCGCTGTATCTGCCGGTGGCGTTTTTTCTTTAAGTTGTTCGTCTGTGCAATCATTACATTTATTGCATCTATAAGACTGGATTCTTTTCTGCAAACCAGATGTACCGCCAACATACTCTGCTTGGTCACACATTCTGCTGCATTGGTCTGAATATATTCCGGCGTCGCCCTTGTTTAGCATACAAAGATCAAAACAATAGTCCCAATCACTCTGGAGCAAGCTTCTTTCTGGGCACGATACAACCCCCCCACTTGATGAAGGTAAGTTCTGCCCAATTTTTGCATTTGAGCCGCTACTTGTTTGACTGGTACAACCAACGAGTATTAGTAATGAAAAAACCGAAAAACAAAAAATAGCCTGTCTCATACCCATCATGTTTACTTCACCATCCGATATGTCCTCTTTTGAGAGATTCCTTATAAATCTCTATCATAGTTTCAAAATGGGTTAGGGCATTCATACTCGGGCGCCCTTAATTTCCTAGGAATTCCTAGGAAATTTCCTAGGAAATACGCCGTAAGCCCGCCCCTTTCCCGGGAAATCTACTGTCTGCGGTCGCGCACAAATTCCCCGCCATGCACAAACCCACTCATGGTCGGAAGGGTCGATGAAAATCTCATGGTGAAGCTGCTTGACCTCATCCCGAGCGAGAGCACAAGCGTGCACCAGCTGTGCTGCAAGACAAGCATAGACCACCGGACCATCAAGAAGTACATCCAGTTGATAGTGTATGTGCAAAACTCGCCCAGGCTGAAAATTGAGACAGTCGGCCTGCGCGTGCTTGTGAGGCGGGAAAATGGAATCGTGCCAAACGCAGCTAACAGATGAGGTAAAAGAAAGAAGGATGCCGGACTATGTTGTGAAAATGCCTATGGGAAATGGCAAGTGGATGAAAGTCGGGCGTGCGTTCTTCAACCCGAAGACGGAATCGTTCACGGTCTACTTCGATATCATCCCGGACAGGCTGAAGGTTGTGATGTTCAAGAATCTATAAAGCGGGCCCTTGCCGCGACAACCCCTGAACTCTAGCATCAGGGCACTATCTCTAAAGAGAACTTTAGCTGTTTCCTATAATTTTCAAAGAGCAGATACGAGAGGTCATGCCAGTTTATGTGCTCTGCATCACAAAGAACCGGCAGTTTAGGATAAAGCTTCTGAGATTCCCTATTATGGGTCTCCTCCGTTATCAACACGACCTCATCCAACCCGTTTTTTATTGAATTGCAATACGCAATAAGGAACAGGTCGGCGTACTTGTTTTCAAACCTACTCCGCTCTATGTCTATAATATTGGCGCCCGCTACCTCACCAGATTGGCTCTTGATTTTTTCCTCATTTTCTTTAATTACGTAACTATTAGATAGCCTCATTATCTGGTCAGACAAATGATCAGTTCCGATAATCTTGGAAACGAACCTCGCACGAATGTTTCCATATTCAGGCCATGTTTGTGCCTCTGCATCAACTTTGTCAATAATCAAAATCTCGTCCGCCATTACCTTTCCCACGATGAAGTCAATCAAGGCTTTGTTTATTTGACCGCCATGTTTCTTGTCGAAGTAGTGATATTTGAAGAAATTGACCAGGCTGCATGTGTCAACCACAAATTTGCGCGCTGCCATATCAATATAGCTCCTTGCCTATTTTGTCCATTTTGATATTGAGATAGTCACAAACTTCGACCTCGTCCAGCCTGCCTTCGAAGAAGTTGATTCTGACGATTTCCTTGAATAGCTCTGATGGAAGAGGCTTTCTTGAATAAAATTGAGGCGTTTTGCCCTGCTCGATGAGAAACTCCCGGAGTTGCTTGTTCTTTAATTTCTCATCGAAATTGTCCCTATTGATTTTTTCGCTGATTTCACGGATTAACCTGTCGTAGTCGGGCTGGGATATCTTGTTTTCTATCAGCAAGCGGGTGTATACTGCTGTCAGGCTCAAGGAAGTTGCACCGCAGATAGCCTCGACCTTCTCCCTTTGGAAATTGTTGTGCGCATTCGCCTGCGCTATGTTCGCAAGGGACTGTTCTTGGTCGCCGATTAGGAAATGGAATACAAAATCGTTGCACCATCTTTCTATTCTGCTGTTCTGTGCGATAACGGCGCCTTCCTCAATTTCATCTATCTCTTCGGAATTCAGCAGATAGTGGGCAAATTCATGCAGAAGGGTGAATATTTCTCTCCTGCGGTATTTTTGGCCCTTGATAACAATGATGTTCGGCTGGATGAAAAAGCCGTTGAAATTGGCCTTATCTTTCTTTCTTGAATGCTCCAGATACTCAAACACAAACACGTTCATGCTCTCGATGATAGTCTTGTACTTCTTGAGCGCCCCAGGATCGTCCTTTGTTTTCTTCAGGATTTTTTTTTCATACAACCTGTGCTCGATTCTGTCAAATTCCGCCCTCATCTTCTTAGCAACCGCCCTAGCATCCGAATTGACCTGGTAAGTTTCCAGTTTCCTCTCCAGCTTGAAATTAATCGCCGCGCAGAGGTTCATTATCTCGAATTTCCTTTCCTCATATCTGCTCGTTACTTTACGGGACTCGAAATTAGGGTCAATGCTGAATCGTTCCTTCCTGTAGAAGATGCTGCTGCTCTTGAATTCTGGGAGCTTCCGCTCTGTCGCGTACCAGTTAAGCCCCTTTTGAAAAAACTTGTCAATCCTCTTAAGCAGGGTCAGCGTGATTTTCTTTTTTTCGACCATTGCCCGCAATTCCTCGCCGGTCAGGGGCTTTCTCTTGCCTGAAATCTGCCTGGCCAGGTCGTCATTGCTTATTTTGTAGAGGCCTAGCAGATAATCTAGGCGAGAGGGATTGATTGCCATTTCGTTTTCTATTTTTTTGTCCATCATCAAATCAAGAGTTATGATAGGCTGATACTCCTTTTCGTCGGAGGCTTATTAATAATTTGGATATCGACGAGGGGTGGGCTTTGTCTTGGTGCGCAATAATGCCTCATTCTTCACAACGGGTAATCTCACCCCCACCCCATCAATATGGGCATGGCAAACAACCACCTCGTTGTAATCGGCAACCCGCGCAGGATGCTTGAACTTGCCGACAATTCCGTGCAGCTTGTTGTGACGAACCCGCCCTATTTTGACATGGGCGGCTGCGGCGAATGCGCCGGCTCGCTTGACGACTTCAATGACTACCTGAACGACATGCAGCTTGTCTTCTCGGAGTGCCACCGGGTGCTTGAGGACGGGGGCATAATCTGCGTGAATGTCTGCGACGTTCTGAACTACCGGTGCAAGTGCCCTATCCCCGCCCACTATTCCCTCATCCTCCGGCGCGCGGGCTTCGAATACCGCGACGACCTTGTTTGGAGAAAGCCGGCCGGAACCGAAGCGGGGCTGAGGGCGGGCATCTTCATCCGGCACCCTTCCCCCCTCGTATACTCGCCAAGCAACATCCTTGGGCACGTCCTTGTGCTGCGGAAGGGCAATTTCACGAGAAAAGCGCCCGGCAGGGCCGAAAGGCAGCAGGCGATGTTCGAAATCAGGGCGATGATGCGCCTGCGGAGCCAGGATTCCGGCGATTTGCGCCCCTCGCTCTACCCCCGGGAGCTTGCCGAGGCGCTCATCGGGCTATACTCCCACTGCGGGGAAACGGTGCTGGACCCGTTCATTGGAAGCGGCACCACCATGAAGGCAGCGGCTGCTCTTGAGCGCCGCTCGATAGGCTACCTGCCTAGCCGCTCCCGCCTGCCTTCAATCGCCCAAGGGTCCCGTATCGCCCCAGAGGACATGAAAATAATCGAGCAAAGGAGGCTGTTTGAATGAAGAAAACCATACTGGGGGCAGCCGCCCTGCTGTGCTTGGCCGGGCTGCCCTTCGCGGAATTCGTGATTCCGCCCGACCAGCCGATATGCCGCCTCTACGGCATGATACAGCTGTTCGCCACGATAGGGGGAATACTCGCCGCGGCATACTCGGGCTTCACGCTTGCCACGAGCCACGACCTTGCCGAGCGCGGCAACGCAAAGCTGTTCCTCGGCGGCGTGGTGATAGGGCTGATGATAGTCTGGATTGCCCCGCTCGTGGTCAAGGAGCTTGTTGGCGCGGGCGACGTTTGCGGGTGGTAGGCGTGGCATTCGATTTTGTCTCGCTTGCAAACAGCCTGAAAACGCTCGCCGTCTTCCTTGCCACAATCACAATTGCGTATGCGGGCTTTTCGCTTGCCACGAGCAGGAGCCCGGAGCAGCGGAACGAGTGGAAGGAGATAATCGCGGGCGTTTTCATAGGCCTCTGCCTCCTCTTCCTCGCCCCGCTCATAACCGCGCAGCTCTCCGGCGGGCATTATTGCGGGTGAAAACATGAGGAAACTATTCGCGCTCATTCTCCTTTTTGCCCTCGCAAACATCGTGCATCCGGCCGAAGGCAACTCCACAATTGTCATTGACTTTAGCGGAGTCATAAGCGCCATTGCAAATCTTCCCGCCCGGATAGTGGATAGCTTCTTCTCCTACGCAGTTTCGGGCCTCACGTCCTCCGCCCAGCAGCTCGTGGACGCCTCGTTCAAGTTCATGTTCTCAAGCCCGGACCCGATGTGGTTCTGTACCCCCTACAACGGAATAATGGCGCTCGTGGAAAGCCTCTACTCAATCGCCCTGATGGGGCTCGCGCTCTACTTCATACTGCGCTCCAACGACGCGGAAGGCCGGGCTTCTGCGAAAAAGTGGATGGAAAACATGCTCGCCATGATAGTGCTTCTCGCATTCTCATTCCAAATTTTCAGCACAATGCTCGATTTCAATACATATCTTGCGGCAAGCGCGGCAAACGAGTCCATGAAAAGCCTCTTCAACAGCCCCCTAAACTTCGCCTCGTCCGTGTTCGCGCTCGTCATCCTCGGGACCGCAACTGCCGGGATGATGCTAACCCTCCTCACCCTGCTTCTGCGCTATCTTCTCATCCCTTTCCTGCTTTTCCTCTTCCCGTTCGCAATCTTCCTCTACTTCACGCCCCTGACGCAGAAATGGGGCAGGGCATTCCTCAGCATAATAGCCGCAATCGTCTTCATGACAACATTCGACGCGCTCATACTCCTCGGGCTAAGCTCGCTGTTCAGCTCGCCGGACCCGAACCTGCTCGACCCTTTGGCGCGCGCGTTCGCCGTCCTTTTCGGCTTTGCCGCGCTTGGCATATTCAACGCGCTCATCTTCATCCTTTCCATCCTCTCAATCATTTTCCAGAACAACACAGTAAGGAGTGTGATGGGGCTGGCGGTAGCGGGGAAGGTGCTGGCGAGATGAAATAGTATTCCTCTAGAGGGGTTCAGGCACCATTATCTTAATATTGCACTCCACAAATCCAATAGATGTATAAAATAAAGCTGGTCTTCGGCAATTCGAAGGAAGGGTTCCCAGACTACTCAAAGTTTGAGCGGGACATTCTGCGCCTTTATCCCATTGAAAAAAACCTTGAAGGAAAATGGTACAGGTTCATGTTTGTAACGATTGATTTCATAGACGACTTGCCAAAATACTTCTTTGAGCGCGTGGTTAAGAAAAACAGGCTGTTTGAGATATTCAGGCTATTCGCCCTGGCTGGCGCGGCTCTTCTTGGGGCTGAAATATTCCTTTACGCGATGCAGCTCAGCTGGGCAGTCGAGGTTCTCATGTATGTCTGGTTCGCACTCCTGCTGGCATTTTCCGCGTGTGCGATTCGGCATTACAAGGATGTCAAGGATGCTTATTGCCTGAAGCGCATCATGGATTATAGCGCGAGCTACTTTCGGTATGAGAATTTCCGCGGGAAGAAGAATGCGGCGGTGCCAGCCCGCAGTCTGTGGGGCGAAAAAATAAAACAGGCCAGGCAAGACGCCAGCTTCGAGTGGTCTTCAAGCACACTGACCGTCATAGAGCATTTGTCAGCACACGGCCCAAAAGAAATGTCATATGACGATATTGGACTAGTAGCGGGCATAAGCAGACCTTCCGCCCGGGAATTGATACTGAAGCTCGTGAAGAACGGGGTTGTTATTGATGATGGCGGAAAGTATCGTTTCGCAGGTGTTGAGTTCGAAATATGCCTGATTGGCAAGAATAGCAAGGCGATTGAGTTGACAGATTACCAGCGGAAAAGACTGGACCTGCTTTTCAGCATACTGTGCTTCCAGGGCTTTTGAGATAGCCTCCTTCGACGTGTAGGTGAACCGCATATAATTAGACCCGGGAACATCCTTTCGCGGTGAATGCTGGTTCCGCAAGGGGCGATGCGATGGACGGGAAAACGGAAACAAGCACTGCAGAGCGGCTCGGCTTGGAGCCAAAGACCTATCGGTTCATGCTGATGGAAACTATTGAAAGACGGGAATGGGAAGTAGGGCGAGTTGAGAAAGACCGCAAGAGACTCTCTGAGGAGTTGAAGGCGTGCGAGGATTACAGGGATGGGTTATTGGAAGAAATAATGAAGCTCAAGAGCAAGCTCGTTTCGGAGTATATTGTCGCAGGGAACAAGGTTACTGAGGGATGACACATGGACTGGCACGAATGGCGCAACAAAACAGGAGATGATGCTGTAATTTTGGCGGTAAATGGCAATATTGATGGGGCGCGGGCAAAATTCCGGGAGATTCGTGATGGGGCGATGGAGCAGAAGGACACGGAATACCGTGCAACGTGCCTGCTTTTCCTTTCAGGCTGCGAACTTGAAGCAGGCTTTCGCGAGGAATCCGATGCAGACCTTGAAAAGGCGCTTTCAATAGCGCTTGAGGGACATCAAAAGCAGCCGCCAAAGCATGAAAGCTACAAAACAGCGGACGGCAGGGTCTTCAAAGCTATAAGTGCATGGGAGTTCATCAAAATAGAAAAAGAGAGGAGACATGCTAGGAAATGAGGGGGGTTTTTATGGCTGAAGAAAATGCGGGAATAATCGACTGCGATGACAAGCCGGTGAACATAGAGCGGATAAAGGGAAAGCTGGAGGACGAGCTGAAGAGTGCCTACTGCCACAAGTGTCTTTCCCCCGAACTCAAGATCACCAAAATAATCCAAATCGAGTGCAGGAAGTGCGGCAGGAAGCGGCTGATAACATCGCGCCTGGATGAGAGCAAAAGGTGAAGATATGGCGGATTCTGAGAAAAACGGTCTAGAGCGAGTCAGTGCTCACCTATCAAGGATTGGAACTGTACTGCCTTCAACAGAAAATGATAAACAGGAATACGGGTTTCTTGGAGGCCTGAACCGCAAGTTCTGCCCATTCTGCAAATCAAACGACGTGGGCGCTATTTACTTCGGAGCCCCAAAGTTGTTCAATCGGGATGGCAAGTGCATATCCCCTCCTCCGCCTGAAAAACTTGACTTGGTACTAGGCGCCTGCGGCATATGCCCCGACCGCAAGCAGATGTACTGCTGGGCATGCAAAAAAAAGTTTTGATAGTATGAAAAAAGAGAATGGAACGGGATTTTCGTGACTGGATTCAGCAATATACTGGTGAAGTGCGCGCTTTGCGGAAAAACAAGCGACCAGTGCGAGATTCTAAGCGTTATAAGTTTCGGAGGCTGCGACCTGGATTCGCGCCCTCCGCCGAACGCAAGGCACGCGATGGAGGGCTGGATACAGTTCTGCCCCTATTGCGGCTACTGCACGCAGGATATAAGCGAGAGGCTGTCTTGTGCAGCCGAGGTAGTGCAAAGCAAGGCGTACCTGACGAATCTGATGCGCTATGGTGATTTTTCGCCACCGTTGCCTTCCGAGGATGGGCGAGAGTTTGTGGAGCCGTCGATTTCAAACAAATTCCTCTGTTTTGCCATGATACAGGAAGCGAGGGGTGAAAATGCCTTTGCCGGATGGGCGTATCTCCACGCGGCTTGGGGGCGTGATGACTCGGATTACCCCGAATGTGTCTGCATATCTCGCGATTGCCGAAAAAAGGCAATAGCGCATTTCGAGAAATGCCTTGTAGAAAAGAAAAGGTTCTTTGAGCAGCAGGGGGGCGAATACGCGGTGCTTGCCGACCTTTACAGGAGAACTGGGCAGTTTGAAAAGGCAGTTGAGATTTCATGGCGCGGGATGAAGGATGCTGATCCGATAATTGCGGACACCCTCAGGTGCGAAATAAGGCTTGCCAATGCTTCTGATGACCGATGCCACAGCTTGGATGAAAAGTAATGGTGAAAAAATGGGGAAGGAAAATGGCGGCATCGTGAGGTTCGTGCTTGGCGATATGCCTGCTTATGACTCTTCAGAACAGTTCAGTCCTTACACACTGGAGGATTTCCGCAGCTTCTACAGGAAAATCTGTTCACAGTTGAAGGAAAAGGAGTCAGATCTTCTCTTCAGGCTGTCAAAAAGCAGCGAAAGCGACCTTATTTCACACTCCAATCTCATGGGCAGCCTTGGGAAGGACTGGCACCCTGATTTGCCGCGCCCGTTTGAGGAAAATGCGGTGAAAGAGGCGAAGAAGAAATACCTACAGGGCCTGCTGTGTGGAGCAAGCATCGACTATATGGAACTTTTTTCAGACGAGTTCAGATTCATCCCCCTGGACATAAAGCTCATTGGGAAAGATGATACCCTGCTGTTCGCAAGCAGCCACAGGAAGGACGGAAGCGCGCGGACACTGGGTGAAATAAATAGGCTGTACAACTGCATTGCACCTGGAGAAGCGCACAGCGGAGGGTTTGTCTCGCACCACGTGGATAGGAACGACTATGTGCTTATAGGAAAGAGGTTGCCGGAAGACGAGTACAGGAAAAGGTTACATGAATGGGAACTGGACGTGAATTGGGATGGGGAATAAAACACAGCGGCTGCTCTTTGTATGCAATGCGAATCAATGCCGCTCACCGGCTTTTGAGAAGTGCCTGAGCGGATTCGAGGGAGTTGAATGCAAGAGCGCCGGAACGCATGGCGGCAACCTTCTGAGCGCGGAATTGCTGGAATGGGCGGACAGGGTTATTGTGATGGAACTTAGGCACTGGGAGTTCGTTGAGGATAATTATCCGCAGTATTTGGAGAAGGTCGAGATAATCGGCCTGAAAGACGTTTATCTTAAGAACGATCTCAGGCTGGAAGAAATTGCAAAGGAATGGGCGCTGAAGCGCGGATTTCGGGTGAAAGCGTGAAGACAGCAATCTTTTATAAAATCGGGCAGCAAAAAGCTGTTGTGGGTGAGGGTATGACATCTGTTGTAAAACCAGTTATCTTTGTAGTTTTACTGCTTTTAGTTAGCATTTCCTTTGCTGCGGATGCTTCCAACTGTCAATACGCAACTTTTGAAAACAAAACAAGGACAATTCAAAATACCTACGTTAATGGTGAAAGGGTTGCTGAGACGGTAGTAGTCAATATATTACCCCGAGAATCAACATCAAAACAAAGCGGTATTGATCACTGGTATGACCACGTTGAATCTTTCAAAATTTCCAATAGAATGAACATACCTATCGTTGTTCATGTCACATATATTTATGATGGTCAAACAAAGACAAAAGACGTTTCTCTTTCTGCATTACAAACCACGAGAATCAGTGAAGAACTATACGGCACAATAGCCCCCCCTGACAGAGTTCCAACAAAATTATCTAGCACTATTACTGCTTCTTTCACTAGTATGGGTGGAAAAGTAGAAGTGCGACAGGACCAAGAGGCATATCAGATAAAAGACTGCAAACGTTGTCCATCAGACAATGGCTTAATAATTTGCAAAAACGACGGGGAAGCAACGACATCTTGTGTAGAATGCGGTTCAGGTCGTTGCGAAGGAACAAGATGTTGTACAATCAACGAAGCCTGTGATGCTGTTCAAAAACCTCAGACAACGCAAGTATCTGCCCCGTCTCAGCCATCAAATCCTCAATCAGCAGATAGTGGTCTTGGCAATGACATAAGGAACACCCTCAATCAAATTGTTCTTTATGCAATTATTGCTGTTGTTTTGCTCGCCATATTTCTTGCTATCGATAAAAAAAACAGTAGAAGTAATAACACAATAATAATTGAACGGGGAAATGAGAGTAATAATTATGACGATAACTATGATTCATCAAATTATGGCAATACAGATCGACAGCCCCCGAGCAGATATCCATGTAATAAATGCAATACTTCTGGGAGAATACAAGTAAGGTGTCCAAAGTGTAATGGAAAGGGGACTTACTATAACCACATTCGTTTATACGGGCGAGAAGAAACTTGTCCAGTATGCGGTGGCACAGGAACGGTATATGAAACCTGCCGATCGTGTGGTGGCGAGGGTTGGAAAATATAAAGGGGTGAACTTATGACATTCACGTATCAGAAATATTTGCTTCTCGTTTTTTGTATCTTTATTTCCTTTTTCATGTTTGGGGGATTCGATATTGTAAATGCATTTAGATTAATCGCTGGAATTTGGAGTATACCCGATATCGTTAAGTACCCGATAATCATAGTTTTTCTTGTGCTCACGTGGTTGGCTTGGACAGATTATAAGAGACAGTGAAACTATACGTGAAAAAGGTGGGGAAAAATGAGTGACGAATACCGATGCAAAACACTGAAGGGAGCCTGGAACAAAATTCTTAGTCCTAAACACGACGGTCGCACACGACCTTGAGTGAATAGGAATGCGTAAAAAAGCGGGCATTGTGTTTTCGTAGAATTCTATCAGATTTATTCTTTATCTACGCATTAATGCCCAATCCTCCACGCCCGAATATCCCCCCCTTCCAGCCTTATCATCCCTATGAGCTACGACATCCCGGACGAAATCAAGTACCGCGAGAAAATCGTATTCGGCCTCGACCTCGGGCAGCTGTGCTATGCGGCCCTGTTCGCCGTGCTCGCGTTCCTCTCCCTGAACCTCCCGTTCGAAGGCGAGGCAAGGCTCGTCCTTCCAGCCATCTTCAGCATCATCGGCGCAGCCTTCATCTTCCTGAATCTTGAGGAGAAGGCGTGGAATGCCTGCCTTTTCTACAGCGGCGTGAGAAAAGCAGCCTCATCCGACCCGAAAGCGCAGCAGCTCGTGGGGGTGCGCGCGATAGAGGACGGCCAAATCGTTCTCATGGACGGCTCATTGCGCGCGGTGCTACAGGTTGAGCCAATAAACTTCAGCTTATTGGACGAGGGGCAGAAGGCGGCGTTCGTCTCCAACTACCGCGAGTTCCTCAACCATCTTACCGACCCCATACAGATACTTGTCAAGACGGAGAAATCCGACGCGGAGGAAGTGTTCGCCGAGATGCAGGGCGGCCTGGAAGGGGCGGAGATTGGGATAGCCTCGCTTTTCCGGGACTTCTTCACGTTCGAGCGCGAGTTCATGGAGGCAAACAACGTGAAAAGCAGGCGTTACTACCTCGTGGTGGCGCAACCGCCGCGCGCCATGCTGGGGAATGGAAATGCGGAAGAGGAAGGAAGGCGGCTCGGCCAGAAGACAAAGATAGTGCAGGAAAAGCTCTTGGCGTGCAATCTTCGCTCGGAGCGGCTGGGAAACGCAAGGCTTGAGCGCCTCTTCGCTTCCTATCCCGCGTCGGAGAGCGGGGAGCAGCCGGAGAGCAGAACTGAAAAAGCCAGACTCGCCCCCAATGCCGCGCTAACAAGAATCCGCAAGCTCGTGGCGCCCAGTGTCAATTCCCTTGCCTGGGCAGCGATGAAAGCCAAGATTGACACTGGCGCAACTTTCTCTTCCCCGCTTGCGCATCCCGGAAGAAAGGCAGCCGGCCCGCTCGATTCAATCAGATGGGTCGCGTGGATTCGCATTCCCCGGAAAGCGCCCGCGCCCCCGTTCGCCGAGCAGATAACGCCCGACTTCGACATTGCGCGCGAGCACGCGGGCGTGAACGGGATACGCCACCGTGTAATAAAGGCGGTGGGGTATCCTCGCAACGTGGAGGACGGCTGGCTGGAGCAGTTCATGGCGACAAGCGAGCCGTACGACATTTCAATGCACATCCATCCCGCAAGCATCGGCAAAACGCTCGCAAACATACACCGGCAGATAATCCGGCAGACATCCGACCTGCTCTCGGGCAACGCGGAGCATGCGCCCAACCCGGCACTCGAAATCAAGCGGAAAGACACGCTCAAGGTATACGGGCTTCTCTACAAGGGCAAGGAAAAGATGTTCGATGTTTCTCTTTATGTGGATAACCAAGCGCAGGACAATGACGGGCTTGCGCTCATGGAGGAGCGCTGCAAGGCGAACATGAACGCGCTTCTCATAGTCCCGAAAAGGGCGGACTTCCGCATGGCTGACGGCATAAAGTCAATGCTTCCGGTCGGAGTGGATGCACTTGGCGCGCGCAGGGAATTTCTCACCAGCTCCTTATGTGCTACCTTCCCCTTCCTTTACCCAGTGGACTCGCGCGGCAAGGGAACATTCTTCGCGCACGAAAGAAGCACGCTCAATCCGCTTTTCATAGATTTCGACTCGATGAGCAACAAGCACTTCTTCGTTCTCGGCATTTCCGGCTCGGGCAAGAGCTACGCGGCGAAATTCCTGCTCATGCAGCACATGCTCGCGCGCGAGGCGAAAATCTACATTCTCGACCCGAACGCGGAATACTCGGGCCTGGTGGAGCGGCTCGGAGGCACTGAAATGGTGCTTTCCAAGGATTCGGACAAAATCATAAACCTCTTCGACCTGGCAGGCGAGGATTTTGGGAGCAAGATGCTCACGCTCATTTCCGTGTTCGACATAATCACCGGCGGATTGACCGAAAGCCAGAAGGGAGTGCTCAACGAGGCGCTGGCGCGCGTTTACAAGAAGAAGGGGATAGAGGCGACAGACCCGGCAAGCTGGGGAAGAAGCGCGCCAACGTTTTCCGACCTGAAGGGCATACTTGAGGACATGAAAAGGAGGGTCGGCAGGCGCGTGCAGTCGTCCGAGGAAAAGAGCGTGGAGGTGCTGCTGAACAGAGTGAGGATGTACGCGCGCGGCGGGTTTTTCGGCTTTTTGGACAGGGGGACGAAAGTGGACTTGGGGAGCCGCATGCTGAGCTTCAACCTGAGCAACCTGCCGCCGCAGGTGAAGCAGCTCGTGATGTTCTCGGTGCTGGAACTGATATCGCGCGAGATGAGGAGGGACAAGAAGCCGAAGGTGGTGTTGATTGACGAGGGCTGGTCGCTTCTCCGCAGCAAGGAGGCAGAAGACTACATATTGGAATTCATCAAGACCTCGCGCAAGTTCAACGCCTCGATAGGTTTCATCACGCAGGAGATAGAGGATTTGATGAGGAGCGAGGGCGGGAAGAGCATACTGAATACCACCTCCACGAAAATACTGCTGCGGCAGAACTCGAGCAACCTTGATTTGATTTCCAAGACTCTTGCGCTCAATGCCAAGGAGCGGGATTACTTGTTGCGCGCGGAAAAGGGCCAGGGGCTGATGATAAGCGAGCAGGGAAGGTATGAATTCATAGTGAAGGCGCCGCCGATGATAAATGCGCTGATTACTACCGACCCGAACGAGAAGCAGCCGGAAGGAATGCCCGTGATTGCAAAGAAAAAGAAGGAAAAGAGTGAAGAGGGAATGGATTGCGCGCGCGGCTTCTACCCGGAAAGCGAGCTGAGCGGCGCGCAGAAGGACACGCTGCTGGGCAAAGGATATGTTTACCACCGCAGCCTGCTTTTCGATGCAAGCGGCAGCCACTATTATTTCGTGAAAAGGCAGCCGCAGGAATCGCCGGAGCATTCGCTTTTGTGCTGGGGGATTGCAGAGGAGATACGAAAGCATGGCGGCGAGCCCGAAGTGAAAGCCACCGTGGAGGCTGACGTTTCGGTGAGGATTGGGCGGAAGCGCGTCTGCTTTGAGGTGGAGACCGGCAGCAACCTGGACTCGCATGGTGAGGAGCACGTGAAGGAGAAGATGGAGGCAAGAAAGAAGGAGTGCGACAAACTTATAGTAGTCGTGACGAACAGGAAGATTAGGGGCAGGTACGAGCGGGTTGCGCGCGCGAGGGCGATAACGAGAACGGAGGTGCCGGAAACGGTGGCGGGGCTGTTCAAGTAGCGCGCGGCTGGTATGCCTTGTGTATCTCGTATTTCCGGACTATCGTGAACCCCATTCTCTTCCAAAAGTCGGCTTTCATTTGTATTTCAGCATCAGTGCAGCCAATGGTTTCTAAGTTTCCCCATATGGATGTAACACAATACTCGCCGAACATGGCTTCGAGTTCTCTCCAGAGGCGCGCGCCAACCCCCTTATTCCTAATTTCCATAGGCATTTCAAACGTCCATCCTGATGTGGAATCTGTCTGAAACTCGTTTTTCTCAGGAACACCGTAGAATGTAATTCCCAGAACGGGCAGAGTGCTATAATGAACATGGAAAGTCAGGGCTGCCTTATCAAAAAGATGGCAATGGCTGTTGCACACCTTTACGTTGAATTTGTGTGCTTTCCCAGAATCGTCCTTTACTGTTATCATTCTGGTTTCGATTGTCTCTTCATTTGACATGCTAGCTTTCCGTTGTTTTTTCCTTTTAATCCCATGCGGAGAGTTTGCGCGCGTTCTGAAAAACCCGTTTTTTACTCCTTCTTTTTAGTCGCACGCGCAGACAATAATATATGGGCGATTTTAGGAAGATAAGAACACACCTGGCACAGGCGTAAGGACAAGTCAAATTGTCGCGCCATTCTCGCGGCTTTTTGCTTATATATTGGGCGCGACAATGTGCAGAATGGGGCCTCGCGGCTAGTCTCGCGCCCTAAGAGGAAAACCCGCTCAAGAGAAGCGCGGATTGTACCTGCCAGGCGTCTTCGTTGTGATGGGATTGCCGCCTGGCGGATAATGCGTGTAGTAAAAATAAACCAGTGCCTTAGGCGCCAGTATCTTGAGTTCATGCAGCTGCTTTGCATCAATTCCCTTTTCCATCAGCCTCTGCTCGCACATGTTTGCAAACTCCCTGTCCGCGTATTTTTCATTTGCGCCCTTTTCAATCTCCCTCACAATTTCGGGCATCCTTTCATTGAGCGCAAGGGCGCGCGAATAGGCCGCCAAACGGTAAGCCATTGCCCAGTAATCGGTTTTCTTCACCATGCCCTGAAGCGAATACTCGTTGAAGTTGCCCAGGTCGGCTTTCTTTATTGTTGCCGTTTCATCATCAGGCTGTGCAGACTCCAAAAGCTTTGCAACCACGTTTTCGATTATCTGTGATTCGGTGAACGATTTTTTGTTTATCCTGTTTTGGACGTTGTAGACCTGCCCAAAATATTCAACCGTTTCCAGAGTAATCCCGTATTCATCAATGAGCGCGTTGGCATCAAACACGTCCTTGAGGAAATCTATCGGAAAGAACTCCCGCCTGCCAACAGTCCCAACAGCAAGCGCGCAGAGTTTAGACGCAATTAAGTAGGCGGGAGTTGCAACGCTCACCTTTGTCTTTCCAGCCCCAAGAAGTCTGGTTTCATAAGGTTCGCCCTTTTCAGCCAGCTTAAACTTGGCAACATCTATCTTGACCTTTACATTGCCCCGAATTGCGCTGTAGAAATCGAATATGTCGGTCTGCTTTGTCCGCCGTTTTTCCACTTGGTATTCGCTTCCAAGAACACGCAGGAGTTCGCCCGCCTTTCCGCTGTAATAAACGTCCAAGTCGACTGAAAGCCGCCTGGCTTTTTTCAGCACCATGGTTTGGACGGCACTTCCACCGATGAAGACCAGGGTTTCCTTCCTTCTAGCTGCCTCCCTTGCCAGAGCTTCCAGTATCGCCAGCACCTGTTCCTGCCTTTGTGCGAATTGCCTATTCATACCGACCAAGCCTCATAATCGATTCATAATAACGTTTTCCACTTTTCACATAGCGCGGATCAATCGATGCGGATACACGGCCGCTCTCATGCAGCTTGTACATCACTATGTCGAAAAACCAGCCAATGTACCTGCGGGTCGCATATCTTTGCATCGTGGTGATTTTCAGGGCGCCATTCTTGATTTCCCAGGCCAGCGCGTCAGTTGCCTCCTCCAGGGTGAATGGCAGATAGCCCTTAAGAGAATAAACCAGCAGATCGACAAGCCGCCTTTCCGCACTTGGAATATGCGCGTTTCCTTCGAATCCTTCAGTTTCATGGAAATCTGTGCGCGCAATCACAACTATCACGTCCCGTATTTCGTTTGTGCTTTTGGCGCTTGCCCATGCTTCATTTATGGTGACTGGCTTCCTATCGCCCGAATACACAAGATAATTCCGCAGTTCGGGCTTGTCTGCAAGGGCGCTTATCACTTCCTTATGCGCCAGCTTCTCGCACTCGATGAAAATCATGTTCCTTCTTACATTGTGGAATGCGGGCATGAAGTCTGACAGGTCCCAGAAGGCAAACTCAAGATGGGGCATTCTGTTAATTAGCAGCCGGGCTATCCGTTTGGTGTTCTCCGCCGGCCCATGCTTCCATTCATTTGTCATGTAAGTATATTATATGACAAAATATATAAAGCCTTCCAAGCTAACTCCGCCTAGCCAATATCAGCCATATCTCCAAGCATATCCCTATTTTGCTAAATTATCACCAATTAGTGATATATGCCTCACAACTCCTGCGCCATCATGGTGTTCAGCTCAATCCTCTTCGTGTTCAAAAGCGGGCTTACCCCCGCCACGGTCTGCACCCGCAGCAGCCGCCTTGATTCAAGCCTCCCGACATAGTTCCGTATCGTCCTTTTCGAGCGCTGCATCCTCCTGAAGAACGCAAGGTAAAGGTCTGTTGAACTTTTCGGGCCTGTCTTGACAATATCGATGATTATCCGCTCCTCCTCGCTCAGCTCAACAGAGAAAGTATCACCCGCATCCTGCCGCTCCGCCACGCCTTCAAGCATTATCTTTCCATCCAGCTGCGTTGCCTCGTAGTACCCGAACCCCCCGCCAATCCTTGCGCGCAGCCTCGCATCGCCAGTTACTCCAACCACGCAAAACAGCTTTCCCTTGCCGCAGACATCATCCAGCAGCCTCTCCTCGCCATTGTGGAAAAGCCCCTCCAGATTGTCCAGCGCAAGAAGCACGCGCGCATTCTCCTTTTCCATCATCTCAAGTATCCTGTCAAATACTTCGTCCCTCGCCAATCCCCTGCGAGGCAGCATCTCGCCGATGGCGCGCGCAATGAGCGAATAAACCGCCATCCTCGTGGAATGCCGCCAGCAGTCCGCATAAACCACCTTCACCCGCGAGCTGCGCTCAAAATCCTTCAGAAGGCGCATAACACCCTCGCCCGTTCCAGCCCCGGCATGAAGGACGATGTTCTTGGGCTGGCCGCCATCAAAAAATGGCTTTATTGCATCGCGCAGCTGCATTTGCGTGCTTGCTGTGGCTTGCGCTAGGGTATTTTGCATCATCCCACTCAAAGCCGTGCCCCTTCAACCGGGCACGGTGATATTGATGTCTGAATTTGCAGAATGATTTTGGATAATGGGCTGTGCCGGTGCGCTGCAGCTCGCCTTGAGGGTGGCGTAGTCCTCGCAGCACTTGGAGCATGAATTGAACAGGTCTTCCCCGTTTGCAAACGTTTCGTAGGCAAGGTATGCGAACAAGAGCGCGGCAAGGCACACAAGGAAGAGCAGGCGCGCGGCGGTAGCCGGTTTTTTCGCAATTTCAAAGTAGAATGCCATTCCATTTGAAACGACGAGCGAATATGCGCCGGTGGCAACCAGGAGGATTAACACCGCATAGCCCGCGTTCTGGAAGGAGATGAGGTAAACCAGCGCGAAGAAGCAGATTATTTCCAGCGCCTTGAAAATGTAGAGATGCGCGCGCCTTTCCTTGAGCAGCCATCGCATCAGCGGGTTTGCTTCCAGCTCGCGCCCCTTCCTTTCCGTGCTTTTGAGGGTGAAGAAAAGGTCGGCTGCCCACAAAAGGAGGAAAAAGCCGGAAAGGATGATTACGAATGGCAGGATGAACACACCATCACCTCTTCTTACTGGTTTTCTTTGCCTTTTTGTACGCTTCTTTGGCTTTCTCGAACTTGCCGGCTTTCGCGTAATACTCGGCTGCGCTCTTGAAGTCATTCTTGGAGTCGCAGATGCGCGCGGCTTCCTCGAATTTGCTCTCTCTGATTAACTGCCCGAGCTTGCCTGCCGGCGCTCTGCTCTTTTCCCTCTTGGCTCTCTTCTTCCAGAACAGGAAGCCGACACCTGCGGCGGCAATCACAACTGCAACGGCAATCCCGTACTTCATATAAGCGTCCATTTTCGCAGAGTCCGCCATCTGCCTGCTCGAGGCGGCCACGTTATCCACTTTCTGAAGCTGCCCGAACGCATCGGCGGACTTGTCAAGGAAGTCCGAGAGGCTGGTTGCCTGCTTTGCGGTTGCCACTGCCCCCTGCGCACCTAAGAGAGCAGCCTGCGCCTCCGTGAGCTGCTGCTGCGCATAGATTGTTTTGGCGGAATCCGCAAGGAAGGTGCCGCCCGCGCCTGCTGTCGCGTTCCTGGCAGCATCGACATTGCTTTGTGCCTGCATTGAGGCGGCTTCGAGAGCCGACACTATCGTATTCTTCATCCGTTCAGCCACCCTGCTTAGTTGATTGTTCGCGTCCGCGGCGTCGTTCCTTGCGCTTATGCCGCTATTCACGGACTGCTCGCAATAGCCTGCCGAAAGCTGCGTCTTTGCCTGCGAATTCTCGTTCTTTGCCTTGTCAAGCTTCTGCCTCTGCGCCTCCACATCCTGCGCAGCGGCATCAGCGTTCATTTCAGAAGGCAGGCTCCGGACAACCAGGGCGAGTTTCGCATAGATGCCGTCCGCCTCGGTTATTTCAGCCTGCGCGGAGAGCATCTGCCGGTAAGCCTCCTTGCACGTTTCAATATTGCTGTTCAGCGATTCATAAGCCCAACTCGCCTTTTCCCCCGCCTGGGCAGCATAATCGCTTGCCTTCTCGGCGTCGGCTTTCGCCTCCTCGTCGCTTGCGGAAATGTATGTTTGCGCGCTTTGAAGGTAGTTCCTCGCGTTCGAAAGCAGGCCCTTGGATGTAGCCACTGCGGCGATTTCGTCCCGCGTGTCCATCCCGATGTCGGAAGCGTTGCCAATGACGCCGCTTGCCATGTCAATCCAAGTTTGCGCGCTGGCTATGCTCTTGTTTGCCTGGTTGATTGCCAGGCGGACGGGGTCGGGCTGGTATTTTACTTGGATGGCGGTCTGCCTCGTTCCGCTCATGTAACTTCCCACGGAGCAGGAGACATCCACAAGGAATTGCATCGTGCCGTTGCCGCTGGGCGGGGCTTGTACGGTAGCCTGGAAGTTCTGCATGCCCGAAGGAGGGATTATCCCGAGCTGTTGGAGCGGTGTTTGGGAAGTCTGGTAGCCGCAGTCCAGCTTCCGGTTATCGCGTGATGTCAGCCGGATGAGTACATTGGTTGAGGTCCCGTCCGCGAGCTGGAGGAAGGGCTGGTCGGCAGTTATTTCATAATTCAGGGGCGCGGTGAGGAGGGAGTTAAGGGTATTTGTCGCGGAATCAGCCGTGGATTTCGGGAAGTTCCACACAAACGTCCTGATTCCGGAAAAGGAGAAGAAGATGGAAATATGACCTTTGGCGATACAACGGTTATACTAAGATGATTGAAAAAATAATAGCATATCCATATCTTTTTACTATACTATTATTTGTACTCGTTCCTGCGACCACATTATATCATGGATTTGTAGGTGAAACATGCAGCGGGTACTACACACTTTATACGTCTGCATTCAATATTTTCTGCGAAGGAAACTGGCTAGATAATTATTTTGGGCTAATTATAATAGTAGCATTACTAGAAAAAACGATCAAAGATAAGAAAATTCCAAATAGGGCGACTATATTCTATTCGATAATAGTCTCATCGTTTGTTATAACTGATTTAACGGTTTTCTTAGATCACAAATTAACAGCGGGCACAAGCATAATCGCAATGTGCTCCGCGCTCGTAATTCTTTTCATATATCAAAAAAAGAAAGTTGGAGTGGGTTGGAATTCTAATTCAGCTATTTTTTGGATCGCTTACTTGGATGTATTAGCATTAATTTTCTATGATTTCGCGCACCTGACGAATCAGCCTCCAGTTCATTCACTAGGCGCAGCTGCTTTTGTTGTTTTATCCTTTGGCTGGCTTAACTATATGAAACCGTTTATGAAACGTCTTTTGGGTAAAATAGCAAAAACGGGGTTAAGAAAAATTTCCTAGGAAATCCGCCGCCCCAACGTTTTTAACGTCGCCCACCGGCATCCAACTAGGCACATGCATATAAATGTATAATGCTACATTTACGACGGTCAGAAGGGTTCAAAAGAGCCTTCAACATTCAATCGCGGAGCGGTGGTGTCCTCTCCGCATTTTTCCGCTTCGTGAAAAATTCCAATGGTGTGTCGATGCTCCTGTTCCAGGTATACGCCGAGATAAAAAGCAAGGATGACGAGGAGAGCAGCGGCAGTTCCGTGGGCGTCAAGGTGCGCGCTAAGAAGAAGGAAGACATCGGCCGCCCATCCGTCTTGCCCCCCACTTATCTTCTGGAAAAGGCGTTTGAGGACAAAGAGGTGGCTGAGTTCGTCTCATCCCTTACGCCCGGCATGCAGAATGCAATTTACGCGGCATCGTTTGCTTTGGGCTTTGAGAATTCGTCAAAGTGCGTGAAGAGCGCAATGAAAGCCGAGGAAGTGCGAAGTGCCGTTGCGCCCGAAGTGAAAAGCCAGGCCGTGGCCGAAAGCATCAAGTCGCAGGCAACAAGCGCGCCAAGCGAGAAGCAGCGCGAGGTGTCTAATTTTGTCTGGAGCTATTACAACGAGGGCCTTAGGGAATCGCAGGCCCAGGTCTCCAATTCGGAAAGCCTCTCGGAGAAAATCCAGGTCGAGCAGCCTGAGCAGCAGGCAATCCACGTCCCGCTCTCCGCACGAGAGGCAGTCTCACTTTCGATAGCGGGCGGGTCGCAGTCCCCCTCGCTCATATACTGCGCAGCCGCCATGCAGGCAGTCGAAGCGGAAAAGGAACAGCGGGCGGCCGAAACAAAACGCGGCGAGCTTCTGCGCATCACGCATAACCAGCATATTGAAGACGCGAAGGTGATATCCCTTCCTCCTGCGGAAATCAAGGTCGCACAAGCAGTCGAAATGCTTGCCACTGAGCGCCGCGAGGAGCTCGTGCGCGAATACGGGAAGATGGAGCGCGATCTTGTCAATGCCGCCAAGCTCTTGGAGGAACTGCCCGGCACAAGCAAGGAAAAGCTTGGGGCAATAGCCGCCTTGCTTCCTGACGAGCTTGCCCGTACGCTTCTTTCGCGTGAGAAAGGCATGTCCCGCCGCGGTGCGCTTCGAGCACAGCTTGTAAAATGGATCGCGTTTAGCCGGAACGGGAAGAAATCCCTGATTTCAATGCCCGCCTCCAAGCTCTTAAAGCTTGCCGCCCTATCGTCTCTTCTAAAGCTCGGCAGATAAAACCTGCGCAGCCGTCAAAAGTGTTTCCTATGGATTCTTCATCAAGCCTTGTGATGGAATTCTCGTTCATCATTCTTTTTGCGCTTCTTGGCACCGTGCTCTCGATAAGGCTGCGCCAGCCATATGTCGTGGGGCTTCTTCTCTTCGGAATGGTGGCGGGCCCAAACGTGCTCGGGTTGGTTTCGGACAAGGTGCTTATTTCAACATTTTCGGAACTCGGCGCAATCCTTCTGCTTTTCACGGTGGGCATCGAGTTCTCGGTTTCGCGCATTCTGAAATCGGGTCTTCGCGCGATTGCCATAACAATATTCAAGATGTCCGCGCTTTTCATAGTCGGCTACGAGACTGCGCTTGCGTTCGGCCTCGACGCAACCGCGTCGCTTTATGTCGGCGCGATGCTCTCAATCACCAGCACCACCATCATGTTCAAGATTGTCGCGGAAAAGGGCATGGCAAAAAACCCTACGATGCCCCTGCTGTTCTCCATGCTAATCGTTGAGGACATAGTTGCGGTGTCAGCGCTCACCTTTTTCTCTGCGCTTGGAGCGGAATCCCAGTCATATTCCTGGAAAATATACTCCGTTCTGATCGCGCTTGGCGTTCTTGGCGCGTTCTACGTGTTCGTGCGCAAGCACCTCTCGGACGCGCTTTACCGGCTCACTTCGGATTTCAACGCGGAAGTCCAGATTTTCGTCTCATTCTCGCTTTGCCTTGTGATGAGCATGTTTGCGGGGTTCTTCGGCCTAAGCCCGGCAATCGGCGCATTCCTCGCAGGCAGCATAGTTTCATCGCTGCCCAATTCGCGCTCGATAGAAAAGACGATACGCCCGCTTCTTCTGATGTTCGCGGCGCTTTTCTTCCTTTCGCTTGGAATGGGCATCAATCCTTCCGTTGTCATGGATAACCTCGCCCTCTCGCTTTCGCTTGCCGCAATATTCGCGCTGGTCTGCTTCACATCTGTGTTCATGCTTCTATACAACACAGGGTCCAGCTCAAAAAACGCTCTTTTCGGCGCCTCGTCGATGGTGGTGATAGGCGAATTCTCCTTGCTCATAGCCTCGGTGGCAAAAGGCGCGTATGCGCCCGTTCTTCTGGCTGCCGGCTCGTTCGGGGTGGTTGCGACCGCGCTTCTTTCCTCCTTCCTTCTTGGCAGGCAGGGTCAGCTGTTTTCGATGGGCCAGAGGTCAATGCCGCCAGGAGCAAGGAATGCCGCTCACAAACTGTCCTCTTACCTTACGGGGCTTGTACGCGACTTTTCGCCCGGCGGCAGCTTCTGGAAGGTTTCACGGGTCTGCTGGGCATGCGTTCGCACCAAGATGGGCCAAATCGCGATTATCGCGATAATGGTCTTTGCCTCGCGCTTCTTCGTGAAGCTTGCCCAATTGCCAGACTCAACATCGGTGCAGCTTCGTGCCGCGTTAGCCATCGCAGGTGTTATCCCGATGCTGTATCTCATCTACCTGATTTTCCGCGACCTTTCACCAGTGCTTGACGCCCTTTCGCGCACAATCGCCCGGAACAAACGTGACGCGAAAGCCGAAAGTGCCATTCTCCGCGATCTGGCGGTGGTCCTGCTCCTCATACTCGTCTCGCTCAATGTGCATCCCCTTGTCGATTCATTGCAGCTTCCCTCCGTATTCAAGTTTGCAGACGACCTGTTTTTCCTTTTCATACTGGGCTTCGGGTGGGACATAGTAATCCAGTCGGGCAAGCTCCATAAAAAGAGGGTTGAGCGGGCAAGAAAATTGCTTCGCAAGCTTTCTGGCTAATCCACACCCTTGCATCCAGCCGCGTTTTCTTCCTATTCCAACGGCTCTGGATTTTCAGTCTTAGGTGCGCCATCAGGCTGTTCTTTCTCAGTGCCATTTTGCCCTGCCCTGGCGCCGTTTTCAAGTTTCAAGCGCAGGATAACCTTCTTGCTTTGCAGCGCAACACGGTCTATGTATATCGCGTTTTCCACGAGCTGCGTGACAAGGGCCAGCGCACCTGCCGCTTCCGGGGGGACATCGAACTTTACGCTGAACTTCTCGGTTTCGCCTGCAAGAAACGTGTGCTCCCTGGGGCTTATTGCGCAGGCAATCCTGTTGTTTGAAGTGTCGGTTATCGAAACCTTCATCTCAACCGTTACTTTCCGGTCGGACCTGTTTTCCCCGATGAATGCAATTTCATGATTTTTTGTTCCGTAGCCGATGGATTGTGGCTGGCTCTTCTCGCTTTTAAGCGCAAGCTCCCCCTCTTCCAAAAAAGGCAGGGATTCATCTCCTGGCTCCTCTTTTTCAGACTGAACCCTGCCGACGTCCGTTCCGATCTTCCGGCGCACAGCCTTTTTTTCCTCTTCTTCTTTTATCGGGGCGGCAATCCTTTCCCCGGCAATCGCGCTCACCTGGATTTTCTGCGTTTCAGGGGAGCTCGCCTGACCTGCAGTCAACCAGCTCATATCTGGTTTTTTCTTTTCAACCTTCCCAGCAACAGAAAGGTCATCCTCGATCTGCTTGTTTTTCGAATGATAATTCTGCTTCTTTTTCTTGTCCATCTGCCGCTTCTGTTCCTTGTCTTTCTCTTCCTTGTCTCTTTTCATTTTCTTTCTCAGCCAATCCGCAGCCGCCTTGCCATAATTGGCTTCCGCCTCAGAATTATCATCATTTGCCTGCTTCGCATCCGACGAATCCAGCCGGTCTTTCTGTTTTTTCCAGGACGGTTCGTTGTCTTTCGGATTCATATTTTTCCGCCCGGCTTTTCCCGGAACCATCTTCTTTTCAAGCATGTTTTCGCGTACATTGTTTGAAGACACGCCTGTTGCCGTGTTTCCATATTCATAACCCTGAGCGAAGGTCGTCCTTTCCGCTCTAACGCGCTCGGGTCTCACCATTATGTTGGGCGGAGTTTGCGCCGTTCCATGCGGCCCGCCGCGTCGGATGTTCTCCTCGCGCATTTTTCCTCCAATCGCATCTTCCCTCGCGCGCTTTCGCAGCTCCTCCTGCCTTGCTTGCCCGTACTCCCTTTCCTTCCTCAGTGTTTCGCGCCTCTGCAGTTCGGCTTTCATTTCCTTTTCCTTGTATTCCTTCTCCACTTTCTTCCGTTCTTCTTCGACAAGGCGCCGCTGCTTCATTTCCTGGTCATGGCGCTTTTTTTCCTCTTCCTGCTTGATATGCACATAGCAGCTGATGCAGTAGTCCATTCCTCCGTAGCCTGCCCCTGTGGAGTATTCCGCGCGGCATCTTTCACATCGTGGCATGATGATAAATCTCGCGCTTGATTAAAATCGCTTTCGGAGACGCACCGGTCCCCTATTTCTTTTCCATCGCCCCGACCGAAAGAGCGTAGTAGTAGAATTCGCCCCATAGCTCATAGTATTTGAGCGGGCGCTTCTCTATCTCGGAATTCTCGATTACAAAGTCCTTGAATTCCAGCCATTTTCGGCGCTGTGCCGAAACCCCTTCGGGCTCGAAAAGCCACAGCAGGAAGAAATAGGCGGTTTTGCCAAGCACAGTGTTGTAAACAACGAACCATATGGCAATGATCAGAAACATCGATATGCAAACCGGCCAGACATATGCCCCGAACTGCGGGTCGGCAGGAGTTATATGCATGCTGCCCGATGTCGATTCGGTGAATACCATGGGGAGGATTATCAACGGGAGCAGATACACCGCAATCACCAGGCAGGCCATAAGGGCATAGAGGCGGACCATGTCGGACATTATGTGCCCGAAGAGGTATTTTGTCTCCAATTTTGATTTTGCAAGCTTGTTTTTGCCGATCACAAAAGCTATTGCAAAGGGCACCAGAAGCGCAATCAGGCTCGCAAGCATGTTCGGGACGGGCGAGTTCATTGCATGGGCAAGAAGGGCAAAGACTGCCGATATCGGGAACATGAAAAACTGAATAGCGAAGCCCATAACCATGCTAACTGCAAAACCGAGCGCGAGGTATCCCCACCAGTGTTTTGACGGGCTGAAACCATGGAACAATGGGGCGTATTCAAAACCGAGAACCTTGCCGCATTCCCATATTACATGGCCCACGGTGAACTTGGCATAATTTGAAAGCTCATTCAAGCCGATTTCCACAACCCTGTCCTTGTCCGCCTTTTTCTCGAGGAACGTCCAAAGCATCATATCCATCTGGTTCAGTCCGTCGTTATTCTTGAGCTTCAGCCGGAGTCCGCCATCAGGGTAATCCAGCAGTTTGATCTTTCCCATCTTGTCAAGGCGCATAATGTCCGCAATCACGCCGTTCTTTGTCACTTTGAGTGTTGAGAGATATTCCGCTATCGAGGGCTGGTAGTCAAAAGGCGGCGCGGCATAGAAGGATTCTTTTTCAACATCCACACAAAGCACCTTTTGATGCAGCACAATATGCGAAGAAACTTTTTAATCCAGATCGAGGAAAGCCACCGCCGAGATCGCCAGTGCCCCTGGTGAGATTTTGCCCGCCCTCTTTTTGCTCTACAAAAAGGGGCGCAACCAGAACGGTTCGCCGTTCTGGTGCGCAGCAAGCCCCCGATGGGAATTGAACCCATTGCCTGTTGTTTACAAGACAACCGCTCTACCGATGAGCTACAGGGGCGTTGACATTTTTGCGCCGCAAAAATGCCAAATTTTTGTGCCGAGGCACAGCATGTCCATCAAAACACCATAGTGTTTTGGTGGGTCGTAGCCCGAAGGGCTACGAAGATGAACAAATCGCCTTCGCGATTCGGTTCGCGCTTCGTCTTTCTTGTTCGTGCATAAGCATTTAAACTTTGGTCAGAAGAATGGCATTGAAATGTACTCTTCACAAAGGTGAAACTAATGGGAAAATTCGCAGAAGCTGACGCCGTATTATCCAATATCTTCATCTGCCGCAAGTGCAAGACGAGGAACAAGCGCGGCTCGAAGAAGTGCCGGAAGTGCGGCTCCATCTGGATGCGCGCCAAGCGCAAGGACATCCGCGTCAAGAAGTAGCGTAAGATGGTGAAAACATGCCCGAAGGCGAAGTAATATTCACCGCGCGCTACAAGGAATGGATGGTCATAAAGAAAACCAGCGTGGACGAGACCACCACCCCTCAGGAAATAGCTGCGGGGCTTGCCGGGATAGAGGCGACAATAAGCCGGAAATCCTACGAGTTTGCCGGGATAAACACAGGAAAAGTTTCGGAAATTGCCGAAAAGCTCATCAAGGGAAAGCGCAAGTCATTCGTGTCGCTTTCCGAGGCGCTCGCCGCTTTCAAGCCTACCGAGCTTAAAGCCGAGCTTCTCACAGCATGCCCTACCCCAGCGCATCTTCCTATTGCGGAGAATTATCTCCTCAAGTGCATGCTGGACCAGATGGGTTTCAAGACAAATCTTGACACAGAAACGCTCTCGCAGGTTTTTCCAGAGATAAAAGTCACAAAGCCGCGCGGGAATTTCGGGAAAAAGAAGAAGGCGTGATGAAACGGGACAGCGAGGCAAGCTTTATAAAACATTCATTTAATATATAGCCGCTCTCGACTTACTGCAGACGTGAAGTTTGCATATTGTCAAGGGCATTGTTGTAATTTTGGAGGTGTGTAGTATGGCGGAAAAAGAGCATCTTAACCTGATATTCATCGGGCACGTCGACCACGGGAAATCGACATCAGTCGGCCGTATCCTTTACGAGACGGGCGCGCTCTCAGAGCAGGCGCTCAGAAAACTCAAAGAGGAGGCTGAAAAAGTCGGAAAGGCGACCTTCGAATTTGCGTTCACAATGGACACCCTCAAGGAGGAAAGGGAGAGGGGAGTGACCATCGACCTTTCGCACAAGGAGTTCCAGACGCAGAAATACTACTTCACCATCATTGACGCGCCCGGGCACAGGGACTTTGTCAAGAACATGATTACTGGCGCATCCCAGGCGGACGCGGCAGTGCTCGTGTGCTCGGCAAAGGAAGGCGTGCAGGCGCAGACCAAGGAGCACGCGTTCCTTGCGAAGGTGCTCGGCATCAACCAGCTTATCGTGGCTGTCAACAAGATGGACGCGGTCAACTGGGACCATCTTAAATATGACGAGACCAAGGTGGCGCTCTCCACCCTTCTCAAGAACATCGGCTACAAGGTCGAAAACATTCCATTCGTCCCGATTTCGGGCTACGCGGGCGCAAACATCAAGAACAAGTCCACTGACATGCCTTGGTATGCTGGCCCGACCCTTCTTGAGTGCTTTGACAAGCTCACAGCGCCGGTGAAGCCAACCGACAAGGCGCTTCGGCTTCCAATCCAGGACGTATTCACAATCACGGGGCACGGCACAGTGCCGGTCGGCCGCGTGGAAACAGGCATTCTCCATCTCAACGAGACCGTCGTCTTCATGCCATCCGGCGCGAAGGGCGAGGTCAAGAAGATCGAGATGCACCACCAGGAGCTGCAGCAGGCGGTTCCCGGCGACAACGTAGGCTTCAACGTGAAGAACGTCGACAAGAAGGACGTCAAGCGCGGCGAGGTCGTGGGGCCGGTAAACAGCCCGCCCAAGGTCGCAGCCGAATTCACCGCGCAAATCGTGGTGCTCGAGCACCCGACCGCGATCGGCAAGGGCTACACCCCTGTCTTCCATCTGCACACTGCGCAGATCGCGTGCACGATAATCGAGATACTCGAGAAGAAGGACCCGAAGACCGGCGCAACCATGCAGAAGAACCCGGACTTCATCAAGTCGGGAGATGTGGCGATCGTGAAGATCAAGCCGCTGAAAGCCGTAGTGGTCGAAAAGTTCTCCGAGTTCCCGCCGCTTGGCCGCTTCGCAATCAGGGACATGGGCCAGACGGTCGCGGCAGGAGTCGTGCTCGACGTCGTGCCTAAGACGGTTTAAGTTTTTTTATTTTTACGTGAGCAATGGGTATCCGGTCGAAAGGATCGGAACGGAAGGGTGAAATTTCCATGGGCAAAGCGAGAATAAAATTGATCGGAAAGACTCCTGAGGAGCTTGAGGAAGTCTGCAAGCAAATACTCGAGATTGCAAAGGCAACAGGAGTGGAAATAAAAGGCCCGATTCCCCTTCCAACCCACCACCTCAACGTCTGCACGCGCCGCACCCCATGCGGGGACGGCTCGGACACGTATGAGCACTGGGAAATGAGGATACACAAGCGAGTGATCGATGTCGCGGGAGACGAGAGAACCCTGCGCCAGATCATGCGCGTGCGCGTCCCGGACAACGTCCAGGTAAAAATAAGCCTGGAATAAATTAAGACTTCTTTTTCTTTCCTGGTTTTTATCCCCCTAAGAATAGTCCAGCTTTTGCTATGGCTTTATATACACTTTGATATATTATTTACAACATGCTTATTCGGAAGCAGAATCCATTAGCAAATAGGGGCACGCCTATCCACTCCTCGCTAATCCGGCCTTTCAGCAACTGTCTTGCAGAAGATGCTTTTTTCAACTCGGCCATAAAAAAAGGCAGAATGCCCTCGTTCATCCTAAACATCACCAATAACAGTCAACTGATGAAATACTGCATTCAACCCAACCAGGGCAATATCGACTCGTTTTACCTTGCGTTGATGGGGCTCAAGCCGGTTTCGGACGTGGACACGCTCATATGCCAGAACACGTCTGCAATCGAGGAAATAAGGGACGACCGGTTTGGCAGGATAGCGATTCGGACAAAGGCAGGCGAATCCTATATGCAAATATCGCGAAGCGCAAAGGCGCTGCGTGAATTCGAGCAAATAGAAAACAGCTATTCTGAAAAAGACGAGTCGATCTTTTATTGGAACATGGGCTTAATTTACGGCTATCCTGAGACCGCCATATCTGAGTTTGTCCGCCTTATGGCGGCTAAAGAGCCCCCCGGCTTTCTTTTTAATTTCAATGCCTCTGAAAAAAGGATAAGCATCAAGCCAGCAGTCTGCAGGGCGGTGTTTGTGCCGACCCTTCGAGACGACAAAGTTGTCGAAGCCAGCCTGCTTGAGGGATGGCGCCAAGCAGTAAATGCCGAGGTCGGCCCCGAGTTAGGATTCCTATTGGACCTGTCTGCAAAAAAAGTCCATTTCTTCCGTACGCGCGAAGCCTATCGCTGTTTCAAGGAACCTTATGCGGAGAAGCCGTGCCCAATCCCTAATCGCTAGCTTCCTTCTCGATCCTTGAAAAGTAAATCGTCTTGCCTATCTCGGTTGCTGCGAAATACCCTGCAAGTATCGCCCCTATCAGAAGAAGCACTGGCAGGTCAAGGGGCACAAAGTGGAACGCATCCGCAATCGGGGCAAAGTAAATCACGCCAAAGGACGCAATGCAGGCTGCAACCGACATCCCAAGAAGCACGTTTGAGGGCATGCTCTTGAAGAAAGGCAGCCTGGTGCGAAGCGAAAAGACGATTATCATCTCCGAGAGCACCGACTCAAGGAACCACGCGGTCCGAAACGAATCGACATCGACGTGCATCATAAAGTGCATTATGCAGATTAGCGCAAGGTCAAATGCCGTGCTTATCAGCCCGAAGAAAATCATGAATTTCAGGATCATGTTCATATCCCATTTGTGTGGCTTTCTTACCTGCGCCCCATCCACATTGTCGCTTGCAACAGCAAGGAGCGGCAGATCGGACATGATATTGTTGAGTAGCACCTGCGAGGGGAGGAGCGGAAGGAACGGGAGGAAAAACGAGCTAATCATCAGCGTTATCATATTTCCCTGGTTCGCGCTCATGGTATTGAGTATGTACTTGGTGATATTGTTGAATATCTTCCTGCCCTCTTCCACTCCGTCGCACACTGCATTGAGGCTCTTGTCCAGGAGTATTATGTGGGACGCCTCCTTTGCGACATCGGCGGCGGTGTCGACGGATATCCCAACATCTGCGGTGCGAAGCGCGGGTGCATCGTTTATTCCGTCTCCCAAAAAGCCCACTACGTGCCCGCATGCCCGTAGGGCCTCCACTATCTGGAGCTTTTGCTGCGGCGTTACGCGCGCGAATATATCGACATCCTCGACAATTCTCGCAAACTGTGCCTCATCCATCTTTTCAAGCTCGCTTCCCAGCACCACTCTCCCGCCTGCTGGCTTGAAACCCACAAGTGCGGCTATTTTCATAGTCACCAACGGGTCGTCGCCGGTGAGCACCTTGAGGCGCACCCCGAGCTCCCGGAACCTTGCAAGCGCAGCTGCGGTGGTGGCTTTCGGCGGGTTTGAGAGCAAAATGAAGCCTATGAATGTCAGCGCCTCCTCGTCCTTGACCGAATACTTGCCCTTTGGCTTGATGTCCTTGTATGCAACGCCTATCGTGCTCATGCCGTCTTTGTTGTAGCCGGCAATCATCCGCCTTAGCTCGGTTTTTTTCGCGGATGCGGCATAAAGCCGGTCCGACATCTTCACCTTGCTGCAGCAGGAAAGCACCGACTCGGGCTCGCCTTTCACAATGAGCATGGCTTTCTTCCCTTCGCTTACAGCCACACCCATTCTTCTTCTCTGGAAATCAAAATCAACATCGCCCAATTTCCTGAAGCGCGAAACGTCTATTTTGTGTGCCATTCCGTATTTTTTTATCGCAACGTCGATCGGGCTGCCTCTTACGTGCGTGGTGCCCACGGCCGCATTGCAAAGGTATGCGTACTGGAAGACATCGTGGCTATCTTTCTTGTCCAAGTCCACGTAGCTTTCAACATGTATCCCCTCTTCCGTGAGCGTCCCTGTCTTGTCGGTGCACAGCACGTCCATGTTCCCCAAATCCTCGATTGCGGCAAGCTTCTTGATGATGACTTTCTTTTTCACCATGTTCATGCTTCCGCTTGCCAAAGTCACGGTGATTATTGCGGGCAGCGCCTCGGGCGCAATCCCGATTGCTATGGCAAGTGCGAAGAGCGCTGAATCCACGAGCGGATTCTCCCCGTGCCCAAGCCCGTAGTTCGCGAAAAAGACAAGTATTGTGAGAACCACGATGATTCTGACTAGCATGCCGCCGAATTTGCGTATCCCTATCTGGAAATCCGATTCGGGCACCTTGGAAGAGAAAACGCTTGCCGTCTTGCCGAAATAGGTCTGCTCGCCTGTTGCAACGACAATCGCCTTGGCATAGCCGTCCACCACGGTTGTGCCCATGAAAAGCGCATTGCCTATCCCCTGCGGGTTCGATGTCCGGTAAAGCCCGTCCTTTGCGGATTTGGAAATAGGCAGCGATTCGCCTGTAAGCACGCTCTCGTTCACGCTGATTCCGTCAGTTTCAAGTATCCGCATGTCTGCAGGCACGATGTCGCCGAGCCTGACGAACACGATGTCCCCGACAACAAGCTCGCGCGCATCTATTTGCATCTTGCTTCCGCCGCGCTGCACCACTGCCTTGTATGAGTAGTATTTCTTGAGCGCAGAGAGCGCCTTGTCCGACTTGTATTCTTGCACAAAGCCAAGAAGCACGCTCACGACAACTATGAAAATTATGATTGCAGTGTCAAAAACTTCTCCTAAAGCGCCTGCTACTATCGCCGCGAAGATGAGTATGAGGAGAAGCGGGCTTGCGAACTGGGACCAGAGTATGTCGAGCCAAGTCTTCTTGTCCTTGTCCGGAAGCTCGTTATAGCCCTGCGTTTTCAGCCGAAGCTTTGCCTCAGCCGCGCTCAAGCCAGCCGGGGTTCCTCCAGTCTCTTTGCAGACCTCTTGGGCTGTTTTTGACCAGATTTGACCTTCCATCGTTAGTGAAAGCGCGAGGAGATTAAAAAAGGCGAATGGTCGGATGGAGCCTCAGGCGCATTTCCCGACAAGCGGCTTTTCTCCGGTTTCGGTTTGTATGGTACTGTCTAAGGCAAGGTAAGATATTTCCAGCGGGTAGCTATATACTTCGCCGGATTTGCACCTGGGCATGCCTGAAACAACCAGGGCGACGGTTTGCCCCGGCTGCACCCCGATGGTTGTCTCGCCCGAAGCGCCGGAAATTCTGATGCCGTTTATTGTGCTAGTGCCTTTTGAATTGACATATTGGAGCAATATGCGGGCGTTGCCATCTGGATAGAAACGGTGACCCAAAACAGCATATGGCTTTTGCTCGTTTGTCCAAAGGTTGGCGGAATCCCTTATGCTTGCGCAGGCGCGCAGTTCTTCGAATGAACGGGCTCCATTATAGCAGTCGTCGCCATCATGTATGCTAAAGGGTTCACCTGAAGAAGCCGGAGTTTCAACCACTATGTTCAGGCTGCTTTCGCTTTGGGCAACTGAGGGCGGAGTTGATGCGGTCTGCTTAACCGGGGTTGTTTGTGCGGGAGGCTGCGGCATAGGTGGATTTTGCTGCTCGCCAGTACAGCCTAAGATTGCCAGAAGTAGCATTCCCAAAGCCAAGACAAATAGGCATCTCACAGATACCACCTATATTTGTCGTACGATTAAGATTTTTTAATTGAGGTGTTTCGGCTAGAAGGAGAAGCGCCGACGAGGAGAGCGACGGCTACGCCGTCGCGATTTTGAGCCGCAGCTCAAAACCGAGAAGGCGTTTGAGCAAAGCGAAAACGCCGACGAGGAGATTTGAACTCCTAAGCCCCGAAGGGCACTAGATTTCAAGCCATGTTCTAATTCAGTCCATGGGCTCAAGTCTAGCGCGATACCAGATTCTGCCACGTCGGCATGGTCATTTCGCCAAAGGCGAAATGGGCAAGAAGATAGAGCAAGAAGGGTTTAAAACGATTGAGCGACGCAGCCTTTCACATTCGCAGCTTTTGCCAAGATTTAAATAGCCTTTCAGCAATATTCCTCTCAGAGGTTGAAACAATGTTCATGCTTATAAGTCCCAAGTGCAGTTCAGTGTACCACAAGGGCAGCGGCGGCGGCACCAAAATGATCGTCTTGATGTAGCTTCTTCTAAAGTCAGAATAAGATTCTGGAAAACGCCTTAAATCAGGAAACCCCAAGAATTCTCCATATTCCCTACTCCGTTTTCGAGGGTAATCTCTTCTCCGCTCTCCAGCTTTGCCGCCAGCTTTCGTATGAATGCAGGATATTCATTATAGAGAAACTTCGACTGAACCGGCAGGAAAGCGACATTCTTCTCAAATTTCCAGCACGCGTGCGCATAGCCTTCGGCTTCCGCGGTTATCGAGAAGCCTTTCCCGCCCCCTTTTATTTCATGGAGCCAGCAATCAGGCGACTTGGCTTTGCTTGGCTTTACCGCCAGATCCTTTCCCTCGAACAATCTTCCAGAGGGCGCGTGATAAAGCATGATGTCCTTGTTTGCAGGAAGAAGAGAGGAAGAGAGGCTTGCGCCCTTCCAGAGGTTGTCCGCAAGCGTTGCCTTTCCAAGATAAGGCAGCATATAGGTGAAGAAGCTGCCGTCCGAAAAGTGATAGAGCCCCCAGTACCACTGCGGCGGAGGCGCGGCAAGAAGTATTTTTTGGAAATAGGCGGTGCCTCCTATTTTTTCCTTTTTGCCATCTGCGGAAGTGATGCATCCTCCGAGTTCCGTTATTTCCACTCTCGTGCCTTCAATTTCCATCCCGAAAGGAAGCGCGCTCTTTCCGTATGTCGGCCCGACTGCTGGGTGCGGATCGGTTTTTTTCGCGCGAAACTCGAATTTCAGCGCATGCGTTTCTATTTTGGTGACAAACTCCTCTTCTTCAAGATAAAAAGAGCTGGGCGTTGCACCAGGCGCCTCAAGCGTTTTTTTCTTCGGGTCAAGCCTCAAAATCGAATTCTCAAGCACGAAATCCTCCTGCATCCGCTCCCCGTCAAAATACCATGCTGCCGCCGCTCCGTTCATCTCAAACGCGCCCTCCTTCTCGACGATTTTAAGGGGAAGTTCTATGTCCAGAGGATTGCACTTTATTTTTTTGTCGTTCTTAATCGACCAAAGAATCATCAGTTGCCTGCATTTTCCTGTCTTCGCAGTGTCCTTGTCATGGATAAAAAAGAGCCAGAACCACCATAGCCAAGCGCCTTTCCGCATAGGCTGCCGAGGAGCATCCCATATGCTTGCAATCGTCGCTTCCCTGTCTGCCTTCTCGTTTCTTACGTCGCCCATACTACGCTTTTTTAAGAGAATAGTTTATATTTGGAAGCTGAAGCCAGGGGCGTGCTTTTCATGGAAAATACAATGCCTGATGAAACATTATTCGATGCAATAGTTGTCGGTGCGGGGCCCTCCGGCTCGTCAACCGCTCTTTTTCTTGCTAAGGAGGGGCGCAAGGTGCTTCTCCTTGACAAGGCGTCGTTTCCAAGGGAAAAAGTCTGCGGAGATGCGTTCTCCGGAAAGTCAATCGGCGTTATGCGCGAGCTTGGGCTTCTTTCATGGATAGAAAAGCACCCGCACGGCATAGTGCGCGGAGTGCGCATGGTCTCCCCGAATGGCAAGGCAATATCCGTCCCTTTCCCGAATGCCGACGGGATGGATTTCGCGGGCTACACGATTGCAAGGATAAACACGGACAACATCATTTTTCAGTCGGCATCTGCAAATCCGAATATAAAAACAATAACTGGTTTCCAGGTGCAGGGGCTCATTCGCGATCCAAAAGGCGCAATCTGCGGTGTTGAAGGAGTCCGTGCCGACGGAAAAAGGGAGCAGTTCAAATCCCGTATTGTGGTGGGTGCGGACGGCGCGGCTTCGGCGGTTTCCCGCATCGCCGGTTTGCCAAATCAGCCCATAGAGCATGTTTACTCTGCAATCCGCGTCTACTGGAACGGGGTCGAGGGGCTTACCGAAGATATCGAGCTTTATTTCATCGACGGGGTGCTGCCGGGCTACTTATGGGTTTTTCCAATGGGCGGAAGAAGGGCGAACGTCGGCTTGGGCATATTATCTTCCGATATGAAGGCAAGAAAGCACCCGAATATCATGCTCCAGGAAGCGCTGGCGAAGCATCCGATGCTTTCCGGGCGCTTCAAGAATGCAACGCAGGATGGCAAGATTGGCGGCTGGTCGATACCTCTTGGCTCCTACCGGAAAAAATCGGTTGGCGAAGGCTGGCTTTTAGTCGGCGATGCCGCCTCGCTTGTTGACCCGTTCTCAGGCGAGGGGATGGGCAATGCGCTGTCATCCGGTAAATTCGCCGCGCAGACGATCAACGAAGCGCTCTCGTCCGTGCAGGGCATCGGGCCTCTTCCGGAAAAATCCCTTTCAAACTATCCGAAACTGGTGGATTCGAATCTCCGGCCTGAAATGGAGAACTCCTACAAGCTTCAGAAGCTATCCCGCTCTCGCTTCCTGCTCAATCTCTTCATAGGCAAGGCGGCAACCAAGCCCGAGGCAAGGCAGATGGTGATCAATATGCTCGCATCGGACGAGGCGAAAAAAAAGGTCGAATCCCCCCTGTTCTTCCTTAAGCTGCTTCTTCCGTGAATGTGAATCAGAGCCCCTCTATGAATATTTCCTTTTGGGCATTCTTGTCGATTGCAAAAGGCACGTCAAGCTTCGCAGAAATCTTCCAGACGTGTATCAGGTTGTCGTGCCCGAACTCATGGCTGGTGGGCGGAGCGTTTTTGGGGAGCGAAAACCTCACTTCATAGGTGCCTTCAACGAACTCCCCCTCGCCGCACACCTTTTTTTCCTGCTCAAACCAGTTTTTTGTGCGCTCCTCCGTTTTCGTTTCCATATGGGAAGAATACGGCACGCTCATTTCCCTGTCCCTGTCATAGTCGTACCTGTCCATTACGGTGGTCGTTTTTACCATTTTCCTTTCCTTGCAGACGAGCCGCACATAAACTCCGCGCGCTTTTGTTCTCTTGTCCAGGCTAAGCTTCACAGTGGCAATTACTGTGTCGCCTGCAGAATACGCGTCCCTGTCGGTCTCAATGGCGAGCATGGGAAAAAAGGAGGCTAAGGATTCTCGACAGTCGCGTCTCCGTTCACCACGCATTGGCATGCGAGGCGCTGGTTCGGCTTTGCGCCGAATCCCTCAAGCGTGGCCTTCTCGTTGTCAGTCATGGGTCCGAGGTTCTCCGCGCCATTCAATACATTGACAAGGCAGCTCATGCACACGCCAGCCTTGCAGGAGAACGGTATGCTCGCACCCGCATCCTCCGCAGCCTGGGTAAGCGTGGTTCCTTTTTGCACCTCTATCTCCTTTCCGTCGCTTTTAAATGTTATTTTTGGCATGGAAATCCCTCTGCACAATTTTGCACAGAACATTTATATTGCCCCCGAAATCCGTTGAAGCGCGGGAAACAGCATACCTATTAAAAATCCGAGGTGGAAATAGAAAGAGGTGGTGTCAATGGCAGTAAACCTTCCAAGCAGATTCTCAAAGCCTGTTTCATCCGGGGCTTCAAGCCCTGCGCCGGCTGGCACAAGCAGTCAGCCTTATTCCGCACCGCCATCGTTTGCAAAGCAGCCCGGCGCAGCATCCGACTATGGCGGGGTGTTCGCATTCATAAGCGTTCTTGCGCTAATCATCTCGGTTGCGTGCTTTTACGGCACGTTTTTCATGGAAAGGCCGTTAACTCCTGGCCAGAAGGCGTCAATACTCGGCGTGGCACAGGAGCTTCGCGCGCTACAGGACAAGGACGTTTCACTGATCTCATCCCCGGTTCAGACGACAATTTCGCTTGATAAGCAATATCCGATAAAGGACCTCTTCCCCCCGAACTTCAACATCCCTCTCTCGTTCAACATACCGATTGACACGCAGTTGGTCGGAATAAGCACAACGGGGCAGCCTGCGGCTTTCCGCGTGCAGGAAAACGTCCCGATCAAGCTGTCCGTGCCGATTTCAAGCTCAACAGCATTCGGAAACAACAGCATAAGGATACAAAAGGAGATGCCGGTCGATGTTCGTTTCACTTCGTCGGTGAAAATCCGCGCCGCTTTCGGCACCCAGATAAACGGAATAATCGACCAGCTTGATAAGATGGTTGGCGAGCCGACCTCTTCAGGCTAGGCTTGCGGATTTTATTTTCGCAATCCCGCCTGATCCGACGTATTCTTTTTTCCATTCCTTTATTTTTACTTTTTTTCCAAAAAAAGGCGCCCACGCAACGAAAGTTTCCCCTTCGCCCCCTTCCAGGTGCGCGCTTATAACTGGCTTCATTTTCCTTAGTTTCTCCACGAAAGAAGAATCAAATCGCCTGCACAAGTCGCCCTCGTTGAGCCCTTCTGCGGCGACTGCGATAACATAACTCTCAAAATACCTGCATTGCTCATCGAGAAGCGCGCTTCCCGCTCTCCATATGGGCGCATAGCTTCGTATCTCCAGCTCCTCGGCAATCCGGTCCACTCTCTCCTTTTGGTATTCGCTCTCTATTGCGCCTGCAGCAACGCCGTCCACCTTCATTTCGGAAAGTGCCTTCTTCATCGCAGCAAGCTCGTCTTTTTCCGAGATGCCGCCTGCCTTTACTATTTTTATCGGCAGTCCCATTGCCTGCGCCTGAAGCGCGCACCATTTCACATTGGGGTGATGAAACATAGTGGAATATTCAGCAGGCTCGATTGTGAGAAGCTCCACTTCCCAGCCTGAGTAAAGGCATGAGAACACGGCAAAGACCGAGTCCTTGCCTCCGGAAAACAAGACTGCGACTTTCATATAAATCACTAAACAGATCGCCAACTCCTGCGGGAGTTGACGATACAGTCGAGCTTCGCTCGACTTATTTCCATTTCGCTGTCCTCTTTTCGCTTTGCGAAAAGGGATCCCTTCGCCTGCTGGCGAAGTGGACGGCGAAATGAAAATGTGCATTTTGCTTTAGCAAAATGCATCAGACATCGGCTTGCGAGCCGATGTTGATGGACTGGACGGGATTTGGACCCGTGGCCTCGTCGTTGCGAACGACGCGCTCTACCGCTGAGCTACCAGCCCGCTTGCTGAAGCAGAATTCCGTTTGAAGGGTTTAAAAACACGACTGAAGTTCAGCTTCCGCTATTCAGCCAATAAAAAAACTTTCCGGCGCCGCGCACAAGGGGGATTGGCGGGCGCCGTTTCACAAAACAAAAAAGAATTTACAGGTAGTTGAGCGCATCCATCGACATTGCCTTCTGCGCGGCGTGCTCCTCTTTCACGCCAGCCCCCGCCCCAAGGTACGGGTTCTTTATTCCCGTGACTATCGAGGTGACGGTTATGCCGTCTCCGAGACTCGGGTCAAGCCGCGCGCCGATCTTCACATCTGCGTTCATGTCGAAGTTCTGCGAAATCTTCTCGCCGATGTCTATTCCCTCTCCAAGGGTCAGGCCGGTTCCGCCGTTGATGTGCAGAAGCGCGCCCCTTGCGCCTTCGTAGCTTGCATCCAGGAGCGGGTGCTCCATTGTGTTTCTCACAACCTGCTCTATCCTGTCTGTTCCATGCCCTTCGCCCATTGAGATGAGCGCGAAGCCCTTGTTCTCCATCACCGACTTCACATCCGCAAAGTCGATGTTCATGAGCGACGGGAGCATGATGGTGTCTGAAATGCCTGTTATCGCCTTGCCAGTTATTGCGTCTGCAAGGTTGAATGCCTCCGCAATCGGGAGGTTCGGCACATAGTTCACCAGCCTGTCGTTCTCGATGACGATGACCGTGTCCGACTTTGCAGCCAGGCGCTCCAGTCCCCATTTCGCCTTCTGCATTCTCGCCCTCTCCAATCTGAATGGCATTGTCACAACTGAGACGACTATGGCGCCCTGCTCTTTTGCGATTTCCGCAATTACCGGCGCAGCGCCGGTGCCCGTGCCGCCTCCCATGCCGCCCGCAATGAATACGAGTTCCTTCTCGCCTATGACTTCCTTCAATTTATCGCGGCTCATCTCCGCGCATTTGGTCGCAACCTCTGGAAAGCCGCCCGCGCCAAGCCCTTTGGTCACGGTCGAGCCGATAAGCACGCGTTTGTGCGCCTGCACGACCTTCAAGTGAAGCTGATCTGTGTTCACCGCAATTGTCTGCGCGCTTTTTATCCCCATTTTCATCATTCTGTCCACCGTGTTGCAGCCCGCGCCGCCCACGCCGATGACAGCTATCCTGACTTGCTCATTGCTCATGAGCCCGTCAGATTCCTTTTTCTCCCCAACCACGTTTTCGAACATTTTCAATCCCCCTCTTTTGTCTTGTTTCTTTTTACCGCGCGAGTTCTATCTGTCCGCGCATGTCTCTCGTTTTTTCATCAATCTTGGTCGCCTTTGGCAGTCACAACTAAAGCTTCCGCTTACCTAAAAACTCTCTCCACTGAGATGGAACGGTCGCCCATCATGATCGCCGCATTCCCTACTGCAATTACATTTAAATAGATTGCTAAGCAGCCGAACCCGCGCGTTCGGAGGATTTTTTTCCTACGGCGTGAAAAATTGTAAAAATATCGAAATCAGGAAATTTTTCGGAAAAATTCGCGCGGATTCGGATTTCTGCGCATTTCTGCCTTCATAAAATCTCTATTCTGAAAAAACTTAACCGCGGTTTCTTTCTCAGTTTTAACGTTTATATTTTTTCACTGCGCTTCCGCGAATTCCTTTTCGGAAATTCTTGCAAGCTCAAATATTCTCTTGAGCGTTCCGACCTTGAGCTCCTCACGGTTTGGTAGAATAGTGGCAATTTTTCCTGCAGAAGTTTCCCGCACAAGGACGATATTGTTTATCTTCTGCCTCTTTATGAAAAGCCGAACCTGTTGCAGAGCAGCTTGTTATATTTGTAAATCCGCCGGTCAATGGCAGAATACAGAAAGAAAAAGCGCTCCCGCTAAGAATTATAAAAAATACAAAAGGGCTTTTGGAAAGTTGGGGGTTCCCGAAAGCCCAAATTGGTTTGTGAAACAAACTTGTCGCGTCTACCCGATTATTTCGATGTCCGAGTAGGACACTTCCTTCTTCGGCTCGTCTGCTCCTGCGCCGAAGATGTTGGCTCCCTTCACGCCGGTCACGATTGCAACTATCTCTAGTTTTCCATCGTAGCCAGGTATGAGCCTTGCGCCCCACTTTACATTCGCCTGGGGGTCCATCTTCTCGGTGATTATCTCACCGGCCTTGATGGCGTCTCCCAGTGTCAGGTCCGCGCCGCCCGAGATGTGGATAAGTGCGCCGTTCGCGCCTTCGTAATCCACATCCAGAAGCTTGTTCTTCAGCACGCCCTCTGCCGCACCGCGCACCTTGTCGGTTCCTTTTCCTTCTCCGACTGCGATGAAGCCCACGCCTCCGCCTTGCACGATTGAGCGCACATCAGCGAAGTCGATGTTGATTAGGGACGGCTGCGTTATGGTCCAAACCAGCCCGCCGACAGCCTTTGCAAGAATTTCATCTGCAACTGCAAAAGCCTCGTTCATTGGCAGGTTCGGCACAAGCTTTACGAGACGGTTGTTGTCTAGGACAATTACCGAGTCGACATTCTTGCGAAGTTTCGCAATGCCCTCGTCGGCCTTGACCCTCCTTGCTCTTTCAAGGTTGAAGGGGTAAGTCACCATGGCAACAACGATTGCGCCCTGCTCTTTTGCGATCTCCGCAATTACTGGCGCAGCGCCGGTGCCCGTGCCTCCTCCCATTCCCGCGCAGATGAAGACCAGGTGCGCACCCTCGAGTTCCTTTTCGATGAGCGGCCTGTCTATCTCCGCAGCCTTGGCGCCCGTGTCAGGATAGCCTCCTGCTCCGAGCCCCTTGGTTATGGTCTTTCCGATGAGGACTTTCTTTGCCTTCTCGTGAATCATGTTCAGGTGCTGCCTGTCGGTGTTTACCGCGACTAGCTCGCATCCCTTGACTCCCGAGCGGATGAGGCGATTAATAGTGTTGTTGCCTCCTCCTCCTACTCCTACTGTCACGATCTTAATCTGGTCTGAGCCAAAAGTTTCGGCTTGAGCTGGCTCTTGCTCTCCTAGGACTGACTTTACTAAGCTGTCCATACCTATCGCCTTGACCGCAATTCGCATGTGAGATTTAAAAGCGTTGCTGAATCGGAAAATCGTGGAAATGGGATTTACGCCGTAAAAAGAGAGAATTTTTAGTTTTCAAGCGAATTTTTCTTAGGAATGCGCCAGTAAGTCGCAGCTAGGGAATTTTGGAAAAAGAAAAGGAGAAATAAAAAAAACGCCTAGACTTGGATGTCCGGCGCGTGTTTCTTCAGCTGTTCGCGGATGAATTTTATCACGTTTGGTTGGAGTTTCATAGTCATATCTTTAGTTATTTCGCAGCCCAGCTTAAATTCCACTTGTTTTTTTCCATCAAAAAATTCAAAACAACTGTTGAATATACCGCTATAATAAGTGCTATAGCCTCCGATAAACATGCCAGTGACTTTGAAATTCATGTCCTCCAGTTTCTTGCCAGCCACAAACGTTTCTGCTGCCCAGTAATAAGGCAGATGTTCAAGTTCAGCTATCTTCATAGGTGAGCTGCAGAATATCATATCGCTTATTTTCCACAATGCTTTTGCCACCTGCTGCTTGTCCATTCCTTTGAACGGGTTCTTAGCCTCCTGCTCACGATTAGTAAATTCCCGTTTCTCCTTGATGAATTTCATTACGGGCCATCCGGGCGGAGCAGTTATTTTAGCCGTTTCCGGGGGGGGAGTTTTTTTAGCATGCATTTTATTACACCTCTGACCATATTTGGAAACGAATAGTTTATAAACACGAGTTTTTTCCTGCTACCACACGCCAAAACCATAGACACACCGACCAAAAAAACATTTCGCGCAAATTCGGAACCATTAAATTCCCGCGCGCGCATTCTTCAAGCATGGTCGTCCAGGCGCTTCTCACGCTCGCGGTGTTCACGTTCATTCTCGCAAAATCATCCGAGGCCGTCGTGGAAAGCGCATCCAAGCTCGCGCGCTTCTTCGGCATAAGCACTCTTGCAATCGGAATGCTGCTTGTCGCAGTCTCAACTTCCCTTCCAGAACTCTCAGTCTCAGTTGTATCATCGGCTGCAAACGAAGGCGCGATTGCCGCAGGGAACGTCTTCGGCTCCAACATCGCGAACATCCTCCTCATACTCGGGCTTGGCGCGTTTTTCTACGGTTTTCGGGTCGGGAAAGATAATCTTCGCGATATAGGCATGGTGCTTCTCCTCACCACCGCGATTTCCGCCTACATCATTTTCCATTCGCTCATTTTCGGCAACGCGCTTGGCGCATATGAGGGCATACTGCTGCTTCTAATTGCGGGTTGGTATGCCCTTCGCATGCTCTCACGGAAAAAAATAGAGGGCGACCCCGCGGACAGGAAAGTAAGCAGGCGCGAGGGGCTGGTGGCATTCCTTCTTTTCTTTTGCGCGATATTCGCCGTGCTCATAAGCTCAAGCTTCGTAGTCAGTTCCGCTGTCGAGATTGCGGATGCGTTCGGGCTTGCGAAAAGCTTCATAGGCGCAACAATAATAGCTGTCGGCACTTCGCTTCCCGAGCTTACTATCGACCTTCAAGCTATTCGCAAAAAGCAATACGGGCTCGCGCTTGGCGACGCAATCGGAAGCAACATGATTAACATCACGCTCGTGCTCGGCGTTGCCGCGGCAATAAATCCAATAACCATAACACTCGGTGTGTTCAATGTGGCGCTCCTTTTTGCAGTCGTCGCAAACATCGCTTTCTTCTACGTGGCGGCAGTAAAGAGGGTATTCGGCAGGAGCGAAGGCATCGCAATGCTTCTTCTCTATGCTTTGTATATAGTGGCAATATTCTACATACAGTTCAGCGATATCAAAGTAATTTAGCGCAAGGCAAGATGCGCAGCCAAGCTTCGCGTGAGCGAAGTGGAGATTGTCCGCTCCGGGTAAAAATAGCCGCTTACGCCTTTCCCTTGTTCTGCATTTCAAACAAGGCGATTATCTCCTTTGTTGTCGTGATGTCGGAAACACCCTTGTCAGTGCGCAGCGAAGTCATTCTCGGGAAGCGGAGTGCGTAGCCGGTGTCCCCGACCATCCCGCAGGTGTGCATGGGCGAAAGCGTAATCTCGTCCGCGGCAACCGTGATCACGTATTTCGGCTTCACCCAGAAATCCGGCACAAGTTTCGATTCAAGGTTGCGCGGCTTCTCCTTCGTTTTAATTCCGTCAAGCATTTTTTCAAACTCGCGCATCTCATCCTCGGAAAACCCGCTGCCTATTTTCGCGACGGTCTCAAGTGAGCCGCTCTCCTCGTTCTGCACCGCCGCAAGTATTCCTCCGAACTCGAACTCTTGCCTTGCGCCCTTGCCCAGGTAGTAGCCTACAATCACAACATCAACAGTATCCGCAAGCGCTCCGTAGGATTTCTTCAGTTTTATCCATGCGAACTTTCTTGCGCCTGCAACGTATGGCTGCGTAAGGTCTTTTGCAATTATTCCTTCCAATCCTCCCGCAATGGAGTCATTGAAGAATTTCTCAAGCTTCACCGGATCGTCAGTAATTATCTGCTCCGAGGGGGCGAGCGTTTCCGAATTCGCTGTCAGTTTTTCCAGGGCTTTCCTTCTTTGCGAATATTTCTCCAGCGTAAGGTCTTTACCGTTCAGATACATCATGTCGAATACGAACAGGCGGAGGGGGAAATCCCTTGCCATCGCATCCACGCCCCATTTCCTTTTGCGCTGGATGGTCTGCTGGAATGAGTAGTATTTTTTCTCCTTTGCATTGTACGCGAGCGCCTCGCCCTCGAATATCGCGGATTTCGCAGGAAGCTTCTTCACAGCCTCAAGAATTTCTGGGAACATCGCAGTCATTTTTTCCAATTTTCGTGAATATATCTCCACCTTCCCCTCGCAAAGGTGCACCTGCATGCGCAGCCCGTCGTATTTCGCCTCCACCGCGCATTTCCCAAGCTTCAGGATTATCCCCTCTGCATTCGGCAGCCTTTCGGCAAGCGCCGGGCGGATGGGCTTGAAGGGCTCCGTTGAGAATTTCGAAAGGTCCGAGCCTGCAAGATAGCTTTCGGCAACTTCCCCCAAATCCGAGCAGAGGTTGAACGCGCGCTCAAGCTGCAATTTGTCCGTCTTGTCGTTGTGCCGCGCCATCGAAAGCGCATCTATTATCGACGGGTCGCCAACCCCCAATCTGAGTTTTCCCAGGCAGAACCGCACAAGGTATTTCGCCTCAAGCGGCGTTGCGCCGTTCAAAAGCTCGGAGAGAAGCCCGATTTTCGATTCCTGGCTTCCGGTGCCTGAAAGGTTGGATATCTTCACAAAAGTCCCATAAACCTTCAAAAGGGTGTTTGGCGAGCTTGAGAGCGACATCTGCGCTCGTTTGGAAAGAAGGCTTTCCGCAGTGCTGCCAAGGTCTCCTGATTTTTTGAGGTCGCCAGCCACAATCCTTTCCGCAAATCCGCTTGTTTTTGCTATAGCCCGGATTGCGAGTTTTTCTCCGATGCCCGCATCAAGCCCTTCATGCGCCGGGGCGACATTCCCCTCTATTATGTATATCAGTGGCCGCGCCTCCTCCCGTTCGCATTTTGAAAGAAGCTCGGCGACAATTCCCGACATCGACAGGCGCGAGGAGGTCTGCTCTATTTTTGAAAGGTATTTTGCAACCTCTGAAAAAAGCATGCTTTTGAATCGGATAGAAGATATTTAAAGCTCGGCGCGCCATGTGCTTTATGGCATACGGGCAGGCGGCATCCGAATTCATCGTCCTTATGGGCATAAGCCTTCTTATCATTTCCATTTTCCTTGTTACCGCATCCCAGTCCATATCCGATATAGGCGTCCAGAAAAACATGGATGAAGCCCGCAACACGGTTTCGCTTCTTGCACAGTCCGCAGATTCTGTTTATGCGCAAGGCGAAGGGGCAAGCAGGCTCATATACGTGGCAATACCCCGCACTGCCAACATGGATCGGTCCTATATTGGCAGGCCGCAAGGAGACACATGGTCAACGCCCAAAACAATAAACCTGAATGTCGGAGGCAATGCGGGGGAGGGGGGAGGCGATATTATCGCCACTTCCTCTGCAACGGTTCTTGGCTCGTTTCCGGCTTTTCCCGGGTCTTATTATATGCGGGTCGTCTCAAAAGGCGGATACGTCCTCATCAATCCGGCGCTCATAGACGTTTCCACGTCGTCCGTTTTTGTGAGCATGGCGCTAGGCGAGAGCAGGACCGCATCGATAAAGTTCCGCAGCATCCAAAACGAGAGCATCACCGTTTCTCGGGTCTACAGCTGGGGCTTCCCGAACGTCACCCTCACAGTGGATCCGGAATCGATCGACGCATCCCAGTTCGGCTCGCAGTTTGACCTTGCAATAAGCTCGGTTGAAGGCGCAGGCACATTCAATTCGAATCTCGTGCTGAATGCGGTAGGCAGCCAGTCTGGGGTTAACGAGTCGTTCGAGATACCAATAAGCGTCGTTGTCTTGGGCTAAAAAACAAAACAGCTTTAAATTGTCGGGGAGCTATTCATCCATGGGTGAATGCACATTATGCAGCTCCCGCGGGCAGGCCAGCGTCGAGCTTTTGATAGTCCTCGGCGCAGTGTTTGTGCTGATTCTTTTCTTCATAGTCTTCGCCTCAAATCTCCTCTCCGACATGGATACGCAGCAGGACAACCGCGACGCGACTTTGGCAGTCCAAAGCCTTGCCGATGCGGCTGAATTCGTATTTGCGCAGGGCGACGGGACAAAGAAATTGGTAGCCGTGAAAATCCCGTACGCGGTCGTTTTCAACTCCACCAAGACGTTCATAGGCAGGCCCCAGGGCTCTGCGCCCGGGACAACTTCCACCATGATAAGCATGTTCCTCCACAATTCCAATGTATTCGCGCTCACAACGGTGCCGCTTGTCGGGGCGTTCCCGCAATCGCCAGGCGTGCATTACATAAATGTAACGTCCCATGGCACGTTCGTGAGCATCGGGCAGGAGCTGGTGGCAGTTTCGCCCTCATCCATCAATTTTGCAATGAACCGGGAAGAAACGCGCTCGGCAACCGCCACGTTTGACATCGGTTCCATTGATCCTGTAATGGTGGATCTTGTTCCTGATTGGCCTTACGATTCGATAACCCTCTCAGTCTCACCATCATCCTTTTATGGCTCAAATGTGTCAGTGCCTGTGCTCTTCACATTCACAACTCCGTCGAACGCGGGCGGCATATACCCGGCTGCCGTGAATGTGACGGCCACGCAGGCAGGCAGCTCATTCAGCGAGACCCTCTCGATTCCCATCTCGCTCGAGGTCAGGGCAGGTTAGGTTACCATGGTTACGGAATCAAATCCCCGCAAAACCGGGCAGATATCGGTTGAGATGTCCCTACTGACTGCAATCATGGTCAGTGTGCTCCTGGTGATGCTTCTTGCAAACGAGCTTCTCAAATCATCCTGGGAAGAGCAGCGCGAGCGCATGATGGCAAGCTCGGCGGCAAATCGCGTGGCATTCGCAATCAACCAGGCTGTGGCGGGGGGCGACGGAACGGCAATCGCATTCACAAATAACGTCGGGCAGGATGTGGTGGGCATTTCAATTTACGACAATCGGTCGGTTAGGGCGCACTATCTTCTAGGGGGCTTTTCATCCGTGCCGATCGTGACTAGCCGCTTGGGATCATATGCCGTGCCTATAAACAGCGAAGTAGTAGTCAGGAATGTCGGCGGGCAGATTTTCATTGAGGCGGGCTGATGGAAACCAAATACAATGCAAAAGGGCAGATTCTTTCAACCGAGCTCGTGCTCACATTCGGAATATTCATGTCCGCATTGCTCATTTTCCTTTATGTGTGGGGCGTCGTGTCATATGACTATGCCCAGTCCCAGGCCGATAGGGAGATGCAAGTCGTGGTCCTGGGCATTTCCGATGCATTGGTTCTGACTTCCGGCGACCCGGTCGATTGGGAAGTATCCACTCCGGAAACTTTTTACTCGTTAGGGCTTGCAGCCGCGCCAAACATTCTCTCAACCGCGAAGCTTTCCGCTTTGCAGTCTTTGAATGCGTCCTATTCGACTCTTCATGTGAGCATGGGCGCAGGCTCGTTTGACACGTTCGTATCCGCCAAGCTGACAAACGGCACAACGCTTTGCCAATTCGGCATCCCGGGCGACGAACTTGCGCAGAACGTATCTTCGGTCACGGAAACCCGCATGGTGGCGCTTGACGACGGATCGCTTGCGCGCCTCTCGGTCCAGGTATGGCGAATCAAGGGGTAATCCCATGGAACATCTGAAAAAAAAGAAAGGCGTTTTCCTGACCATAGACGTGGCCATAGCGCTCATATTGCTGATTTTCATAGTGTCTCTCCCGTTGCTTTTCTATCATCAGTCCTCCAGCGACGATTTCAACAGCCAGCTTCTCCGCGCCTACATACAGGATGCCGCGACAGTCGCAGAGGCGAAAGGCTGCCTCTCGTCTTCCCTAGACCAGTCGAATTCCTCCGCAACATCGGGGCTGCGCGACGTTCTTTTGGCAACGCCTGACGCGGTATGCGCCCAGGTGGCGGCATATGGCGCGATTGTGCCCGAAGGGCTTATCGGACACTGGAAGCTTGACGAGGGAACGGGCGTCTCGGCAATCGATTCTTCCGGCTTGGGGAACGACGGCGTGATTGAGGGAAGCCCGCAATACGCTGATTCGGGCAGGGCGGGCAAGGCGCTTTTTTTCAATGGAGAAACCAAAGTATCCACCCCCATTGGCGAGCCGCTTTATGATTTCACGGTCTCGGCATGGTTCAAGGACGACAAAGAAGCCACTCAAAACGAGAGGATTTTGGACAAGTCTGGTGGGGGAACGGGCTTTTGGCTTGGGAGGGACGACACCAATTCTGAAGGCTGGGGCGGCATGATATTCGACCAAAAGTTAACCACGACTCTCTCTTCCGGGCAGTGGCACCACATAGTCCTGGTGCGGAACGGCGCGGATGCCTTCCTGTATGGCGATGGCGTCGAGGTTTCAACAGCCACGGTCTCAACTGAGCCAGACAAGGACTTATTTTTCACAATCGGCGGCATTGGGGCTGAAAAACCATCCGATGCGTGGATGACTGGCATGATAGACGACGTGCGCCTCTACAACCGCTCGCTCACGCAAGAGGAGGTGCTGCTGCTTTACAACAACCCGTCCGGCCTCTATTATGTCATTGACAAGCCGGGCTGCGTTGCCGCGCCTGGAGGCGAGGTGCAGGCGCTCTCCGTTCCGTTCGTCGATGCGGCAAACCAGGACCAAAACGATTATTATACCGCGATTTTCAAGATGTGGTTTAAGGGGGCTGGCAGATGAGTTCGCCAAAGAAACGTATAGCCAAGAATGCAGGCAGGCTTGCCTCTATGAAAAGGCCGGGCGGAGTTGGCGCGATAAAAGGCTTCACATTCACAATATCAGTCATAATAATTTCCCTGACGCTCATTTCAATGGTTTCATTTTCCAAGGAATGGCAAAAGCAGCAGGCGGGTGCCTATAACGAGGTGCTGCCTTCGCAGTCAAGCCGCCTGCAGGAAAGGATAGCAATAGACATAAGCAGCATTCTTGGAGTGTCAAGCGCCTTTCGCGCAAGCCCTGTTCTTGTCCAGGCGGAATATATTGCGGCGTTCCCTTTCAAAAGGGAGGGGGCGGGAGTTGCCGACCTGTCAGGCTATTCCAAATATCTTTCATCCTCCCTCTCAAACCAGGGCTTTGAAGTCATCCTTGCGGCAAACGGGCTTGTCGGAAGCCGCGCAGCCGTGATGGCGGTTTCGGATTCCGGGCAGATAATCCATGACAACGGAAACGAAAACGATACTTCCATCTTCATTTCACCAAACGACCTTGTGCCAACTGGTGTTTCATTCAATGTCTCCTGCCCTTCAAAATCCGCAAGCTCAGTCGGCGATTTTGCCGTATTAAACGGGCCGACAGGAAGCGGCATGGCCTATGAACTTTATTACTTCGATTCGTCCGGCAGCCGCTCTTCAGCGGAATCTGCCGGTTTGGAAAACCATGTTTCTCTCTCTGTCGCATATGCCGACGGCACGGTTCTGTCTCTTGCCGCGCGCCCCGCCAACAGTGTTCTCAACGGGGGGTTTGAGGAATTGGCAAGCGGTAGTAATCCTGATGACGAAAAGGCGGACGCGTGGGTGAGCTGGTCAAAGCACCTGGGCTCGGATTCGCTTTTCCAAGCAGTATCTGACTGTTATTCAGGAAGTTATGCCGTTGGCGCCATTGCGGGCGAAAATTCGAATGATGATTATGTATATCAGCAAATCGCCTCCCTTTCCACGGGTGACGGATACACGTTCTCGTTCTTTGCGGAAGGTTCCCAGGGCGATGCGAGATACGCGCTTTATAGCCCACTTGAAGGCACATATTTAGAGGAAGACGGCTCATGGGGTGTTGAGCCGTTTATTTTCACCGCTTCTGGTTCAGGATACAATCAGGTTTCAACCCAGTTCATAGCGCCCGGAAGCACAGTCGAGCTTCGGCTCTACGCGCCTGCCGAAAAAGGGCAAAAAATCTACTACGATGCCGTTTCCCTGGCGTTCTCCTCGTCAAACGGCATGGTTGTAACGCATTCCCTCACAAAAAGCCCGGGCGCTTTGCGCATACTTCCCCTTGACAAGGACTCAAGCGTGGCAAATAACGACGTGCAGGATTATTCCAAATACGCCTCTCACATGACCTTGGGCGGAGGCGAATCTGCCAACTCCCCAACATGGGTTGCAAACGCCAAGCTGGGAGGGGGCTATTGGTTCGACGGAGAAAATGATTTCGCCATCGGTCCACCACTCTCATTGGATTCCAATTCAATTTCAGTGGCAAACGGGCCTGACCGGATCTCAAGCGGCGGGTTTGAAGGAGAGAGCCTATCGTGGAGCAGCAATGCGCCTGGCGGTTCGACCTTTAATCTCAATGCAAACTCGCATTCGGGAATCTACTCCTTGAAAGTGACCGCCAGTGAACATCCGGACGAGGACAGCATATGCCAGCAAATCTCGCCTCTTCTTGAGAATGCGATCTATAATATCACATTCTGGGCAAGCGGCAACAATCCGCGCTATTCTCTCTCCGAGCCTGATTTGAAACTAGTTCTGCAGCCAGATGGCACATGGAAGGTGGGTGAAAAACCCACCATTTTGGCTGCGGATGGCGCAGAAGGCAGCTACAAGCAACTATCATTTTCGTTCGTCACTCCTGCCAACTCCCAAAATTTCCAATTCTGTTTTTATCCTCCATCTGACCCTAGCACGATAACCTATTTTGACGATGTTTCGCTCAACCGCGCGGTTGGCCTCAACGGCGGCTTTGAGTATCTTTACAAGGCATCAGGGCCGTATGGTGCAGGAATTGATTTCTGGCCAGACGGGCCTGGCTAACAAGGGATTTTCATGAAAAAAACACAAAAATCGGCTTTCCTGCTGGTCTTATTCATTTTTTCCGGCTTGCTTTATGCGGAAGACTGCGCAAGCGGAGTATCGGGAGAATGCAAAGTCAACGATCCATTGCCCCCTGCGGCTTGCTGTCTGCCCGGGCTCGTATGCTCGGACCTTAGTGCGTGCCTCATACCATCAGGCAGCACACAGTACGCTTGTGTGGAGAATAAAGAGTGCCTCTCAGGCATATGCAATTCCGGCACATGCGTTTCTTTCCAAGCGTGCGATGGCGAATGCGCCCTTTCATCGGAATGCGGAAGCGAATGCCCGCTTTGTGTCGATGATGGCGGGACAGGCTACTGCCGGGCGTGTGTCCCTACCGACAGCCCATGTTCATCATCAAATTCGTGCTGCCCCGGCGACATATGCTCCCCTTCCAAAAACACCTGCGTTTCCTGCCTTTCGCAGGATGAAGAATGCGCATCATCCCCCCAATGCTGCTCTGGTAGGTGCATGGAAACCGATGAGCCTGGCTTGAAAAAATGCGCGCCGGAATTCTCCTGCGGAATGCCGTTCGGTCCATGCACGTCTTCCGAATTCGAATGCTGCTCTTCGCCCCCCTCCATATCAAGCGCGGTTTGCGACATCTACAATCCGCTCCCCTCAAGCGGCTTTTCCGGCTCGTGCGTTGCAGGCTGCGTCCCTTCCGGCTTGAATTGCATGGGGGGCGGCGTATTGCCCTGTTGCGGCGCGTCTCTTGGTTATGAATGCCTCGAAACAAAATCGAGCTACGGCTATAAATTCTGCGTCGCACATCCCGAGTCAGGCGAGCACTATCTGTTTCCCGGATGGGTGTCAAACGGGGAGGATCCCCAGTTCATTCCGGATTCAGGCTCGCCGCATTCCGGCTCATATGCAATCAAAGTTTCAAGCGGCGACCCCCTAAATCAGATTTATATCTACAATCCCGGTGTAATCCTTAAGGAAAATTCAAAATACGCGCTCGAATTTTGGGCATCTCAAAAAATCTATCTTGCAATTTACGACCCGAACAACGACGCCTATTACAACCTCTCATCGAAAGCTTGGTCATTTAGCCCTCGCGATGTCGATGGGAAGGAGGCGCCCGTAATAAACACTCTTCCGAATGGCGGCGGATACGAGCACTATCTAGAGAGGTTTTCAACCCTTCCTAGCAACGTTTCGCAGATACAGGTCCGCTTCTATTTGGGCGATAACGAGTATTTTGTGGACGACTTGACAATCACCGAGCTTAATGACTTTTCCATGTTCGCCTGGATAAAGCTGGACAAAGAGGCTGTAGGCTATATTTTCCGCCAGATTGACGAGAAAGAAGGGCAGCCGCAGGGGTTCAGCTGGTCCCAACAGGGGCTCGATATTTCCATGGAGTATTTCAGCGCATACGGGGTGGAAGGCACGAACACACTCACCACGCTCATTTCATTGAAGGATTTCAAATGGCACCATGTCGGCTTTGTCGCAAACAGGCTTGGCAGCTACGAAACCTATCTTGACGGAGTCCAGGTGGCAACATCCGCCTTCCAGCTGGGCAGGATAAACAGCACCGCCAATTTCACAATCGGCGTAGAGGGCGGAAATCCGTTTTCAGGTACAATCGATGAAATCCGCTTCTACGAGCGTGCGCTTTCACAAGGCGAGGTAGCTGGAATTTACGGCGGCAAGTACCAGGACAAATGCACGGTCCAGACAACGGTGAGCTATGGCGACGTTCCCCTCGCGCAACGCTACTCCCATTACAATGCGAACCTCAAAATCCGCTCGCTTTCCGGTGCGATAATGTCCTTCCCGTTCGATGTCAACATTTCAGCATTGAATACCAGGGCAATCCGCGACTATTCGCCCTCCCAGCGCCTGGCATCGAACACAGGCGCAATATGGCATTCGGATGGCGCAATGGGCGGAGCCTATCTTTTCAACGGCGAAAGCGACTACATAAACGTGACGACCGGCACGCTTGGGGATTTGGCATTCCATACCATAACTGCCTGGGTCAATCTAGATTATGGGGGGCACTCAAGCGACTATGCCATATTCGCCGCTCAGGACATCGAATCCACCTACTCTGGAATATCGCTTTATGTCAATCCTGCCGATGGCCAATTAGGGGGCTACCTTAAGGATGCTTTCCAATACTCTAAAAACAGCGCCGTGCCTGAAAACGAATGGGCTTTCGTTGCAATAAGGGGCTTCCGCGACGCTTCAAGCGGCTATGTCGAGGTCAGCGTGAATGCCTCACCCTGGGAGAAGATATATTCTGGCGATACCTCTGGTTTGGAACTAAGCACGGACAACCCGGTTACAATAGGCGCGTGGGCGGGGGGCAATTATTTTGCCAAGGGCTACATAGATGAAGTGCGGGCTTATGACAGGCTTTTGAGCGAAAGCGAGATTTCCTCCCTTTACAAAGACGCTGGGCTATTGCTAAACAGCACGGTCCGCAGCCCCACGGTGTCCATTCCCTCCTGATCCCCCCTTATATTTTCCCTGCCGACAGCCGTGTGCCGCCGCAAGTATTAATAAGCTCACAAGAGTTTGATTTTCATGTTTGAGACCAAGATCGACCAGCTTGTTTCATACCTTCAAAAGAAGAAAAAAGTGCCCCTGGAAGAGCTTGCGCAGCAGCTCAAGCTTCAGCCACATAAGGTGGAGATGCTCTGTGCAATACTTGAGAAAGGCGGAATACTGGATCTCGTCTACCCAATAAACATCGCCGAGAAGCCGGCCGTCTCCTTCCGCATGCTGCCCGTCGAGCCGCCCCCTATTGATGACGCTGGCGCAAAGGGCAAGGTGATTTCGAGCTATTCATTCACCGCTGACAACGTGCCTGCGACGGTCACCATAACCGATACCGAGAAGGAGAAGTTCTATTCGATTTCGCTTGCCGAGTTTTCTGCCTCAACCAGGGTTTTCCTCGACCTTATAAAAGACGAGCTTATCCACAACGTGCCAGCAGGGATGCAGAGCGACGTTTCAGATGTGGAAAAGGCGGCTGCCGCGCGCGAGGAGTTCAAGCGCCTGATACGGAAATTCATTTCCCAGTTCGAGCTTGGCAAGGATTCGGAAGACGTGCTGGTGGGCATTCTCCTGCACAAGCTCTTCGGCCTGGGCGAAATAGACATGCTCAACCAGGACGACTGGCTCGAGGAAATAATAATAAACGGCAGCAAGAGCCCGATAGGCGTTTATCACAGGCGCCTTGGCTGGCTGAAGACCAACATCTACATGCCGGACGAGGACTCGATATTCAACTATTCATCCCAGATTGCCCGCCGCGTCGGAAGGCAGATTGCTGTCCTTACCCCGATACTTGACGCGAGGCTGGAGACGGGCGACCGTGTGTGCGCTACCCTTGCGCCCATTTCTTCTCATGGCAACACGATAACAATCCGGAGATTTGCCCGGAATCCTTGGACGGTCGTCAACCTGGTGGGCAACCCCGGCTACTCGATGACTCCTGAAATGGCCGGCATGCTTTGGCAGGCAATACACTATGAAATGAATGTGCTTATCGTGGGAGGCACGGCATCCGGAAAGACAACCGCATTAAACGCGCTTGCCTCCTTCATCCCCCCGAACCAGCGCGTGCTCACAATAGAGGACACGCGCGAACTGATGCTCCCTCCTTATCAGTGGAACTGGGTCCCGCTTCTAACCCGCAACCAGAATGCCGAGGGGCAAGGCGAAGTGAGCATGCTTGACCTTCTTGCAACCTCCCTTCGTATGCGGCCGGACCGCATCATACTCGGAGAAATGAGGCGCCAGCGAGAGGCAGAGGTGCTCTTCGAGGCGATGCACACGGGGCACTCGGTCTGCGCGACATTCCACGCGGACACGGGCGCCCAAGCTCTCCGGAGGCTCACTTCTCCGCCGATAAGCCTGCCTCCCTCTGACCTTGACGCCATCCATCTTCTGGTGGTGCAATACCGCGACAGGCGCAAGAACGTGAGGCGCACGCTCGAAATCTGCGAAATTTCGCTTGGCGCAAAGGCCGACGACATCACGACCAATGTCATCTACCGCTGGAGGCCAAGGACGGATACTTTCGAGATGGTCGGCGAGCCGAACAAGTACCTGAAGGAAATCAACCTTCATACCGGAATGACGAAGGAGGAAATATACCAGGACATCAAGAACCGTGCGACCATAATCAAGTGGATGATCGCAAACAAGCTCTCAGACATGGAAAGCGTGGGACGGTTGATTTCGCTATACTACAGCAAACCCAAGGAAGTGCTGGATATCGCAAAGAAGGCATCCGAGAAGAAGTAAGGCAAGAAAAGAACACTGCCCGAACGGGCAAACCGCATCGATAAAACGGCTGAAAGTCCAGAGGCGTGCTGTCCATGGAATTAAAACGAATTCCGCTGATGCTCTTTCCCCTTTCTGCAGCGCAGACCATAGGCGCCCGCTACCGTGGAGTCGGCATCAAGGTTCTACCCTTCTATCCGAGCGTGCGCTACGATTTGAGGAACATCGGCTTTACCGATGCGCCTGAAAACTACTGCACGCTTGCGTTCTTTTCGGCGGCAATCTGGGCATCCGTAGTGGCATTCATGGTTTTCCTTGTGATATTCCAGTTTCCGAACCAGCCGCTTCCATTAAAGATAGCGCTGCCGCTCATTTCCTTCTCGTTCGTGGCGCTGTTTTTCCTTGTGCTTCACCTTTCTTATCCAAAGACGATAGCAAAGGAGATGGCTGGCAAGATAGACCGGGAGCTAATATTCGCGATGCGAGACATGCTAATCCAGATGAGTTCGGGCGTCCCCCTTTTCAACGCGGTAGAGAACGTGGGGGCTGCGAATTACGGCCAAGTGAGCCGCGAGTTCCGTTCGGTTGCGAACCGCGTCAAGGCTGGGTCTTCGCTTTTAAGCGAGATGGAGGACATGGCCGTGCGCACGCAGTCGGAATATCTCAAGAAGACGTCCTGGCAGCTTGCCACCGCAATACGCGCAGGCGCGAACGTCAATGAAACGCTCAAGGGAATCGTGAAAACCCTGGTCGATTACCAGTTTGCGATAAGCAAGTCTTTCAACGCCGAGCTTAATTTCATAATCCTGATATTCCTGATGATAGCCGCGGTGCTGCCGACCATCGGCACCACCGTGCTCGTGATATTCTCGGTGTTCGGCATGCTGGGAATTACCGCCGAAGTTTTTGGCGGGATTGTGGCGATAAGCTTCATAGGGCAGATAGCGGTCATAGTATACGTCAAATCAAAGCGGCCCAACCTGTTTGGATAATCATAGGCGGGACAATGGCAAAGTACGTGATAGGCAAGCGCTTTTCGAACTCCTCGCGGATACGCGAGCGGGACAGGGTAGCGCAGCTTCTTGCCTATGCCGGCATCGAGACCAATCCGGAAGTGTGGGTCGGCTCGCGCCTTCTCATAATTTTCCTTTTTGCGGTAATCGGCGTGCTCATCCCGTTTAGCATACTCCCATTTATCCAACTGGACGTGCCGCTTCTCTCGGCTGCCGACCTGGGCTCGCGCATCCTTTCTGCAGTCGTGCTGGCCATAGTATTTTCGCTTGGCGCGGCGTTCATCATCTACATGCACCTCTATTATCTCATAAGCGAGCGGAGCAAGCGCGTCGAAGCGGTGCTCCCCGACTTCCTGCTGATAGTTTCCGCAAACCTCCGCTCTGGCATGACTCCGTTTGCGGCGTTCCAGGCAGCGGCTCGCCCCGAGTTCGGGCCATTGCAAAGCGAGATACTCTTCATGTCCTCCCGCGCGCTTGGCACGGAATCCTTCACCGACGTGCTCCGCCAGCTCACGGTGAACATCGACAGCCCGATGCTCAAAAGGGTCATTCTATTCTTCGAAAACGAGGTGAAGTCGGGAGGCAAGCTCGCCTACCTTCTTGAGACTTCCGCCCAGGAAATACGCGAAACAGAAGAGGCAAAGAGCCAAATGATGATAGCCACGAAGTCCTATGCGATTTTCCTCGGTTTCATCCTGGTCATCGGCCTTCCTCTCCTTCTTGCGATTTCCACGCAGTTTCTGACTGTCTTCACCAAATTCCAGTCGAATCTCACAGAAGGGGGGGAAGACACCAAGGTTGGCGGGGCGAGCATGATTTCCGCGCCAAAGCTGAAAGTAAGCCCTGGTTTCATCGAGCAGATGGCATATGTGATAATAATTGGCACGTCGATGCTTACTTCCATACTGATAGGCATACTCATGGAGGGCAAGACGCTTTACGGCATCAAGTATTTTCCCGCGCTTGCTATGGTGTCCCTTGTCTTCTTTACCGTTTTCAAAATGGTGATCGGCGGCTTCATAGGCGCATTGATATGATAGCAATGGCGCGCTTGTGCAGGGCGTTAAGAAGCACAAATCAGCCCAGTCTTGTCTGCGCTTCGTCCCTCACCAGCATTCGTAAGTTTGTGATGAGGACGCCACTGAATGGCGGATTATCTTGATTTTTGTCTCATCACTTGCCCGTGAGTTGAATTCGGCGAATATCCCATGGAGCCTTGTGGCTTCATCAATGTCCACGCGCGTGCCCCTTGCCTTTCCAAGGTCGTCTTGAATATCTGCCGGAGTTCGGCTCACGCCAATATATTCGGAATGTTTTACAAGTGCGCTAAAAACGTTTTTCGCCCCGTAGCCTCCAGGAAGCCCTGGCGCGGCTTTTGCGGCAATGTCCGAGAGCAGGCAAACTTCATCCGTGGTCAGCTGGTACTTGTCCCTGGCGAACAGCGCAAGCTGGTGCAGGTCTTCTTTTATCACCAGCCCGCTTTCATTTGCAGACTTTCCTAACTCCTCTTTCTTCCTTGATATGTCCTTGTCATTCGACCAGGCAATAGTCAGGATTATTCCAACGTAAAGCAGAAGAATTGCCGCTACGCTTCCGCCTGAAATGCTTTCGGATTTCGGAGCCTTGTGCTTAAACCCCATTTTTTCAACAAACGCAGATGGATTTGGCTTGGTTTCATTCCTCTTAGCGCGATATTGGCCGGGATTCGTCATTTTTTCACCCCTAGTATATGGTTATTTGTATAAATTCATGTTTATAAGTCTTTGCCTTTGCACCCCGCAGCTTCATTTGCCCGCGCTTCACCCTTTTGTTTATTAATTTTTCAATCGGATAGAGGCGCATGCCAAAAGTGACCCTTCCAGACGGAAAAATGCTCGATGTCCCTGCAGGCGCTCTCGCAGCCGATGCGATAGGCAAGATAGGCAAGCGCCTCCTGTCCGCCTCGCTTGCGGCAGAGGTGGATGGCAAGCAGGTCGATCTCACCTACAAGCTTCCAGAAAGCTGCACCCTGCGCGCATTCACCTATTCCTCTCCTGAAGGCAAGGCGGTTTTCCTCCACTCCGCGGCGCACCTGCTTGCAATGGCGGTGTCGCGCCTTTACCCTTCCGCTCTCCCCACCATCGGCCCTGTTGTGGAGGAGGGATTCTACTACGACTTTGGCAATGCGCCCTCTTTCACGCCCGAGGACCTTGCCAAGATAGAGGCGGAAATGGCGAAGATTGTAGCGGAAAACCTTCCGGTGCGCCGCGTTGAGATGGGCAAGCAAGACGCTCTCAAGCTCTTCGCCACCAACAAATTCAAGGTGGAAATGATAAACGAAATACCTGACGGCGAGCACTCAGTCTATTACACGGGCGACAAATGGTTTGACCTGTGCCGCGGGCCGCACGTTCCTTCAACTGGTGCGCTTGCCGCTTTCAAGCTCACCAAGGTTTCATCTTCCTACTGGCGCGCAGATGCCTCGCGCGATAACCTTCAGAGGATATATGGAATTGCCTTCCCTGAGAAAAAGATGCTGGATGCGCACCTCACTCTCATAGAGGAGGCGGAAAAGCGCGACCACAGGCGAATCGGCAGGGAGCTTGACCTGTACTCCTTCCAGCCCGAGGCGCCAGGCATGCCTTTCTTCCACAATAAGGGAAACATCATTCTCTCTGAGCTTGCCGCGTTCATGACTGGGAAAATGAAGAAGAGGAATTACGAGATAACCAAGACGCCAATCATTCTCAACCAGTCCTTATGGCTTCGCTCAGGACACTGGGACCACTATAAGGAAAACATGTACTTCACAAACATCGATGACCAGCCGTTCGCGGTCAAGCCCATGAACTGCCCGGGCAACATGTTGATTTACAAGGCAAACTCGCACTCCTACCGCGACCTGCCCATACGCGCAGGCGAATTCGGCCTGGTGCACCGCCACGAGCTTTCAGGAGTGCTCTCCGGTCTCTTCCGCGTGCGCTGCTTCACCCAGGACGATGCGCACGTCTTCTGCACAGAAGAGCAGATGAAAGGCGAGATTGCGGATTTGATGGCGCTTGCGCACGAAACCTACTCTGCGTTCGGCTTCACTTACGAAGTGGAGCTTTCCACCAAACCTGAGAAGGCAATGGGCGACCCGAAGACATGGGAAGCGGCAGAAAGCACGCTAAAAGAAGTGCTTGCTGAAAAGGGCATTGCCTACAAGCTAAACGCAGGCGACGGCGCGTTTTACGGGCCCAAGATAGACTTCCATCTGAAAGACGCGATTGGCAGGCGCTGGCAGTGCGGCACCATACAGCTTGACATGCAGATGCCTGAGAAATTCGACCTCACATACGAAGGCGCTGACGGCAAGAAGCACCGGCCAGTCATGCTCCACCGCGCGATTTACGGCAGCTTCGAGCGCTTCCTGGGCATACTAGTGGAGCACTACTCAGGCAAATTCCCGCTCTGGCTCTCGCCCGTGCAGGTAACACTCTTGTCAGTATCAGATCCCTATAATGATTACACGGAGTCGCTAGCCGCAAAAATGCGCGAGAGCGGCATCCGCTCGGAAGCGAACTGCAAGCAGGAAACAATCGGTTCCAAGATACGAAGCGCGCAAATGGAGAAAATCCCCTACATGCTTGTTATCGGGCAGAAGGAAAAGGACTCGGGCAACTTCGCCGTGCGCACGCGCGATGGCAAGGTGGAAGAGAACATTCCAATCGACTCGTTCATCGAGCGCGTGAAGAAGGAGATTAAGGAGAAGATGTAGCTACTTCTTTTCAAGGATGAATGCTTCCCCCTCCCACCACGGCTCTGAATGTATCATATTGAAATGGTCTGCAGTCGCGAACAGCGGTTTACATCTGCCGAATATCAAGCCGTTATCTTCCGTTGCGCGCGCAAGCTGCTCCCCTAGCCGTTCCCAATAAACATCACTTTTGATTATCGTATTGTCAATTCCGCACATGAAGAAGTTCACTGACTTGTCCTTCAGCTTGGAGGCGAAAACCAACATATCTTCCTTGATGTATCTGACGAGGGGCATTTCAAGTCCCTCAATCAGAATCAAATTTGCATGCAATGCATTCAGGTCTACATCTATTCCAATGTAGTTTTTGACACCCAGCCTTGCCATTATGGAGATATTGTCATGAACACTCCCAACTCCACCGCAGCCCAAGTCAACAACGATCTTACCTTTCAGCTTTTCTTTCAAATAGCTTATTTTTTTGGAGTTATCATTAACAGGACTATCTAAAAAACATTCAATAAAGTTATGCGAATAGGTATGTTGATCATAGCGCAAGTCGTTCCGGTTAATTCGAGCAACTGCCTGCGCTTCGCAGATTCTCTCGGAACGCGTCAAGAGGGGAACCTGCGGGAATTCGCTTGTTTTCCTGGTCGCATTGCCATTGCACTGGTTGGCTGCCTCTATCTTCTGCATATCTTTCTAAGTGTGGGGAAGATTATATAAATAGGTATATTGCGGGCTAGCCACGAGAAAAAACAAAAAGAAAAGAAGCAATTATTTCTTTTTCTTCAGATTTGAGCGCAGCGGCGCTCAAATGCAGAAAAAATCCTTACTTGGATTTTTTCTTCGCAATCTTGTCCAAAATCGCGCGGTGCGCCATCAACCTTATCGCGTTTATCTTGATGAAGCCGAGCGAGTCCTTCTGGTCAAAGCCGCCATCTTTATGCATCGAGCCCAAGTCTTCGTCGTAAAGCGATGTCGGCGACTGCCGCGCGCGCGTGAACACGTTGCCCTTGAAAAGCTCGAGTGTCACCTTGCCGTCAATGTACTCCTGGCTCTTGTCGAAAGCTGCAGTGAGGAAATCCATCTCAGGCGAGAACCAGAAGCCGTTGTAGATTATCTCGGCATAGCGCGGCGAGAGCATGTCCCGCAGCCTCATGACCTCCCGGTCCATGGCAATAGCTTCAATGTCCCGGTGCGCGGCGTAAAGGATGGTGCCTCCAGGCGTTTCATAAAGCCCGCGCGACTTTATCCCGACAAACCTGTTTTCCACCATGTCTATTCTTCCAACGCCGTTTGCCGCGCCCACTTCGTTCAGGTACATGAACAGCTCCAGCGGGTCTGTTTTGGTGGTGCCGTCGTTCTTGTTTACCACTTTCACGGGCGTGCCGTCCTTGAAATAAACCTCTATCATGGTGCTTTTGTCAGGCGCATTTGCGGGCGAAACCGTTCTTGAATAGACGCTGTCATCCGGTATCTTGCCCGGGTCCTCGAGTATCCCTGCCTCGTGCGAAATATGCATGAGGTTCTCATCCTCCGAGTAGGGCTTTTTCAGGGTGACTGAAATCGGGATGCCGTTCTTTTTCGCATAAGCGATAAGGTCGTCCCTGCCCTTGAACTGGTCGAGGAATTCCTGCGTCTTCCACGGAGCAATTACTTTTATGTCTGGATTAAGCGAGTAGTAGGTAAGCTCAAAGCGCACCTGGTCGTTTCCCTTGCCTGTTGAGCCGTGCGAAACGTATTCCGCGCCCTCCTCCTTTGCCACCATCACCTGGTGCTTTGCAATCACCGGCCGTGCAAGCGAGGTGCCAAGAAGGTACCTGTTCTCGTAAACCGCGTTTGCGCGTACAGCTGGAAAAATATAATCAGTGACAAATTCCTTCCTTAGGTCCTTCACAATCACCTTGGAAGCGCCGACTTTCAGCGCCTTTGCCTTCACAGCCTCGAAATCCTCTTTCTGCCCGACATCCGCGACAAAGGCAATCACTTCATAGCCCTGGTCTATGAACCATTTGAGTATGCACGATGTGTCCAGCCCGCCGGAATAAGCGAGAACAACCTTTCCTTTCTTCCCATCATTGCCGTTTTCAGCCATCTTAAAACCTCCACAAGGACGTTAGCAGCGTTTTCCATTATTGCCTTTAAAAAATCAGCGTTGCATTTGGGACAAATTGCCTTATCTGTTCCAAATGGGCTACTGCATCGCTTCCGCCATCTCCATGAGGAGCTTTTGCGGGTCGGGCGATTTCACGAATGCGGACGCAAGGAGCACTCCGCTTGCGCCAAGTCCGAGTGCCTTTTTAACGTCGTTTGCATTGCTCACTCCTGCGCCGCAAAGCACGGGCGTCGCATTCACATTTGCAACCGCCTCCACCGCGCCTGAGACTATTTCCGGTTTTGCGGTTGAAACAGACACGCCGCTTCCTATAAGCTCCGGCGGCTCAACCGCGATGAACGTGGGCTCGAATTTGGCAAGATGCGCGCTCTCCCCCTCGTCCTTCGCGCAAAGCATGGACTCAAGGTTTGCGCCCTTAAGCCCGGCAATCGTCTCACCAATCACAATTTCGGAAAGCCGATGCTCGGAATGGTTCACTATGCTCCCTCTGCAACCCGCGTCGGCAATCGCTTCGGCTGACAGATGCCCTGTGTGCGCGCCCTGCTTTTGCGCATCCACGTGCTGCGCGAAAACGTCAGAGTGTATTTCGGTTATTGCGCGAAGGTCGACGGCTTGCGGAGCTATGATTATCCGGACTCCGGTGAGAAGCGAGACTTCTGACGCAATTTGGGCGAGCTGCATGCCGCGCTTCCCAAGCGATTCGCTGTATGTTTTCAGGTTGAGCGCAATCAAGGGTTTCATGGATTGGTTTTCAAAAAGAACCTTATTAAATACTATCAAGCCAATTCCCAATGCGAGGCGGCTTGCCGCCGATGACTTGAAAGTAGATTTGCAGCTTGCTGCGCGGGTTGAATGCATTGCTTCGCAATGCCATCTGGTCGAACTCAGTTCGACCATCTGTCCAGCTCGCTGCGCAAGCTGAACACGCCGACGTGGCAGAATCCGGTATCGCGCTAGACTCGAGATCAAGCCGGAATTTGCTGGCAGGAAATCTAGTGCCCCTCGGGGCTTAGGAGTTCAATCCCAACCCCCTTTTCTTTAAGACGCGCTTTTTCGCTTCGGCGAAAAAGGCGCCCCTTTTTGCCTTTGGGCAAAAAGAGGGAGAAAAGGGGTCTAGGGTTTACCCCCCAAAAGAAACAACGAATGTGTGGCGGGTAAATTCGAACAAATCTCCTCGTCGGCGATTTTTTTCCAAAAAATCGCGCCCCTTTTTGCCATGCGCTTTTTCCTTCGGAAAAAGGCACCCCTTTTCGCGGAGCGAAAAGAGGGCGGCAAAAAGCGGGCGGCGTTTTATTTTCACAAAGCTCCTCGTTCGTCAAAACCGAAGGTTTTGGCGAATTGTAGCGCCGCAGCGCTACATGTCGGCGTTTTTTATTTATAAAAAACGCGACCGTTTTTCTAACAGGAAAAATAGGTCGGCGCTTTGTTTTTATTTCGCTTCGGATATATGTGATTTTATGCAATCCCGCAAGGAAAATGCAGGCTACTGGCTTGTGCTTGTAAAAGGCGAAGAGGTCAAAGCCACGATTGAGAAATGGGCGAATGGCGAGCAGATATCCGGCGCGCAGGTTTGGGGAATCGGCGCGGTCGAGGACGCGGAGCTTGGCTACTTCAACATACACTCTAAGAAATACGAAAGCAGGAAATTCCAAGGGCAGCACGAGCTACTCTCATGCATAGGCAACATCAACTGCGACGGCCTCCACGCGCACATGTCCATATCAAATGACGGCTTTGAGGTGTTCGGCGGGCACCTCTTGAGCGCGAAGATTTCGGTTGTCGGCGAATTTTTCATCCTTCCGACAAATCCCCTAAGAAAAACCCCTGCGTCGGAATTCGGGCTTAAGAAAATCAGTTTGTACTAGAAAGCAGACAAGGCATTAATTTTCCGCCTCTTTGCCCTTATGCATAATAAGCTAGTCTTTATTTTTCCAGCTGCATGATTACCCTGTCGACGAATTTTCCATAATGGTATGTATAGCCCGGAAGCCTTGCAATCTCGCGGAAGCCGAATTTTTCATATATTTCCCTGGCAACGAAGTTCTCACCATGGTATGCGATATACACATTCCGTGCCTTGAACCTAGCCTTTCCCTCGTCCATCGCAACCGACAACATCTCTTCCCCTATGCCGTGATGGCGGTATCTTTTTCCGACGCTCATGCCGAAGAATATGTTATATCTCTCCTTGTCCCTTCCATCCCGCACTTCGCATAAGCCGGCGAGTTTCCCCTTGACGAACGCTGCGATGAAAAGCTTCTGCTTAAGATCAACCTGCCTTGCGTTTTCTTTTTTCCATTCGCTTTCGTCTTTTTTCGTGTATCTTCTATCGGTTATTATGAACGAGTGCTCCTTGACCAGCGAGTTTATGTGGCGCAAAAGCTGCACTGTATCGACTGAGAGCAGGTCCCTGCCTCTTTTGATGACTTTGATTTCTATTTCCATGCTGGTTATCAAAACAAAAAAGGTATTAAATCCATGTCATTCTCCACATAGCCGATTATTTCACTGCAAAGTGGTCATATCCAAAATTTTTCAGAAGCGTGCGCCTGCCGCCGTCTTCCAGGTAGACTCTGCCTTTTTGTGAAGTGATTTCGCCGACAAACGTGCCGAATTTTCCGGCCTCGCGCTTTCTGGAAGGCGGCACTGTGAAGACAAGCTCGAAATCCTCGCCTCCGTATAGCGCAAAATCAAGCGCGTTCATCTTCAGGGCTTTGGCCGCACGATGTGTTTCATCAGCAATCGGCACGCGCGAGCCGTAAATTACCGCGCCTTTTTTCGATGCGAGGCAAATATTCCTCACTTCCGATGCAAGCCCGTCGCTCACATCCTCCATCGATGTTGCCATCTTTGCAATCTTTTCAGATACATCCATGCGGCATCTTGGCTGCGTGTGCTTCCTTTTCACTGCTGCAAAGCCGGGCATTTTCTTTTGGAAAAGCTTGAGGCCGGCAGTCGAGCCGCCAAGCTTTCCTGTGGTAAATATTAGGTCACAGGCATTCGCGCCAGATCGAAATACCAGGTTCTTTGCCAATGGCGCGTGCCCGATAAGAGCGATGTTCACAACCATTATCTCTCCGTGCGTGGTGTCCCCGCCCATTATGTCTATCTTATGCTTTCTCGCGCTTTTTTGTAAGCCTTTGTAAAACCCGCGGATGAATTCCGATGATGTGTTTGGCTTGAGCGAAATCGAAATGAAGGCAAAAAGCGGGGTTGCTCCCATCGCAGCGATATCTGAAACATTGGATTCCATCGCCTTTATCCCTATTTCGTACGGCGTGAAATAATCAAGCGAGAAATGGTCGCCTTCGACAATCATATCCGTCGTTACGACATAGCGTCCTGGGCGTGAGTTGTAAACAGCCGCGTCATCCCCTATCCCCAAAATAGCGTCCGGGCTGCGGGGCTTTTTTGAAATGAGCCGCAAAAAGTCGGTTTCGCTTTTTATCCCTGCCATCCTATCACTTTTGTCATTTTTTTATGCCAATCCGATTTCAGTTTTTTTGCTGTCTGTTCTCACTTTTTTCTTTGGTTGAATGTTTTCCTGCCGGATGCCTTGTGGTGCAGCCTCATTGCGCAGAATTTCGGGCCGCACATCGAGCAGAAATCGGCTGAGAGCGAAAGCCCGTTCCCTCTCCGGTATTCTTCTGCCCTCTCCGGGTCAAGGCAAAGCGATATCTGCCGCGGCCAGTCCATGTCATATCTCGCCTTGGAAAGTTCCAAATCGCGCCGCATAGCATCCTTTCTTCCATGCGCAATGTCCGCGGCATGCGCGGCGATTTTGCTCGCGATTATTCCCTGCCTCACATCCTCGATGTCGGGCAAGCCGAGATGCTCCTTTGGAGTCACGTAGCAGATGAAATCCGCGCCATAGTATGCGGCCATCGCGCCGCCTATCGCAGAGGTGATATGGTCATATCCTGCCCCGATATCGGTTACAAGGGGCCCGAGCACATAAAACGGCGCGCCAAAACAGTACTTTTTCTGAAGCTTCACATTCCTTTCTATCATGTGCATGGGCACATGCCCCGGGCCCTCTACCATGGACTGCACGCCGCGCTTGCGGCAGCGTTGCACCAGTTTCCCGAGTGTTTTCAGCTCGGCAAGCTGCGCGCGGTCGGTCGCATCCGCGATGCATCCGGGGCGCAAGCTGTCCCCCAGGCTGATTGTCACATCATATTTTTCAGCAATGTCAAGTATTCCGTCAAACGAGGTATAAAGCGGATTTTCCGCATCGTTCTCTGCCATCCAGGCGTTTATGAGCGCCCCGCCCCGCGAGACAATCCCGGTCACTCTCTTTTCCGCAAGCCTCGAATGCGAACGCAAAATCCCAGCATGGACGGTCATATAATCCACGCCTTGTTTTGCCTGAAGTTCAATCACGCCCAATATGTCCTTTTCGGTAAGGCGGGCAATATCTTTTTTTCTTTCAACCGCCTGATAAATTGGCACGGTGCCCACAGGGATTGGCGATTTTTTTATTATGCCCATTCTTATCTCATCAAGATTCGGCACGCCCGCGCTCAGGTCCATCACGGTATCTGCGCCGTATTTTGTGCAAATTGCAAGCTTTGCAAGCTCGGCCCCGAGGCAGGAGCTTGTTTGCGACGCGCCAATGTTTGCGTTTATCTTGACGCTCGTTTTTTCGCCTATTCCAATCGGCGAGAGCCCATGCTTTAGGTGCACGATGTTCGCCGGAATGACCAGCTTTCCTTCTGCCAATAGCTTTCGGACTACCTCGCACGAGAGCCCCTCTTTTTTTGCGACCCTGCGCATTTCTTGCGTGGTCTTTCCGTTCTTCGCGTACTGCATCTGAGTGGCCATAATCATCAAACAGACTTGTTGCACGAGAATTTTAAAATGCAAGCCGAATAAACCGAACAGGTGGGTCGATGAATGAAGTTTATTCCCTTTTGCGGCAAGTGCGGAAAACCAAGCCGCTTGTTTACCATATCACAAACCAGGTGACAATTTACGACTGTGCCGCAGCCACGCGGGCATTCGGCGCGCTTCCTGTGATGGCGCATGCGAAAGAGGAAGCGGAGGACATGGCGAAGATTTCCTCATCGCTTGTCCTCAACATCGGCACCCTCTCAGCCGAGCTAATCGAAGCCATGATCATCGCCGGCAAGGAAGCGAATAGGAAAGGGATCCCCGTGACACTCGACGCAGTGGGCGCAGGCGCCACGCCGTTTCGCACCAAGGAAACGCTTCGCATACTCTCAAGCGTGAAAGTGGACGTTCTCAAGGGGAACCCAGGCGAGCTCGCGGCAATCGCAGGAATCAGCGCCGTGGTCAAAGGGGTGGAGTCGATATCTGCTGGCGCGCCGCCAGTTGAAATCTGCAGAAGACTGGTGGAAAAATACGGCTGTACAGCCATAATCACCGGTAAGCAGGACGTATGCGTCTCAAAGATCGCCGCCTATTTCATAGACAACGGGCATCCGCTTATGGGCGAAGTTGTGGGCACGGGCTGCATGGCAACATCGGCAATCGGCGCCTTTTGCGCGGTTGAGAAAGATTTCTCAAAAGCTGCAGCCTGTGCGCTTGCCTGCTACGGGATTGCTGGCGAGCTTGCCGCAAAGAAGGCAGGCGGCCCAGGGTCTTTCAAGCCGCTATTCATGGATGAAATAAGCTCTCTTGACGAAGCCAAAATCGTCGCGGGAATTAAGGTGCGGAAGACATGATCCGCAAAATAGGCTTTTATTTCATAACCGACCGCCAGCTTAGCAAAAACGGCATCTTTGACGACGTGGAAAAAGCCATTGCCGGCGGTTCAAGGATGATCCAATACCGCGACAAGGGCAAAAGCGATGCGGAAATGCTTCCGGCAGCTCGCAGGCTTCGCGCCATAACCTCCAAAGCCGGTGCGAGGCTCATAATAAACGACAGCATATCAGTTTGCCTTGCTTCGGGCGCAGACGGCGTGCACCTTGGGCAGGATGATTTCTCTCTTGCAGAGGCGAGGCAAGCCCTTGGAAATAAGATTATCGGCGTGACGGTTCATGACGCGTTGGAGGCAATTGCGGCTGAAAGGCGAGGTGCGGATTATATCGGGGCAAGCCCCATTTTTTCAACCTCTACCAAAAAGGACGCAGGCATCGCAATCGGCATCGACGGCCTGCGCCGCATACGCATACATGCGAAGCTCCCACTCGTGGCAATAGGCGGAATCACTCTTCAAAACGCGCGTGAGGCGATAAAGTCCGGGGCGGATGGCATCTGTGCGATATCTGCGACTTCCGGAGACGATATCGATGGGAAAGTGAAAAAATTCACCGGCCTATTCCGATCTAAACCTCCCGCTAATCCAAATATATGAAAAAAAGAAGAAAGGCTGGCAGAATCAACAATCGATAAGGGCCTGCCAGCGCCCAAATCAACAACTTGAACGAGATTAATCGGACAAGCTAAAACTTTCTGTGCTTTGCGAAGCAGTCCCTGCAGTATACAGGTCTGCCTTCGGTCGGCTTGAAAGGCACTTCGCATTCCTGCCCGCATTCAGAGCAAGTTGCCTTGTGCATGTCTCTCGGTCCGCCGTAGCCTCCGCCACCGCCTCGACCGTAGCCTCCTCCGCCGCGACCTCCTCTTCCGCCGCCTCTTCCGCCATATCCGCCTTCGTCGTCATAACTCATTTTTTCACCTATTTATCTATTGCCCTTTGGGCATTAGTACATATGGGTTTACCTATTCTATTTATAATGCCACTTATTACCCCTGTCTTGGCCGTGTTTTGCCTTCCGGGCGCTATGTTTTTTAAGCACGAGTGAAAGAACAACCTCTATGGCAATAAAAAAGGTCAGGAAAAAGCAGCAATCGATGAAACGGGAACGCATCGCATATGGCATATTCATATCTGCGCTTGGCTGCCTCTGGCTCGCAGCCGAGATGAACTGGATATCCGTTCCCCTTCCAATTGGGCCGATAATCATCATACTGCTTGGCTTTATGATGTTTTTGCCATGGCTGAATAGCGAATAGAGGTGTTTTTGTGAATCTGGTTTTTGAAGCTCCAACCATGAACAAGGCGAAAGTCACCGCCATAGTTGAGGCAGAGCCTTATGCTCACGTGAGCTTTTCGAGGAACGGCTACAAGGTCAAGGACGGCGCCACCATCGGCGAGGAGAAGGACAAGGTTTATGTATTCATGCGCGCAACCGACGAGTTCGCAAAGTTTGCCCGCGAGAAGCTCAAGGACGTTGCAGCCGAGTCCAAGCCCGAGGTTGCCGAGCGCGTTGCCAAGAAGATAGAGGAGGAGGAGTCAAGCGCGCAGGTGGGCTTTGGCGCGATATTCGGCTAATCCCCGTCAGGAGCCCCCCCTGGGCAGAGCGTTTTATCTTCTTTTCATTCCCTTTTCTTTCCGCTGTGAAGATATCGAGGTATTGCTGAGCGCGGACCTCAGAGACCCGCGCATATGAAGACGATCTTGAGTTCTGAGCACCAAATATTGTTTTCCCTAGTCCTATTTTTTGTCCCAAATAGAACGCACTCTTTTAAGGCAAATCGGTGCACACCTCTCAGTAAGCTTTTACGAGTGGCATAAGTGATACCTATGGCAAACAAACTTTGGGGCGGTCGTTTCGACAAAAAGCCGGCAGAGGCGCTGTTTGATTTCACATCCTCCGAAGATGCGATGCTCGACTCGAAGCTGGCGGTTTACGACATCGAGGGCAGCATGGCGCATGTTTGCATGCTCTCAAAGCAGAAGATCCTCCCGAAGAGCGAGGCAGGCGAAATACTCTCCGCCCTTCTGGCGCTCTCAGAAGTTGCCAAGGACGGCAAACTTTACATTGACCCGAAGCTCGAGGACGTTCACACCAATATAGAGGCCGCAGTGACCAAGGTCACCGAGCACGGGAAGAAAATGCACGCCGCACGCTCGCGCAATGACCAGGTCTCATTGGATACAAGAATGTATATGCGGGACGCAATAAACGAAATTTTCGAATCGCTCCTCTCGCTCCAGCAGTCGCTTGCACAGCTTGCCAAGTCGGACTGCATCTTTCCGACCTATACTCACTGGCAGGTGGCTCAGCCAGCCTCGCTAACCTTTTGGGCGCATGCGCACTGGCAGGAGATTGAGCGGGATTTAGAGCGGCTTTCTGAGCTTTACGCGCGGGTGAATGTCAATCCGCTTGGCTCGGGCGCAGTTGCAGGCACCACATGGCCAATTGACAGGGCATACACCTCCAAGCTTCTTGGCTTTTCAGCGCCGAGCGCAAATCCGATGGACACCGTTTCCAGCCGCGGCGAGTTCGAGGCGGAGCTTTTGGGGACGCTTACAATCGCGTCTGTGCACGCAAGCCGGATGGCAGAGGACATAATCCTCTTAGCGAACAAGCGGCTGTGCGTCCTGCCCGATGAATACTCCACCGGCTCATCAATGATGCCTCAGAAAAAAAACCCTGACCCGCTCGAGCTTATCCGCGGCAGGACTTGCCGGATGCTGGGGCTTTACGTCCATACGGTCAGCTTAGGCAAGGGGCTTCCCTCGGGCTTCAACCGGGACACGCAGGAAGCGAAATACGCGCTTGTTTCAGGGGTAGAAACCGCGCTTGGCGTTTTCACCATCCTTTCAAAAATAGTCCCCCTGCTCAAGTTCAACTCTGAAAAAATCGCGCTTGAGCTTGAGGAAGGCTACGCATGTGCAACCGAACTTGCAGACCTCCTCTCGAAAAAGGGCGTGCCTTTCCGAAAATCGCACGAAATAACGGGCGGCATAGTGAAAGACTGCATTGCGAAAAAAAGATACCTATCAACTCTTTCAGCGAAGGAAGCCTCATCGCTTGCAGGCGTGGAAATTCCCCAAAAGGAGCTTTTAGAGGCAGTTTCAATCGACAAAGTGGCGCGCTTTGCGACCCTCTACAAGATCCCTGCCGAGTCGGCGCACTCCAAAACGCTCGCCTCGCGAAAGTACGCGCTAACCGAAGCGCACAAGCTTCTTGAAAAAGAGGTAAAGTCGCTCCTCTAGGCAAAAAGATATTCTGCAAGGAGACTACATTTCCTGCGGCGGAAGCTCTATTGCCGTAAGGAAGCTTTTCGCTTGCTGCTCATTTCCGAAAGAAGTGTAAATGATCTGTATGCCGTCCCAGTGATTGGGCGACATTTCCCACGAGTCAATGGAAAGCTCGTGCTTGAGTGCCGTGAATTCAGCGTTTCCTTTCTCAGTTACCGGCTTTGCAACAGGAATGTTCGGTCTTGATGCCTGCACCATATCATGTCTTTTCCGCTAAACGTTATAAAGCTTGGCGAGTTTATCTTCGCATGACTGACGAGCTTGAGGACCAGATGATTGCTAAGGCGGAAGCTTTTACCGAGGAGAAAAAAGGGCCCGAAGCCGTTGCAGAAGCCACCGAGCTTTCGCAAATAGACCCAAAGGACGCAATTGTCTGGTTTGTGAAGGGCAAGGCGCACTACATAGACAATCAATTCGAAGAGGCGTATTCCTGTTTTTGCAAGGCCGCGGAAATCGAGCGCGAGAACCCGCAAATCTGGCAGATGATGGGCTATAGCCTGATTACGCTCAATCGTTATCCAGACGCTGAAAAATGCCTTGAATATGTGAAGGCTACTGAGCCTACCAATGTAGAGGCGGTTTGCGCGCTTGGAATATGCCAGGTTCTGGGGAACAAGCCGCAGGACGCAAAGCGCAACATCGACCTTGCGCTTTCCATGGGCAAGCCGACCACGATCGCGATGCTCGAGCATTTCCATGAAAAGTTTTTCGCTGTGAGCAAGGAAACTTCTTCTCGTGCAAAGGCGCAAATCGAGCGCACGCTTGAGACGGTCAAGCTGATACGGTAGGCACTAAACAAGCATTTTTCTAACCGTAGTTTACTCTGTCTCGCTTATCTTAAAATCCGAAGAATTTCGCAGCTGAAAGAAGCACGATTATCGCGCCTATCAGCCCTTCACCCGCAATCACTCCGCCTGCCACCAGCCTCCATTTCTCGGTTTGCTTTGCCCTGTCAACAAAGTAGCGCGCGACGCCTCCCATGAACAGGAAAAGCGAAAGCATGAACGGAACGTACAAGCCGATGCCGAACGCGATTGCAATCGCGCCAAACCCCATTTTCCACGAAAGCATTGTGAGCAGGAAGCCGATTCCAACGCCAGCCAAAAGAACGCCAGATAGATTGTCGTTGCTCACGATTGTTTTTACTGCGAGCGCCTGCGGGGCGGGGAATTCGGTAGTGCCAAATCCGACTTGCGCAAACGAGATCATGAGCATGCCCATCACAAGCGCAGCTGCGATAAGCCCTGCTGCCTCTCCTGCAAGCTGGTGCTCAGGCTTTGTCCCCAATATGTGGCCTGTCTTGAAGTCCTGCATCGCATCACCCGCAATCCCTGCGGCAATGCAGACTACTGCGGCAAGAAGCACAAGATGCAAAACGCCAAAACCGAACAGGAATTTCGCAGCCAGCAGAAGTATGAGCGCGAATATTTCCATCGGATCAACATTCATCTCGCCCGTTATCTTCGCGCCTATGAATGCCATAAGGAATGCGCCGACAATCGCAAGCGCAGCCAAAGGAAGCGAGAGGTCGAATGCATATACCATCAGCAAGCACAAGAGAATAATCGCTATCCCGCCCAACTTCCCCATCTTCGCTTTTTTGTAGTACTCCGCGGTCTTGAGGAAAACCGGGATTCCCGATGTTATGAAATAGGCAATTGCGGCGCCGATGACGATCCCCACTCCGAGCGGCTGCGCGACCCCTGCCAATGCCGCGCCTGCGTCAGTGAACATTCCGGCGCCTAGTAAATATGGGGTCAGGACGAATGCGGTGACAATTCCGCCAATGAACCACGCAAGCGTGAAGCGCGTGCCGATAAGGTAGCCTCCTGCGAGCGGGATGAGCGAATATGGAATAACATATGCGTAGAATTTCGTAGCCGCCTCTCTCGCAATAGCAAAAAGCGCGGCAAATCCAAACGAGGCAAAGAGTATTCTGCTCTGTTTTCCGCCCTTATCTCCTGCTTCTATTATCGCAGCAGCCGCAGCCCCATCAGCATATGGCAGTTTCTCTTCGATAATCATCCTCTGCCGCAAGGGGTAGGTGAAAAGAAGCCCGAGAAGCCCGCCGGTCAATGAGACGAGCAGAATGTCAAGCGCGCCAACTTCCAAGCCCAGCATGAAGATTGCCGGGATGGTAAAAATTATCCCGGCCGCAAGAAGCCCGCCGGTTGATGCGGTGGTCTGCATCACGTTTGTCTCGTTTTTGTCCTTCCCGCCAAAAAATCGCACAATAGCCATTGAAACTACGGCGGTGGTCACCATCGGCCAGTAGACGCCGCCCATCTTCAGCCCTGCGTAAGCGCTGTAGAGCGCCACCAGCACCGAGAGCGCGGAGCCGATTATTATTGCCCTCCAAGGGAAAGTGCCATTGCCCATGTGAGCTAAAGTTTCCGCAATAGCTTATATATACCTTCTTCACAGAAATTCGTCAGTTGGCGACGCCATCATCAGGCGCTGCCAACCAGGAAAAGCATGAGAAGCCGCCAGGTTGGCAGTTAGATTCGCCCTGATGGTCGAATGCCTGCCAACCAGGAGAGGAAAAGTAGTCGCCAGGTTGGCAGAGAGGCTATGCACCCGCCTGCAGTCCCATATCCCCTTTTCTTTTAAAAAAAGAAAAGGGTCTGAGGGTTTCACCCCCAAAAGAAAACGAATGTGTGGTGGTGAGCAGTAAGCGGGTTAGAGGGGTTCGATTCCCTTACCTGGCTAACAGATAAATATACTAGTTACCACACTATTGGTTAGTGCTCAAAAGAAGTAAAAAGCTTGCTCTTTTGCCAATCTGCGAAACTATTAACCATCAATCTACGCATATATCTTCCAACGCTTAGAATTATTTTCATAGCTATCTTTTCACTACGGATATAGGTGCGGCTGTTGTGCTGTATCTGAAACGAGCTTCCAATCTGCAATCCGTAAAGTGCATGCCGACAATGGAGTTTGGATTCGTCGTGCAATTAATACCTGAACAAGGTACGTGGAACACATCACAGTCGCCTGAAATGCGCGTCCAGTTGACGAATGTATATCCAAAGGCGGGCGTTGCGTTGATTCTCGGGTTTTCACCGTATTCAAAGCCCAAAGTTGGGCCTGATGGGCTCCCATATGGATCGGGCGTTATTCTCACATTTCCAGCATTCGCGGGCGTTACCGTCACGTTGAGATGAGTTCTGGTGGCATTTCCGAATCCTGCCTGCAGCCCGCAGTTCTCTCCGAGAATCAGCACAGTGGTATTAGCCGCCATCCTGTTGGTTATTACGCATCTTTGGCCAGTATATGAAAGGACATCCCATACCCTGAACTTGTAGCCAGGCTTCGGGACAGCTGAAATGTTCCGGTAAGTTCCGGACGGGATGCCTATTCCTGCGCCATAGGCATTGCCGCCCAAGTTGCTGTACGGATAGGTGGAAAGCGTAAGTATGTTTGACAGGTTAAAGAGCGCTGAAAGGCTGCAGTTGGAAAGCATCAGCACGCTGGTTGTTTGAGATGTGTTGTTTGTTATAGTGCAGCTGCCAGAATTGCGCTTCCAGCCTATGAATCTAACGTCCTGGTTTGGTGTTGCGGTAATATTTCTAAACGTGCCATCCAGAATGTTGGTTCCTGCGCCTGAAACGTTGCCTCCGTTTGAAGGGGACGCGGATAATGTAAGACGATATGTTTTGGTGGGTTTGGTAGTGAGGGGGGCATAATCAACAACATTGCCGGATAATTTGCCTTGAGCATTTGTGTTGTTGTAAGGATAACCAGTTCCACTATGGCCAATATACAATCCAGATATTGAAGAATTATTGACGCCTGTGACTTGGACGCTGCCATTTATCACATTGGTCCAGATGTTGCCTTCTCCATCGCATGCGCTTGAGTTGTAGAAGTTGCCGCCGTTCAGGTCTTTTACGTACAGCCCGCTTGTTTGCGTGAAATTGTTCCAGCAGAAAGTGTTGCTGTCTGAGTCTGAACTTATGTCAAGAAGACGTCCCACCCTGCTGCCAGAAACCAGCGTGGTGTTCATTAAGGTGTTTGAATCAGCGGATGCAAAAGTAACTACTATGTTAGTGTTCGACTTTGCGGTTGAATTGGTGATTGTGTTGTAGGAGCTTGAGTCAAGAACAATGACTTGACTGTTTGCGGTTGCGTTAAGATTGGAAAGAATATTGTGTGGGCTGGATGAGATGAAGAGGGCGAAGCTATCTGTTGAAGTTGCGTTGAGGTTGGAAAGGGTGTTGTAAGGGCTGGAATCAAGGTAGATCGCATAGCTTTCTGCAGTTGCGTTGAGGTTGGAAATATTGTTGAGTGCGCTTTCTGATAGGAAGATGGCATAGCCATAGTCGCCTGTTGAGGTTGCGCTTGCGTTGATGATTGTGTTGTTAGAGCTTAAGTCGAGGTTGATGGCTTTGCCATTTATAGCAATTGCGTTGAAGTAAGAGAGAATGTTGTTGGAGCTCGAGTGGAGGTAGGTGGCGTCGCCGTTTGCGGAGGTTGTGGTGATGGTAGAAAAGATATTATGTGCGCTTGAATCGAGCTGGATAGCGGCACTTCCATCGCCTAATGCGGTTGCGTTGAGGTTGAAGAGGTTATTGTTGGAGCTGGTTCTGAGGAGAATGGCGCCACCGTTTGTAGCGGTTGCAGTTGAGTTGGCGATTATATTATTGGCGCTTGAATCGAGGACGATTGCTTGGTCGTCTGCGGTTGCGGTGAGGTGTGAGAGGGTGTTGTAGGCGCTTGATCTAAGGAAGATGCCGCTATTTGTGGACGTGGTGGGATCAGAGTAATTTTCTACTTCATCTAAGGTTCCGTAGCCTGCTGTGCCGATTACGTTTTCAAATGTCTGGTCATAATAGGTTTGTGCCTTTTTGTCAGGATATATTCTAACTTCATCTATTACGCCTGATCCTGTGCCAACAACACTAGGCCAACCACAAGCAGCCAGAACTTCTGAGCCTGCGCCGATACAAACTGGGAGAGACTCTTCTAGGTTTAATGTCGCGGTGGTGCTTCCCGACCTCTTTGTTTTGTTGATATAGAAATCCCCTGTTGTTCCGCTTATTGTTTGTGAGTATCGGGTCATACTAGTAATGTCTGCTCCTTGTTCGACGCCCACCATATTGTTTGTCGAACCTCCCAGGTAATAATAGTGTCCATTTGTAACTTCGGCGCTTCTGAAAGCATAAAACGAACCACCCCCTATCTCTACTTGTGTTGGCATGCCACCCATAGTTGATACGTCTGGATAAGCCGCTGCGCTTATGCTGTTCCAAAGTTCCATTGAAAGTGTGGTGGCACCTGTAATATGAGCCCCTGTAGAGTCATACAAACCAGAGTCATGATCTGCTATCTGAGCGCACTTCCCAACTATGCATCCACTTGTGGTGTAGGTCACGGTTCCCGCGGTCGTAAGAGTGTTGTTTCCCATGGTGTCAGTTGCATCGTTCATATGAAATACGCTTATTGCATTACCCCATATTAATACTGGTTGATAACTTGTTCCATCTCCAAGTTCCACTTCCATCGGTACTTGCTCTGTGTCATTTACTACAATATAGTCTGAAGGTGTCGAATATCTCAAATAGAGGTTGGGTTGGCAAGTTGTCCAGACTATCTGAGGACCATCGCCAAGGTCAAATCCGTTCGAGCCGTTTATCACGATGGGGGTTCCTGTATCAACGAGCGAGCAGTTGATTGGGAAACGATTGGAGTAACTAATGGTTTCTACTGATGATGTGCTGGTGGTTGTATTAGTTATTGTACCGTTGGTTGCGCCATTTAAGTAGATCGCTATGCTAAAGTTGCTTATCACACAGTTCTTTATTGTTGTATTGAATTGATTGGAGTAGACACCGTATGTATGATGGGAATTACTACCAGTTATGCTGTTACCTTGGCAATCTATTGTTACGTTCTCTGCATTGACTGTGAAGCAGGTAGCCCTGCTGATAGATAAGTTAGTTTCGAGCATTTCCGTAGCTCCGGCAACCGAAAGCGGTCTGCATTGATTTGCGAAGTTAGCCTCGACGTAGCAAGGCGATATGTCATTTACAATGACCTGCGTATTGGGGCGGGCATAATCCTCCACGTAGCAGTTCCCAGTTGTTACCGTCCAGTTTGTGAAGCTATACCCATAGTCCGCAGTTGCGTTTATTGTGAGATTGGCCGGGACTATGAAGGATGAGTTGCTGCCTGCAGCCAATCCTCCTGTTCCTGCCGTGACTGTGAGATTGCCGACAACATATGTGAAGTTCGCCTCGACGTAGCAAGGCGATATGTCATTTACAATGACCTGCGTATTGGGGCGGGCATAATCCTCCACGTAGCAGTTCCCAGTTGTTACCGTCCAGTTTGTGAAGCTATACCCATAGTCCGCAGT
>Ga0247841_10000653_pt1 | contig 87771 bp, 80 predicted proteins | sample LaCruzMarch2015__2_FD_192410 | JGI IMG/M metagenome (GOLD analysis project Ga0247841, IMG submission 192410) | Freshwater microbial communities from meromictic Lake La Cruz, Castile-La Mancha, Spain - LaCruzMarch2015_18m | ecosystem: Environmental > Aquatic > Freshwater > Lake | place: Spain... | reverse complement strand
CTCCCACTGGTTTAACCAGGTAAGATCGCAAGAAGACCACTTGCTTGATAGGCAGCATGTGTAAGCACAGTAATGTGTTGAGCTGAGCTGTACTAATGATCGAGGTCTTTGACCTATACCAGAATGAGCACAAAACCTATTTCATCAATCACTATCTATATCGCGGGGTGGAGCAGTGGCAGCTCGTCGGGCTCATAACCCGAAGGTCGCAGGTTCAAATCCTGCCCCCGCTACCAAATTTCGATACTATAATGCCCGTCTTATATAAGACGGGCATTTTTATTTTGATTGATAAACCGTTGATGATTTATACAACAGCACAAATCCATAGTTAATCGGTTTACAAATGGTTGACAAAGAGATATTATAAAGTTTACAATAGGTTGACAAAGAAGTGTAAATAGTTTACAAATGGTTGACAATATGATAATCAAAGACAAGTTGCTTGAGCTGGCCGGACGAAGCAACAGGATATTCGCTTCTAAACTGGCAATTCAATTTGCTGTTTCAAGGCAGTATTTGAATCGGTTAATAAACGAGTTGGTGAAGGAAGGCAAACTGATCAAGGTCGGGCAAACGAAATATGCGTATTACATACTTCCCGATTATGCGCAGCAACACCCGGAAATTCTGCCGGCACGATATATAAGGACCTTAAGCAACACTTCGCTTGAAGAGCATATAGTCCTGAATCAGATAGAGCAAGAATATTTTTTATTGAAGAAGCTCCCTGAAAATATCCGAAGCATTTTTACCTATGCTTTTTCGGAAATGTTTAATAATGCCATAGAGCATTCGCAATCAAAGAAAATACGTATTGAAGTTGCCATTCAGAATAAAATATTGTCATTTATTGTTGAAGATTATGGCATCGGTGTTTTTAGAAACGTAATGAGGGAAAGAAATCTCAAGTCGGAGTTCGAGGCTATGCAGGACCTGTTGAAGGGAAAAACGACCACGATGCCTAAATCACATTCGGGCGAAGGGATATTTTTCACATCCAAGGTGGGAGATAAGTTTATTCTGGACAGCTACGGTTATCAACTGATGGTTGATAACAGATTGCCGGATGTGTTCATTGAGAAGGTAAAAAAGATAAAGAGGGGAACCAGGGTTACCTTCAGCTTGACTACATCCTCACCACTTCACTTGAATGATATTTTTAAAAAATATACGAACATCGGCGCCGGAAAGGACTACGGTTTTGACAGGACAGAGATCAGGATCAAACTTTATACTATGGCAGGAGTATATATTTCCCGCTCCCAGGCGCGACGCGTTCTCGCAGGATTAGAGAAATTCAAGGTGATTGTTTTTGATTTTGATAAAGTATCGGTCGTTGGTCAGGCGTTCGCGGATGAGATATTCAGGGTCTTCCATCACAAGTATCCGTCTATCAGACTGGAAACAGAGAACATGAACGAGAGTGTCAATTTTATGGTCGAAAGGGCTGTGGCTGAAGCTAAAGTTGAGAGAGACCATTGATAACAATTGGGAAGTAGCCCACACCTGGGATCACAGCAAAGGTTCAAATCCTGGCCCCGCTACCAGGAGTATAATGAAGGCACAGCATATCTACTCTGTCTTTTTCGTTTCCAAAGACAATGACCTTACTTCTTAGGCACGGGTGGACGGCCGTGAAATTTGCCCGGTTCACCTTCGTACACAAAGATATCCTCAATTTTTACATTAAAAAGATTGGCGATGCGGAAGGCAAGCGGCAGGGAAGGATCGTATTTACCATTTTCGATGGAGATGACCGTCTGCCTGGTCACGCGCAATTGATCGGCCAGCGCCTCCTGCGTGAGGTCGTGCATGGCACGAAATACCTTCAGCCTGTTTTTCATCTGTTACACCTTAAAGCTTTCGGCTGAAATAGGCGTAAAAACACATATACAGTAATAGTGCAGCACAGATAAAATAGCCCATGATAGCACCGAGAAAAACAACGTTTTCCGGCAACTGGTTGCGGAAAAGGGCGGTGCCCAGTGATGCGACTGCCGCCAGTATAAGCATGATATTGAAAGAAGCGGAAGCGGCTTTGCCGCTGATCTGCGAGATTCGCTCATCCCTTATTATCTCTTTATTGCGGCGTTCCAGAATGAACGCAAGTATAATAGCTACCAGTACCGCCGCCAGCGCAATTATGGGGGTGTTAGTGCCGATGGCAATTGCCACAGCAATGACCAGACCGCCCGCTATGAGCACCCTGTAAATGCTAAATTTACTTATTTGCATTCCGATACCTCCTGTATAGTATATTACACTAATAGTAAAGAATACTATACAATTTGTCAAGTCCGTAATGGGCGTTCTCATAACATGATCGTGCCGTTGAGATTGATAGCACGAATATGTCAGTGTTTCTAATCAGCCGGATACACGCCGGGTTAAACCGCCTGCCCTGCGTTATCTTTAGTGAGACGAATCCAGGCCAGGATCACCCAGGGTGTCAGGGCGAAGAAGCCGGCCAGGGCCGGGCCACCGAGGTTGCCGGTCATTGCACTGATGACGTTCCCATAGCCGGTGATCATGAAAGCGATTATCGCCAGGCGGTCGAACCGGGCTTCTTTTGCAGCGGGCCGGTTGCGTGTCACCAGCAGGTACACGACGAAGGTTGTGAAAACCGTCAACCACCATCCCCAGTAGTTCTGCAAAGGGACTCCGAAAAAAGCTCCCTGCACATCCCAAACCCAGTAATTACCGGCGACCATGATCGGGTCCATTACCACGTCCCAGGCCATCATTACCAGTCCGCCGATTGCCGCCAGTGACAACAGTCGCCCAGCGCCCTTCCATGAGGAAGGGATTAGCCATTCAGCCATCACGAACGAGGGATACATCATCATGAACCAGGCCACAGCTATGAGATAAGGTACAAGCCCCAGGAATTTGGGGCCGAGCTTTTCAGTGTAGTGATAGGGGCCGTATATCAGCCCGGTGGCCACGCCCAGGCTCTCGAACAGTAAGCTCACAACAAATACGAAGACCAGCAGGAGCAGGGCGTTTTTCCATCCCAACCGGTCCCCGGCGTGCAGCAGGCAAAAGCTGAATCCGGTCAGCGTGCAGACCGGGACCATGACGCTGGGTACCCGGCCTCCGGCTGCGAGAGTGACTACTACATATAGAACAAGTAGGCCGTACAGGATAAGCAGGGAGAGGATCAGCTTGCGGCGCATTGCGTTCTCCCGATGAGAGATCGTATATCTTCAGGCACTGCTATGGCTCTCCTCTCTTATCTGAGTATATATATCGGTGATCTCCTGCAACGTAACCTCGCGGGCGTTGTTTGACAGATGCCTTTCGTCGGCGGCAACCTCCCCGGCCATCTCCTTAACATGCCAGTCGATCTCGGGGATAACGCAATACTTCTGACGTAACGATTTCAATTCATCGGCATGGTCCGCATCGAAGCGGTTGATCTTCAACAAATATGGCAGCACAATTGCCAGGGACAGGCCATGCGATACGCCCCGGTCAGACAGAGGGTAGGCCAGGGCGTGCCCCAGGGTAGTCCCGGTAGTGATCAGCGCCATCCCGGCCATAAGGCTGCCCATGGCAATGTTGCGCCTGCCCTCCGCATCACCCGCCAGTGCGAGGCCGATATTATCCCTGCTCAACAGGTACGCCTCCAATGCGAGCGCGCGCACCATGCTGTTGCCCTTCCTGGCGCCGTAACTTTCCACGGCATGCGCCATGGCATCCATAGCAGAGCTGACCATACCTGCTGGCGACATGGTCGTCAATAGGTCCGGATCGACTATGGCCACGTCCGCCGCAAGCTTGATGTCGTTAAAGGATTTTTTCCGCCCGCCGACTTTAAGCACGGAGTTGTGTGTGACCTCGCTGCCGCTTCCCGCCGTGGTGGCGATCATAATCTTCGCTAGCCCAATCTCCATGGCAATTTTCTTAGCCACGTCCATGGCGCTCCCTCCGCCAAGACCGATCACGATATCAGGCTTAATTTTGTTTGCGAATTTAAGGCACTTATCTACGTCTTCGACAGACGGCTCGGGTGGCGCGGATGAATATATAGTTGCGGTTATCCCCGCTTGACCCAGGTCGGAGAGGATATCTTTCACCACCTGTCTTTGCGACATGCCGCCGCTGGTGACGATAAGCGCACTGCTCCCGCCCAGCCGTTTGATCTCGCCTGCCAGCCTTCGCACCGTCCCTTCACCGAATATGATTTTGGTGGGCAGTTGGAAATCAAAGCTGCCGGCGCCGCCGGGGGAAAAATAGTTGGAGCTATCGTTTTTCAATTTTCAAAAGCCTCTAGGCCTGTGGCCCAAAATGCTTCAGCATCACCAGATTATCGAATTCGCTGTTATTGGTGATCGATATTCCCTCTCGGGCTACCTTGTAGCCGACAAAGAGTTCATCCGCCGTCATCTGCCCGAAGCATATCGTGGCCGGTGATTCGATCTCCAGAGCGCCGAACTTACCCCTGCCCTGGACAACGATAACTCCATAGGCATCGTGATCCCTGATGGTGACCGTCCTGCCGGGATATACGGTCAGCTCCCTGGCGCTGAAAAACGGGGAGTTATAAACTACGTCATACTCTTCGTAGCCCAACTCCTTCATTTCATCGAGCGATTTTAGAGGCCGGGGGGATAAAAACCTGTTTGCATAGAAATCCGGGTCCGTATTTAACTCCCAGTCGATCATGTCCAACAGGTAATCGATATCCTTACGGTGTTCCTCGGGCACGTCCTTAACTAATAGGTCATATGGAATATATTTATTCCAGGTGAGGGATTGGTACATGCCGTAAACATCCGATGCCCGCTGCGGCTCATACGTGAGCATTGATCCCGGAGCATGGAGCACACCCGGCGGCACGTCCCAGCCCGTTCCGGGTATTAGGCGGTAGGCGCGGGAAAGGTTCAGAATCCCGTTGTCGCCGCTGTTCCAGTTCTCGAGGCAGCGTCGCACATCATCCCTGGTGGTCCCCGGATTCAGGCCGAAAAACGTGTAGGGGAACAGGCCGCCGTGATTGTTTAGCTGCCTCGGAAAATAGTAGCCCTCAGGCTTTCCTTTTTGCCCCACGCGGGCGGCATGCTTATCATCCAGGTGAAGATGCAGCGGGAGCGGTTCGAGATTATCGAAAAATTTGCTGTACATGGTCCATCCGCCATGCGTCTTCATCACCTCAGGGCCGAGGATCTCGTTGCCGGATAATTCGATCGCCTCTTTCAGTAGAATTTTATTTACTCTATCTCCGCCATCGCAATAAATATAGCTCAGCCCTTCGTCTTCTAGCGTCCCCGGGCCGTTATCCGCCTTCGTGGTGGATGCTAACCAGCGCTCGTCGATGCCGCTACGGCCGGCGCCGAAAGCATAATAGTCATCCGGATGTAGCTTTAGTCTCCTGCCCGGAATACAGAAAGCCCTTGGAACCCAGTTGGGAAAAAGTCGAAAAACGCCTTTTCCCTTATTCAGTGCGGTTTCCAATAATTGTTTTTTCATAGATTTAAATCCTGTCTATGCCGGGCAGGTAGATAATGGTGTCAACGCTATCAATTTCGTCTTTGGAAAGAGCGATAACTCTATTTGAACCCGTGTCCCTGACCGCTATCTGGCGGTGTCCCGGTTCAAGGTATGCGGACCGCGCCCCTGCCCAGTTCCCGCCTTTAAGAGTAATCTCCACCGGTTCGGATTTCCCCTTCATGTTGATTACATGGAGGAGCACACCCTCCTTATAAAAACACGTAATTGTTTTGAAATCACGTTTATCGATAGATACACCTTTCGCAGCGTATCCCAGATACCTGATCGGGTACGCGCCGAGGAACAGCTCTTTCCTGGGGATATACCATTTGCCAAGAATCTCAAGCTGCTTGATATGATCGGGGTACAGGCTCCCATCCATCAGCGCGGATGTGCCGGCGGAGAATTTGCCGCCGCACGCCATGACCACTGCTGCCTGGCGCACAAATTCGAGTATATCGTTACGCAGGTTCATATCCTGCCACCATACCGCGGTCGGGGTAATGAGCTCCCAGGGATGTTTAAACATCATCCGATAGAGATTCGCCCACTTCCAGGTGCTCACGAGGACAGATATTATGCCGCCGGCTTCTTCCCGTTTCCCTATAAAAGGCCCGTCGAGGGCATGAGCCTCTCCCGACGAAAAGTGCTGGTGTTTATGGGAGGTAAAAAACATCGAGGAAAGATTGAATGCAAGCACGACATCGGGGTGCTTGCTGCTGAAGTGAGCGACCGTGTCCCTGGTCGTCTTATCTGACCACCACCAGTCCATCCACATACCGTCCGGTTTGTACTGCCTTACTATCTCGTCGTACTGCCCGCGCAGGTAATCGGCATAAGTCTTGTAATCCGCGTCCGGCAGCAGGCCCAGGAACGAGGGGGTAATGTGGGGAAGCGGCTGGATCGAATCGAACTGCGGATTATGGTCGAAAATCGAGGAATAATAATATATAAACGTGATCTTTTCATTTTTACTGAGTTCGGCGAATTTCCCTGCATAATCGACATCGGTTTTCCACCTGGTCAATTCTGTTTTAAACCAGCAGATGCCATCGTGCCATTTAATCTCCAGGCTGTGATAGTCCACGCCAATCTTTTTACTTAAGGCTACCCAATCCTCGATTTTGCAGTAGGGACCGTTAAATACGAGGTTGCCTTTCTCATCCGTCATCGATTTATTGAACTCGATGTAATCGCGGTCCCATCCCACATTCGGACGTTTCTCGATCTGGTATTGCACACAGACACCGGACTTCTGCCACCATTTCCGCTGATCCGGCCCTTTGGGGCGCTGCTCCTTGCGCCGCATCGATAGCTTCGCGACCCGGCCGGCGATCATCACCATGCTCTTATATGTTTCAAACCTTGTTGCGAAATTCCACTTCATCAATTCACTCATCACGACACCTCCGATTAAGACGTTTTCTGGTTTTGTACGGGATTTCTCATCAACTCTTGGTGAGCCGACTTCATTCCTATCTACTTCGGTATTAAATTACTCGCATTCGACTCGACTGTCAATAACTCCTCAGATAGAAAGCATTTCGTTGTATAAAAATAGGTCATCCTCATAATTATGAGGATGACCTATTGTAAAGTATGTCGAAGTATTTCAGGATGTACTGATGGCGCCAGCGACCATAATTCTCGGACCCGCGTGGACACCGATAGTGGGACCCACCTTGGTTCGGATGATTTTAGCATTGGGGATAGCAGAGCTTATACGTTTGACCAGGTCTTCAAGCTCCTCCGGTGTGGTTGCATCTTCCACCACAATCTCCTCGGGATTACCGGTCTTTTTCATCAGATCAACAAGTATATCTACAGCCTTGGCACGGCCGCGCGCCTGTGTAACCGGGTGAATCACACCATCCTTAAGCGTCAATACGGGGTTCAGCTTAAGCATTCCTCCCAGCAGAGCCTTAGCCAGTCCAATGCGGCCGCCTTTCCTCAGGTACTCCAGGGTGTCGAAAATCATGTAAACGTGGATCTTCGGCAGGATATCCTTTATCATCCTGGTAATCTCCGCCATCTTCATGCCTTTCTCGACCGCCCTGGCCGCTTTGAGTGTGGGCAGCAGCAACCCCCCGCAGGTCCACCTGGTATCGATAATCTCAATTTTGAGGTTGCTATCCACCAGTTGTTTAGCCTGCACGGCACTCTCATAAGTGCCGCTGATGCCGGCGGATAAGGTCAGCACCAGTATTTCATCGGTTTGTTTGGCCAGCTTCTTATATGCCTCGGCAAATGCGCCTGGGGCGGGCTGGGATGTAGTGGGATGTACCTTGCCCTCCACGAGCATCTTGTAGAACTGGGCTCCCGTAAGGTTCACACCGTCCTGGTAGCTATCGGTGCCGAATAGCACATTAAGCGGTACAATTGTTATGTCATACTGTTTGCGCATTTCCTCGGGAATGTCGCCAGTGCTGTCGCAAATAATCTTTATCATCCATTTACCTCCGTACGCAGATGTTGAGTATTACAGTATAAGCCTCAAGCAAGCTGGCTTGAAATCTGTAATAGTACTTAATTTTAAGGGGGAATGGTTTATCGGGATTCGCTTCAGGGAACCGGCAATATTTTTACAAGCCCTATTTCAAACGTCAGGTCTTTACCGGCCAGAGGATTGTTGGCATCTAAAGTAATGGTGGTATCGGATACTTTTGTGATGGTTGCAACCATGACTGATCCATCCTTTTGACTGCTCTGCAATTGCTGTCCAACCTGTGGTATCACACCGGTTGGCAGGTTTCCCCTTGGTACTTCAAATATCAATTCATTACGGTAGGGTCCATAGGCTTCATTCACCGGAATTGTAACAGTCTTATTTTCGCCGACTCTCATGCCCAGTATGGCTTTTTCAAACCCGGGGATCACCTGACCCTGACCCAGAGTGACTTCCAGCGGTTGCCGCCCGATCGATGAGTCAAATACAGTCCCGTCCGCCAATTTACCGGTGTAGTTTACCTGGACGGTATCACCAGCCTTCGCTTTTGCTGTTCCGTCTGAAGCGCTACAACCAGCTATCGATAGTGCTACTACTAATAGAAATATCAGCGCAATAATGTGGTTATTTTTCATGATTATCCTCCAATTTCTTAATAGAGATAGGAACTCACTCCTTACTTAAATAGAAACTGATTTAGCAGCCTGTCTAACTCCTCTTGCGTATCAAATTTGGGGTCTATGGAACGGATGACCCCGGATTGATCGAGGATAAAAGTCGCGGGAAGCGACATCACTCCATAGGAGGAACCTACCGAACCCTGGCTGTCCAGCAAAACCGGCAAGGTCAGCCCCTGGCTCGAGCAATAGCTTCTTATCGCCGCTTCACGTCCCGGCCCATGCACGGTGATTATGGCAACTTTATTGCTGTCCTCGCGGTCAAACGCCTTTTGCAGCAGCGGCATCTCTTTCTGGCAGCTAGGGCATGTCATATTCCAGAATACCAGCAGGACAACCTTGCCGCGGTACCGGCTTAACTCCAGGATCTCCCCCGTAACTGTGGGAAGTGCAAAATCGGGCGCCCGTTGGATTAACTGTGCCCCGGTCTTTAAGGATATAAGGCCTTCGTATTCACCAATGAGTTGATGACCGTAGGCGTCAGTTGCCCTGATCACAAAAGCGTAAACCTTTTCCTTGTCTAGTGGTTGGAGCACCGCTTCATGAATAGTACTGCTGATATCGTCCCTCATCGTGCTATTCTCTGCTGTTCCCTCCGCCCAATATATCACTTCTGAGGTAGTAGGCAGGTCGGTTTCCCAGGTAATCCAGGCTGCTGAATCTGTGGTATTTGAGATGCCGACATCTGCGATCATGGGAGGCGGCTCCAGCGTGGTAAATGAATGTTTCCACGATATCCGCTTACCGCTTGTGGAATCACCGGATAACAACTGGAAATAATAGGTAGTTGCAGGGGACAGGTTGTCTACCTTGATAGCATGATTTTTCACAGGGCTGAGGTCTGAAAAGAGACCGGTGATTTTGCCATCCTTATCATAGACGATGATATCGGCGACTTCATCGCTGCTAGTGACGAAATTGATAACGCCGCTACCGGTGGTCAGGTCTGTAATTGTAAAGTTATCCGTCATCGAAAGTTGCGATCCTGTCGGACCTGAGTTTTTATCTACCGGTGCAGCAGCGATTGATGCAGTCATTAATACAAGAATGATACCTATGATGCCCAGGACATAACCGGCAACAGACCAGCTGTTGCGGCGCACATAAATGAGGAGTTTATCAATAGAATCTACGGACATTAAACGTTTATTTGCATTGGGAGGCAAAGCCGTCTCAGTCTCTCCTGTTTGTTGTTTTGATAAAAATAAGCCGGCTAATCGTGAAACCGGCCAGCGGTTTGAGAGAAAAAAGCCCGGTTGCAGGAATATTACTGCCAGGGCAAGCAGGCCCAGTAAGATATCTATACCCAGTGATTGGTATGGAGTGAGGTATCCGAAAAATTTTTCCCATATACCGAAGCAGCTCGCACACTGCGAATATTCTCCCGTGATAATGGTCCAGATATTGGTTCCCATGAATGCGGCAATCATCGGCAGCGTCAATACAGCAGCCAGCCTTGGCATCAAGCCGATGAGAAGTGCAATGCCCAGTATCAGCTCGGCCCATGGGAAAACAACCGGAACCAATATTTTATAAACGAAATCCATAAGAATGGGGGTTAATAACACTTCAGGTATCATGGCATTGATGAAGGCCAGGGCCTGTGCCGGTGTTCCCATGTCACCAAATAGCTTGCCGGTTCCAGAGGCAATGAACGTAAAAGCTATTAATAATCCCGCCAGCAGGCTTATTATGTATTTAGATCTGTAACTCAAGAGCTACTCCTGCGGAACCATAGCATTGCCGACGACTCTTACCATCCAATTCACACGGCTCTTGTCTCCGTACCAATAGACGGGCATATAGGGCCACTTTGGCGCCACATTGTCGACGCCGTCGGCATCCCTGACCGTTACATCGGAATGGTTATTTATCGCTAAGCTCCCGGCGCCCATTCGAAATCCCTGACCTGTAGGGATGCCGGTATAGATATGGACATAGAAATTACCTTCCACTTTAACATCGGGTATTTCTATATCGGCCCAGGCGCCCGTTGAGTTTATGTTGTCTCCCAGGCGTGTCCGCAGGGGGAATTGATCGCCGGTAAATGATGTAGTATAGAGGACTTTTTGATTTTTATCCCAGATCTGAAGGTCGCTGTCCCCGATGTGAAATCCAGGCGAGCCGAATATCAATCCGAATACCCGCACTTTGCTTATAATAAACTGGTCCTGAGGTGATGCAAATCCGACCAGATATCCGGTAGAGGGTTTGACCAAAGATAAATAGTCTTTGGCGACGCCGCCATCATATTCCAGCTCCACTTGCTGCGCTACAAGCTTTGATTTAACCGTGAGCGCAGCGGTCCTTTTCCCCACTACAATTTCATATGTGCCCGCTTCATCTTTTGAGAGTGAGAAGCTTACAGTTTGGCTGGAACCCGGGTCCACGTTAATAGTTTTCGTGTCGACTTTTTTACCATCGACGATCAGGGCGGCGCTGTACATGCCTCCGGCATTACCAGAATTTGTTACCTGAGCGCTGATGTTAACTTTTTCCCCTACCGCAACTTCAGTGGGCTTGATGTCCAGTGAGGTCACCTCAAACTGCGCCGAAGGCGCTGAAGACGTACAGGCTGTTGGTACAGTCATTATTATCGCCAATAGTAGTAGCCCGGCTACTAATATATTTTTGTTAATCATAGATTATTTCCTTGCATAGTTATTTATTGGCCTTTTACCGCTGAGCATTCAGTAATTTGGTGAACTTGCAGAAAGTATATGCGATAAGCAGTAATTTGCCTATTCATGTCTCAACGCTTCGGTCGGGTTAAGTCCAGTTCCTGCCAGGCTGAAAAAATGGAAAACAGGCCGATTCCAATTGTAACAGATATTGCCAGTATGACTATATGGTTAAGGAATAGCTTGGTAAATAGCGCTGGGAGAGCTTAGAGGTCGAACCTGACGCGGCCTTTTTGCGTTGCGCCTTAAAATTCGATTATTCTTCGAATTGAAAACCCTGTTCCTTAAATAGTCTCAGGCAGGCATCCGCCACATCCGTGTCATACAGCTTGCCCTTATTCTTTGATATTTCCTCCAGCGCCTTATCCATGCCCAGGGCGGGCCGGTAAGGTCGATGTGATGACATAGCTTCAACTACATCAGCCACTGCAATAACCTTTGCTTCCCGGCATATAGCCTCACTTTTTAGCCCATTAGGATAACCTGAGCCGTCCAATCTTTCATGGTGCTGCAGGACAGACTGGGCAACCGAAGTCGGAAAGTCCATATTTTTCACAATTTCATAGCTGCCCTGGGCATGGGTTTGTATCAGGCTGAACTCGACACTACTCAATTTTCCAGGTTTGCTCAATATATCGGAGGGCACGTAGATTTTGCCGATATCGTGAATCACCGCCGCCATGCGGAGATTCTCCAGATGATCATCTCGATACCCCAGTTCCTTTGCTATGGCTGTTGCCAGCTCAGACACCCTGTGTTGATGGCCTGCCGTATAAGGGTCTCTCATTTCCACAATTTTAGCCATGGTATTGATGGCATCCTTCAGAGTCTTTTTCGTCTTCTGATAGCTTTTTATCATGTCTTCTTCAGCTCGCTTGCGCTCGGTGATATCCGTCATCAGTGTTGTGATACCCACGATCTCGCTATCTTCATATAATGGCCGGCTGGACGTGCGAACAAATATAATCCTGCCATCTTTATCCAGTACGCGGAATTCCCACGGTTCCAGTTTCCCGGACATCAGGAGGGTGAAACGGTTTAAAAGGTCCGGCAGGTCATCCGGGTAAATAAGCTGGGTAAAAGCTTTCCCAATTAAGTCATTGACCTTGTACTTGCTTAACCGCTCAACTACCGGACTGACATAGGTGATGTTTCCCTGTTTATCCAGTGCAAACAAGATATCGTTTATATTCTCTACAAGTGACCGGTATTTTTCCTGGGATGCTTTCAGCAATTCCTCCGCCTTTTTGCGCTCGGTAATGTCACGCGCAATTCCTTGAAAACCGATCAGAGTTTCTTTTTCATAGTAAGGGGCCGAGAGAATTTCTACGCAATACAGATTCCCATCCTTTCCCCGCACCATGTATTCTGCAGCTTCATTGGGAGCTTTTCCCAATAATATATCGGCAATTCTCTTTTTATGAAGTTCCATATATTGTTTGGGGACAATGTCCCAGATACTCATAGAGAGTAGTTCCTTTTCGCTGTATTTCATGTTCTCACACATGACCCTGTTGACCGCCATGAAATTACCCTGAAGATTAACAATAAATATGCCATCCGGACTCTGAGTAATGAGCGTTCGGTATTTCTCCTCGCTCTCCCGCAGCTCATGTTCCGTTTTCTTTTGTTTTTCTATTACATCTTCAAGCTGTTTAACCTTCTTTTCCAGCTTGCGGAACAGTACCTCGTTATATTGCGCCAGTACTTTCGTTTCATTTTCCGGGGATTTCTTGCGGGAAACCGGCCTTGTCTTACGAGGTTTGGACAGGACTTCCTGGACAATTTGCAGGAGTACCTCGGGCTGTTGCGGCTTAATAACAAAACGGTCGGCGCCCAGGTTCAGGGCGAATTTCTCATCCTTGCGATCAGTGTATGTAGCAGTATAAAAGACGAATGGGATCTGGTTCAGCAGTTCATGCGCTTTCCAGCGCCGGCACAGTTCAAAACCGTCCATGACCGGCATTAGTATATCTGTGACTATGATGTCGGGCGTATGCTTTAGCGCCAGTTCAATCGACTCAACTCCATTCCTGGCTGATATCACCTCATAGCCATGGCTTTTCAGGATTGTTTCCAGCAAATAAAGGTTCTGGGTGTTGTCGTCAGCAATTAGTATTCTGGTCATTTCGTATTCCCTCCAGAATCAGTTCCCGGGAAATATATATCTATTTGTGCCAGGAAGGTGTCCGGGTCGATCGGTTTTTCAATGTAACCGTTGCAGCCTGCGCCCAAGGCTTTCTCGCGGTCACCGCTCATGGCGTAGGAAGTCACTGCCACAATGGGTATCTTGCTTAACGCGGGATTACTGCGCAGTCTCCTTGCAACTTCGTAGCCATTCATAACCGGCAGCTGGATATCCAGCAGGATAAGGTCCGGCATTGATTGAATGGCCTTGTCGATACCCTCCTGTCCATCCTGCGCCCAGATAACTTCGCAGTCTCTTGTTTTCAACAAGATGTTCACCAGGTAATAATTTTGCTCGTTGTCCTCGATATAAAGTACCCTGCGTTTAATCATGGTTACCTCTCAACGGGGAGTGCGAAACTGAAGATACTGCCCTTGCCCCATTCGCTTTCGACCCAGATCCTGCCACCCAGCAGGTCCAGGATTTTGCTGCATATAGAAAGTCCCAGCCCTGTGCCTTCATACTGCCGGACCAGGCCGCTGTCGATCTGATAAAACGGATTGAATAGCCGGTCCACATCTTGATTCTTGATCCCGATTCCTGTATCGATGACGCGGGTTATTATTTCTCCGTCATTTAGAAAACACTCAACATGGACGCTGCCTTTCTCAGTAAACTTGATAGCGTTGCTGATTAGGTTATAGATGACCTGCTCGACACGCCTTTGATCGCTGGTGATCGTCTTCACCTCCGGATCCACTGAGACATCCAGTGCAAGGCCCTTTTTCTCAGCCAGCGGCCGCATGTTAGCGCTGATCTTTTCGATTGCGGCCCGCAGATCGCAGGGCTCCATAGCGACCGTTAGTTGGCCGGCTTCGATCTTCGATATATCTAAAACGTCGTTTATCAGGTTAAGCAGGTGTGCTGAACTGCCGCGCACCATCCCCATCTGTTTTTTTTGCTCCTCGTTCAGAGGGCCGACCAGCTCCTGCTGCAGTATTCCTGTAAAACCGATAATGGAATTGAGCGGGGTGCGCAACTCGTGGGACATGGTGGCCAGAAAAGCAGACTTGACCCGGTCGGCAGACTCGGCCGCTTCCTTTGCGTCGAGCAGCTCACAATTAACTACTGCCAATTCCAGGTATTTTTGCTCCAGCTCAGCCGTCCTCTCCTCGACAAGTTTCTCCAGGCGGTACCGGTATTTCACCAGCTGTTCCTCTGCCCGTCTGCGGACTACGATTTCTGCCGTAAGCTCCTTTGTCCTGGATCTAACCTGGGATCTCAGGATAAAACTTCCTCCGGCAAACAGTAATACAAGCCCCCCAACGGATGCCAGCGTCCAGATTACCCAGCCGGGAAGCACGGGTTTCTCAGCGGGTCGCACTCCAAGCCATTTATTCATTGACTGGTAATAGATCGAGTTACTGTCCGCTTTTAGTCCCTTCACATGTTGATCTATCCTTTCGATAAGGTATGGTGTCAGGCTGGAACTCTCAGAGAATGCGAAATAAAGTTGGGAAGGCTGGAAAATGATGGCAGTCTTTACTATTTTATAATCCATTTCGTGTTGATTACCAAAGTCCTTGCTGGCAACTCCCGCATCAACCTCTCCGCTTTCCACCAGCTCAAAAACCCGAATATAGCTATCCACCTCATTAAATGTGCAATCAATGTTATATGCTTTAACAAGTTGTTTAATGCCCTCCGGCCCCTCAACGTTGACACTGCCCTTTAATACCGCTATATTTTTCCCTTCCAGATCGAGGACGGAGTTTATGTTAGCTCCTTGTCGTGAATATACGCTTGACCAGCTTGTGTATACTACCTCATGTGAAAAGTTGTATGTTCTATTTCTTTCCTCTGTATAGGCCACGTCCGGCATGATGTCTATCTCATTATTCTCCAGCATTTTTAGACATTCGGACCAGGTGCCATGCTTATACTCTATCGTCCACCCTTCATCCGACGCGATGTTCTTTAAAATATCCGGCCAGAATCCCGAGGCTTTCCCATTGTCATCTGTGAAGATTTTCGGTTGATTTTCGTATATCCCGACCCTCACTATTTTCGCATCATCTGCCGCAACTGCAGCGCTCCCTATGGCAAGAAATAACACAAGAATAATAGAAGGGCCCATAAGGCGCCTGCTAAAATACATCACGCGTGAAGCAGCAAGCGACAACACGCTCCTCTCACCACTACATTGCATCACCATGACACTATTTTACTTTAATTAGAGTTATTCTCCGAATACATAACCCTTTACTGTGAAAAGCTTCAGGCAGGCATCTACTACTTCCGGGTCATATAGCTTGCCTTTATTCTGTGATATTTCATCCAGCGCCCTGTCAATACCCAGTGCGGACCTGTATGGACGGTGAGAAGCCATAGCTTCGACCACATCAGCCACCGTGAGAATCCTTGAATATAATAATATGTCTTCTCCCGTTATCCCGTTGGGATAACCGGAGCCGTCCAGCTTTTCGTGGTGTTGCAATACGATTTGCGCGATCGGCCAGGGAAACTCTATGGTCTTTAAAATGTCATAACCGTATTGCGCATGTTCCTTTATTATATCGAATTCCAGGCTACTTAATTTTCCGGGCCGGGAAAGTATATCGGCGGGTACATATATCTTCCCTATATCATGAATAGTTCCTGCGATACGGGTCACACGTACCTCTTCTTCGCTCAGGTTCATCTCCCTGGCAATCGCCTCCGCAAGATCGGCCACACGGATCTGGTGGCCTGCTGTATAGCGGTCCTTGATTTCAACAATCGTGCTGAATGACAGGATCGTATCATCGAATGTTTTGTTCAAAACCATATAACTTTGCTGAAGTTTTTCCTGGCTTTCCTTGGCTGCTTCTTCCGCAGCGTAGCGAGCTATAATCTTACCCAGGCGCTCGCATATGGTTATAAGAAGACTGCGTTCCTCTGTGAGAAAAGGCCCTTCGTCACGTTCGGGTTTTTCTTCGATATAGCAAACCTCCAGGTGCCCCAGCTCTTTACCCTGACCTGTAATCGTGTTAGCTATTTTCCGGGGGGTCTGCTGCCAGTTTGGCGTTGCATATGTATTGCCATCGATCGTAAGCTTGGCGCATGCGGTATCAGGGTACTGGAAGCCATCCGGAATCAGATGGACCACGTCTTTGAATATAGTTTCAAGCGAGCTGATTTTTTCTCCTATTATGCGGGAGATACCATAGAGGCAATTCAGTTCCTTAACGCGTTTTCTTAGATCCGCTGTCCGTTTATTAACCTCTCCTTCCAGCAAATTACTATATTTTTCCAGGTCCTTTTCCGTTCTAAACAGGTTTTCAAAAGCTAATAGATTATCCTTAGCCTCCTGTTCTCTCAGCTGTTCCGTTGATAATTCGCATCCGTAAGTCTTCACTATGAGAATTCTTCTGCTGTCCAGGTTAAGTGCACTGGCCTCAAACCAGTAGACAAGATCGGATGAGACAGCCTCGCTCCAGATACCCGAGTCGAGCTTTACGCAAGCCCCGGACTGCCAGAAGGCGGTTGCATCGGTGATAAAATTCCCCAGGTAGTCAAGTTCGTCCAAACGTGTGACGGTATTAGAAGTAGTTAAACCCGGAAAGAGAAAAGACAGCCAGTCCGACTTATCGGACAACAATTTGAAGGAGCGGTCTTCGAAATGTTCAAAAACAGCTAAGTTGATTGCTTCCAGTAGTTTGACCAAAATGGGATCATACATAGAATTACGATCAAACTGACAAGCTCGGTTCTACAGCATTTTTAGAGCCAGTCTGTTGAATGCTTCCTCAACATTCTGGCCGGTCTTGGCACTGGTCCTGAAAATGTCCCAACCCTCCTGCTGCATCTTATCAATCGTCGATTCCTGTACATCCCATTGCCCCGTGAGGTCCATCTTGTTCATAAGCAGGACACATGGCACATCGTGAAAAGCCTGGTTAACAGTTTTATGAATAGTGATAACATTATCGAGCGTGCTTGTTCGAGTTTTATCCGCTACCAGTATATAGCCGGACATGCCGCGCAAATAAGTGCCGTGTATCTGATGAAAACCGTTTTCACCGGCAATATCCCAGATGACCAGTGTCAGGTCTTGCTGCCGTATATTAATAACCTTTTTATCTATTTTCACACCGATGGTGGTCATATACTTATCCGAGAACATGTTTTCCACAAACCGGCGGACAAGGCTCGTCTTACCGACAGCGAATGAACCCAGCATGCATATTTTCTTCTGGAGCATGGTAGTTACGTCCTTCTCATTATCATTAAATATATCAGTCGATCTTCACTTTGTGATTAACGATATAGGTCCAATCATAATCTCGATAAAATGTATCCAACGACTATTATAACTATACAAAGCGCTGCCGCAATATAGATAAATAGTACTGTATTGTCCTTTTTTATCCGCGTTGGCGCTGCTGTTTTATTTAACACGCTACTTTTCTTGTCCGCTCTGCCATCCGTTTTTTGAGCCTGTGTCAGGCAATACAGAAGATCCGGTTTGCACGGTTCGAAAGGCGCAGCATCACCTTTAAAATTGTCCAGTGCAGTATTGTATTCAAACTCGATATTCTCCAGCAGTTCTTTCAGCACTGTTTTTAATTCCGCAGGCGGGTTGCCCCTGATAACAGACGCCAGTATAGTTCTGGGACCTTGCTCCACCCAGATAGTCAATTCGCCCAGGTTTAAGTTTTGCAGAGAGCTGTCCTCTTTGGCGGAAAACGAATCGTTAACAAAGTCCTGGATTGCCGTAAGCATGGCCGATACCATGTCGGCATCTTTTGAATCAACAGATTCGGCGGCTACATGTTGCAGCACCAATCCGGTTTCCTTGTGAATCAGGAAAATCTGCTCCATGCGGTAAACCAGTGTATGCATAAGGACAATTTCGGCAAATGGCTTTCCAGTTCTCCACGATTCCATTCGCCACCTGATTCCACGCCAGCTAAATGTGTAGTCAATCGTGGTGCTCATGGATTCAACCATCGCTCTCAGGGATTCCGCAATTGACCTGCGGATGGCAGGACCGATAATTGGAAATATCGAATCTGCCAGGAATTTGGGATCTCTCTTGACCGAGTCCCTGATGATCTCTTCTATTGTGGGCAAAAGGGCAGTGGCGAGTTTACGATCGGTTGCAGCCCTGATTACTATGGCCTCGGCAATGACCTTACTCAGCTCTTCAGCACGGATCCTGGGATCATTCATCCGCTCTTTAAGTTCGCTTATTTCCAATTGCTCGGGGGCAAGTATCAGCGTACGGAGGGATTTCAATTCGTCCGGATTGTGCATTTTATCTTCGCCTTTATTTCCCGCTGAAGCATCGGCCATGGCTATTTTACCCCGGCATCAGTCTTATGTTCTTTGCCTTCGATACCCGCTGCGGCGTTATGCAGAAACTTTGCCAGTGAGGAACGGTCCATCTTGTGCGAATCGAGCTGCTCCAGGCTACGGACGAATTCAGACTTGGCGGTGTCGATGCTTTTTGTCAGTGATACGACATCAGCATCCATCCTTTTATTAATGTCAGCAATAGCTTTGGCCAATTTGTCTTCCAGATTATTCAGTCTTTGAGTATATTCGCTTTTCTGCACATCGAATTGATGCAGGGTTTCCTTTTTCAGCTCTGATATAACCGTACTGAAATGCTCTTCCAATTGCTGAAACCTTTTATCATTCTCAACTTTGTGTAAATCGATTTTGCGCTCGATCTCGTGACTGGTATCCGATATATTTTTTACCAGCAGTTCTTCCAACCTTGCGAACTTCTTATCATTTTCCCGCTGTTGGCTGGCAAACTTGGCGGCAGTTTCATTGCTCAGCTCGGAAATATTCTGAACCAAAAGCTCTTCAAGCTTGGTAAGCCTTCTCTCGTATTCCTGCCGCTGTGCGCCAAAGAGGATCTCCCTTATTTGATCAACACGCTCTCCACCCTCGATGTTTTCATTTGCTGTTACGGGAGATTTACCCATGGTTGGCATACTGGTGGGCTCTGTTGACACGTCTGTTTTTCTTGAATCCCTATCATCTATCTTCTTGCGTACTGTCATCGTAGTTCCCCCGTCTATAAATTAGATATAAGCCCTAATTTAACCAGCTTCCCTTAATAGCAACGTATCATAAAATGTGAATAAAATCAACGCTATGTCAATGCCGATGGCGAAATTTGATGGCCTGAACTAACATTGCCCTGTCAATCAATCATGATACAGGTATAGCATAGATGCATTTGATATATACATGATATGTGCCATATCATTGCCAGGGGCGTGACCAGCGCCTGTCATTATGACCATTCAACAGGAGGGGACTAGTGGATTTACATAAAGTTGCACAGGCGGTAATTAACAGCGGGGTATCTGCGCCGGGTACACACTCGGTGGATTTATCGACGTGTCGGAAATGCCACATCTGCGCCGAGATTTGCCCGGCGGGAATAATAAGAGCGGACGAGGAAGCCAGGTTTCTAGCTGATCGTATACCGCTTTGCATTCGCTGTGGTCAGTGCATGGCCGCCTGCCCCACGAAGTCCATCTCCATCCGAGGGCTTTCATACGACGAGGACTTCTTTGAACTGCCGCAATGCAGGGAAAGCTGGGAAGCAGCTTTCTACGGACTGGTGAGCTCGCGCCGGTCTATACGCAATTTCCAGGACAGGCCTGTGCCGCGGGGACTATTGGAAAAGATTGTGCAGGCTATAACTTTTGCGCCACCCGGTTTCACTCCGCTCACCGTGGAGTTGACGGTGGTTAACAATCGTGACCTGATACGGCGCGCCGTTCCGCTTATGGCTGACATATACGCCAGCCTGATCAAAATGCAGGCCAACCCGGTCTCCAGGATCATTTTCAAGAGAATGGTGGGTAAAGACACTTACAATGTGCTCGACGGCCATGTGCTTCCGCTTATGAAGTTCAGGATGCCCGGTTTAAAGGCAGGGACGGAAGACACCATTGCACGCGGCGCGCCGTGTATGATTCTTTTCCACGCGCCGATTCGAAACGAGGACATCTTTATTGCGTTGGCCTACGGGCTGCTGGCCGCGCATTCGCTGGGGCTGGGCGCCTGCGCCATCGGCCTCATCCCGCCCGCTATAAGCAGGAACCCGGAGTTGAGGAAGATATTCAGGGTGCCTGAAGGTAACCAGGTTTTGGCCTCCATGGTGCTGGGCTATCCCAAATATAAATACTCACGTGGTATCCGCCGGAGCCCTGCTGGACTGACCTGGATAGAATAGCCAAATCGTCAGAGCTGTCTGAAGTACCTGTCCTGTTCGGCCCGGCGAAAACGCTTCTTACCATTCCACAGACCTTCGATGGGTGAAATTTGTTCCGTACTTTGACAGTCATCAGCCAAACCGATATAGTGGTAACGGTTTTTTAGGGAAAACCGGCCGGCCGCCGGCACAAGTACTGAATATTAGAGGAGGCATCATGCAGAGCGGGAAGGAAGATCAGGACGTCTTAATCAAGGTATCACGCTGGAAGATAGGTTACAGCATAGGTGTGCTCTTCGTTCTATACATGATGGACTATGCGCTGCGCTCGGTCATAGGTCCTATGACCCCGGCGCTCAAGTCCAGCCTGGGTTTGAGCGACACCGAGATAGGCTGGTTGATGTCGGTAGTTCTGATCGGCGTTGCTTTATTCGCCCTGCCTCTCTCCTACGTCATAGACCGCTGGAAGCGCGCCAGGATGGTTGGGATCATCTCCATTGTCTGGAGTATAGCCAGTATTTTCTCGGGCTTCTGCGTCAACTTCGGTCAACTTCTGACTACACGGGCCATGGTGGGCATCGGCGAGGCCGGCTTTGTATCGGGCGGCCTGGCCCTAATCATCGGCATGGTACGTAAAGCCAGGCGGGCCTTTGTCACAGGCATCTGGGCCGCGGCCATTCCCCTTGGGTCGGCCATCGGCTTCCTGGTTGGCGGCTGGGTAACCAAGAACTGGGGATGGCAGGCGGCCTTCTTCGCCCTGGCCGCCCCGGGCGTCATCTTCGGCATCCTGGCCTGGTTCCTGCCGGACTACAAGATCCACAAGGACACGCTGGACAAAGCGGGCGGCGGGAAAACCGCTATAATAACCACCCTCAAGGAGATGCTGCGCATCAAGACGCTTCCCGTACTTTATATCTCGGTGGCGCTGGCCATGTGCCTTCAGCAGGGATCAATACCCTGGCTGCCGGTGCTTCTCAACCGCGCTATGGGAATAGACAATGCTGTAGCGGCTACCTTTTCTTCGGGCATAGCCCTGCTGGCCGTGATCTCCATGCCCCTGGGTGGATGGGTAGCGGACAAAGTCTCACGGCACAATCCGCGCAACAAGGTGCTGGTGATGGTGGTGGGGCTGTGGCTGTGCGCACTTCTGATAGCGGCAGGCGCCTACCTGGGCTCACTCCCGCTGTTTGTCGCCGGCGCCTTCTTTATCCCCTTCGGCGTCTCGGCGCAGCTCAACACGGTACAGGAGATAGTGCCCATTTACCGTCGAGCCACGGCCTGGGGTCTGTATATGTTCTCCGGGTACTTTCTGGGCGGCATGTGGGGGCCGATTATCATGGGGGCGGTCTCCGATGTGGCGGGCATTCAGTATGCCTACGTCGTAATCTGCACAATCGGGATAATTGCGTCGCTGGGACTGCTGTGGGCTTGCCGGCACTTCAACGCAGACTACCAGCGTGCCCGGGACATCGACCGCTCCATGGGCCTGTTGGAAAGCAGCAAGTAACGGTTTTGATGTATCTGGATGCGCGGGCGCTGCTTTGGTTGCGCCCGCGCAATATATCTGGGCCTGAAATCTCATTTCTGCGCATAAATAACCGGACTTAACTATATGGAAGCGTTTATTGCTTCATTTTTATTCGTCGTTTTGGCCGAGATGGGCGACAAGACCCAGTTGCTGGCCATGGCGTTCGCCACACGCTACCCGGCGTATAAAGTCCTTATTGCGGTTTTCATAGCCACGCTGGTAAATCACGCAATTGCCGTGGCGGTAGGGCATTTCCTGACCGTCATCATACCTCTGGAGATAATCTCGCTGATCGCTTCGATATCCTTTATCGTCTTTGGCCTGTGGACCATACGGGGAGACAGCCTGGCAGGCGAAGCTGACCGCAAGAGCCGTTTCGGTCCCATAGTGACCGTGGCCATTGCCTTTTTCCTGGCCGAGATGGGCGACAAGACCCAACTCGCTACCATTAGCCTGGCGGTCGAGTACAGGGACATGGCCTATGTGCTAATGGGCACTACACTGGGTATGGTGGTCGCGGATGCCATAGGCATCGGCGTCGGTGTGGTTATGCAAAAGAACATACCCGAGAGGATTATCAAGTGGATCGCAGCGGCGGTTTTCGCTGTATTCGGATTCATCGGTATCTACCAGGTGCTGTCAGTCGAGATAGGTCTGCTTTACACGTTTTTAATCCTCCTGGCCCTGGCGCTGTTTACGGCGCTGGCGGCCTACCTGATCGTGAAGAGAACGCAGACTTCGAAAGATTAACGAGCCCATTTTCCAGGCCGACTGGAAAAAGCAGGCAGGCATGTATTATGCTTAAGCATAGTGGGGTGGACCGTGGAAGTGACAATCTGGATAGTGTTGGGCTTGCTACTGGGATGCCTGCCTTTCTCGTACTGGGTGGGCCGTCTATTTCTGCGCAAAGATATCAGGCATTATGGAGATGGCAACCCGGGCGCCACCAATGTCTATAATGCCGGCGGGCTGGTAGTATACGTCCTGGCCATTCTGCTGGACGCTTTCAAAGCGGCTTTGCCGATATGGCTTTCTCAGCAGGTATCACATGTGACGGGACTGGCGATGGTGCCGGTAGCGCTGGCGCCGCTGGTAGGCAACGCGTTCACGCCATTCCTGCGGTTCAATGGCGGAACCGGTGTGGCAGTGGTTTATGGCACGTGGCTGGCGCTTACCGGGTGGCAGGTGCCTGTAATGATGGCGGCTTCCTTCGGGCTCATCTTTATTTTTATCAGGGAGACCCCCTGGTGTGTGATAATGGGGATGACCATAGTCACGATCTGCCTGTTGATCGCACAATACCCGCTTTACATGGCAGGAGTATCGATCGGGCAGACGGTTATCATGGGCTATAATCGCAGGCAGCACTTCACTCACTGGCCGAAGATGCAGAAATGGGTCAGTGTGCTATCAGGAAAACACCAGACAGGGCCACCCCTGCAACCCTGATAAATGAGATCGGGTAATTGATCTATGCTGCACGTTAATAAGTCAGTTTAGCGCGAATAGATTTCATTCCTGTCCCACAAGCTCCGCGTATCCTTGAGTATACTGACCACGGGATCCAACAGTTGCTCCCTGACTATGTTGCGGACCGCTTCATGGCCGGCGATATATTCCGCCAGTGGTGGGCTCAGGCGGTAGTAAGTTTCCACGGCCCAGCGGCCCGGCCCGCTTTTTACAAGTATCTTATCGCGGAAAGCACGTAGCGTATCGAGTTGGGCTGCGGTCTGGCTGCCGTAGGCGGCGGTCGCGATGAAGCAGCTGAATGGACCTATCTTCCAATTTTTCTTTGAGCCGTCAGGAGTTGTGCCATCTGCTCCTTTAATCTTGCGCGAGACAGTGTCCCTGCCGCCCCTGCTGTCTTTGACCTCGAGCTGCATGACATGTCCGCCTGTCGGCACCTTCCATTTCCACTGCGCCTTGTCAGTCTGGGGGGCAAGCAGCTGGCCGTCGAGATACCAGGAGTAGCTAAGCTTGTCGCCGTCGGCATCAGTTGACTGGCTGATTACCTGCACATTCTGTCCTACCTGCGGCTGAGGCGGATCGAATGTAAAGGCGGCATTGGGAGGATTATTGGTGCCGGGGACCGGTGCTGGTGGGGTTGGGGTTGGTGGGATGGGTGCAGGTGGCAGGGGTGCGGGTGGCACAGGTGTGGGCGAAGGAGAGGGACCTGGCCCCACGGTTACGTTGACCTGGGTCTGGAAGGGGGTCTGGCCTCCTTTGCCGTCATTTACTACCAGGGTCACGATATGCATCCCGGCCGTGGGATTGTACCAGTTGCAGTTTGGCTGGTTGGCACACTCGTTAAGAGGCGAGCCGTCCCTGATCCAGGAATATGTCAGGACGTCGCCATCGGGATCGCTGGACTGGCTGATAAACGAGACTGCTGCACTCGTCGTCGGGAGTTGCGGGCTGGTATAGAAGCTGGCCAGCGGGGGGCGGTTTACACCCGGCGTGGGATTAGGAGTAGGAGATGGAGGATTAGGGGTAGGCTGTGGGTTAGGTTGTGGGTTAGGTTGTGGCGTGGGAGAAGGGGTGGGTGAGGGTGTGACATCAGATCCTTTTAGCTTGCCATCCCAGGGTCCGGCCCATGAGCAGTCGGAATACTTCCAGTCACCCTTAAACGAGTTCCCGTCTTCTGACATAGTGAATGAAAATGCCCCGGCGTCCCTGGGTGCTGTGTAAGAGGGTGACCTTGACCACGTTCCGCTGAAATTATTGCCGTTGATGGAACCTTTGAGTTTGCCGTTATTTGTGGTGTAGGTGCCAGTGGCTGAAGTGCCGGACACCGATATCACCATTGTGTCCCAGTCCGTGTTCCACGTACCGCTCCAGTCGAGATTGACCGGTTGAGGCGAGGGCGTTATATCCGGCTGCGGCGATGGTTGCGGTTGTCCAACCCTTGTTGCTGGAGTGTGCAGGGGGTACCAGCTCGAACTTGCCGACAGGCTGTGGGTATAGCGGCCCGTAAAAGAGTTGCAGTCCGCGGACATGGTCCATTCGAGCTTGCCCGTCTGGTCATTTTCGATCCAGGTTCCGCTGAGCGTGCTGCCTGATAGGGTGCCGTCGATGTAACCGGTGTAGTTCCAGCCCGAGGGCTTAAATGAGCCGGTAACCTTGTTGCCCGATTGAGTCAACTGAAGTGCATTAGACCAGTCGAAGTCCCAGGTGCCGCTCCAGTCACACGGTGATGTAGGGGCAGCTTCAAAGCCCTTTATTATCAGCCCTTTTCGTGTGCCAGTCCAGTCGTTTTCATACCAGTCTCCGGACGAGCCGTAGCGCCAGCGTCCGGTGATAGTCTGGTGCTCCGGGCCCATCGTCAGCTCAACCGAGCCGGCATCGTTGGGCGGGCTGTAGGAGGGAGACTCGGACCACCAGCCTGTAAATGTATCGCCGGATATCGTGCCGCTGATCTTGCCGTCGTCATGCGTATAGGTGCCGGAGACCTGGTTCCCGCTCTGGGACAAGACCATATCGCCCCACTCAGTTGACCAGGTGCCGGACCAGGAACCGGATACAGGGGGTGGAGGTGGTGGAGGTGGAGGTGGAGGTGGAGGTGGAGGAGGTGGTGGTGGTGGGGTTGGTTGGCCCGCCCTGGTGCCCACTATATCTCCATCCCAGTCGCAGGAGCCGTATCTCCACTGTCCGTTGAACGAATCGCAGCTCAGTGGTCGCATGGTGAAAATGAAGTCGCCGGCGTCGTTGGGTGGTTGGTAAGTGGGGGCCTCCGACCATGTGCCCGTGGCAGTAAAGTTCTTAACCGTGCCTTCGACCTTGCCACCCTGGTAATTATAGGTACCAGTAAGATTGCTGCCGTTTTGCATGAGGGTCAGGTCGCCGAAGTCGGTATTCCATACGCCAGTGAATCTGCATTCAGGAAAATATGGAGGAGTTGGGACGTAGGGAGTCGGAGTTACGTCAGGAGTCGGTATGGGCGTAGGTGTAATCGGTTCGGGCGTGACGTCGGGCGTTGGCGGTATATACGGTGGTATAACAGTGCCCGAATCCTTCCTGACACCGATTACAGGGCTATCCCAGGTATACTCATAATCTCCCTTGCAGTTACCCTGGAATGACGTTCCAGATGTAGCCAGCGTGAAGGTGAAGGGACCTCCTTGATGGGAACACTGCTCTGGAAGGTTACATTGCCAGCGTCCGGTCAGTTCGTTCCCGTTCACCGTCCCTGTCAGGCTCCATGTATAAGCTTGTAAATTGGCTGAATACGGGTCTGGGATACAGGGGTCTGGTATGAAAAGATTGCCAGTGCCGGAAACCTGGCTGCCCGATTGGGAAAAGACCATATCGAACTTGAATGGATAGTGTACCTGTCCAAAACCTTCTTTTGTCCAGGTAACATGCCAGGTACCGCTCCAACCCGCCTCAGGCCGGTAGTCAGGTTTTGGTATAACTGGTTGTGGAGTAACCGAGCCCGATCTGGAGCCGGTTACAGTGAACCTGTCGTCCCACTGATAATGGTACTCGCCCTTGAACAATCCCGAGAAAGAGGTGCCAGAACTGCCCAGGGTCAAATTGACCTGACCAGCTATGTGTGGATGCTGCTGCGGGTTGTTCCACGTGTTGGACCACGTTCCGGTCAGGTTATTCCCGGATGCTGTGCCGGTAAGTTGCCAGCCGTAATAATCGGAGGTGCCCGTCACCTGGCTCCCGGACTGGGTAAACACCATATCGAGATCATAGGAGTTGATTCCCCCATATTCCATGATGGTCCACCTGGTGTGCCATGTGCCGGCCCAGCCTGCTTCTGGCCGGGAGTCCTGGGCGGACACAGGCATAGCAGGTAACACAAAGCTTAATACAAGGAATACAACCGGTAGCAGCCTCAAAATGAAGTCAGCGATTCTCATAATACCCCCTCCAATACGACCGGATTACAGACCCTTCTTAATTCATAAGCTGATATTAACAGTGGTAAAATGTCATCTATAAGTAGGATACCAAAAATAGTCTAAATATAATAGTATCAGCACGGATATGTCTTTTGCTCATTACACAGATGTTAAACTAAGCCCGGTGGCCGGCAGCCGGTATAGAACAGTAGCGGTCCTGATGTTTATGCTGGTTACCATAACAGGTATGGTATCATGTGTGGAAAAGGTGGATTATATGAGTAAGGTAAGCAGTACTCTTCTTCAACAGGTGGAGTTGCGCCGCGATCAAATAGTCTCGCCGGATGCGGAGAGGCTCAAGCAGATGCAGGACATGGGCATGTCTACAGGCGACCTTAAGAAACAGCCTGTTTTTATCTATGTCAAAGAGCCCCTCAACGAAAAACAATCTGAAGATTTAAGCGCCCTGGGCGTAAATGTGCATACCGATTCATGGATACCCCCGGTGGGCAGCCATCCGCTGGGATTTTTTATTGCCGAGATGCCGGTGGACAAACTGGAAGCTGTGGCTGCCAGGGATTATATTGCCAGGCTGGATACTGCCGAGCGGCAGTCGCTGCCTCAGTGCCCGGTCACCAACTATTAGCCTTTTCATATTGAAAATGGTCGCTGATTGACTTATCATTTATGTCCGCGGTAAGGCGCTTTCAATTCAGGTTAATATTAACAGGAGGGTAATCTCATGTTTGAACTCAGCAAGTTTTCCTTAAAGGGCAGGACAGCCATAGTTACAGGTGGCGGCCGGGGAATCGGAAAGGCAATTGCCATCGCCTTCGCCAAGGCCGGGGCTAGAGTGGCCGTTACCAGCCGCAAGATAGCTGACCTGGAATCGACAGCTGCTGAGATCAAGTCGTTTGGTGGGGAGGCCTATCCCATCCAGGCCCACCTCGGCAAGATGGAAGAAATTCACAGGATGGTAGCCACCGCCATGGAAAAGCTGGGAGGCCGTATCGATATACTGGTGAACAACGCCGGCGCCAGCCCGGCTATGGCGAGCGTACTCGAATCGGATGAACGTCTCTGGGAAACGGTCATGAACGTGAATATGAAGGGGATGTATTTTACCAGCCAGGCCGTTGCCAACATCATGAAGAAACAGGGTGGCGGCAAGATCATCAATGTAGCGTCCATTGACGGCTTCAAGCCGGAGCCGGCGGTCAGCATCTACTCGATTTCCAAGGCCGGTGCACGGATGATCACCAAGGCTTTTGCCGCCGAATTGATCCCTCACAATATCCAGGTAAACACCATCGCCCCCGGACCCATCGAAACCAAGATGATGAATTCGCACTGGGGTCACCTTCCGCCCGAGGAACAGAAAAAGACACGGGACATGGTGGCCAAAATGCTCCCTATCGGCCGCATTGGAGACCCTGATGAGATAGCCGGGATCGCCATCTTCCTGGCCTCGGATGCTTCCAGTTATACCACGGGCGCCGAGATCGTTATCGACGGCGGCTTGCTGATCAGCAACATGCAGCCTGTCCAGGACTGAGTTCAGGGAATTGAAACAGGCGGCAGCGTCTTTCAGGGATAGTCAGGGGGGACAATGCAGGATATAAAATACCTGTTTGAACCGCGTTCAGTGGTAGTGGTGGGTGCATCCTCAAAGGTAGGTAAGCTGGGACACACCGTGGTCAGCAACCTTGTTTCCGGCGGCTACCGAGGAAAGATATATCCGGTCAACCCGGCTGGCGGAGAGATACTGGGGATACCGGTTTACCGGGAGATAAGCTCGATTCCGGGGGAGATAGACCTGTCTGTGATCGTGATACCGGCGGCCGCAGTCTTTGACGCCGTTAAAGGCTGTGCCGACAAAGGGGCCAGGTTCACAGCGATAATCACCTCCGGTTTCTCGGAGATCGGCAATGTTGAGGAAGAGAAAAGGATCATAGATTATGCGCGGCAACATGACATGCGCGTGCTCGGACCCAATATCATAGGTATTTACTCCTCCGTTGCCTCGATGAATGCCACTTTTGGGCCGGGTGGTATACCGGCCGGGAATGTGGCTATTGTCACCCAGAGCGGGGCGCTGGGCGTGGCGATGATCGGCAAAGCAAAGGTGGAAAACATCGGGCTTTCGGCCATTGTTTCAGTGGGGAACAAGGCAGATGTGGACGAGGTGGATATTCTGAATTACCTGGCTGCAGACAGCAATACCAAGGTCATCATGATGTATATCGAGGGTGTAACACACGGCGAGACCTTCGTGGGTGTTCTGAAGAGTACTTCTAAGGTTAAGCCTGTTGTGGTGGTCAAGTCGGGCAGGTCCAAACGGGGCGCTATGGCTGCTGCCTCGCATACAGGTTCCTTGGCCGGGGAGGATAAGGTTTTCGACGATATCGCCAGGCAGTGCGGAGTGATCCGGGCTGAAGGGATACAGGAAGCGCTGGAGTGGTGCAAGTATCTGGCAACAACACCTGAACCCCAGGGCGAGAATGCGGTGATTATCACTAACGGCGGCGGCATCGGGGTCTTGACGGCGGATGCCTGCGAGAAATACAGCATTAATCTCTATGATAACCTGCCGGATATGAAAAAGACCTTTGCCGGCGTTGTGCCTGAATTTGGATCAACTAAAAACCCCATAGACATCACGGGACAGGCCACAGCTGATGACTATCTTGCTGCTATCAATGCTGCGATCGGTAACGTGAATATAAATTCAATTATTTGCCTGGGATGCGAATCAGGGGTCTTTGAGCCGGATAAATTCGCCGTGCAGGCCGAGCAATTATTTCAAACAGGTAAAGTCAGTAAACCGCTGGTATTTTCATTTGTCGGCGGCGCAGAGGTGGAGAACACCATAGAACGACTGAAAATACTGGGAGTCCCGATTTTTAACGATGTGCTGCAGGCCACTTCCTGCCTTGGAGCAATCTACAGTAATTATCACCAGAAGCAAGAGCTCCCGGTTTACGATGAACAGCTTGAGATAGATGATATGGCAATACACAGTGTGATCGATGCTGTAAGGAGCGACAACCGGCGTTTCCTGTTCTCGTATGAAGCCCGGATGATAACTCAGGCAATCGGCATAGGCACGCCCGCCGGTAACATTGCCCATACACTCGATGAAGCTGTTAGTTTTGCAGAAACCATAGGGTACCCGGTAGTGATGAAGATCGTGTCCAGGGATATAGTGCATAAAAGCGATGCAGGGGGCGTTGCCCTGGATATCGATGACAGCAAGGAAGTGGCCGATGCCTACGAGGCGATACTTGCAAGCTGCCGGCAATTTAATCCCAATGCCCGGATCGAGGGTATCGAAGTGTCCGAGCAGGTGAAGCACGGTGTAGAAACCATAGTCGGCGCACGCCGGGATCTTTCCTTTGGCCCGATCGTTATGTTCGGGTTGGGCGGCATATATGTCGAGGTAATGAAAGATATAGCATTCCGTGCCTTCCCGCTGGGCAGGGGCGAGGCCATGAAGATGATCAGCGAGATTAAGACCTACCCCTTATTATTGGGCGTAAGGGGTGAAAAACGCAGGGATATCGATGCTCTTGCCGATGCCGTGCTCAGAGTAGGAACGGTGCTGAATAAATTCCGTGATATCTCGGATATTGAAATTAATCCGCTGATTGCTTACGAACATGGCGATGGGGTCAGGGCTGTAGATGTGAGGATATTACTTTCCGGCAAGGAGGTGAGCGTATGAAAAGCTTGATAGTAGGATCGATGGATGGTAACGCTGGCAAGACCAGCCTGATAATCGGACTGGCCAAAGCAACAGGACAATCATTCGCATATATCAAGCCCCTGGGCGACCGTTTGGTTTACCGAAAAAAGCGGGTGTGGGACTATGACGCGGCGCTGCTGACCAATATATTCGGAATGACCCAGAGCCCGGAGGACATTACCGTCGGCTTCGAGCATTTAAAAATGAGATTCAAATATGACGAGGAGGGGGCGAAAAACCGCGTGCTGACCATGGCAAGGGAAGTAAGCGAAGGCAAAGACATGCTGTTTGTGGAGGGAGGCAAAGATATCGAGTATGGCATATCGTTTTACCTGAACGTATTATCCCTGGCAAGGTATCTTGGTGGGAAGCTGGTGATACTGGTAGGCGGAGATGAAGACTACATAGTGGATAATGTTATTTTTATCAAAAAGTATTTACAGTTCGCGGGCATGGATTTCAGAGGTGTGATCATTAACAAGGTGCGCAATGTTGAAGATTTCAAAACCGTTTATGTTCCAATGATGCAGAAAGTGGATATCAATATCCTCGGGATAATTCCCTACCAGGCTGAACTGACCTTCTTTTCGATGGAGTACCTGTCGCAATATTTACTGGCAAGGGTGGTGGCCGGCGAGGATGGGCTGAACCGGCGGATCAACAATATCTTCGTGGGCGCCGCTTCCGTGGATTCGGCTTATTCGGATGTCAGGTTTCACAAGGAGAACAAACTGGTGGTAACGAGCGGGGACCGGTCCGATATGCTGCTTGCATCGTTCGAGGATAAATGTACGGCGGCTGTTATAATTACCAACAATATTCTGCCGCCTCAAAATATCCTGGCCAAGGCTGATGAGAAGAAGATCCCGGTACTCCTGGTGCCCATAGGAGTGTATGAAACAGCTAAACAGATAGAATCCCTGACTCCTCTGATTACCGCGAAAAACACGGCGGAAATTGATCTCATGGAGAAGTTGGTAAAGGAGAACGTAAACATAGAAGAGCTTTTAAAGGATTGAAAACGGTTAAACAGTTGCATAGTATATTTGCCTGAGCGTATTCGGGCTGTTATAATCATTTGAAACTTGCGGTACGCCGTATTAACCTAAATATTCCATCGACCTCCCGCAATCAAATGCGTGAGGTTTTTATTTGGATAAAGGGGAGTTACATACATGGCAAAGGAAGATAAATCCCAAAAACTGGAAACCATGCGTCATTCGGCCAGCCACATTATGGCTGAGGCTGTCCAATCTCTATTCCCTGAGGCCAAGTTCGGCATAGGCCCGGCCATTGAGGACGGGTTTTACTACGATTTCGACCTTCCGAGGCCGCTTGGCATGGAAGACCTGCCGGCCATAGAAGCAAGGATGCGAGAGATAATCGCCGCCAACCTTCCATTTTCGTCTGAAGAAATCAGCCTGAAGGAGGCCGCTAAACTTTTTGCCGACCAACCTTACAAAAACGAGCTGATAAATGATCTTGGCGAGGGAAAGGCTACCATCTACAGGCAGGGCAGCTTCACCGACCTCTGCCGCGGACCGCATGTTAAATCGACCGGCGAGGTCAAGGCCTTCAAACTCGTCAGCGTGGCAGGCGCCTACTGGCGGGGCGATGAGAAGCGTCCTATGCTCCAGAGGATATACGGCGTCGCTTTCGCCAGGAGCGTTGATCTGGAGGAATATCTCAAGAGGATGGCCGAAGCTGCCAAGCGCGATCACAGGAAGCTCGGCAAGGAACTCGACCTTTTCAGCCTGCACGAGGAAGCGGGGCCGGGACTGGTGTACTGGCATCCCAAGGGAGCAACTGTCAGGCAGATAATAGAGGATTTCTGGAAAGTTGAGCACCGGCGCCGGGGCTACGACATCGTGTATTCACCACATATCGCCAAGGTCCACCTGTGGGAAACCAGCGGCCATTGGAATTTCTACCGCGACAATATGTACTCTCCCATGGAGATTGACGATATACAATACGTGGTCAAACCGATGAACTGCCCATTCCATATATTGATGTACAAGACGCAGCTTCGCAGCTACCGCAACCTGCCCATGCGTTATGCAGAGCTTGGCACAGTATACCGGTACGAGCGTTCAGGGGTGCTTCACGGATTGGCCAGGGTCAGAGGTTTCACGCAGGACGACGCCCATATCTTTTGCAGGCCGGACCAGATCGAATCTGAGGTAAAGGATGTTGTGGAGCTGGCGCAATTCATGATGAAATCGTTCGGGTTTGAAGAGTATGAGATGATGCTGTCCACCAGGCCGGAGAAATACACCGGCACGCTGGAAAGCTGGGACATGGCGACCGAAGCCCTGCGCAATGTTTTGGAAAAGCTCAAGATTGATTACCACGTGGACCCCGGAGAGGGCGTATTTTACGGCCCCAAGATAGACATTAAACTCAAGGATGCCATCGGAAGGCTGTGGCAGGGGCCGACCATACAGGTCGATTTCCAGATGCCGGAACGTTTCGATGTCAACTATGTGGCTGAGGATGGGCGTGAGCACAGGACCGTCATGATCCACCGCACCGTACTTGGCAGCATGGAACGTTTTTTCGCCTGCCTGACAGAGCATTACGCGGGCGCATTCCCGCTATGGCTGGCGCCGGTGCAGGTCGTGCTTATACCGATCGCTGACAGGCATGTTGAATACGCCTCAAGGCTGTGTGCAGAGATGCGGTCAAAGGACATACGGGTCCAACTGGATGACCGGTCGGAACGCATGAACATGAAGATACGGGAGGCCCAGTTGAACAAGATACCGTATATGCTGGTGATGGGCGACAAAGAGGTCGAGAGCGGGACAGTATCGGTACGCCTGCGTAACGGGGAAGACCTGGGCTCGCAGGATTTCGCAGTCTTTATACAGCGGCTGGAATCGGTAATCAAATCCAGGGAGCTTCACAAACTTTGATTTTCAGCTATGAAATATGGTATATTCTAACTCGCACAGTTTTTATTTGAAGGGAGGGATAGAACAAAATATTTAAAGAACTGAATATTAATCACCGTATCCGCGCCAAGGAAATAAGGCTCATTGGTGATGAAGGGGAGCAGATAGGCGTTTTAGCGACGGACAAGGCCCAGCAGATGGCCATTGAAAAAGGATTGGACCTTGTCGAGGTAGCGCCGACGGCAGCCCCGCCTGTATGCAGGATACTCGATTACGGCAAGTACAGGTACGAGCAGACCAAAAAGGAGAAAAAGGTACGCAGCGGTCAGAGGTCCGGCCTCCTGAAGGAAATAAGGGTGAGGCCGCAGGTTAAGGACCATGACCTTGATATAAAGATAAACCGGGCAAAGAAATTTGTTATAGACGGGGATAAAGTTAAGGTACTGGTTGTCTTCAGGGGACGCCAGATGGTACACCCTGAGCTGGGCATCAGGCTCCTGCAGAAGGTAGCAAATGACCTGAAAGGCGTTGCCCAGCTGGACGGCCAGCCGATACATGAAGGCAGAGTAATGAGCCTCATCCTTTCGCCTGTTTCGGCCAAACAGGTGCAGGTCAAAGAGGTGAAGGAAGCCGGGCCAGCTAAAGAAGCAAAAGAAAAAAAGGTCAAGGAAACAGTGTAGATGCCTAAACTAAAGACACACAAAGGAGCTAAAAAGCGCTTTCATTTCACGGGAGGCGGCAAGATCATGCGCGTCAAGCAGGGGAAAAGCCATTTCAGGCGCAGGAAGCCGACCAAGGTTAAAGGTCTTTATGATGAGACTATACCTCTGCACCAGGCCGACGTTAAAAGGATTAAAAAATTATTACCTTACCATTAGGTATTCAGGAGGACTCAGTTGCCAAGAGTTAAAGGCGGCGTTGTCAGCCACAAGCGCCATAAAAAAGTACTCGGATTAACCAAAGGTCACAGGGGGAAGCGGCATTCTCTTTACAGGCACGCCCATGAATCGATGCTGCATGCGCTTGATTACGCATATGGGCACCGCAGGGAGCGCAAAGGAGATATGCGCAAACTTTGGATCGCCAGGATCAATGCTGCGGCAAGGGAAGGCGGACTCACCTACAGCCAGTTTATGAACGGCCTGACAAAGGCGGAGGTAAATATCAACCGCAAGTTGCTAGCCGACATCGCGGTCAGTGACCCGCCTAAATTTTCTGAACTGGTGAAGGTGGCGGCGGATAAATTAAAGAACTAGCCGCCCATTTGATCTGTAAATGACGGACCAGGTTGAAGAAGTCACTTCGCAGGCTACTGATGAACTGCAAAAAATAGCCAGCCTAGAAGAGCTGGAATCATGGCGCGTCCACTACCTCGGCAGGAAGAGCAAATTGATCAGTATTTTGCGCTCCTTGGGTGAGGTTCCCATCGATGAAAGGCGTGAATTGGGGGCCAGGGCCAACCTGGCTAAGTCCAACCTCGAAGGCCTTTGCCAGGCGCGGAAAGAGAAGTTAGAGCTTTCAAAGCACGAATCTCTCGGACACGAAAAAATAGATGTAAGCCTGCCCGGGCAGCCCTATCAACTCGGCCGTCTTCACCTTACCACCAGGACCATCAGGGAGATATGCGACATTTTTATCAGCATGGGGTTCAAGGTGGTGGAAGGGCCCGAGGTGGAATGGGAATACTACAATTTTGAAGCCCTCAACATGCCTGCGGAACACCCGGCCCGGGACGGCTTTGCCACGTTGTGGGTAGATTACGAGGCCCCTGACGGCGGCAGGCCGATGCTGATGCGCACTCACACATCGCCGGTCCAAATACGGACCATGGAGAAGGAGAAGCCCCCCATCCGGGTGGTGGCTCCCGGCAGGGTGTACCGTTACGAGGCTACCGATGCCACGCATGAGTGGATGTTCTCACAGGTGGAGGGGTTGGCCGTGGACAAGAACATCACCATGGCTGATCTCAAAGGCACGCTTTTTGAATTCGCTCGCCAGCTTTTCGGCCAGGATCGTAAATGTCGATTCCGCTGCGATTATTTTCCTTTCGTTGAACCGGGTGTCGAGATTGCCATAGACTGCTTTATGTGCGGGGGTAAAGGGTGCCGTCTCTGCAGCAATAGCGGGTGGATCGAAATACTGGGCGCCGGTATGGTGCATCCCGAGGTGCTGCGCGGCTGCGGTATCGACCCTGATGTATACTCGGGATTCGCCTTTGGGATGGGGGTGGAAAGGATACCGATACTGCGCTACGGCATTGACGATATAAGGCTTTTCTATGGCAACGACCTGAGATTCTTGAAGCAGTTTTGACCTGAAGGTGCTTGATGAAAGTTCCGTTGAAATGGCTTAAAGATTACGTCGATATCGATATCCCTGTCGATGAGCTTGCTGCTAAGTTGACACTGGCCGGGCTGGAAGTTTCGCAGATCCAGGTCATCGGTGGTAGCTGGGATAAGGTCATAGTGGGCCGAATACTGGCCGTCAACCAGCATCCCAACGCTGACCGGTTGAGTCTGGCCACGGTTGACCTGGGCAGCAGCCAGATAACCGTGGTATGCGGCGCGCCAAACCTGGTCGTCAATGACAAAATCGCTTTTGCCATGGTAGGAGCCAGGCTTATCGACGGACATAGCGGGGTAATCGGGGAGTTAAAGGCGGCTAAAATCCGCGGTGTGGTTTCGGAAGGCATGATATGCGCAGAGAAGGAGCTCGGCATTTCCGATAATTACGAGGGCATACTGGTGCTGCCCCAGGAATATGAAATCGGCAGGCCGCTGGCGGACTACCTGGGAGATGTTATCCTGGATATCGACATCACCCCTAACCGGGCCGACTGCCTCTCCGTAATGGGGATAGCCCGCGAGGTGGCTGCTATCACAGGCAGCCCTTTCCGCATGCCCGATCTCGTTTACCCGGAAGAAGGCAAGGAAATTGGATCTTACGCCTCGGTGGAGATAAAGGACCCGGACCTTTGTCCCAGGTACTGCGCCAGCATCGTCGACGGCATCGCCATTAAGCCCTCGCCGGTGTGGATGCAGGACCGCCTGGCTGCCTGCGGGGCGAGGCCCATAAACAACGTTGTAGACGTCACGAACTACGTCATGCTGGAGTTCGGCCAGCCTCTTCATGCTTTTGACTACAAGGATATCAGGGGACATAAGATCATCGTCAGACGGGCAGCCGACGGCGAGACCATGTACACACTTGACGAGGCCGAACGAAAATTAAGCAGCAATATTTTACTTATCGCGGATGCAGAGCGGGCGGTGGCTGTGGCAGGCATCATGGGTGGGCTGAGCTCGGAGGTCAGGGATTCAACCACGACTATATTGATCGAGTCAGCCAATTTCAGCCAGACCGCAATTCACCGCGGAAGCCAGGAGCTCAAACTGGGCAGTGAGGCCTCTACCAGGTTTGAAAAAGGGCTTAACCCCGAGCTTGCCATGATGGCCGTCAAGAGGGCGACACAGCTTATGGAGCAGCTTGGCGGGGGGAAGGTGGCCAGGGGTATCATCGATATTTACCCCGGCAAGATAGAGAGGAAGCCGATTCCTGTTTCCGGGGGCGATGTGAAGCGCACGCTCGGTATGACCATAAGTGAGAACAAAATCAGGAAGAGCCTGGAATCTCTGGGTCTGCATTGCACGAAGGGAGATAAAGGGACAATCCTGGTTGGTGTGCCCTGGTGGAGAAATGATATCAACATCACTGCCGACCTTGTCGAAGAGGTGGCGCGGGCCACGGGGTATGAGAATATACCTGTTTCCCTGCTCAGTTCCCCGCTGCCGACCGAGCAAAGTGCGCCCGCTGTAGCCTTCAGGCGCAATCTCCAGGATATGCTGGTTGGATGCGGCTTCCAGGAGATCATCAGCTACCCGCTGACAAGCCTCGACGTTATAAGTAAGCTGTCTCAGGGTCCTGAAATGCCGGGACCCGAACCGCTCAAGATCGCCAACGCCATGAGCAGGGAGCTTGAGTACCTGCGTACCGGCCTCCGCATAGGCGTTCTCTCGGTGCTGGCCCGTAATCAGCGCAACAGGGAAAACAACATCAGGCTGTTTGAGATTGCCAAGGTCTTTCTGCCGCGGCCGGAAGATCTGCCCGTGGAAAATGAAATACTGTGCGGATTAGTCGACACCGTGGTGCCGGAGATGTACTGGCAGTCCAAACCAGCACCGGTTGATTTCTATTTCGTTAAAGGCATAGTAGAAACATTGTTGGCCAGGTTCGGCATCAATGCTGACTATCTGCCGGGCAATGATTTCACGCTCAGCCCGGCCAAGAACGCCGATATCGTGGTCGATTCGCTGAAAATCGGCGTGATCGGCGAAGTTCATCCTGCCGTGCTGATGCGTTTCGATATAGCCGAACCTGCCTTTCTATTTGAGCTCGATTTAGATAGGCTGCTGACGCTAGCATCGAAGCCGCTGGTCTATAAAGCCGTCTCCAAATACCCGGGCATTACGCGGGACATAGCGATGCTGTTGGATACGGGTGTCACGTATCAGAAAGTAGTGGATATTATAAAAGACTTTAGCCTGGTATCTGATATGCAGCTATTTGATCTATACGTGGGAGAACAGATACCCGATGACAAAAAGTCTATAGCTTTCAGGCTCACATACCAGGCTGCCGACCGCACTCTAAAAGATGAGGAAGTCGATAAGGTTCAGAAGCACATACTGGAACGTCTCTCCAAAGAACTGGGCGCCATCCTCCGTTCTTGACCAACGCGCAGGGTGCGGGTGAGGGTAAAATCCTTTGAACCTTTGAATTTTTAAACTTGTTTAGAGTTTAGTGTTTAGAATTTAGGAATTTCTTCCTTTGTTTGGAATTTGATAAAAGGCGGACCCCTTAAATGAATGGTCATTTTCTTCATAGATTCCTCTACCCGGAAAGCATCGCCGTCATAGGTGCCACCCCGAATAAATTAGCGGTTAATTATCATCTTGTTGAAAACCTCGTCAATCTTGGCTACAAAGGCAAAATCCACCCTGTAAATCCCAACCAGGACGAAGTTTTCGGAATCAAAACCTTTAAAAGCTTCAACGATATTGGCGAATACGTCGACCTGGTCGTAATCTCCGTCGCCGTGCGCAACGTCCTCGAAATCGTTAAGAATCTTCCCGGCGATAAAATAGGCGGCGTTGTTCTCGTCACCGGGGGCTTTTCCGAGATCGGTGAGGAAGGTCGTAAAATCCAGGATGAGATTGCCCGGATATTGAAAGAGAAGGGGATCAGGGCCATCGGTCCCAACGCTCTCAGCCCCATCAACAGCGCTAACAAATTCGCCGTCAGTTTCTTCACCATGGCCGGGCTGCCCGCCGGTAACGTCTCCTTCATCTTCCAGTCAGGCATGTATGAACCTCGCTTCAACTGGATAATGATGGATTTCCATCTCGGAGTTGCCAAGTTGATCGATCTCGGCAACAAGATGGACATCAACGAAGTCGACGCCCTGGAGTACTTGTCTCAAGACCCTGAGACCAAAGTGATCTGCATACATCTTGAGTCTATCAAAGGCGGCGGCCGAAGGTTCTTTGACCTTCTCAAACAGACAACGCCCAGGAAACCGGTCATCGTCTTAAAGGGAGGCAGGACCGAGGCTGGCGCGAAGGCGGTCATGTCTCATACGGGGTCGCTGGTCCAGGGCAGCGACATTGTGTTTCAATCTGCCTTGAAGCAGGCCGGTGCTATCAGGGTCGATACGCTGGATGATTTCCTCTATCTGGCCAAGGCTTTTTCCTATCTCACGATCCCTAAGGGAAACCGTATTGCCATCGCCACCTTCCCGGGCGGCGAGGCAGTCCTGGCCACGGACGCCGTCTATCAAAACGGCCTGGTCATGGCCAAGCCGGGGCAATCAAGCTACGAACGGTTGCACAAGACTTTCCCTGCCTGGGAGATCGCGTTGAACCCTTACGATTTCGGCATTATCTATACCTTCAGCTCTTTCAACAACAACCACGGCGCCTTCATAGAGGCTATGGCTGATGACGAGAATGTAGACTGTATCGCTGTCCAGCTTCCCCCCCCGATCTTCCCCATCGATCCTGAAATGTTCTGCTCGCCCTTCCTGGCAGCCCCACAGAAAGGCAAACCCCTTGTTGTCTGGCCCCCTCACATGCTGCGCTTCGATACCGATGTTATTACATGGCTGGAGGCACACTCGATTCCCGTATTCCCCTCGGGTGCGATTGCTGTCGAATGCCTGGCCGCACTCAACCGCTATCGCCTGATTTCACAAGCTTCCTAACCGCGTCGACCAATCCCTCCAGCGGCTGCATCTGTGCCTGAGCATCCTTCCTCCATTTCAACTCCACGCCGTTGGTTTTCAGTGTGCGCGCGCTGATCACAATCCTCAGCGGTATCCCGATCAAGTCGGCATCGTTGAACTTTACCCCCGGTGATTCCTGCCTGTCATCCAGCAGTACTTCTACTCCGGCCGATATCAATTCAGCGTATAGCTTCTCCGCAGCCTGCATCACGTCAGGATCATCGATTTTCAGCGGGCACAGGCAGATCTGGAAGGGGGCTATCGGCAGGGGCCAGATTATCCCCTTATCGTCATGGTTTTGCTCGACAGCAGCGGCCAACAGTCGTCCCACACCGATGCCGTAACATCCCATGGTTATCGGCTTGCTGGCGCCATCATTATCCAGATAATATGCGCCCAATCGCTCGCTCAGAAAAGTGCCCAGTTTGAAGACATGGCCTACCTCGATGCCCTGCTGCGAGAGAAGTACGCCTTCACACTTCGGACACTGGTCGCCTTCCCTGGCAACTGCTATATCCGCCAGGTTGTCGACTTTGAAATCACGGGGATAATTTACGTTTTTCAGATGTTTATCAGGCTTATTGGCCCCCGCTACGAAATTGCCGCCCAGTTTGATCGAATCATCGGCCATGACCCTGTGGCCTTTCAGGTTGATGGCCGAGGCATAGCCCGCGACCAGCCCCGCCTCCCGCGCTTCAGCTTCAGTGGCCATGTGCAAATCGACGCACTTCAAGATGTTTTTCAGCTTGGTCTCATTCACATCCAGGTCGCCCCGGATGACCACAAATATGATTTCACCATCGGCTACGTAAAACACAGATTTCAATGTCTGTTCTGCCCCGACCCCCAGGAAATTGCCCACTTCCTGGATGGTCGTCAATCCCGGTGTGGAGACTTCCTCAACGGCCAGGGGTTTTGCCGCGGGAGCAGACGTTTTAACGCTGGTAGCCTTTTCAGCATTGGCGGCATAGCCGCACTGCGTACAATAGAGGATCTGGTCTTCCCCGCTCTGGGCGACCAGCATGAATTCGTGCGAGGCTTTGCCCCCGATAGCGCCGCTGTCAGCCTCTACCATAACGGCCGGAAGGCCGCACCTGTCAAATATATTCTTATAGGCCTGGACCATCTTTCTATAGCTTTCATCCAGGGCGTCCTCATCGATATCGAAGCTGTACAGGTCCTTCATGATGAATTCGCGCACCCGCAGCAGCCCCCCCCTCGGGCGCGGTTCGTCCCTGAATTTATTCTGGATCTGGTATAGCAGTTGAGGCAGGTCACGATAACTCTGCACGGAACGCCTTACCAGGTCGGTGATCACCTCCTCGTGGGTCGGGCCGATGACCAGCTTGTGTTCTTTGCGGTCGGTTACAGTGAAGAGAGTTTTATCAAAGGAGGGTAGCCTTCCGGATTTCTCCCACAGTTCGATGGGCTGCAGCGAAGGCATCATCAACTCCTGCCCGCCTGCGCTGTCCATTTCGCCCCGGATGATATCCTCAATTTTCTTCAGGACCCTCCATCCAAGGGGCAGATAAGAATATACTCCGGTGGCTACCTGCTGTATCATAGCGGCCCTTACCAGCAATCGGTGGCTGACACAATCGGCATCGGACGGGGCCTCCTTTAATGTCTTGCCCAACAATCTGGAAAAACGCATATTCTTATTCCCCTCAAATTAAACTGATAGCCCATTTTAAAATATTTCAGCTTGAATAAAAAGGACGACGGTGATGCGGCAGGTATGACTTTCAGCCTGCAGTGCTAAAGGCTCTCGATCTCGTCAGTAAGGGCCCGCAGATAGTCGCTCTCGTTGACGCTTCGTATGATCCGGCCTTTCTTAAAGATAGCGCCCTTTCCTTTTCCGCAGGCAATGCCCACGTCTGCCGCTTTTGCTTCCCCCGGTCCATTGACCACGCAGCCCATGACAGCAATTTTTACAGGTTTATTAACAGATTGAAGATAATTGCTGACCTCCGTGGCCAGGCCGACTATATCGGACTCGCTTCGTCCGCAGGAGGGGCAGCTTATGAGAACTGGTCCCCGCTGTCGCAGGTTGAGGGATTTCAGTATCTCGTAGGCTGTAAATACCTCTTCGCGCGGGTGCGCGCTGAGCGAAACCCTGATTGTGTCGCCGATGCCTTCATACAGGAGTATGCCAATCCCGGTAGCACTCCTGATTATGCCGGTGCGAGGCGGACCGGCTTCAGTGATGCCAAGGTGCAGCGGGTATAACGTCTTCCTGGCGATACTGCGGTAGGCCTCGATGGCAGTGGGCACGTCAAAAGCCTTGAGCGCTATTTTGATCAGGTCGAATTCCAGACTCTCGAGGAGTTGGACCTGTTCCATAGCCGTATCTACCATGTAAGCAGCAATTGACCTGCCGGGCTTTTTGCCCGGCGGAAGGCTGCCGAAATTCACGCCGATGCGTATGGGGATCTCCCTTATTTTGGCTTCAACCACGACCTTTCGGACCTGCTGTTTGTCGCGAATGTTACCGGGATTGAGGCGAAGCCCGTCGGCGCCGTTGGCCATGGCTGCCAGCGCCAGGCGGTAATCGAAATGGATATCGGCGACCAGGGGTATAGAGATCCCTTTGCGTATCTCTTTGATGGCTGCGGCGGCCTGGCGGTCCGGGACAGCTACGCGGATTATTTCACAGCCGCTCTCTTCCAGTTCTCTTATCTGATTTACTGTGGAACGTACATCGCGCGTATCCGTCTTGGACATAGATTGGACCGCTATGGGGGCGCCTCCACCTACGGTCACATTCCCCAGACGTACGGGCCTGGACACGCGCTGTTTTTTCAAGGGAGCAGGCTTTCTCCACGGATGATGCGGGTAACATCAAAATAGCTGATGACCAGGATAAGCAATATCATCGCCAGGAAGCCTATCATGTGAACCATGCCTTCCTTTTGAGGTGAGATCTTTTTGCCCCTCCTTGCCCATTCCAGCAGTACGAAAATAAGCCTCCCGCCGTCCAGCCCTGGGATGGGAAGCAGGTTAAATATCCCCAGGTTGATACTGATTAGGGCGGCAAACTCCAGCAGAGGGCTGACACCTGCCTTGATAACCTCTCCGGTTAGCTGTGCAATAGCTATAGGGCCCGCCAGTTGCGGCGCAGTGCTCCTTACAAACCAGCTTACGACCTCGTTCTTAAAAAGCACCAGGATTTCCCAGCTGTGCGTGATGCTGCTGGGCAGCGCCTGCCAGAAAGGCATGGACTCTACAACCGACGTGGTGTCAGATGAGGTGAGCACGACCCCGGTGGCGCCCTGTCCCTTGGGGGGAACCCAGCGAGGTTTGACAGATACAACTTTTAGGCTAGCATCAGGTTTCTCAACGACCATGGTCGTGTCATTGCCCAGGTTTAACTGTATCTGGTAACTCAAATCACCCCGGTTCTTGAGCGTGTGCCCGTTTATCTCAACTATCCTGTCGCCTGCTTCAATGCCTGCCGATTGTGCCGGTGAACCGGCAGCGACCTCCTTGATCATTACCTTCTCCACTGTCACATCATGCGGGATCATAAAGCTTATGGTGAACAGGACGATGGGCAGGAGAATATTCAATATTGATCCGGCGCTGAGGACGAAAATCCTGGCGCCGATGCTCTTGCTGGCCAGGCTACCCGGCGCAGAGGGGTCGTCTTCCCCCAGCAGGCGAGTGAAACCGCCGAAAGGTATGGCATTGATCGAGTAGATGGTCTCGCCGTATTTGAAACCCCAGATCTTGGGAGGCAGGCCCAGGCCGAATTCCTCCACCTTAACCTTTGACATCTTGGCGGCGGCGAAATGACCTATCTCATGGGTGAGAATGAGTATTATCAGCAGTGCTAAAAAAACCACTATGGTCAATAACATTAAATATCCTTCCTTGCTGCTTTCAGGGCTGTTTCACAAGCCCATTTGTCCGACCTGAGAATATCATCGAGCCCCGGACTCGAAACCGGTTTGTGCATATCCAGCGTCTTCTCTATTATTGTAGCAATTTCTGTGAATGCGATACTATTGTTAAGAAACAGTTCAACGGCTGTTTCATCCGCGGCGCATAATACCGTAGGATAGGTGGCCCCGAGTTTTCCGGCATCTAATGCAAGCTTAAGGCAGGGGTAATCAGCCAGATTAACCGGCTCAAACGTGAGGTTGTGCACCATCTGAAAATCCAGCGGTTTTATGCCGGGGTTATACATCCTTTCGGGGTAAAAGAGCGCGTATTGAATAGGCAGGTGCATGTCGGGGGTGCTCAGCTGCGCCTTTACAGAGCCGTCCCTGAACTCGACCATCGAGTGGATGATGCTCTGCCGGTGTATGATTACCTCAATTTTTTCGAATTGCAGGTTGAAGAGCCAGTGTGCTTCGATCACTTCCAGGCCTTTATTGAAAAGCGTGGCAGAATCCACGCTCACCTTTTTGCCCATTTTCCAGGTCGGGTGATTTAGGGCCTGGGCTGCCGTCACTTTGTGCAGCTTTTCAATCTCCCAGCCGATGAAAGGCCCGCCCGAGGCCGTCAGAAGAAGCCTGGATATCTCGGAGTCTTCGCCCTGCAGGCATTGCCAGACAGCGCTATGCTCGCTGTCCACAGGCAGGATTGTGCCCTTGTATTGCATGGCAAGCTGCTTTAATAGCGCCCCGGCCATGACCAGGATCTCCTTGTTGGCTATAGCCACGGTCTTTCCGGCCTGAAGGGCAGCCATGGCAGGCTTCAGGCCGGCCTTGCCCGTGGTGGCAACGATAACCATATCCACGTCCGGATGCGCTGCCATCCCTTCCATTGTCGCCTGCAGCACACCGGCCGGCGGGGGGCAGCCGTCTGCGCAGTGGGCAAGCCGGGGATTGAATTCTCGAACCTGCTGCAGGAAAAGTTCTGTATTGCTGCCACAGGCCAGCCCGGTCACCTGCAATTTATCTTTAAAAATACGCACGATATCCAGGGTCTGTTGCCCGATAGACCCGGTTGATCCTAATAGCGCCAGCCTTTTAAATTTGTTTTTCATGGGATTAAGTAAATGACAGGGTAATGTTACAGCAAATCGGCTGCCACGGCTAAACATATATCGCGGGCAGAAAATGTGAGCCCCGGCGATCCCTGCTATGGGGGAAATAATCGCCGGGGCAACCTGTTTAGCGTGAAATCAGTCCAGGTGGGTTGAAGCTGCCTATTCCGTGACTCCAGGTATTGACACGATGAAAATGCCTGCCACAACCAGTATTATGAATATGGTAAAGAAAATGATGTATATGACGGATAGAACAATGCCCCAGATCAGCATGGACCTGGCCTTTTTGGGATCTTTGTCCTTATTGACCGCCCAGGCGATGATGCCTCCGATCCAGTTCCACCCGCCGAAGAGCAATGGCAGAATGACCAGAAGCCACCATGCTCCGCTCACCGTCTTCACGGTTGGAGCGGCGCCAACAGCTACGGGCACGTCACTTTTAGCTATAAACAGTCTATTGGCGCAGGTCGGGCAATATACTTTTTCCTGAAGCTCTGTTCTGCAGGCGATACAAACCATTTTCCCGCAACTCACACATGCGCCTACGGCATCTTTACCAGGGTGAAAAGAACAATCAGCCATAAAAGCCCTCCTCCAGCTGAATCAGCTTAAATTCATGCCTATTATAGACAATGAAATGGCTCAATGCAATTAATAATTATTGCATCCTCGTGTATAATAATGTTTTAGTGGAGGCGACAAAAAGAGACAGGAGGTCAAGCAGTGCCGAAGCAGAGAATTTTAAATTGCCCCATGAAATTCAACAGTAAGACACTTGAAGCGGATGGGTTTATAAAGAAGGAGACATGCCTGTGCGACGAGGAGAGCTGTTCCTGGTGGCGGCCCAGCACAAACCTGTGTGCAGTCAACAACCTGATCGAGGTGATGAACAAGCTGGAGTTGACTGCCGGACTTCAGCTCAAGACCCTGTTACCCGATTTCCAGTCCAAGACTACCATAGTCGATGTTGAAAGGTAGAAATTGCAATAGTTGATCTGTAACTTAAATCAAACGGTATCCCTGCGTGGTTATACTGGCAGGCAAAGATCGGGTGATTTGAGTTATAATGTAGCGCGAAATTAACAATCAAGGAGGTCTTATGGCTTACGATACACTTATACTGGAGAGGCAGGGTGCGGTAGGTGTCATTACCCTTAACAGGCCACCGGTCAATTCTTTCAATTACGCGGCGATCGATAACCTTGGCAAGGCGATGGCCGAACTGGAGAATGACAAATCTGTCCGCTCCATACTCATCACCGGCGGCGGCGATAAGGCATTCTCCGCCGGGTTTGATATTTCCAGTTTTGCCGATCCCATGAACATATGGCTGCCGAGGTTGGGCCATATGGTCTTTAGCCAGATCGAGAGGGGGTCCAAGCCGGTTGTCGCCGCCATTAACGGCTTTGCCCTTGGCGGTGGATTCGAGCTGGCCATGGCATGCCATTTTCGGGTGATGGTCGAAGCAGAGAAAGCTAAACTGGGCCTGCCTGAGATCAACCTCGGAATCATACCGGGATGGGGAGGCACCCAGAGGCTGCCCAGACTGGTCGGCCGAACCAGGGCGCTGGAGATTGCTCTCATGGGCACCAGGATCAATGCCAAAGAGGCATATGAATGGGGACTGCTGAACAAGGTTTCAAAGCCGGGCGAAACACTGAAAGACGCCATGGAATACGCTGTCGCGCTAAGCAAGCGGGCTCCCCTTGCACTTAAGGCCATTTTAAATGCTGTGGTGCTCGGCCTCGACACCAACATGGCGGCGGGTATCGAATTAGAGCTGGCCGGCTCGAAGATAACCGGAACGTCCAAGGATGCCACAGAAGGCGTGACCGCTTTCATGGAGAAACGCGAAGCTAAATTCACGGGTGAATAAATAAATAACATACAGGAGAATCTGATCAATGAAAGCTGAAGACATTAAAAAGATCGCGGTAGTAGGGTCCGGTGACATGGGACATGGCATCGCCGAAGTCGCAGCCATGGCCGGCTACAAAGTCAACATGTACGACATCAAACAGGAATTTGTCGACAAGGGCATGGGCAAGATTAAGGACAGCCTGACCAAACAGGTCTCCAAGCAGAAGATGGCCCAGGAAGCAATGGACAAGATTATGGGCCTACTGACGGGCTTCACGGTGCTTAAAGACGCCGTCAAAGACGTGGACTTCGTAATAGAAGCGGCCCCGGAGATCATGGAACTCAAGCAGAAGATATTCAAGGAGTGCGATGAGTTCGCTCCCAAGCATGCTATTTTAACCACCAATACATCCAATATGAGCATTACCAAAATTGGTTCGGCAACCAAGCGGCCTGACAAGGTCGCCGGGTTGCACTTCTTCAATCCTGTGGCCATGATGACCCTGGCCGAGGTGATCAGGGGCGAAAAGACATCCAATGAAACCATGGACGTAACCTATGACCTGATGAAAACCTGGAAGAATTTCAGGGGAGCCATGGTGCCGATCAGGGTAGAGAAAGATACCCCGAGCTTTGTTTACAACAGGCTTGGCGCCCCGGTCACCCTTTATATGTCCGAGCTCCTGGAGAAAGGCGTGGTAACCCCCGAAGCTGCCGACGCAAAAGTTAAGTCCATCGGTGCCCCCATGGGACCGTTCGAGACGTTCGACTTTGTGGGGCTCGACGTTATGTACCACAGCCAGGAATACCTGGCCGGAGTGCTTTCGCCTGAATACAAACCTCGCGGCTGGCTGGAGAAGAAGATGAAGTCCGGTGAGCTGGGTAAGAAGACGGGCAAAGGTCTCTTCGATTGGCCGGGTGGAGCGCGTCCTGCCATAGATCTGAGCAAGGCCGATCCCAATTTCGATCCCATGGATATCATCTGCCTGCAGGTGAATGAAGGCACCAAGCTGATCGAGGCAGGCGTCGTTAAGACTCCCGCCGAGATAGACCAGGCCATGATACATGGCGGCGGCGGTATATTCGGCCCGTTTGCGCTGGCCAAGGGCATGGGTTGGGCCAAGGTCGCTGAGAGATGCGAGGCGATATCCAAGAAGCTGGGCATCAAGCAATTCATGCCCACTGAGACCCTCAAAAAGGGCGATATCACAATCTAAATAAGGGCAACTGAAGGCAATTAACGGGGTTGGTTGCCGGGCTTTCACCCGACAGTATCGAAGATATTTCGGGGTTAGACCGGCAGCCAACCCTGATTATTTACCAGGACGATCAGGTAGTAGGCCACAGGAGCTATCAGAAGGTGGCTGTCGATCCGGTCGAGAATGCCGCCGTGCCCGGGCAGTAAATTGCCGGCATCCTTGGCATGCATATTTCGTTTCAAGAGCGATTCCACCAGGTCTCCAAGCTGCGCGAATACGCCTATGATTAACCCCGCTGCAGCCATCTGCCAGTAATAGAGAGGCAGCTTAAAAGCGATGGCGAGTATAACAGCGATAATAATCGATGTTGCCAGTCCACCGGCAGACCCTTCCCATGTTTTTCCGGGGCTGACAGATGATGCCATGGCATGTTTCCCCAGGTTACTGCCCACCACATAGGCGCCCACGTCGCACATCGCAGTGCAGGCGACTACCAGGAAAATCCAGCCCAGCCCATTTTCCATAAATCTGATTTGGATATAGAAAGACAGCAGCCACCCCGTATAGAGGATGCCGGCTATCGTCCAGCCCCAGTTGATGAATGCGTTGTCCTTACCGGTCCTGAATAGCAGCCATATGAGTGGGACGAGAGTCATCAAGGTTAGCAGAAGCGGAAGGGCAAAATCACGGGGATAAGGAAGGAAGGAGAGATTATATTGCTGTATATAGGCATTAGCGATCAAAAGGATGGAAAAAGCGATGCCAAGCCAGCTTAAAGGCTGGAGGCCCTGGCTTTTCACGATCCGGTAAAATTCCAGGCTGGCGAGTATCGCTATGATACAGAGGGCAGCGGTGAATGGGAGACCGCCCAGGCAGATTAATACTACCACAATGACGGCTAAGACCAGGCCTGTTACTATTCGCTTGACTATCATATAGCTTACCAAGTAATAAACGCGAATGGCCGGTGCTACGACGGCTAACGGGTCCGGCGGCAATTAACGAAAGGCAGGGAGTTTATACTTCCAGGATCTCCGCTTCCTTGTCTTTACCGATCCTGTTGATAGAATCGATATGGCTGTCTGTGAGCTTCTGCGTATGCTCGGTGGCCCTTATACTTTGATCCTGGGAGATCTCCTTGTTTTTCTCGGACGTTTTCAACTCTTCAACCGCTTCCCTGCGGATATTGCGTACGGTTATTCTCGCTTCCTCGAGCCTCTTGTGGATGATTTTAATCAGGTCTTTGCGCCTTTCCTCCGTAAGAGCCGGGATGGAGATCCTGATGTTGTTGCCATCGTTGATGGGATTAAGCCCCAGGTCGGATTTCAATATGGCTTTATCGATGTTATTTATAATAGTGCGGTCCCAGGGATGTATCGAGATAGTTTTTGGATCCGGTACCGAGATGGAAGCAAGTTGTATCAGCGGCGTTACGACCCCGTGGTAATCAACTTTGATGTGCTCAACAAGGGCGGGCGATGCGCGTCCGGTGCGGATAGAGGACAGTTCCCTGTTCAGGGCTTCGATGGTCTTTTTCATTCTGGTGTCAGCGTTCTTCAGTATTATATCCGTCATTCCTTCTCCTCACTGGTTACCATAGTCCCGATATCTTCTCCCTGAATAACTCTTATTATGCTGTCCTCACCCTGTGAATCGAATACAATTATAGGCAGTTTGTTCTGCTGGCACAAAGAAAAAGCTGTAATATCCATGACCTCCAGTTGAAGGTTCAGCGCCTCCCTGTGGGTAAGGTGTTTGTACTTTTTGGCGTTTGGATTTTTCCTGGGATCGCAATCATAAATGCCGTCGACCCTGTTCTTAGCCACCAGTAACACATCGGCATTGATTTCTATCGCGCGCAGGGCGGCAGCTGTATCAGTGGTCATATATGGGTTACCGGTGCCACCGGCAAAGATCACCACGCGCTTTTTCTCCAGGTGTCGTATGGCCCTCCTGCGGATATGGGGCTCTGCTATAGCCTGGACTGTGATAGCGGATTGGGTCCTGCTGACAACCTTGTTATTCTCGAGGGCATCCTGCAATGCCAGAGCATTGATTATAGTCGCCAGCATACCGGCATAATCGGCCGTGGCCCGGTCCATACCCGCAGCCTCCGCGGTGGCGCCCCTCCAGAAATTGCCTCCCCCGACCACGATTGCCACCTCTATACCCTGTTCATTGACTTTTTTTATCTGCTTGGCTAATACGTCCAGTATATGAGGATCAATGCCGAAGCTGCTGTTACCCATCAGGGCTTCGCCGCTCAGCTTTAAAAGGACCCTTTTAAATTTTGTCTTTCTGGTAGACAATTTCAATAACCCAGTTCAAAACGTACGAACCTGCGGATTTTAATATTTTCACCTGTTTTAGCAACTGTCTCGGTGATTATATCCTGTATTGATTTTGCAGGGTCTTTGATAAAGGGCTGGAGCAGCAGGCATATTGCTGCGGGATCGCCCTCAACACCGGCCGGGATATCATCCTTGGAAACGCACTGGGGCGACATGGCTGAAATCTGCAGCGCGATATTATGGGCCAGTTCCTTGAATTCAGGCGTACGGGCTACAAAATCGGTCTCGCAGTTAAGCTCTACCATAACGCCCAGGTGGTTGCCAGTGTGAACGTAACATTCGATCACGCCCTGCTCTGCCGAGCGCTCGGATTTTTTCTTGGCAATGGCCAGCCCGCGTTCAGTGATGATCCCGCAGGCCTTATCGAAATTACCCCCGGCTTCCGTCAGGGCTTTCTTACAATCCATTATGCCGGCGCCTGTTTTCTGCCGGAGCTCTTTAACTTTATCTGCTGAAATCTCCAATTCAGTCCTCCTTTGGCATCGTGAGAGATATACGCTAAGAGTAACGGTAATGCGAGTAAATACTGGAGTTAAGGAGAGGTTATCTCTGCGGCAACCCGCTCCTCGTTTTCCTCCTCCTCCTTATCCTCTCCCGCTTCGGCAAGCATCTTGCCTTCGAGGACGGCATCAGCGATATGCGTGCAAATCACTTTAATGGCCTTGATGGCATCATCGTTTGCCGGGATAATGTAATCGATATTGTCGGGGTTACAGTTGGTATCAACCGTGGCCACCAGCTTTACTCCCACTTTCTGGGCTTCGTTAAGGGCGATTTTCTCCTTCGTCGGGTCGATAATGAAGATGGCGCCCGGCAGGGCTGTCATTTCCTTGAAACCGCCCAGCACCCTGTTGAGCTTGGTCATCTCCTTCTCCACCTTCAATTTGTCCTTCTTGGACATGTAGTCGAGCTCACCCCTGGAATTCTTGTCCTCCAGCCTGACCAGGTAATCGATCCTCCCCTGTATGGTGTTAAAATTGGTCAGCATGCCGCCCAGCCAGCGCTGATTGACATAATACATACCACACCTTTTAGCTTCTTCTTCAATGATATCTTGGGCTTGCTTTTTTGTGCCGACAAACATTATGGTCTGCCCGTTGCTGACCAGGTCCCTCACAAACGCGCAGGCCCTGTTCAGCAGGGTAACGGTCTGTTCGAGGTCGATGATATGTATGCCGTTTCTTTGAGTGAAGATGTAACTCTTCATTTTAGGATGCCAGTGCCCGGTCTGGTGACCGAAATGGGCGCCGGCTTCCAAGAGCTGCTTGACTGTAACTGAATCTGCCAAAGTTTGTTAACCTCCTGAAACGAGAGAGAGTCGCTTATTCAAAACCGCTGAAAAGTATAACATAACTATAGTCTCAGGGCAATTTGACGGCGCAGGCAAATAAAAATCCCCTGCCCGCGACCGGGCAGGGGATTTTGCTCTTAGCTCGAAGCTGTTATTTGAGACCTATTAGCTGTGCAACCAGTTCCCTGTGGAATTCGGTGCTGCCGTAAACGGTATCGGCTGCCTTGGCCCTCTGGAAGTACAGCGGGGCATCATGATCTTCGCTGGTGCCGATGCCTCCATGAAGTTTGACACCCAGAGCGGTGATCGTCTTGTACGCCTCATTGATGTAAGCTTTGGCCATGGAAGCTTCCTTGGCGCTTGGCATAGCGTTGGACTCCAGCCAGGCCGCCTCGTAAAGCAGGTACCTGCTGGTGCCCATGGTCATCCACATATCGGACATCTTGTGCTGCAATGCCTGGAAGGCGCCGATGGGCCTATCGTACTGCACGCGCTCTTTGGCATATGCCACGGTCATCTCAACCACGGTCGTAAGTCCGCCCAGGGATTCCGCCGATTTAAGGATGGAGCCCTTGCGGATGATCGTCTGGAGAACTGACCAGCCCTTGTCGACCTTGCCCAGCACGTTCTTGGCCGGGACGGCTACGTCTTTGAAGACCACTTCGCAAAGATGGTCGTGGGCGATGGTAGGTATAACCTCGGTCTTGATACCGGCGGACTTGGCATCCACCAGTAAAAGGGTGACGCCGTCTTCACCGCTGCCGTCCTTGGTCCTGGCCACCACGATCATGTAGTCGGCAACGTGGGCGCCGTCGACGAATACCTTGGTGCCGTTCAGGTGGTAATCATTGCCCTTATGTGCGGCTTTGAGGGTGATGCCGGATGCGTCGAACAGGCCGTTTTCTTCCAACCAGGCCAGTGTAAGGATGCAATTACCATTGGAGATCTTGGGCAGCAGGTCTTTTTTCTGCTCATCGGATCCCGCTTCTACGATAGCGAAGGCATTGACAACCGTGCTGATGTAGGGGCCCGGAAGGATATTCTTGCCGACTTCTTCGATGTGCATGGTCAGATCTTCGAAGGAATAGCCCATTCCGTCGTAATCTTCCGGGATATTAAAGCCAAGCCACCCCAGCTCGGCCATCTTCTGCCACAGGGCGGGGTCGTAACCCTTGGGATCTTTTGCCAGCTCTCTGACCTTGGCCTTGGGGCATTCCTTGGTGAGGAAATCCCTGGCTGACTTTTTCAAAATCTCTTGCTGTTCTGTAAATCTGAGATCCATATTTCCTCCTTACTAATTACGCATCCTTGATTATTTCATCCTGGGCAGGCCGAGGCCGTACCAAGCAATGATGTTGCGCTGGATTTCGTTGGTACCCATCGACACTATGGGCACGAAGCAGCCCTGGTAGGTATATTCGGGGCCGCCGTTCATCTTGGCAAATCTGGAGTGCTTGACCTGGCCATAAGGTCCCAGGATATCGCAAGCTATGTGAGCGTATTTTTCCATCAGTTCGCTGGCGAAGACTTTTACTGCGGCAGCGTCCATCAGGCCCATCTCGTTCCTGTTCTGCTGGTCGGCCACCCGGTAGGCTAATGTGCGCACGGCCTCGAGCTGGCAGGCGGCATCGGCGACCCTGTCCCTGACCAGGGGGTCCTTTGACAGAAACTGTCCGCCGCGTTTGGTTTCATTGCAGTAGTGGACCAGCTCTTCCAGGCCCCTGACTAACCCGTAAACCATGTCAAGATTTGACCTTTCGAAGCCGGCCAGCACGTTGACCACGGCCCAGCCTTCATTCTCCTGGCCTACGATGTACTTGGCGGGCATATGCACGTCATCCAGGTAAACCTCGTTGTACACGTGGGAGCCGCTCATGTAGGGTATGCCTTTGACCGTGATGCCCGGGCTCTTCATATCGCAGAGTATAAAGGTAAGGTTATGGTGCTTCTTGGCATTGGGGTCGGATTTGTAGACACCGAATGCCCAGTCCGCAAAGTGAGCGCCGGTGTTCCAGGTCTTCTGGCCGTTGACGATAAATTCATCGCCCTTGCGTACGGCGGAAGCCTGCAGGCCCGCCAGGTCCGATCCGGAGTTGGGTTCGCTCCAGAGTTCGCAGAACATCAGTTCAGCATTGGCAATCTTGGGCAGGAATTCCTTCTTCAACTCTTCACTTCCTGCAGCCAGCAGGGTCGGGGCAAGCATGGACACGCCGAAGATGTCGGAGCCGGCAAGGTCGTAGTAGCCGCGCGCCTCTGCGAAGAGCACCTTTTCCATCATTTCGCCGGTGCCACCGTATTCCTTGGGCCAGCCGAGAGCCAGCCAGCCCCTCTTGGCGAACTCTTTGGCGCAGTATCGGTGGAAATCCCAGCCTTCTTCGGTGTCGAACTGGCTTTCGAAGCCAACCCAACTCTTGGGCTTCTTCTTTTCCAGTTCTGCGCAGACCTTGTAACACTCTTTCCTGTGTTCTATCTGTTTGTCCGTCAGTCTAAAGTCCATGGTTCCTCCTTTATATTAATTTGTTTATTTATAAGCTTAGTACCGGCCCGGATTATGCAGGCTTGTCATAAACCTGGCCAGTGTACATAACTGTACCCTAAAACCGTACTATTATAATTAAAAGCGACCGATAATTAAAGTCGTAATCAATTGCACATACCGGCCGGGACAATCACTTCCTCAGTATCTCGATGATTTTATAGGTTAATACTCCCGATGGGGCGGCAACATCCAGCGTGGCTCCTGCTTCCTTGTTAAAGAGGGCCTGTCCCATCGGAGATTCAAGCGAGATTTTGCCCTGCAGGATGTTTGCCTCCTTGGAGCTGACCAGCATATATTGTATCCTCTCACCGGATTCCACATAGGATATTACGACGGTATCCCCCATGGTGATCTTCAGGCCCTTCTCGTCCGGCGACTCAATTACTTTAGCGCGTTTCAGCGTGTTTTCCAGGTCACGTATCTGCCCCTCGATGTGTCCCTGTTTTTCTCGCGCCGCTTCCAGCGGGGCGTTTTCACGGAAGTCCTTATCCGCTGCGGCCCTTGTCAGCTCCTCGGCCATTTTAGGCCTCTCTTCTTTGAGTGCGGAGAGCTTTCGCTTCAGCTCTTCATGCCCGTCCCTGGTCAGGATTATCGATTCCTCGGCTTTCATGCTATCCGACCCGGTATGCCTGACGGTCGGTTTCCTTATCCTTATATGTGGCGCCATGTTGGACGGGGTCAAGCCCTGTTTGAAACAATATGATAGAAAAGTCTTTACCGCGTTTAGATGCTCAACAGCTTTGTGTGTGCCGGAATGAAACTGCTCGGAATAGTTGGCCACTTGCTGCCCGGTCAGGTTGATGATCGCCCTGTCAACACCGTACCATCGCGTGAATTTAAATAGTTCCTGCTGGGTTTCAAGGGCGGATTCGTCTGATATAGTTGATAGGAACCGGGTGGCAGCTTCGCCAAGACTGGTTTCAGTGTTCTCAGGTGGGGGCTTTTGTTTCGAGGGCATTTTTCGCTAAACCGGTAAATATTAATACGGCATCGAAGTAATTGTCAATTTCACATAAAATCGGCGTTATACGTCCCTGAATTTGAGTGCCTCATCAATGGCCGGCAGGTCAGCTGCCTGCAAAAAAGCTGTAGCCTATTAATTTATAGGCGAGTTTGGCAGCTGTAAAGGAGCACGAAGAGGGGCCCTGATCCGGACAAAGCTCCACCAGGTCAAACCCGACCACCTTTCTTTTTGCTGCGACCTCTCTTAATAATGCCAGAGTATTGCTCCAGCCCATGCCGCCCGGCTCCGGTGTGCCGACGGCCGCCATGATCGAAGGGTCCAGTACGTCAAGGTCGACGGTGATGTAGACATTTTCTGACAGCGAATCGATAATGTCGGAATGGGAGAGACTATCCCGGCCCTGCTCTATTAAAAATGGGGTCAACCGGCTAGCCTTGATGAATTCATGTTCTTCAATGCTCATACTGCGAACGCCAACCTGTGTAACCGGACAGATCTCGAGTACCCGCCGTATAACGCAGGCGTGGCCGTATTTTGTACCAAGGTACTGGTCACGTAGATCGGCATGAGCATCCAGTTGCAGGACCGAAAAGTCAGGGAATTTTTTGCTGCATGCTTTTATTGAGCCATAGCTGATCGAGTGCTCCCCGCCCAGCATTACGATGAATTTACCTTCGTCCAGCAACGATTCTACCGCGCTGTATACGCGCCCAGCCATCGCTTCCGGACTGTCCATAACGGGCTCCAGGTTGGAAAGAGTGTTTATTCCCATGCTATAAAGCTCCCTGCCCAGCTCGATATCAAACCACTCCAGGTAAAAGGAGGCTTCTATGATGGACCTGGGACCGTTTCGCGTACCGCTGTGCCATTCCGTTGTGCTGTCATATGGGACGGGCAATACTGTCACGCGGGAAGATTTATAGTCGGAGTATGCGGGGGGAAGCCCGGCAAAATTACCGGGCTGGCTGAGCAGATGGCTGATACGGCTCATATCGAGTTTAATTCAAGGACTTCCCGGCATTCTTTGAGCTCTCCCGGCTCCCATTCACGGCGCACCAGGCAGCTCCTCATCCTGGTCAACTCGAAGTTATCCCGCATATCCCGGATAATTCGTTCGGCATCAAAATCTTTGCAGGAAAAAACGTCGATATTGATAAAGGCGCGCTCAACGAAAGTGTGCAGGCTTATGTGGCTCTCAGCGATAAATACCAGGCCTGATACCCCCCAGTCTTCAGGTTTGGATCCTGAGTATCTGAATACAATCGGCTCCGAAATCTTGGTCATACCTATTTTACCCGGGTAAGCGTTAAGCAGATCATGAATGAAAGTTTCATCCTGGAGTATCTTTTTATTTTTTCCGAATCCGTCGATTATCAGGTGCATTTTATCTCCTACAGCATGATTTTTCTTAATTCAAACAGGGCGGTAATAGCAGCCCGCTGCTTAATCTGCAGCCTGGTCCCGGGGTAGATCCTCTGGAATGCGTAATTCCGTTTGCCATCGTCGATGCCGACCAGGATAGTGCCGAGCTTATGGGAAGGGTCATTATTATCGACGACGCCGGCCAGTCCCACGCCGACCGAAGTATCAAATTTTCGCCTGACAGCGGTGGCCATCTCGCGCACAGCTTCCAGGCTCAATGGGCCATATTGAGAAATCACATTATTGTCGACCCCGAACTCCTCTCCCAGGTCCGGGAGGTTAATCACTATACCACATTTAAAAAATTGTAGACTACCGGGGACGTTGGTAAGAGTATTGGCCAGTATCCCGCCGGTAGCTGTTTCCATGGTGGACAGGCTCATCTTTTTCCCCGTGAAAAGATCTGCGATGATCGTTTCAAGAGTGTCGGAATCGGCGCCCCAGATATAATCACGCACAAGAGGCCGGATTTCATCGGCGGTGGATTGAACCAGGCGTTTGGCCTCATTTATTGAATCGGCTTTAGCGGCAATACGCAGATGGATGCCGTCCGGCTTGGCATAGATACCTACGGTGGGATTGCGTGCAAGTAAAAATGTTTTAGTTATCTCCCCCAGTTTCGCTTCGCTGAGGCTGAACGTTTTCAGAGTGCTGGAGAAAATTACAGCATCGCAGAACTCGCGCTGTAGTCTTGGTGCGACCACGCTGGACCACATTTGCTGCATCTCGCCGGGGGGCCCGGGCATGGCAATGATGACGTGCCTGTCTTTCTCCACCCACCACCCGGGCGCTGTACCCCTCGGGTTTGGGATGACCTGGCAGGACGGGATAACAGAAGCCTGTTTTATATTGCTTTCCGGCATCTCCATGTTGAAATGCCTGAATAATTCCTTGAATTGGCTTACCAGGGATTGGTCGATTGAGATGGGTTCCTGGAAAAAATCTGCGATGGCCTCGCGGGTTATATCATCCTCGGTAGGCCCCAACCCACCCGTGGAGATAATGATGTCGGATCTTTGCCAGGCATGGTTGAGGGTTTCGATGAGCCTTTGCCTGTTGTCGCCGACGGTAGAAATAAAATGCAGATCTATGCCGAGTAAAGGCAGCTGGCTGGCCAGATAAGCGGCGTTCAGGTCCGTTATCTCGCCGAGCAGGAGCTCAGTGCCGATCGAAATTACTTCTGCCTTCATCTAACGACATAGTATCCCTGTTAACATTTATTGGCGGTAATTCCCAGGTACTTCTCAACCAGGTCCATAGCGCAGTATTCCCCGCACATGCTGCAGGCGCGTCCTTTCACCGCATATTTGGACCGGATTTCCTTGGCCTTTTCGGGATCGACGGACAAATCGGCCTGCGCATCCCAGTCCAGGCGTTTGCGAGCCCTGGACATTTTGAGGTCCCACTCCGCAGCCTTGCCCTCGCTCCTGATGATATCTGCCGCGTGAGCGGCTATACGTGAGGCAATTACCCCGTTTCTGACGTCCTCAATATCCGGGAGTGAAAGATGCTCGGCCGGTGTCACATAGCAGAGGAAATCCGCACCGTATGCGCCCGCAATGGCTCCCCCGATGGCACTGGTAATGTGATCATAGCCGGCGCCTATGTCTGTTACCAGCGGTCCCAGAACATAAAAAGGAGCCCCTTTGCACAGGCTCTTCTGCAATTGGATATTCATTCCGATATGGTTTAGCGGCAGGTGCCCCGGCCCTTCGACCATGACCTGCACCCCTGCCTCCCAGGCTCGCTCTACCAGCTCCCCCAGCGTAATCAGTTCCTGTATCTGGGGGCGGTCGGAGGCATCAGCAAGGCTGCCCGGTCTCATGCCGTCGCCCAGGCTCAGTGTAACATCGTACCTGCCTGCTATATCGAGCAGCCGGTCAAAGTTTTCATATAGAGGGTTCTCTTTGTCGTGGTAAAGCATCCAGCCCAGCAGGAAAGCCCCTCCCCGCGAGACTACGTCTGTCACGCGGCGCTGGCTCTTCAAAGATTTTATGGCACTTTGAGTTACACCGCAGTGGACCGTAATGAAATCCACGCCTTCAGCGGCCTGTTCCTCGATGGCCTTGAATATATCGTCGGCCGTGGCCTTAACAATCGGCCCGTACTTTTCGCCGGCCTCAATCATGGCCTGGTATATGGGGACTGTGCCTATGGGAACACTGCTCTGCTTCAAAATGGCACGCCGAACCGTCCTGATATTCCCGCCCGTGCTTAGGTCCATTACTGTGTCGGCCCCGTACTTGATCGATACCTGGAGTTTTTCCAGCTCACCTGAAATAGTGCCCACGTCGGAAGAGGTGCCTATATTGGCATTGACCTTGATCTTAAGCCCCTTTCCGATACCGCAGGCGCCGCTCACCGGGTGGTTGATGTTGGTCGGGATCACGGCGTTGCCTGAGGCTATGCCCTGGCAGACGTAGCCTTCATCGAGTTGCTCTGCTTTGGCAACCCGTTTCATCTCGGGAGTGATGGTCCCTTTCCTGGCTGATTCAATCTGTGTCATCGTATTAAAAATAAAAAACCAAGAGTTACCGTATTACAAGCATAACCCTTGGCCGTAGCCGCTTCCCTACGCTTGCATTACCAAGAGCAGGTTTCAAGGGTTCTCCGGTTTAACGGAGTCTCAGCCCGCAAGTCTAAGCACCCCCAGCGGATAATTCAATTGTTAACAGCGTTTAATATAGCATGGGATCGCTTTAAAATACAAGTGAAATGTCCCCTGATCAATCGCCTAGTTGTATCTGCTTCTGCTGACCAGGGCTATGATACCGAACACGATCATAGCGAGTAACAGTATAAAAATTGTAAAAACAATTGCCACTACCAGGGGTGAAGCCGCCGCCGCGGCGAAACTCCAGGAGTTCGACCACGGCCCGATATCACCGGAATCGTTGACTGCTCTGACCCGCCAGTAATACGTCCCTGAATCTGGCAGCATGGACCTTAAAAGATTAAATGATGCGCCGGTGATGCTGTCTTTCTGAACGGTTGCAACGGTGAAATCGGGCATTTTTGATATTTGAAGAGAGTAATTGAGCCCTGCCTGGTCTGCATCCGCCGACCAGGTCATCATGGCCAGGGAAGTATCGGTGCCGCTTTGCTGGGGGGCGGGGCCGATGCCGAACAGGCTGCCGGGTGATTTGAGCATGCCTGATATCGCATCTACTACTGAATTGTATCCGTATATAGTGGCCCCCGGGCCGGGAGAAAGAAGCTGGAGGGACGGTGGTGGTAAGCTACCTGACGTATAGCTGGCCTGGGCAACGCCGCCCTTATTCCCGGCGGCTTCCACTGTGTGAACTTTTCCCGGCCTGGAGGGTACCTTCATGGTTAGGCTGAAATTGCCCCTGGCATCGGTGGTGGCTGTCGCGCCGGTTGCAACTTTATCGTAGTTGATAGCGATGATCTCGTCGGCGTTGAAGCCGCTTCCGTCTATCTTCAAGTCCTTGCTGTTAATGACGTTGCTGGGCGTGAGCTGAATACTGGGCGTGACCTCAAATTCCAGGTCAGGGACGATGCCGATGGGTGTAAAGCTGCTGCCGTAAACACCCAGGATGTGCCTTCCCTTGACAGATGGCGGCACAGTGATGGCATAGCTGAATGTGCCGTTGGGCTGCGCTGTGAAATTGGTATCGATTATGGGCCCGTCCCAGGTGAAGGTTATACCGTCTTCTCCTGCCCTGAAACCGACGCCCGTGATAGTTATCCTGGTTCCCACCGGTCCTGATGCGGGTGTGGATTTGCAGAAAGGCGAAACAGTAAATGTAAGGGCGGGGACTTCTCCCGGCCCGGTGGAGTCACCGCTGGCACTGATGCTGTATTCACCCTTTGGCGCGTTGGGTACGTCGAACCGGGAGCTCCATGAGCCCATTTTGTCAGCCTGGACAGGTGATTTGGATAGCGGATTGCCGTCCCAGGTGAATTTTATACCACTCTCGTTGGGTGCAAAACCGTAGCCGAACATGAATATACCTGTGTTGATCTTGCCCCAGGGTGGCTCGCTGACGATGCTCGGGCTGACCGAAAAGTTGGAAGAAGCGGTTATATTTGACCAGTTGCTGTCATCAGTTACCTTTACCGTATGGACACCCCTGGATGCGGGCGGCACATCAAATTTATAATTGATCTCTCCCGATTTAGAAATGGGGACGTTTTGCACAATTTTCTTATCATCCCAGTAGATTGTCGCCATCTTGCCTACGAACCCGTCACCGGTTATGGTTATCTGTGCGCCTGTTCTGCCCGACCCGGGGTTCAGTGCAATAGATGTGGCGTAGGCGCGGGAGGGAATCAGCAATATGCCGAGCAGCATGACGGACAGCAAACCTGAAATAACCAGCAGCACCCTTGGGGGATGCGCCACCTTCCAACTGCGGCGTATCAAGATCATTATATTATCCATCCTGCAAATACTTGTGAATCAAGTGTAAGCTTATAATAAATAGTATGATAAATCAATTGTTTGGATATAATAATCACTGGTTTGACACTGGTTATACTATGTTGATAGACTTTTACAGTAGTTTTTAGCCTCGTCCTGCCGCATCTTGCGCTTGTTCATGGCCCCGTGGTGTAGCGGTCTAACATGCCACCCTGTCACGGTGGAGATCGTGGGTTCGAATCCCATCGGGGTCGTATTCAATTCGCTTCTGGTTTGACACCCATATCTTTTTTCCATAGACTTGCCGTTCAAGAAATAGCTACGTATAATCGATAATGAGGGCATTATGCTCGATACAGCGATAGTTGTCCTTCTGGCTATTTCAGCCTTTTTCCTGGGCGCCTGCCCCTTCTCGCTGTGGATCGGCAGGGCAAAGCTGCGCAAGGACATACGGAATTTCGGGGACGGCAATCCCGGAGCATATAACGTATTCAGGGCAGGTGGCAGGGTGTGGGGTGTTTTAGCTCTAATAGCAGATATGCTTAAAGGCATGCCCTTTATTCTGATTGCCGAATACATGTTAGGCTATGCGCAGCCTGTCGGCTACATCATCGCTGTTTGCGCAGTACTGGGTCATGCTTATTCCCCCCTCCTTCACTTTCACGGCGGCAAAGGGCTGGCCGTGTTTGGCGGAACCCTGCTGGCCGTGGGCCGGTGGGACATCATCGTCATCTTGGTCATACTGTTTTTTATCGGGTTTCTGTTCATCAATAACGACGCCTGGACAGTGATGTGCGGCGCGGCGGGCAGCCTGGTTTACCTCTCGCTCACCGGGGCCGACACCTGGGAGATCGCTTTTATGGCTTGCATCACGGCCATACTATTGGTCAAGCATTTCCAGGGCTTAAAGATGTCCCCCGGCGCTCACGGACGCCTGGTGAGCTGGATCAGGTCGAGAAGGAAAACAGCCTGACATATTACGGTGGATTGATATAAATTGTATTATCAACTCTTTGTACTGGCCGGCCTGGCGGTTTTTTTAATTAACCTTATTTTGAACCTGGCCGCCCTGAAAAGGCCCTCCAGGAAAGCCGGCCTGCCAGCGAACCCGCCTCTCGTATCTGTGCTGATACCGGCCAGGAATGAAGAGGAGAATATCCAGAAGTGCCTGACTTCGATCTTGCGCCAGGACTATCCGAACATGGAAGTCCTTGTGTTAGATGATGACTCCTCCGATAGGACGGCGGAGATAGTCAGAGGTATTAGCGATGAGGACGGGAGAGTTCAGTTAATCAGGGGCAAGCCGTTGCCCGCTGGATGGGCCGGGAAATGCTTCGCCTGCCACCAGCTGTCGCAATATGCTCGTGGAAGCTGGCTGCTTTTTGTTGATGCCGATACGGTCAGCCACTCGCACATGGTCAGGAGCACGCTCCAGCTTGCGATCTCAAATAAAGCCGTAATGCTATCGGGATTTCCCCGGCAGCAGGTCTCGGGGATCACACAGAAGATGGTAATTCCCATTCTTTTCTATTTCCTCGTCATGAGCTGGTTTCCGCTGTGGTTGTTTCACTCCTGGAAGAAGCCGGGGCCTACTCTGGCCATCGGACAATTCCTGCTGTTTAAACGCGAAGATTACCTGAGGATCGGGGGCCACGAGGCGGTTAGATCAAGGATCATGGAAGATGTCTGGTTCGGCATCGAGATGCACCGGCACGGGGGCCGCTTGCTATCGGTTGACCTGAGTGGGACGCTGACCACCAAAATGTATACCAACATGGGCCAGATGGCGGAGGGATGCATCAAGTGGTTTTATTCGGTGGCTGCCCTTTCCCCGCTGGCCATTGTCGGATCGGTACTGACCGCTTATATATTTTTCCTGGCGCCGTTTTACTGGGCCTGTGCCCGCCCTATTAACGCATTGTTTTCAGAAGGCTTTGTAATGGACTGGGGCGCCATTGTGCTGATACAGGTGGCGGTTATCCTGCTGATGAGGCTTATCGCAGACTTTTATTTCAGGGGATCTAAAATATCCTTTCTTTTTCATCCGCTGGGCATATCTTTCCTGATCCTTGCCGTGATTGTCGGGGCATCCCGCCGGGCCCTGGGCGCCGGCGTAGCCTGGAAGGACAGGGTTTACCAGAGCATTTCAAATATCAAGTAGAAATGGCGCGCCGCGGATCCTGCTGCGGATTACCACCTTTTAAAAAGGGGCAGGTAAATGTCTCGTTCCCGGTCTCCTTCACCCTGCTTGCCTCATAGATAGCCTCGGCAAAACCGTCGGCCGAATCCGAGAGCCTGTAGTTGTCCTGGTTATACAACCAGTGAACAACCATGTGGCGCAAAGCACCATGGTAAATCTGGCCGAGCATATTAAGGTTGATATCGTTACGCAGCTCCCCTTTTCGCTGGCCTTCCTGCATAATCCTGATAAATAGGGAGCCGGATGTCTTGGCCGTTTTAAAGGCCTTTTCGAACTCATACCAGTAACTGAGGTTTGTCCTGGCATAAACCAGGCTGGCAATGTGGATATTATCCTGGAAGAAATTAAGGTAATAGTGCGTCATCCTGTAAATCTTGTTCCTTGTATTGGTGAGTCCGGTCAGATGCATGTCCAGCTCCCGGCTGGTCCTTTCAATAATGGTGCTTATCAGTTGAACATAAAGGTCGTCCTTGTTCTTAAAGTGCTTGTAGATGATGGAGGTGGTGACGTCCGCCTTTTCGGCGATATAACGCATGGTGGCTTTCTCAAAATCTTCTTTGCTGAAGATATCAAGCGCAGCATGCATTATAAGTGCCTTGGTCGCTTTGCCCTCAATTTTCATAGTGCCCTTCCGGGTTAACAGATTGAACTTTCAACGCCACGTTTTCACTGACGGTTTGACAGATTACCGGGCCGTATGATATAAAGTGAACGCTGTTCCGACAGATATAAATCCATTATAAAAGACAGACCGGTTTATAAAACGTTGTTCACTCTCGATAAAGGTTATACCATTTTGCTCCGGTACAGGTCAATTTTCCCGGTCAGGCAAAGAGTAAGACATGTAACTTACGGCAAAAGCCTTGGGATTTTACACACGATGAAGATTACATAATCTGTAATACTGTATTTCTGCAAGGAGCTGGTATGGATTTTAAGTTCGGTGAAAAAGAGGAAAAACTGAGGGCGGAGGTCAGGGCTTTTGCCCGGTCTGAGTTGTCGGGACGGCAAGTGGTCAGCGGTTTGGAGGAGGAGAGCAGGGACGAGGACTGGGAATTCACCATGTCGATATCCAGGAAATTGGCGCAAAAAGGGTGGCTGACCATGGCCTGGCCTAAAGAATACGGGGGCCAGTCCGCCTCGCACCTTGAGCAATATGTCTATATCGATGAGGCCAGCTACCAGGGTATACCCGGCACTACCATGGGGGTCAGCGGCATTGGTTGGGTGGGCCAGTCACTGATGCTTTTCGGCAGCGAGGAGCAACGCAAGAAATATATACCATCCATTGCAGCCGGTGAGCCGGACGGCGTATGGTGCACTGCCTACAGTGAGCCCAATGCCGGCTCGGATTTCGCCAACATACAGACAAAGGCTATTAAAAATGGTGACGAGTACATCCTCAACGGGCAAAAGATATGGACCAGCTGCGCCCACAGGGCCAGGTGGTGCTGGATAGCGGTCAGGACCGACCCCGGCGCCCAGAAAAAGCAGCACGGTATCAGCCTGCTGATACTTGATATGCGAAGCCCCGGCATTACCATTAAGCCCATCGTGAACTATGCCGGCGTGCATATTTTCAACGAGTTGTTTTTTGACAATGTAAAGGTCCCGGCGGCCAACCTGGTTGGGACGGAGAACCGCGGCTGGTATCACCTCATGCAGTCCCTGGCTTTCGAGAGGCACAGCATCGGGCCACAGTTCTGCGGTATAGCCATGAGGACCCTGGAGCATATCATTAAATATGCCTGTGAAATAAGGTATAATGGCGTAAATCTGGCCCATGACCCGGTCGTCAGGCATAAGCTGGCAGAGAGGGCCCTGGAGATAGAAACACTCAGGATGTTTGGCTACGAGATCACGTGGAAGATGAGCAAAGGGATAATACCCATATATGAGGCAGCCAGAAATAAGGCTTACTGCGATTTCGTCATGCAGCGCCTAGCCACGACCGGCACAGAGATTGTGGGCGCCTACTCCCAGGTTGAGATGGGGTCCAAATGGGCCAAGATCATGGGGAATGTCACCCGACTTTACCTGATGTTCCCGGGTATTGCCATAGCGGGTGGGACCGACGAGGTGCAGAAGAATATCATAGGACAGTTCAAACTGGGTTTGCCCAGGGCATACTAATAGTTAAGGGGATCGAGATGGATTTTGATTTTAACGAGCAGCAGAACATGTTGAAGACCATGGCCAGGGATTTTCTGGTCAATGAATGTCCCAAAGCCAGGGTCAGGGAACTGGAGGCTGAAGAGAAGGGCTACGACCCGGCGATGTGGGCCAAGATGGTTGAACTGGGGTGGCTGGGCCTGATCTTCCCCGAGCAGTACAATGGGACTGGCGCGGATTTCCTCGATCTTGTGGTGCTGATGGAGGAGATGGGCAGGAACGTAACACCCGGTCCCTTCTTTTCCACTGTTGCCCTATGCTCCATACCCATATTGAAATTCGGCACCGGCCCGCAGAAAGCTAAATATCTCACCCCCATTGCCGACGGTAAAAGTATCTGGTCTCTGGCTCTCACCGAGCGTTCCGGGCGGTTCGAAGCCGATGATATCGCGGCCTCTGCAGAATTCGACGGGAAAAACTACATCATCAACGGCGAAAAATGGTTCGTGCCTTTTGCCCACGTCGCTGACTATATGCTGGTGCTGTGCAGGACGGAAAAGGCCAGGACGGCTGAAGGCGGGCTGAGCGTATTTGCAGTCAAAACAGGCAGCCGTGGTGTGAAGATCGATTTGATCCCCACAATCGCGGGCGACGGGCAGTGCAGGGTGCGGTTTAAGAATGTGAAGGCCGGCAGGTCAGACATAATAGGTCGGAAAGGTGACGGTTGGAAGATCATATCCTATATGGCTCAAAGGGCCGCGGTGCTGAAGTGCTCCGAAGTATCCGGCGCCTGCCAGGCGGTGCTGGACATGACGCTGGCGTATGCCAAGGACAGGACCCAGTTCGACAAACCCATAGGGGCTTTTATGGCCATCCAGCATAAACTCGTCGATATGCTCACCGATGTCGAAGGCCTGCAGTACCTTGTCTATCACGCCGCCTGGGCGCTGTCGATAGGTATGAAAGCAGATATCTACGTATCCCAGGCTAAAGCCAAGGCCAACGACGTCTACCAGCGGGTCTGCATCGACGGCATCAAGATACACGGGGCCATCGGGTTTACCATGGACCATGATATCGGTTGTTATTTCCGCCGTGTGAAGTCGTCTGAATTCATGCTGGGAGATAGCGACCTGCACCTGGAGAAGATCGCTGTCGGCATAGGTCTTTAACGGCCGATTGCTTTAAACAAGGTTTATGGATGGTAGCAGCCCGCAAGGCAGGCAAGCCCGGAATAAATTGGCTATTGTGATGACACGTGATATGGTGTAAAATCATTCGCTGATGGGTTGGCAGACACTCTTAAAATAATTAATTCAGATTTAAGGAGGAAAAATGGTAGGTATCAAGTCATATGGCGCGCACATACCCAGGTTCCGTTTGGATCGAAATATCATGCAGATGTCCCTATTGTTTCTGGGGTTTGCCCCACTGAGGGGCGAGAAAGCCGTGGCCAACTGGGACGAGGACAGCATCACCATGTCGGTGGCCGCTGCTCAGGACTGCCTGAAAGGGGAAAATTACGGGAAGGTGGACGGGCTCTACTTTGCCTCCACTTCGCAGACATACGCCCTCAGGCAGAATGCGGGCGTTATCGCCGCTGCTCTGGACCTCAATACCGATACCAGGACAGCGGATTTTACTGATTCCACCAAGTCGGGCACCAGTGCACTGCTGGCGGCCGCCGATGCAATCTCGGCAGGATCACTCAACAGCTGCCTGGTTTGCGCCTCTGACATGCGTGTCAGCAAGGTCGGCGGTAACGCCGATTACACTTACGGCGACGGCGCAGCCTCCTTTTTGCTGGGCAAGGACGATGTAATCGCCACTATCGAAGGCTCCTACTCCACCACGCATGATTTTGTGGACCGGCGGCGCCTCGAAGGTGAGCGCCTGGAGCATATGTGGGAAGAGCGCTTCATCCGCGATGCCGGCTACATGAAATTTATCCCCGAAGCAGCGGCAGGACTGGCCAAGAAATTTAACCTGACTGTGAAGGATTTCTCCAAGGTTATCTACGCCTGTGCCTTTACCGGTGCTCATGGAGCGCTGGGCAAGAACCTCGGGCTTGCCCCCGAGCAGGTGCAGGACCCCATGCTGGCTACGGTCGGCGATACGGGTGTGGCCCAGACCCTCCTGATGCTGGTTGCTGCGCTGGAAGATGCCAAGGCGGGAGACAAGATCATGGTGATCAGCTTCGGGCAGGGTTGCGACGCTTTCTACCTGACCGTGACCGACAAGATAGCCAAGATCAAGGATAAGAAGGCTGTCAAGAAAAATATGGCCAACAAAGTCGCATTGGGCAGCTATGAGAAATACCTGGCTTTCCGCAAACAGATGCCGTGTGAGATAGGTATCAGGGGTGAGGAGGCCATGTTCACCTCGTTCTCCATAGTTTCGAGGGATAACAGAGAGCTTTACGGTATGGTGGGGTTAAAGTGCAAGAAATGCAGCACCCCGAGCTATCCCCCGCAGAGGATCTGCCCTAACCCGGACTGCGGCGCTGTGGACCAGAATGAGGCTTACCGTTTTGCAGACAAAAAGGCTGCGATATTCACCTATACCAGCGATTTCCTGGCGCCCAGCATTGACCCGCCCGCCTCTTACGGGTTCATCGACTTCGAGGGCGGCGGCAGGGCCGGCGTGGACTTCACCGATTGTGACCCCAATGCCATAAAAATTGGGATGCCGGTGGAAATGACATTCAGAATCAAATATGCCGATGAGAAACGCGCCGCCATAAACTATGGCTGGAAGGCGATACCCATCGTTGCATAAGTAAGTAGAAAACAAGGAGGATAATTAGATGGCAGAAGGAATTAAAGATAAAGTAGCCATAATCGGGATGGGCTGCACCAGGTTTGGTGAGCGTTTCGATGCCGGCCCCCAGGACCTCATCGTGGAAGCCTTTGTGGAATGCCTGGCAGACGCAGGTATTGAAAAGAAAGCCATTCAGGCAGCCTGGTGGGGCGTTCACATGCCGGATATCAGCGTGGGCCGCGGCGCTACCACTCTGGGCTTAGCCCTCAAGCTCCCGTTCATCCCAATCACCAGGGTGGAGAATTTCTGTGCGACCGGTTCCGAGGCCCTGCGTGGGGCGGTATACGGGGTCGCCTCGGGCGCCTACGATATCTGCCTGGCCCTGGGCATGGAGAAGCTGAAGGACTGCGGCTATGGCGGCCTGCCCCTGGCGGGCGGCCTGGGTTACAAGGCGCCCTTGAGCATGTTTAACATGACGGCGCCGGGCGGTTTCGCCATGATGGCGACCAAGTATTTCTCCCAGTATAACCTCAGCCCGCAGGACGGCAAGATGATGCTGGCCAAGGTCTCGGCCAAGAGCCACAGGAACGGCGCTCTGAATCCCAAGGCGCACCTCCGCAAAGAGGTCACCGTTGAGCAGATCGTAAATGCTCCCATTATCGCCTGGCCGCTGGGCCTGTTCGACTGCTGCGGCGTTAGCGACGGCGCTGCCGCTGCCATAGTCTGCAGGGCAGATATGGCCAAGAAGTTCAGGCAGGACCCCGTACTGGTGAAATCCATGCAGATCTCGGTATCCTCGGGAGAAGAGATGTTCTATACCAAGTGGGACGGATCGCATGTTGAGCCGGCTTACCGCGCAGGCGTCATGGCCTACAAAGAGGCCGGCATCAAGAGCCCGCGTGACGAGGTCAGCATGGCCGAAGTCCACGATTGCTTCTCGATAACAGAGGCTACCGCCATGGAGGACCTGCAGTTCAGCCCCAGGGGAAAGGTCAAAGACGATATCGACGCCGGGCGCTTTAATTTCGACGGCGCGCAGCCCATACAGATCGATGGCGGCCTCAAGTGCTTCGGCCACCCCATCGGCGCCAGCGGCCTGAGGATGATGTACGAGATGTACAAGCAGCTGCAGGGCAAGGCGGACAAGAGGCAGCTCAAAGACCCCAAGGTAGGCCTGACGCACAATATGGGCGGCTTCCCTTCAATGAACGTTGTCAGCGTCTGTATCGTTGGCAAATAAAGGTAATTGCGGGAGGTTAATAGATGGCAGTATTTGTAGTTTCTGATAGTCTGAAGCAGCTTATCGGGCAAAAGGAGCCGCCCGTCGTTTTCAAGATCGAAGAGGGCGCCATCCAGCGCTATGCGCAGGCGGTGGGCGATTCCAATCCCCTTCATACCGACGTCGAATTTGCAGATCAGAGCAGGTGGGGCCGTGTAATGGCCCCACCCGGCTTCACCGGGTGGCCTATCTCGGCCGGGTTTGACCTGTTCAAGCTCTTCGAAAAGCTGGCCAAGGCGGGGGCCCCGATGGGTCTGCTTGATGGCGGCGTTGAGTACGATTTTCTGGCACCCGTAGGCGCCGGCGACATTCTGATCGCGGAAATAAAGGTCGCCGCCATTGAGGGGCGGGAAACCAAGATGGGCCCCACCATGGTAACAACGCTTGAGTCCACTTATACCAACCAGCGGGGAGCTGTTGTGCTGATTACGCGCAACACCTTCCTCAACTTCTAAGTCAGCCTGTTATTAATATGTGGAGGGACTATGGCCAAACAGATTTATTATGAGGATGTCGAAGTAGGCAGTGAAGTCACTGCGCTTAAGAAAATAGCTACCACCAGGATGCTCGTGCAGTACGCGGGGGCATCGGGTGACTTTAATCCGCTTCATTACGAGGAGGATTTCGCCAAGAACCTGGGCGTGGGCAAGCCCATTGTACACGGGCTGCTCAAGAGGGCCTGGCTGGTGAACCTGATGACCGACTGGATCGGCCAGAATGGGAAGCTCAAGAAGCTGTCCTGCCGCTACCGCGGTATGGATTACCCCCGCAAGATGAAATCCTTCGATGAGCCGGTCGACGGCGATACGTGGTGGTGCAAGGGCAAGGTCACCAAGAAGTACATAGATAACGAGGCGCACCTGGTAGAATGCGAGATCTGGGTAGAGAACGATAAGGGTGAGAAGAACACTACCGGCGCAGCGGTCGCGGTCCTGCCGTCCCGAGCCAAATAATCTCGTAACCTTATTAAGGTATAGCGGAACATCGCCGGCTGAATGTGTTTCTCACATCACGACCGGCGATGTTCCATGATTTTCAGGTACATCGTACTGTTCAGGAGATGGCATAATGGCTGAATTCATATTGACCGAAGCTTTGAAGAAAATGATCGGCAAGGAAGAGCCGCTTCTCATCTACAAGGTCGAAGAGGGCGCCATACAGCGGTATGCCCAGGCAGTGGGTGACTCGAACCCGATGCATAGCGATGTGGAGTATGCCGCGCAAAGCTCCTTCGGCAGGCTCAAAGCGCCGCCCGGCTTCGCCGGATGGCCTACGAGCAGCGGATTTGATATGTTCAAGTTCGTGGAGAAGCTCATCGCCGCGGGGGCCCCGAGGGGAAACCTGGACGGCGGAGTGGAATATGATTTCCTGGAGCCTATCGGAGCCGGTGATACCCTGGCTATGCTTATCAGGATCGAAAGCATCGTGGGGAAGGAAACGAAGTTGGGACCTACCATGGTCACGACCGTCTCGACTACCTATACCAACCAGCGTGGCGCAGTGGCTCTAATAGCCAGCCAGACCTTTCTCAGTTTCTAATGGAAATACGCAGTTCTACGTAGTAACTTTTCCGGCCTCCCCGGCTTATAATAATTAGGGTGATAAATGATGTTTAATATAGTACTGGCATATGTCATCGCTGCAATCGAAAGTTACCTGTTGGGCTGTATACCGTCGGCCTACATGGTGGGCAAATCCTTCAAAGGCGTGGATATCCGCCAGGTCGGCAGCCACAACATGGGCGCTATGAATACCTTTTATGCTATCGGGTTCTGGCCCGGCATGCTGGTCCTGGCAATCGATGTCAGCAAGGCCATACTGGCCCTTACGCTAAGCTATTGGACGGCCATGTTTTTACAGGTGCCGTCCAATGTGGTTGTTCCTGTCGAGATGGTTGCCGGCATCATGGTTATCGCAGGCCACAATTTCCCGGTCTTTCTCAAGTTCAAAGGCGGCAAAGGCGGCGCTACCGCCATCGGCGTGCTGGCCTTCCTGCTGGCGTGGGTCAACTGGGTGGATATCGGTCCCGTTAAGTTCCCCATTCCCCTGGGAGACCTCCTATACCTTGGATCTTTCCTGATCCTCATGGCCATAACCCGCTGGCCGACTATTTCCTATGCCGTATCCTATATCGTATTCTGGTTGATCGCGTGGTTCGTATACAAGGATACGGGGCTGTTCATCTACAGCATCTTCTTAAGCCTGGTGCCGATCCTGATGTACATACCGCGCCTCAAGGAGATCTGGAATAAGTCGGGCGGAAATATCAAGCGGGCGATTTTCAGGAACAATCTCAAAGACAGGTTGTAGCCCGTTTCCTACCGGGAAAACGGATGGCCTTCGCGGTGGAAGTCCGGCAGGTAGTGCTCAGCCGAGTCCAGTTGCTGCAGCCAGCCGTTTTCCATTCCAAGCCCCGTCATAGCCTCCACAACCTCGCGGTATTCATCAGGATTGATTCGCCGCGAGAGCAGCGGCTCATTTGGTGCCAGGTGGCATGGATAGTACTGCGCCATGATGCTCAGGGTGACATCCCGGGAAACGTCCGTGGCCAGCCATTTCAAAGAATCAGCGCTGCCGGCCAACCTGTTGGGCAGGATTAGTTGCCGCACTATTAATCCCCTCTCAGCCACTCCCTGGTCGTCCGTTTCCAGGTTTCCGACCTGCCGGTACATCTCAGCTATAGCCAGCCTGCTGTGTTTAACGTAATGTCGGGCGCCGGAGAATTTTGCGGCCCATTTATCCGAGGCATATTTTATATCGGGTAGATAGATATCGATGATGCCGTCCAGCATAGCCAGGGTCTCCAAGGAATCATAACCGTTGGTGTTGTATACGATGGGGATATCCAGTCCCAGGGGGACGGCTTCACAGACAGCCCCCACGATCTGCGGCACGTAATGCGTTGGCGAGACCAGGTTGATGTTGTGACAGTGTAGCTCATCCTGCAGGTAAAGCATCATCTCTGCCAGGCCACGGCTGTCGACATATTCAGATTGGCCATGTTGACCCTGGCTGATCTGGCTGTTCTGGCAGTAGATGCAGCTCAGGTTGCAGCTGTTGAAAAATATTGTTCCCGAACCCCTCGTCCCGGAGAGGGCGGGCTCCTCTCCGTGGTGAGCGCAGCGGTTAGCCACCGATACCAGCTTACCCGATCTGCAATATCCGCCGCTGCCTTCGAAGCGGTTTACGCGGCATGAACGCGGGCAGATGTCGCACCCGGCCAGGCGCGTATTCAGCCGTTCAGCCCGTTCCCTCAATTCGCCCGATTTATAAAGCGAATCGTATCTGCGGTGTGATGTCGATTTATGCCTTTTCATATGGAGTGGGGTCAGCCCAGATTTTAGCTGAAAAATCGGGCTTTTACGAACCGGATGTTATTGATTCCGGGCAGATAAGTGTGTATGATATTGTACGGTTTATATCAGTGACGATTTAAACCATTCTGAATAATCCGGGGGTGAGGTTTTATGGCAAAGTACATAGTTGCCCATGATGTCGGCACCAGCAATAATAAGGCGGTACTGGTGGATGTGGAAGGGGGAGTGCACGGCAGGTCGGTCAGTCCCTACGGAATAAAGTACCCCAAGCCCGGTTGGGCCGAACAGGACCCGGAAGACTGGTGGAAGGCCGTGACCAGTTCAACCAAGCGGCTCATGGCTGAGACCGGTGTGTCCCCCGCCGATATACTATGCGTCGTCAATGCTACACAGCTGATTGGCATAGTGCCCATGGACGATGCGGGGGTTGCGCTCAGGCCGGGCATTATCTGGCTGGACAGCAGGGCCCCGGAGGAAGCCAGGTGGGTTATGAACAAATTCCTAGGCCCGGCAGTTTTTAGCGCCATAGCCGGCGCTTCCATCACGGGCAAGGACGGAATACCCAAGCTCCTCTGGCTGAAGAAAAACGAGCCCGACGTATATAAGAGGATGAAGTATTTCCTGGATGTAAGCGGCTATCTCAACTACCGCTGTACGGGCAAAATGCTGATGACCTGGAGCAATGCTTCGGCCTTCGGGCTGGACCTCAAGAAAAAGACCTGGCTGGAACCTATTTTTAAATATGTTGGTTTCGATAATAAGAAGCTGACACCCCTTTGTAAATCGACGGATAAGATCGGAGAGTTGACCGCAGAAGCGGCCGAGCTGATGGGTTTGCTGCCGGGGACACCCGTCATGGGGGGTACCGGCGACATTCAGGCCGCGGCGGTCGGTTCCGGCGCCATGGGCGAGGGTGACGGACATATCAGCATGGGCACCTCGGCCTGGGTAGGTGTGGTCACCAGGAAGACGCCCACCGGCAAGAGCGGCGTCGTCAGCACGCAGTCTGCAGATCCTGGCAAGACACTGCTGCTGGGTCAGATGGAGCTGGCCGGCGGCTGCCTCAGGTGGCTGGGAGACGAAATGTGCAGGCTGGAAAAGGCCGATCCCACAATGTCCAATATATTCGGTTTTATGGACAGCAAGGTGGAACAGGTGCCGGCCGGGTCCGATTACCTTATATTTATGCCATGGTTGTACGGAGAGAGATCGCCGGTCGCCGATGCTTTTGTCCGTGGCGGCTTCGTCAACCTGGTCCCGGAGCACACGCGCGAGCACATGATCAAGGCGGTTTACGAGGGCGTGGCCTATAACCTGAGGTGGATAATCGAGGTGGTTGAGAAGCAGTTCAAATTCCCCCTTCCGTCATTGCGCGTCATCGGGGGAGGCGCCCTCGGCCATCCCTGGATGCAGATACTGGCGGATGTGACCGGCAAGAGGATAGAGCCCGTGCGCAATCCCCAGGAGGCCGGGGCCGTCGGAGCGGCCATGACAGCAGCCGTGGGATTGGGCATATACAAAGATTTCGAGAGCCTGAAGAATATCGTATCCTCGGACATCGTATTCGAGCCTAGGGAAGCCAATCGCGAGGTATACGATTTCCTGTATCAACGCTACAAGGAGCTTTACACGGATCTGAAGGGCTTTTACACCCGGATCAACAAAGATCGTTGCGAACAGGTATAAAAAGGAGGATAACATGAAGACAGACGATATGCTGAGCCAGCCTTTGGCTCTTCCGGATGGGGTGGACTACGACGAATATATCATCGGTACCTACAATGTCACAGGTCCCGCCGGATTGCCCATGGCCAAGGTGGCGCCTTTCCTGGCTATTGAGCAGAGCACCGGCACCTGGGTGCCCGTGCCGGGCGAGACCCCCGAGGTGCGCAGGCATCACGTGGCCAAGGTGATCGGGGTATATGAGTTACCTGACTACGAGTTTGGCCTGCCGGCCGGTATACAGGAAAGGAGCTGGTTTGTCCAGATAGCCTTCCCCTTCGTGAATATCGGCTCGCAGATTCCCATGATGCTGACCGCCGTCGTCGGCAACATATCAATGGCCGGCCAGATCAAGCTGGTCGATGTCAGGTTCCCCAGAAAATACGTGGCCGGCTTCAAGGGGCCCAAGTTCGGCATCGACGGCGTCCGCAAATTGCTGGGCGTCAAGAAGCGCCCACTGCTCAACAATATGGTCAAGCCCTGCACCGGTTATCCGCTGGAGGTGGGGGCCGAGCTCTTCAAGCTGGCCGCGCTGGGTGGATGCGACATCATCAAGGACGATGAGCTGATAGCCGACGCCTCCTTCAATTCCATGGCCGGCCGTGTCAAACGCTACATGCAGATAGAGAAGCAGGTTTTCGAGCAGACGGGCGAGCATACCCTTTACACGGTGAATGTAAGCGACAGCGTTCCCAAGGTCTTCGAGAATGCCAGAAGGGCGGTGGAGCTGGGGGCCAATGCCATCATGCTAAACTACGTGGCTGTCGGCCTGACTGTGCTGCAAGCCCTCGCCGAGGATCCCAAGATCAATGTGCCCATACTGGGCCATATGGATGTTGCCGGCGCCCTTTACATGTCGCCGCTGCACGGCATCAGCTCACATCTGGTTTTGGGCAAATTCCCGCGTCTGGCCGGCGCGGATATAGTAGTCATACCTGCTCCCTACGGGAAGGCGCCTGTCATCGGGGATAAATTCGACCTGATGGCCAGGAACCTTACATATCCTTTATATCAATTAAAGCCGACCTGGCCCATGGCGTCCGGCGGCATAACGCCTACCATGGTGCCCAAGGTCATGCAGGACCTGGGCAACGATATCGTGATAGGCTCGGGCGGCGGCATTCACGCGCACCCGCAGGGGCCCGTCGCCGGCGGCAAAGCGTTCCGCCAGGCCATAGATGCTACCATGAAGGGCATTTCCCTGGAGGAGCATGCCAGGACGCATAAAGAACTGGCAGCCTCGGTCAAAATATGGGGCGACCCGTTCAAGAAGGGTTTGTAACTCATGTACAGCAAAGCGCGGTAGTGATCACGGTATACCGTTTTTGCTGGGAGGATAACCATGACTGAAGAACAACGTTACGCGATTTCTCAGTACCACGATGTGGAAGATATATACCGGCGCCTGTATGCCCTGGTGGGACAGCCCATGCGAAGGGTGCGGGCGGAGAAAATGAAGGAATACCTCGATTATTTCGAGGATAAGTGCAAACGCTCAAAGGCCATGACCGATGAAGCTAAGCGGTTTATCCCCGGCGGGGTCCAGCACAACCTGGCCTTCAACCACCCCTTTCCTATCGCCATAGACAGGGCGGACGGGGCATACCTGTGGGACGTGGACGGCAACCAGTACATTGACTTCCTGCAGGCCGGCGGTCCCATCGTGCTGGGCAATAATTACGCCCCTGTGCGGCAGAAGATCATAGAATTGCTGCAGACCTGCGAGCCGGTGACCGGGCTGTTTCACGAATATGAGCTCAAGCTGGCGGAAGTGATCAACCGCTTTATGCCGAACGTGGAGATGTTCCGCATGCTGGGTTCCGGGACGGAGAGCGTAATGGCAGCCATCAGGGCTGCCCGGACATTTACCAAGAAGAAGAAGGTCATCAAGGTCGGTGGGGCCTACCACGGCTGGAGCGATCAGATGGTCTACGGTATGCATATACCCGGCACGGGGAGGATGGAGGCCAAGGGCATTCCCCGTGGCGCCAGCTCTGAGACACAGGAATTCTTCCCCAATGACCTGGGCGCATTGAAGCGGCTGCTGGTAAGGAACCGCTTGTTTGGCGGGACTGCCGCAGTCCTGGTGGAGCCGGTGGGGCCTGAAAGCGGCACGCGCCCGGTGCCCTTTGACTTTAATAAAAAGGTAAGGGAGCTTTGCACTGAGTTCGGAGCGCTGCTCATCTTCGATGAAGTGGTAACGGGATTCAGGCTGGGTATGGGTGGCGCGCAGGGCTACTTTAATGTAAAGCCGGACCTGACCATCTTCGGCAAGTGTGTCACCGGCGGCTATCCCATGGCCGGTGGGGTGGGAGGCCGCGCAGAGGTAATCCAGTGTTTCGCCGCCGGCATAGGCGGTGGTACGGCTGAGCGCGCATACGTGGGTGGGACCCTCTCGGCCAATCCACTATCCTGCGCGGCGGGCTATTTCTCCCTGCTCGAGATGGAGCGCACTAATGCTCCCGTGCTTGCGGGGCGGGCGGGTGACAGCCTTACAAAGGGATTGCAGGGCATAATCGAACGCTACAAGCTGCCCTATGTAGTTTATAACCAGGGATCGATCGTCCACCTTGAGACCTCGGCCGTGATGCTGCTGGACTTTAGAAATCCTATCCGGCTTTTTAAAGAGATGAAGCCGCGCAAGCATATGATCGAGGAGATGGGCGCGGCCTATATGGCCAACGGACTGATCACGCTGGCCGGGTCGCGCGTGTACACGAGCATGGCCGACACCGATGCCGTGATAGACGAGGCAGTGGCCAGGTTCGAGAGGGTGTTTTCCAGCGTAGAAGGAGTTTAATAAATAACCGCGGTTAAAAGGAGGCCCCATTGGATTTGGCCGAACGAAAATCGGGCGATGTGAATATACTCAGCATCGGCGGCAGGCTGGACGCCTACAGCGCTGCGGAGGCCGAGAAAAAACTTGACGAGTTGATCCAGGCCGGGAAGGTGAAGATAGTATTGAACCTCGAGGGACTGGAATATATCAGCAGTTCGGGCCTGCGCGTCTTCCTGGCCCAGCTAAAGAAAGTACGTAAGCAGCAGGGAGACATAAAGCTCTGCTGCATGAAGCCCAACATCAAAGAAGTCTTCGATATCGCCGGGTTCACGCAGCTCTTCAACATCTCGGAGAATGAGGATGCAGCCGGCGCCGGTTTCACTGCCTGACGATGCTGACGCCTAAATCAGAGTACAGGCGCAAACTTGCAACACCTGAAAGGGCGGTGAGCGGGATTAAAAACGGCAGCACCATCGTCCACGGCCTGGCAGCCGCCGAACCCCCTGCCCTCCTGCAGGCCATGGCCGACCGTGTGCGAGCGGGCGATCTCCAAGACCTCAAGGTGCACTCTCTTCTTCCCATGGATAACGTCTCCAAAAGCCTGCTTTCCCCCGACCTGAGCGATTGCGTACAGGCCTTTTCCTGGTTTGTCAGCAAATCCTCCCGTTCGGCGGTCAAGGTGGGTCTGAACTATTATGTGCCCAACCATTTCCACCAGGTGCCCCGTCTTATGCGCGAAAACCTTGATATAGACGTAACCGTCACCATGGTTTCACCCATGGACCGGTCGGGCTTTTTCAGCTTCGGAACATCCAACGACTACACGTCCACGGTGTCCAGGTGCTGCAGGCGTCTAATCGTGGAAGTAAACCAGAATATGCCGCGCGTATTCGGCGATGCCCTGCTGCACATCTCCGAGGTGGATGCCGTAGTCGAGCACACGTCGCCTCTGATCGAATTCAAGTGGCCCGGACCCAGGCCCGAGGACGATGCCATAGGCAGTCTGGTGGCCGGCCTGGTGCCGGATGGGGCGACCCTGCAACTCGGCTTCGGAGGCCTGCCGAACGTGATTGCCATGAAGCTGGCAGGCCATAAAGACCTGGGCATCCACACGGAAGTATTCGGCCCGGCCATGGTTGAGCTCATAAAGAAGGACGTCGTTACCGGACGCAAGAAGAACATGCATACGGGGAAGCATGTATTTACCGTGGCCGAAGGCACCCGTCAAATGTACCGTTTCATGCATGATAATCCCACTATGGAGAGCTATGCCGTTTCCTATACCAATGACCCGGCGGTCATCGCGCAGAACGACAACATGGTGTCCATCAACTCCATAATACAGGTTGACCTGCTGGGGCAGTGCAATGCCGAGTTCCTGGCGGGGTCTGAGTATAGCGGCACGGGAGGCCAGCTCGATTACGTCCGTGGGGCCTACAACTCCAGGGGAGGCAAATCCGTACTGGCCTTCTATTCCACGGCCAGGAACGGGCAGGTATCCAGGGTGGTGCCGAGGCTTGATAGCGGCGCGGTCATCACCACTCCCAGGATAGACGTGCACTACCTGGTGACCGAGCATGGGATAGTCAACCTGAAAGGGAAGTCAACCAGGGACCGTGCTATTGACATAATAAGTATTGCCCATCCGCGTTTCCGTGATTCCCTGCTCAGGGAAGCGGAGAACATGTACCTTATTTAGCGGGCTGCTCAGCCCCTTCCTTCAAATTTGAAGCGTACCGTGCTTCCAGTCTTTGAAAGTTCAGTATTTACAATACTGTATAAAACCGTAAATTCCGCGGATGTCTCAGGCAGTCGGTGCACGTTTTTGCGGCCCGTTACCATGGCAAATGGTCACATCGTATAAACCTGGAATAGCTACGATAAATCCGATTTAATAAGGTAAATAATGTGTACCACTGCCCGGACTAAGCATTTTGCGGTACGCATTTACCTTACTGATTTCTGTAAAAAAATAAAGGCTGCAACCGATGTCTCAAAGGAGTTCGTATGATTTACTTTAATAAAGACAGGTAAAGCATATAAAGAAGGAATTTCTGCTTGCGCAGTGTAACGCGAAGGCATCAATGGTCGAAACACAGGAATATAAAGAAGGAGCATACCAATGAAAGCGTCACAGGCAATGGTATTCTACGCGATCTTTTTCACAGTCGTGGCGGCAGTGATGGTAGGTCTTACATTCAAACGAACCACGTCAGATGTCTCACCGCTGTGGATTACTCCCCAGGAAGCCAAAACTATGCTCGATGAGACTACCGACGTGGTTATTATAGATTTGTCGCGCCGTTTCTACGATAAGGGCCATCTGCCCGGCGCAGTAAATTTGCCAACGTCTAATCTACCGGAGGCAATAGACAGTCTTGATAAAAATGCGACATATCTCGTCTACAGCCACTGGACGGGTGCCCCGCTATCAGCCGCCGAACTGCTCAAGGACGCAGGTTTTAAGAACGTACGCGCCATCAAGGGCAATTTCGGCGCCTGGGTAGATGCGGGCTTCCCCGTGGAAAACTGAAATGTCCTATTTACCTCCCTGCAGAGTATATGGTGAAACCAGTCCGGCGCGCGGAATGGATGGCTTCGGCTGTAATGCCGTGTCGATTATCTCCGATCGGCTGGTGACCAGGCTTTCGGAGTACGGCTTGGCCGGCTCTTCGGCTATGGCGGGGGCTACCTCCTTGTGCCCGGCCTGGAGAAGCAGGGCGGTGAAGAACAAGCCTACCAGTGAACCGACGAACGGCATGATGAACTTCAGCAAGTGGATATTGAGAGCAGCGTCAGCCTGCACCCCTATCCAGAAGCATCCGCCCAAGCATACCGGCATGATAACGAAAAGTACCAGGAAGAACTTGTACACGAATTCCAGGACGCCGATTTTTATGGAAGTTAATTTTTTTATCATAGTGACAACACCCAGCCTACTATTGTAAAGGCAGCAATGAAGGCAGAAATTATGAAAGCGCCAATAAGAGCAGGTACCAATCCAGCCATATATTCATTACCGTCCATGAAGAACCTCCAACTATTTATTTCCACGGTTTCCGGGCCGCCCCTGCCAGGTCGCAGGCCCGGTACCGTTGGATCTCACCTTTATAAGATTGCCGGTCTTCGCCCCCGTGTAACACGGGCATTCACTTTAGTAAAGGCACATCCGGGTAAAGCGCTATGCCTTCTTGTTAAAGAGAGATTCAGGTTCATACTTCCTAACCGCCTCGCGGCTGGGCCGGTGTTTGGTCCCGTAAATATTTCAGGCATATATCAGGGTAATGCGTGGCCAGCCCCTGCAGGAAGCGTCGCCCCGGGTTCTTATCACCGATCAGCACCAGGCACAGCATCGATGGCGAGACACCCAGCTTGGATGCCAGCCTGGCATTTGTCAGTTTCTCCTGCTGCATTATCCTGTAAAGCTCAGCCTGTAGTTTCATCTTTACTATATTAAACAATTAATTTACTAAAATCAATAGGTTTTCGGACCTTTTTATGATTTTGCATAAAATATTTACTAAGGTAAATCGATAGTAAGGTGGAGAGTGGAATAGAGATATGTTAAGTGACTATGTAAAAGAGACACGTACAAAGAGGGGATTATCGCAGGCCGAACTGGCCAAGCTGGCTGACCTGTCCGCGTCGTTTATCTGCCGTATAGAGAAGGGTGACTACAAGTCGGTCACCCTGGCATCGTTGAACAAGCTGTCGCGCGCGCTCAAAGTGCCCATCAACGAGCTGAGCAATCTCGTCCTTGAAAAGGGGCCCAGGGACGATTTGCTAAGGAAAACACCATATGAGATAATGAATGAGCTGCAGCTGTCGCTGCCGGCCATAGTCCCGGTCTACGGGGCGATCGACAGCAGGCAAATAATAGAATATGTCTTTGTGCCGAGGGAGTTGGCCTTAAGCGGAGGTAAAGAGATGAAGCTGATAGGCATTAAATCCAGCGACCTGGAGTACGGTAATATTGTCCACAGTGGTGACATCATTATCTGCGGTAAAGACATGGAACCGGCGCCCGGCGACCTCTGCCTCAAGATGGAGGGGGACCGGATGGTCATTACCCCTTATAAAAAGAAAGAGGATATCTACGCCCTGATTGTGCAGGTGGTCCGGGTGGTCAAGAAGCTGAACTAACACTATTCCATAGTTAATAAAAGAGGGGGACGGCAACTGCCGTCCCCCTCTTTTATTTCGGTTTAACCGGGATTAATACCGGCGTCGAGACTTAAATATGAGTATTAGTGTTACTATCACGAGGATGGCGCCTATGACGATGAGGACCCAGACCCATACCGGGATGGGTGGTTCGGCCGGGGGCGGTGTCGGAGGCGCGGGTGCGGGCTCGGTCTGCAGGCTGAAGGTGGCGGACCAATCGCTCGGGATGTTCTGGCCGTTGACTTCCAGGACCTTCACACGCCAGAAGTAATTGGTGCTGTAGTTCAGCGTGCCGCTGTATTCGTAACCGGTGGTGGTGGTAGTGGTGGTTACAACCGGGCTCTTGAACTCAGGATCCGTGGCCAGGTCGAACTGATACTTGGTGGCCTCTTTCCAGGGACTCCATGAGAAGAAGGCTGGCTTTACCTTGCAGCCGGTGCAGGCGTTATTGGGGGCCAGCAACTGTACGCCGTAGTACGGGGTATTGATGATGAACCCTGCTTTTACGGTGAAGCTGCGCGGCTCCGACCAGGGGCTGGCCGCTATCTGCCGGGTGGCGGACTTGGCCGAGCGGATCCTCCAGTAGTAGATGGCGCCGGCTTCAGGAAGCTGACCCGGGGCTAACCAGGCAGCCGGGGAAGTCATATTGGTCTCGTCCATCTTGAGCAGGATGGATCCGGTGACGGCTTTGATAACTCCGAAGCCGCCGACGCCGCCGAAGTTCACGCTGGGGTTGATCCTCATTGTGAACGCGGCGTCCTTGGCGATCTGGAGCTGGTACCAGGTGCTCAGGCAGAGCTGTTCCCATGACAGGTCGACCTGCTGGTTGCGGCCAGTTACCGGGTCGGCGCCCACCAGGAATTGTTCAGCCGGGGCTTTCAGCAACGGGCCCTTCTTGGCCAGGCAGTCGGTGAAGGCCCAGAGCATGCCCTGTTTTATAGAAGGTGTGTAGCCTGGGAAAGCGGGATCCCAGGGTACAGCGGTGTTATTAAGGTGATTGTTCCAGCGGCCGTCCAGCGGGGTAACGGTTCCTCTAACCGCGCCCCTTTCGTCATCGATGGCATAGAGTGTAGTGTTGGTGTCCAGCGTGCAGCAGCCGCAGTACTTAAGGGAGGTCGGCTCCAGAGTGAACTGGACGCCGGTGGTCTTGAGCGGGGTGAAGACGTCCAGACAGTCCCACAGGATGCCGGGCTTGGGCATACCGTCGCGCGGCTGGAGAGTGCGGCAGACGGCGCTGCCCCAGGAAGTCCCGTCTGAATATGTGACATTGTCATGCGCGGCATAGAGCGCCGGCTGCGGGTCTCCGGTCCAGGCCTGTGCGATGCCGAACTGGCCTACGGGGTGCGGCGGGTCAAAGGTTGCCGGCCATGCCAGTTCGGGTACGCCGGCAAAGATGTATGCGCCGCCGTTGGCCGGGGACATCATGTCGTTGTCGGTCCACCTGGAGAATGAGGGTAGCGTGTTGCGGTAGACCGTGCCCGGGTTGATGGAACTGGTGGGGTTGTCGTCGCCCATATACATGAAGTTATTGTTCTTAAAGTCAACGTCGAATATGACGTGCTCGTTGCCGTTATTGTAGAGGGAGTCTGTGATAATGCTGAAAGTGACGCCCTTATCGGCCGAGTAGGCGGCCTGGTAAGACTGGATAGTGCTTGCACCGACCAGTACCTTGCCGTCGGGTACGGCGACTATGGTGTGCCCTCCCAGCAGGGTGGTGTCATAGGTGGGAAGGTTGGTCGACCATGAGGTACCGGTGAAGGGTAGCCTCTGTACAGCGCCGTCTGAGTTTACTGTGTACAGGATGGTGCTCGATTCAAAGGCGAAATCTTGTATTGCGTGCCTGGGTGTGATGGTGGCCCAGTAGTCGCCGAAGTCCGGCGACCAGGCCATTACGCCGCCCTTGCCGCTAATATTGGCCAGCGCGTTCTGAGCTGCCCAGGCCACGATCTCGCCATCCTTCTTGTCGGTGCAGGAGGGCACCACGCGTAGAATGGGCAGGTCGCTCTGATCGATGGTGCAGGAGCCGGAAGTAGTGTGCGTAAAGACGCGCTCCCAGTAGGTGCCCAGCGGGGGAAGTGCGGGGAGCGGTGACGTAACGTTGGGGTTGATGCTGGCGCGCCAGACGCTGTCGAACTCGTTGCACATGCCCGCTATGCCCAGGTTGCGGTTGGCTGACGCCAGGTAGACAGTTGTACAGTCCGGCGCCACCGCCACGTCGTTGAACCAGTCTACGGTTGTGTCTATCATGGAAAGCTGGTTCCAGGTCTCGCCATTGTTGCGTGAGATGGACAACGCCGATTCGTCGTTGGGCACAGCATCCCAGTTGTACATCTGGTACCACTTGGCCTTGTCGGCGACTGAAGCTACTGGGGCGCCATGATCGAGCCCGGGCTGGTCGTCATAAACAATGTCAACCAGGGAAGAGGTGGCGGCGTAGGCCAGTGTGCCGTTGGCATTCCAGTCCACTATGGCAGATCCGATGCCGTTCTTGGCGCTGAGCGAGCATGTGCCCTGGTTGGCTGCGCCCGTGGGAGGTTTGAGAGCAGGGTACCAGCAGGGTATGGGGCAGGTGGTGGGCGAGTCGGTGAACCAGGTAGGCACGGTGGCTGTGCAGGGGAAGCCCGTGCGCTCGCCTGCCAGCAGCTTTCCGGAGGCGTAGGTGCCGTAATATGCGATGCTGTAGATGGACTTGTCAGCCATGCTTGAAGTGTCCATCAAAACGTAGGTTGTAGTATCGTCGATCCGGTATATGCCGTCCTGGGCATCGGCCAGTTTGGCAAAAGGCTTCAATGTTACAGGGTCGATGCCCCCGCTGCCGTAGGCGTCAAGGCTGACATAGGCCCTGCGCAGCGAAGATGACTGTCCCGAGAAATCGGAAGGGAGATGCAGGTCCACGGTGTTCAGCTGGTCCCAGTTGGGTGAAGCCCCGTTGGGTGAGGTCGCGTTCTTTATCTCGATACCTGGGGCGGGGAAGGCGTATTGCAAAATCGTATTGGTATTTGTATCGACGTAGCCTATGTTGAAGTAGGTGGCGGTGGCGTCCGCAAATACCACCGCTACTGAGGAATCGCTGGCGTAGTTGGGGGAGAACTTGACCGCCAGGTAGTCTATGCCGGAATTGGTGGCCGTCCCCAGCTGATTGGCGGCGGTGCCGTTGGGGTTGAGCTGCACATTCCAGCTGCTCCAGGTATTTGAAGACCTGATTGCCAGGCGGCCGCCGTTGGCGCCGCCAACCGTAACGAACGCTAGATCGCGCCTCTTATCCAGATAAGGTTGTGAGTAGTCCGCAAACCGTATTGTTTCGTTAGTGTCGAGGCCTGCTCCATCAAATCTTTTTCCCGTTATTACTTTAGGTCCAGTTAGAACTCCGGTGGTTACTAACCGCATGGAGGCTCTGGCCTCTGATTCATAGACCTTATAGGCGTTAGTTTCATCAACTTCGGGGTCATTTGATCCGACTCTCCAGTTGATGCCCATGTTGGAAGAGGTGGCTGTGGACCGGCTATAGCCGGTGACATCCCAGTACCGCATCACCGTGCTAACGGTAGTGCCGCTATTGCTGGCAAGCATGCTGATTACCTCGCTACCGCGGGGGGTGTCAGAGCCGATGGGGGTATGGCTGTTGACTATGTCGAGGCGTCCGCTCTTGCCCATATTCGAACCGTCGTAACCGCCGGGCGTAGTCACAGTGTCCCATTTCATGATGCCCGGGTCCGCCGAGGCTGAATAGGGCGCGGCTATCGGGAACTGGATAACCAGGGAGACCACTATGATCAGGCTGAGCAAGAATATGGAAAGGCTCGATATTTTTGCACTCATGTTGGCCCCCTTGAAGCATCTGTCATTATTTGGATAACCGGATATATACCCGGCAAGCGGCGGGAATATGTCGAATATCCTATGTGACGGATATCATCGCATAATTATATACAGATGTCAATACATGATGTGCGTATAAACATAGGCGGTGTATCTGATTGTTTGCCCTTAACGTGTAAATCTTTTTTTAACCCCATTCACTGATCAAGAGTTCTTGGGGAGCAGATCAATCGCACTCATATGGGCATAGGCATGAAGCCGTCATTACAAAACAACAAGGATGCAGTCTGCTGTATATTTACGTATAACTAATCGAGAGGTTGACAATATGAGGCCTTTGATGTTAAATACGATATAAGCTGTGACATGACCACTGGGAGGTTGTGCGGATAAGAAAGTTCACAATTTCTTTTTTCTTATTAAAGGTGGCCCCTACTCTCATATTATTGAAGCTAAAGGATTCCTTTTTGTTTCAGTGAAAGAAATACCGGGCAGTTCATTGGCCGAAATTCAAGTTGTTGCTATAAAATAGGCAGGATGCAAACAGGGGAGGCAGTTATGGTTGGACTGGCAGAAATTCAAGCAGCAAGGTTAAATATTTCAGATTTCGTTCATCGTACGCCGCTGCTTTCCTCACAGACACTAAACACCCTGACCGGCAAGAAGCTCTGGTTCAAGGCAGAATGTTTTCAAAAAACCGGTTCGTTCAAAGCGCGCGGCGCCAGCAATAAAATCAAGGCACTGGCTTCGCAGAATGTGAAAGGGGTCATCACCATATCGTCGGGAAACCACGGGCAAGCCGTCGCCTATGCGGCCGGCAGGCTGGGAATACAGGCTGTGATTATGGTCCCCGACGGCACGCCACAGCCCAAGATAGATGCTGCTAGATCGTATGGCGCGGAGGTAATCGTAGGCGGCGACCTTAATAACGTCGAACCGATGATTGAAAAGGCTTTTGCCATTGCCGCTGAGAGAAAGTTGGAACCCGTACATCCGATCGAGGACCCCCTTATAATCGCCGGGCAGGGAACTATAGGCCTCGAGCTTCTGGAAGATCTCCCCGATGTTGATATCGTAACCATACCGGTCGGGGGCGGCGGCCTGCTCTCCGGAGTCGCCGTGGCGCTTAAACAATCCAGCCCCCATATAAAGGTATTTGGAATAGGTGCGGCAAACGCATCCAGTATGGACGTAAGTTTCCATCATAAACAGATGGAGACCTTGCATGATATGCCGGAGTCAATAGCCGAGGGAATCCGCACACCGATGATAGGCCAGATAACACTCGAACACGCGTTGAAATACGTCGATGACATCATAACCGTGACGGATGATGAGATCATAACAGCCATGAAGCTAATTTGGAGCAGGCTTAAAATCGTGGTAGAACCCTCGGGCGCCTCTTCGTTTGCGGCGGTCCTCTCCGGCAGGGTTCAGGTTCCCGGTAATTCAAAAGCCGTCTGCGTGCTGAGTGGCGGCAACGTCGATTTCAAAAAGGTAGCCAAATTGCTCGCAGCCTGACCCACAGCGATATACATCATCTGAGACTTGACAAACGAGTACAACAAGAATACATTAGCGTCATATCCGAAGGCGGCGAGGGTCCGGTAGCTACGAATTGATATGGGAAATCCAGGGTATAGTGAATTTGGTTGAGGATAGGGAAGGGGGAAAGATGACCAAACATATTGGCATAGTGGCAATAAGTCCGGAAGGGGCAGCCCTTTGTTACCGGACAATCTGTGGGGAAGGAGAGAATTATCTCGGAAGAAAATTTGCCCGACCCGAGGTCACCCTCCATACATTTACTGTCACCCAGGAGACCTTTCCCGTTGAGGTATGGGGCCCGTATTGTAATCAAGGCGACTTCAGAGTTGTTACTGACCTGATGGCCGCTTCGGCAGCTAAGCTAGCAAAAGTGGGGGCAGATTTCGCTATTTGCCCTGACAACACAATTCACATGGTATTCGACCTTGCAGTTGAGAAATCACCGATCCCGTGGCTTCATATTGCTGAGGAAGTTGCTTCTGAGGCTAAGCGTCAAGGCCACAAATGCATTGGAATCCTGGGCTCACGTTTTTTAATGGAGAGTTCGGTTTATCCAGATAAACTTAGTGCCCTGGATATCACGTACAAAATCCCCGAGCCGGACGACAGGAAGCTTATCGACGACATAATCAACGAGGAACTGCTTTATGGCCGTTTAACTTCGAAGTCCCGGACATATTTCAGTAAGGTAATCAGCAAATTAAAGAAACAAGGTTGTGATGCCGTTGCTCTCGCATGTACCGAAATACCACTGCTAATAACACAAGAAGATTCAGTTTTACCAATATTGGACTCTACAAGGATACTGGCAAGGGCAGCTCTCAAGAAAGCAACCGAGTCATCATCACAATAATAACATGTGCCGGCCCCTGGTAGGCCATATTTAAGAGTGGAATCGGGAAATTATTTTGCATATTCCCCGGAAGAAGAGGCAGTAATGAGAGGAGCTCTGTGGTAGCTTGGAGGTGGCATGGGTACTGTAAAGCTAACCATCGATGGTGAAAAAATCAAGGTACGCGAGGGCGTTACTATCCTGGAGGCGGCCGAGGCAAATGGGATAAAAATACCCACGCTATGCCACATCGAGGACCAGCTGCCCACCGGGGCATGCCGGATAT